>Ga0209108_10002043_pt1 | contig 11683 bp, 7 predicted proteins | sample Rifsed10ft1_FD_184003 | JGI IMG/M metagenome (GOLD analysis project Ga0209108, IMG submission 184003) | Soil microbial communities from Rifle, Colorado, USA - sediment 10ft 1 (version 2) | ecosystem: Environmental > Terrestrial > Deep subsurface > Rock core/Sediment | place: Rifle, Colorado...
ATTGTTGCGCGGCGCCGGACACCTGGAAGATGCCGTCTCACTCCTTGCCGAATGCCGCGACTGGGGTGACATCGCGCGGATCGCCGCCGAGGAAGCGGACCACATGCTGGTCCAGGGCCGCAGCGAAATGCTTTGCGGCTGGCTGGAACTGCTGCCGCCGGAGTTGATCGACGCCGACCCGCGGCTGCTCCGCGCGCATGCCGCCAGCCGTGTGCACGCGAGCCCCAGAACGGCGCGGCACCTGTTTGCCCGGGCCTATGACGGTTTTCATCGTGCCGGGGATCCGCGCGGAATGACGCAGAGCTGCTGCGGCATGGTGAACGCGATCATCGCGGAGTTTGACGACCTCACCGCGCTGGATCACTGGATGCACACGCTCGCGGAACTGCTCGCCGGCGCCCAGGGCACGGCGCCACCGAGCCCTGATCCGGCTGCCGCTGCTACCCTGGTCCGCGCAATGCTGTTGCGCGACCCCGGCAACGAGGCGCTGGAGCGCTGGCTCGATCACGCCGAGCGCGTCTCCCGGAGCGCCGTCGACGCGCGCACAGTGTCCGGTTGCGAGGTAGAACTCGGGCTGGCGCGCGCGCTGTCGGCGCTCCTTCGCGGGGACGCCGCGACGGCTGAGGCGATCGTCGCCAAGCTGCAATCGACACTGAATGAGCATCATCCAGGCGCCGGCATTGCGCTTGGCGTGGCCTCGGCGCTGGTCCGATTGCTGGGCGGCGCACACGCGGCAGCGTCGCGCACCGCTCGCGATACCCTCGCAAGCGCCGCATCGGAAGGCAATCATTCATACGACGATTGCCTTCGCGTGATCGCCGCATCCGCCGCTCTCAACGCGGGCGACGCCGGTGGCGCGGGCAGCGAGCTGCAGGCGCTCGAGACCGCGGGCGTCCCGCTGCGACGCGGGGTTCAGGCCTTTGTCCACTACCTGCGGTGCTGGCGCGCGATGCTGGACGACGACCGTGCCGGCGCCAGCCGGGAGGCGCGGATGGCGGTCGCGGTTGCAGTGGAGTTGGGCATGCCGTGGCTCGAAGGCCTGGCACGCGTCGCCTGCGGCCAGGTGCTGTGCGCCGATGGTGATCACCGGGGCGCCGATGCTCAACTGCGCGCGGCGGAAGCCATTGCCGAGCGCGTTCGCAGCCCGAACCTGCGCGTTGCGGTGCGTCTCGCAGCGGCCGGCGTGGCGCTCAACGGCGGTGAGGAAGAATCCGCGCTCGGTCCGCTCAGGATCGGGCTTGCATTGGGTCGTGAACATGGATTGCACCATGTCGTGGGTGTGCGCCCGCAGTTGCTGGCGGAGGCATGCGCAGCCGCGCTGCGCCGGGGTATCGAGCCGGAGTATGCGCGCGCGCTGGCGCGCGCCGGGAACCTTGCGCCGCCCGCCTCTGCGCTGCGCGTGAAACAATGGCCCCGTCCCTTCCAGATCTGCACGCTGGGCGGATTCAGCCTGTTGCGCGATTCCGCGCCGGTCGAATTTTCCGGCAAGGGCCCGGGACGCCCGGTGGAGCTGCTCAAGGTACTGGTCGCACTCGGCGCCCAGAACGTGCGCAGCGATCAGCTCGCAGACGCGCTGTGGCCGCGCGTCGATGCGGATTATGCCCACAAGTCCTTCACCACCACGCTGCACCGGCTGCGGCGGATATTCGAAGACGACGAGGCGGTGATTCTGCGCGAGACGCGTCTCTCTCTCAATCCCAGACTGTGCTGGGTGGATACCTGGGCGCTCGATCAACTGCTCGGGGAGCTGGAGGTCGCGCTGCGTGACCCGCGGGCGCGCGCGGCGGACTCCGACCTGCGCGGATTCGTCGACGAGGCGCTCGCGCTCTACCGCGGTCCGTTTCTCCCGGACGAGTCCGAGCAACCGAGCTACATCGGATGCCGCGAGCAGATTCGCACCCGCCTGCTGCGGTCCCTGACGCGGGTCGCGCGCGCGTGGGAGGAAGCCGGTATGCCCGACGCCGCCGTGGATTGCTACCTGCGCTGCATCGACGCGGACGGACTCTGCGAGATTTTTTACCGGAACCTGATGCTGTGCTACGAGCGCCGCGGCGAACACGCCGAGGCGCTCTCCACGTACGAGCGGTTGCGCACGGCGCTCGCGGTGCGGCTCAAGGTCATGCCGTCTCCGGAAACCCAGGCGGTGTATGCGAGCCTCCTTGGAACGCCCGGCGCCCGCGCGGCGCCCGGCGCATGACGCCGGATCAGGGTTTCCGGTAGGTCGTCCTGAATTCCCGCTCGAGCTCGGCCCAGATCTTGTTCAAGCCCACCCGCACCGCCGTCGGCGGCGCGTATTCCCTGCGGGGAAACCCCGACGGCGGCGGCGCGACCTCGCGCATGCGCATGGTGAGCGATATTTCCGAGCCCGCCGCGGCGCCAAGCACCGTCGCGTTGATTACGATCTGCAAGCCTTCCGGCTCGAAGCGGATGAAGCCAGCGGCCAGCCCGACGTGCGGCCGGGCGACTTCGCGCAGCTTCGGCAGGTCGGCATCGGCTGCCTGACGCCACTCCTCGATATTGAGCGGCCGCGGCGCCGCTGCGTAGACATTCACGAAACCCAGTATCGGGTCCTGGGCCTCGACGATCATCCCCAAGCGCGCCATGGCGACGCGCACCGCATCGTAGGCTTCTGCCCGGGACACATTGAAAACGCGTGTTCCGTTCGTGGCGAGGATGGTCTCGTACTCGGCGCGAAATGCGGCATTGACGTCATGGGTGGCGTCGCGTACCTGCTCCTGGCTCGCGCAGCCCGCGGCAAGAACCGCCATCACCGTGATGCACCAGGCCATGCCCCGCCTGCTGGAAGTCAGATGCCCCCTGATTGCCACGATAATCCCCCACTTGCGTCAGCGTGCGCGCAGGCTCTCGACAACCCGGTCGGCCTGCTTGATCTCCGCGGGCTGAAGTTGAGCAGCCAATTTGGCCCGGTCGGCCGCCGCGCGGGCGCTGCCTCCTCGCGCCGCCAGACTGTACCAGATGTAGGCCTGGTTCGGGTTTCGCTTGACCCCCTGGCCACTCGCGTACATCTCGGCCAGCCTGATCTGGGCCCGCGTATTGCCGCGCGCGGCCAATGGCCGGAAATTTTCGAGGGCACCCGCATAGTCGCCCCGTCCGAGCGCGGCCTCCCCTTGGGCGAGCTGCTCCGCCTGTAGGGACGGCGCGGGGACCCCCGCAGGCTTCGCCGTCGCGACCACCACTGGCGTCTCGACGGGATCCGGCGCGGCGGGCAATACCGCAGGTGGCGGGCGGGTCGCGGGCGCGTCCGGCTGAGGAGCGGGGACGGGCTTTCGCTGCGCGTCCGGTTCCTGCGGCGCATGTCTCTCCGCCGCAGGTGGCTTGGCGCTGCGCGCGGCGATCGACTGGCTGCGCTTCTGTTCCTCCAGGCGCCGCTTCGCCTCGTCCTTTCTCTGCTGCGCGGTGAGGCGGGCCTGCTCCTCCAAGCGCCGCTTCACCTCCTCCTGCTTCTGCTGCTCGGCGAGGCGGGCCTGCTCCTCTTGCCGCCGCTTAGCCTCGTCCTGCTTCTGCTGCTCCTCGAGGCGCTTGCGCGCCAATTCGTCCTCACGCCGCTTGTCTTCATCGCGCCGACGCACCTCGTCAAAGCGCTGGCGCTCCAGCTCGAGCTGCTGCTTGGATTCGGCAAGCTGTTGCTCGGCGTCACGGATCGGAGTCTCGACATGCAGGAAAACTGCGATCGCGACGGCGCCGGCAGCCGCACCCGCAACCGCCCACGCGATCGGCGCGCGCGCACGCGCCCACCCGGCTCGCGCCGCCACGGGCGACGCTGCCGTCCCGGCACTGTGCGGCGCGGCTGGCGCAGCCTCCGGCGGTGCCGCGGGCTGCGCGGGCGCTTGCGATGCGGCGGACGCCACGCCCGCGGTGCGGCCTTCGTCGGCAAGCTCCCGGCGCCAATCGGCGATGGTCTGCGGGCGATCCTTCTCGGCGAATTCGAGCGCGTGATCGACGGCTGCGAGCAGCCAGCCCGAATAACGGCCGGCGCCCACGGCCCGGGCGGGCGCGAGGACCTCGCGCGTGCTGCCCAGAATGCCCTTGCTGCGGGTGATCGCGTCAAGCGGCGGCGCACCGGTGATCGCGCGGTAGCAGGTTGCGCCAAGCCCGTAGATGTCGGTCCAGGGGCCCTGGCTGTCCGAATTGCTGTAATACTGCTCGAACGGCGCATAGCCGGGGGCGACCAGGATCGTCAACGTGCGGGACCGGCCCAGTGCGTGCCGTGCCGAACCAAAGTCGAGCAGCACCGGCGTTCCATCAGTGCGGATGTGGATGTTGTCGGGCTTGATGTCGCGGTGGATGAAGCCGGCGTTGTGCACCAGCTCCAGCCCGTCGAGAACCGGCAGCAGGACGCGCAGCAGGTCCTTTTCGGGCAGCGTGCCCCGCCGCTCCAGCAGGGCGCCGAAATTCTCACCCTCCTCGAACCGCATCACCATGTAGGCGGTGCCGTTGAACTCGAACACGGAATGCACGCGCACGATGTTGGGGTGGTCGAAGCGCGCCAGCGTGCGAGCTTCCTGGATGAATCGATCCAGCCCCCACCGGAACCGCTCGCCCAGGCCGTCCCCCCGCGAGCGCACGGTTGCATCCGGCCGCCGCGCGGCGACGTCGACCGGCAGGTATTCCTTGAGCGCGATCAACTGATCGAGGTTGTTGTCGCGGGCGAGATAGGTGATGCCAAACCCGCCCTGTCCGAGCACCCGCTCGACCGTGTACCAGTGCATGCGATATCCCGGCGCCAGCGCGTCAGCATAAGCCTGGTCGGTCATCAAGATCCCCCGTGCGGCGTGGTGTGTGCGCATCCAATGCGCATCGCGTTACGCATGCAAGTGTTTATCTTACAACAGATTGTCCGGGAACCCGCTGCGCGCGGTTTTCGCGCCGCAGCACGACCTGTAAGTCATCGGTAACCGCGCGGTAAGCGATCCGCAACTCCCGGGCCGTCACTATCCGGCCTGGGATTCACACATCGGTCGCAATCGCGACCCTGCGAGACGAGGAATGACGCACGAACAGGCGCTCGCTCTTGATCGCGCGCGGATCCTGGCGGATCTGCACGACGGATTGGGCGCAAGCCTGATCGGCCTGTTGCGCCTGGTTCAAGCGGGGCACACCGATCCCGCGCTCATCGAGCGGCGCGTGCGCGAAGCCCTCCTGGAGATGCGCATCGCGATCGACGCCCTGCGTCCGCACGAGAACGATCTCGAGACGGTGCTCGGCAACCTGCGCTACCGGCTCGACGAGACCATCCTCGGCTCCGGCATGCAACTTCAGTGGAACGTGGAAGAACTCCCCCCGGTGGGCAACCTCGATCCGTCGGCCGTCTTCTCAGTCCAGCGCATTCTCCTTGAAGCGATCACCAACGCTCTCAAGCATTCAGGCGCAATGCGAATGCGCATCTCGGCCCGCGCCCTCGGTGCGGACCATATTGAAGTGTGCGTCGCAGACGACGGTCGCGGCTTCGACCCGACGCAACGCTCCAGCGGTGTGGGCCTTTCCACCATGCGGGCACGGGCGCGCGGCCTCGGCGCCCAGGTCGACATCGAGTCGCTGCCATCCCGTGGCACCACGGTACGGCTGAGCGTTCCGCGCAGGCTTGTTCGCCAGGCAACCGGCTCCGGTACTACTGGAACCGGCGTCGATAGCGCGCTCAGTCTGGTGTCGCGCCTCGGTACGGGGTCAGCTTGAATTTCCGGAGCGCGTGTCCGCGCGCCCGCCAAGCACGTGCAACTCGGCGGCCCGCGCCACGGCAGCGGCCGCAGTATGGACGGCGAGCTTGCGATAGCTGTTCTTGATGTGGCTCGTGACCGTATGCACCGAGATCCCAAGCCGCGCCGCGGCTTCGGAATAGGTGTATCCCCGCGCGAGCAGGCGCACCACGTCGGCCTCGCGCGCTGTGAGCTGCTCGGAGTCCCCGCTTGCCACCGTCTGTCGGGATTCCTGGCTTGCGCCCGCGCCACCGCTCGTGCGCATGCGGTTGAGCACCATTCTCGCGATGCCCGGGCTCATCGGCGAGCCGCCGCCGCGCAGTGTGCGGATATTGGCGATCAGATCGTGGTCGCTGCAATCCTTGAGCACGTATCCGGTCGCGCCCGACTCGATGCTTGCCAGCACATCGCGCTCGTCACCGGAGGTCGTGATCACCATGATGTCGCAATCGGGCAGCCCCCGGGCGGCAGCCCGTATGACCTGGGTGCCGTGAATGTCGGGGAGCCCTAGGTCCACCAGCAACACGTCGGGGCGCGCCGCCGCCATGCGCCCGATTGCCTCGCGACCGGTGCCGACTTTCTCGACGACCGCCGTTTCCTGTTCGCGAGAAATGACACGCGCGAAATGCTCGAGCGTATCGCGATCGTCCTCGACGATCATCACCCGCACGATCGAGTGGGCCCGTTCGTTCATGTCCGTGACAGGTTGTCCAGTATCCGCTTGATACCAGTTTCCCACATCGTATCCCCGGCCGCCACCGAATGCGCTCCCATGATCGTGGGATACCTTTCGGCCTCGGCATCGTCATGATGCGCCCAGCGACCGCGGTGTGCGGGCCGCGATGTAAGTGAGATGTAAGCGAGCGGTAAGCGATGCGTAACCGGCAGTGCCCGACTATGAGCGCCATGAAACGCGGAGGTCTTTCCATGAATCGAACGGGAACTCGCATGTCAGCCCTTGCCTGCGGCGGATCCGCCTCGCAAATCCGGGCGCTCGCCATGGCACTGATGCTGTGCCTGATTGTTACTGGCTGTTCGGTGCGCAGCCTCGCAGTGAACAGCATGGGCGATGCGCTCGCCGCAAGCGGTTCGGGGTTCGGTTCGGACGACGATCCCGAACTGATCGGCGCCGCAGCACCCTTCAGTCTGAAACTCATCGAGAGCGTGCTCGCCGAAACGCCCAATCACCGCGGCCTGCTGCTCGCCGCGACGCAGGGCTTCGTTCAGTACGCGTATGCGTTCATCGAACTTAAGGCTGACGAACTGGAGGACACGAACCTCCAGGCCGCGTACGCCCAGCGTGCACGCGCGGCCCGCATGTACCTGCGCGCCCGGGACTACGGCCTGCGCGGGCTGGAATCTGCACGCCCGGGTATCACGAAAACGCTGAGGGCCGATCCCGAGGGAGCGCTGGCGAAGAGCACGCGCGAGGACGTGGGACTCCTGTACTGGACCGGCGTTGCGTGGGCCGCGGCGATCTCGCTCGCGAAGGACGATCCCTTTCTGGTCGCGGACCTGCCTGCGGTCGAAGCCCTGGTGCGCCGCGCGCTTGCACTCGATGAAACCTACGACGGCGGCGCGCTGCACGTGTTCATGATCAATTACGAGATGAGCCAGGCCGGATTGAGCGCCGGTGCGCCGGCGCGCGCTCGCCAGCACTTCACACGCGCAATCGAGCTGACCGGGGGCGCGCACGCGGCACCGTACGTGACGCTTGCCGAAGCCGTCTCCATCGCAGAGCGCAACCGCGCGGAGTTCGAGTCCCTGCTGCAAGGCGTACTGAAGCTCGATACCGGCGCGAAGCCGGAGTGGCGGCTCGTCAATACCGTGATGCAGCGGCGCGCGCGCTGGCTGCTCGGCCGGACCGAGAAACTTTTCGCGGACTGAAAAAGGGAAACACCATGTACATCGCATTCCGTAGGGCACTGACCGCACGCCTCGCCGTTTCCGCGTTGCTGTTGGTCGCATCATTGTTCGCTGCGCTGACCGCAGCCGCAGCCGAGCGCGCGGTCATGCTGAAGGTCGCCACCGTCGCCCCCAAGGGCTCGATCTACCATCGCGTGCTGCAGGACGTCGGAGAAAAGTGGAAGGCCGCTGAAGGCGGCAACGCCCAGTTCGTCGTCTATACCGACAGCGCCCAGGGTCCGGAAGCGGAAACCGTGCGCCGCATGCGGATCGGGCAGTTGAACGCTTCCATGGTCAGCATCGTGGGCTTAAGCGAAATCGACGAATCCGTGTCCGCACTGCAAAAGATCCCGCTGATGTTCCGCTCCTGGGAAGAAGTCGATTACGTGCGCGAAAGGCTGCGCCCCGAACTCGAGCAGCGGCTGCGCGCCAAGGGTTTCGTGGTGCTGTTCTGGGGCGAAGGCGGCTGGGTGCAGTTCTTCGCCAAGACACCGATGAAGATGCCGGACGAATACAAGGCGGCCAGGATATTCGCGTGGGCCGGCGACAACCCTCAGGTCGATCTCATGAAGTCGCTCGGATACCGTCCCGTAGTGCTGGAATTGAGCGACATCCTGCCGTCGCTGCAGACGGGCATGATCGACACGGTGCCGGCGGCGCCGTTGTGGGCGCTGGCGGGCCAGTTCGACCGCACCGCACCATATATGTTGCGCCTCAACTGGGTGCCCATCGTAGGCGCGGTGGTGATGAGCGCCAAGAGCCTGGACGCGATGAGCCCGGCAGGACGCGCCGCCCTGCTGGAAGCATCAGCCCGCGCCGGGGAAACGTTGCGCGCGCACCGCAACACGCGCGACGACGAGATCATCCGGGCGCTCGAAGGTCGCGGGCTCAAGGTCATAACCCCCACGCCGGAGATCGAGCGCGCATGGCAGGACCTCGCGCGCAAGGCGTGGCCGCGCGTCAGAGGCGGCATGGTGCCGGCGGACATGTTCGACCGTGTCGAACGCCTGCTGGCGGAATACCGGGGGCAGAGGTGATGCTGCAGCCGGCCTCCTCGTCGCGCACGGCTTCGCTTGCCCTGGCGCCTGCTTCCAGCGTCGCGGCGCCGCGCTTTCTGGCTGCAGTCGAGAACGCGGTGCTCTCGCTGGTATTCGCAATCCTGGTGCTGCTGCCGCTCATCGAGATCGCGCTGCGGGCCACAGTCGGCATCGGGTTCCAGGGGTCGTCCTCCCTGGTGCAGCATCTGACAATGGCGATCGGGATGCTGGGGGCGGCGGTCGCCGCGCGCGATGAACGCCTGATCGCCTTCTCCGGCGCCACGCTGCTCAAGGGCCGCGTCGCCCGCGCTGCCAGGATTCTGGGTTTCGCGGCAGCCGCCGCGGTGAGCGCCCTCCTCTGCTACGCGAGCCTGCAACTGGTTGACGTGGAACGCACGGGCGGCCGCATTCTCGCGCACGGCATCCCCGTATGGACCGTTCAATTACTCCTGCCGCTCGGTTTCGGCGTCATCGCATGGCGCCTGTTGGCGCGCGCATCGACGCATCCCCTGGGGCAGTTTTACGCAATCGTCCTCGCCGCGGCGTTCGTCGTGCCTTTCCTCCTGCCGTGGTTCGAGTCGCGGCACGTGGTTACCTCCGGTTTCATCGTGCTGGTGGCCGCGACGCTCCTCGGGGCGCCGCTTTTTGCGCTGATCGCCGGCGCTGCGCTGCTGCTCCTGTGGAACGCCGACGTGCCCATCGCGTCGGTCGCGGTCAATCACTACGGCCTGACCGCCAATCCCTCGTTGCCCGCGATTCCGCTGTTCACGCTTGCCGGCTACATGCTCGCCGAGAGCGGCGCGCCGCGCCGGCTGATCGAGGTATTCGACGCGCTGTTCGGGCGGCTCCCCGGCGGGGCTGCCATCGCCACCGTGCTGGCGTGCACCTTTTTCACCAGCTTTACCGGCGCATCCGGGGTGACCGTGCTCGCGCTCGGCGGCCTGGCGATGCCGCTACTGCTGGCGGCGGGATACACCCAGAAACCTGCGCTCGGGCTGGTCACGGCTGCGGGACTCCCCGGAACGTTGCTGATGCCGGCGCTGCCGCTCATCCTCTACGCAATAGTGGCCGGCGTCAGCATCGAGGCGATGTTTGTGGGCGGTGCGCTCCCGACGCTGCTGATGATGGGGATCATCGCCGTATGGGGCATCTGGCAGCAACCCGCGCGCCGGCGCCCGGCCGCGCCCTTCGACTGGCAGCGGGTGCGCACCGCGCTGGCGGACGCGAAGTGGGAATTGAGCGTGCCGCTGGTGCCGATCGTCGCGCTGTCCGCCGGCCTCGCCACGCCGGTCGAAACCGCGGCGCTCACCGCTCTCTACGTGCTCATCGTCACCGTGTTCGTTCACCGCGACCTGAGGCTGGTGCGCGACGTGCCGCGGGTCATGACCGAGTGCGGTCTCATCATCGGCGGAATCCTGTTGATCATGGGCGTCGCCCTCGGCCTCACCAACTATCTCGTGGACGCGCAGATTCCGGATCGCATGGTGGTATGGGCAACCGAGACCATCGGCAACCGTTTCCTGTTCCTGCTCGCGCTGAACGTCTTCCTGCTCCTTGCCGGCTGCGTCATCGAGATCTACCCGGCGATCCTGATCCTCGCCCCGCTGGTGACCCGGATGGGCGCCGCATTCGGCCTCGATCCGGTGCATATCGGGATCATCTTTCTCGCCAACCTCGAACTGGGCTATCTCACGCCGCTGGTCGGGCTGAATCTGTTTTTCGCGTCCTACCGTTTCGGAAAGCCCGTCATCGAAATCTTTCGCGCGGTGCTGCCGCTGTTCGTCGCGCTGGGCGCGGGCGTGCTCGCCATCACCTATGTGCCGTGGCTAAGCACCGGCATGCTCTCGCTAGTGAAATAGCGCAATGCAGTGAATCCATAGGAGACCACGATGTCACAAAACCCAGTCGCCGAACACGATCCGACGCGTACTACCTGGAAATCGCTGCAGAACATTCGCATCGTCAAGCAGGACGCTTCCAGCACGCTGAAACGCGCGCCGCCTTCCGGCACCATGGAGCCCGCCGTGCGCAGGGAAGGCAATGCGCCGATCGAACCTTATCGCACTTACAAGCCACTGCCGTTCACGCGCGAGGAGCGCGACAAGGTCACCGTCCTGTTCGGCGGACTGCACTGGCGCGCCGAGCGGCTGATCCAGGGCGCCCTCGACAACCTGGGCTACAAGACGCGCATCCTGCCGACCGCCACCAAGGACGACCTGCTCACCGGGAGGGAACTCGCCGACATCGGCCAGTGCTGTCCCACGAGCTTCACCACCGGCAACCTCGCGAACTTCCTGCGCACTGAAGCGCGCGAGTCGAGCGCGGAGGAAGTCGCGAAGAAGTACGTCTACTTCACCGCCGGGGCGTGCGGCGCGTGCCGCTTCGGTCAATACCACCAGAGCTACGAACTGGCGCTGCGCAATGCCGGCATGGAGGCGTTCCGCATGTTCCTGCTGGCGCAGAACGGCCTCGACCAGGGCGCGGCGGAAGGCGGCGGGCTGGAACTGAACCTGCCCTTCACGCTGGGCGCCATCTGGGCGGTCGTAGTCGCCGACCTCGTGCAAGACCTGGAGTACCAAACACGGCCGTACGAAGTCGTGCCAGGGGAAACAAAGCGCGTCGTCAACGACAGCATCGATTACCTCCAGGAGGTTTTTCGCCGATCCCCGGTGCGCGGGAAGAACTGGAGCACGCCTCTGTGGTACCTCAGCACCGATTACTTTTCGCAGGCGCTGCGGGAGGTGCGCAGCAGGTTCGAGCGCATCGAGGTCGATCGTCTGCGGGTAAAGCCTGTGGTCAAGATCACCGGCGAGTTCTATCTCCAGACGGTGGAGGGCGATCCCAATTACAACATCCACCGCTGGCTCGAGCAGGAAGGCGCGGAGGTCTATCCCGCCGCCATCACCATCTGGCTCGACTACCTGATGCGCCACGCCGGCCAGGATTACGAGGACCATATCGGCATAGACCGTTCGGCGCGGCTGAAGCTCGGCGGCGTCAAGACAGGCATGCGGTTGCTGCGCCGGG
>Ga0209108_10002047_pt1 | contig 11681 bp, 9 predicted proteins | sample Rifsed10ft1_FD_184003 | JGI IMG/M metagenome (GOLD analysis project Ga0209108, IMG submission 184003) | Soil microbial communities from Rifle, Colorado, USA - sediment 10ft 1 (version 2) | ecosystem: Environmental > Terrestrial > Deep subsurface > Rock core/Sediment | place: Rifle, Colorado...
GACCTTCGTCGTAACAGAGAGCTGCATCAAGTGTAAGTACACGGACTGCGTGGAAGTCTGCCCTGTCGATTGCTTCCACGAGGGTCCCAACATGCTCGTCATCGACCCGGAGGAATGCATCGATTGCACGCTCTGCGAGCCCGAGTGCCCCGTCGACGCGATCTGCTCCGAGGACGACGTGCCCGAAGGTCAGGAGCACTTCCTCAAGCTCAACGCGGAGCTATCGAAGGGCTGGCCCGTCATTGCGCAAGCGAAACCCGCGCCGCCCGATGCCGACGAGTGGAAGGACGTCAAGGATAAGCTCAAGCATCTCGAGCGCTAAGCTCGCGTGCGCGTCAAGCCTGTTGCTTGAGCGGTAAGAGATTGATGAAGAACTCGACGATGCGCTGACGAAGGCCGAGCGCCGGTTGGCGCACGACCGTGCCGCGTTCGCTGGTCCAGCGCAAGGCACCGCGCTCGTTCAGCGTGACGTGCCATGCATTCGCAGGCTGCATGTCGCGTTCGATCAAAGCCGTCACGCGCGCCGCAAGCTCGGGACTGTCCACGAAGAAACCGTTCTCGGTATTCAGAATCATCGAGCGCGGATCGACGTTCGGCGAGCCGACGAAGGTCAAGCGATCGTCGATGACGGCCGCCTTCGAGTGCAGTCCGAGAAAGCCGGGTTCCGTGGGGGGCGTTGTGTAGTAGTCGATAGCGCCGGAGTCGGCGCGCGATTCGTAGAGCTCTATCCCTGAGCGCAGCAATCGCTTGCGCCAGTGCTTGTATCCCGTATGAGCGATGATGTGATTGTTAGACGCCAACGAGTTCGTGAGGATGACGACGCGCACGCCGCGCGCCTCGAGCGCCTCGAGCTGCTCTGCGAACTGCTCATCGGGAATGAGGTATGGCGAGCTGATGAGGAGCTTTTCGTGCGCGCGCGCGACGAACTCCTTGAAATGGCCGTAAAACTCCTCGGGCCCGCCGTCGTCGAACGAGGGGCGGTCCTCTGCGTAGACGCCGACTCCGGCCGCCAAGCTCGCGACGAGCGACTCGAAATGGTCGCGCCAGTCCTTGGGCTCCAACGCGAACGCCTGTAGACGTGTCTCTGCCCGGAGGTAGCTCGTTTCGGTGAGCTCCGTGACGCCCGCCAGATTCCCCTTGGCCGACCGGCGCGGCGCGACGACCTCGAGCGGATACGAGTGCATGCTATTCCAGTACAGATCGAAGCTCGCGGCGACGTCGGCGACGATCGGCCCGGCGGCCATGATGTCGAGATCGTTCTGTACGAAATCGTCGTAAACGCCGAAATACCGGTCGCCGATGTTTCGCCCGCCGATGATCGCGAAACGGCCGTCGGCGAGCACGGTCTTGTTGTGCATGCGATGGTTCAAGCGGCCGAAGCGGAGCACGAACTCGGCGACCCGCCCGAACACCGTCCGGTTGCTGAATGGATTGAAGGTGCGTACCTCGATGTTCGGATGCATGCCGAGCGCGGCGAACTCGCTCTCATGTCCTGACAACGTGAGGTCGTCGAGCAACAATCGCACGCGGACGTCGCGTTCGGCGGCGTGCAGAAGGCGCCTCGACAGCAACCGGCTCGAGGGATCCTTCTCCCATATGAAGTATTGGATATCGAGGCTGGCGACGGCTTGGTCGACGAGCGCGAGCCGCGTCGTCAGCGAGAAATCGGCGCGATCGAGCAGCCAAAACGCCGATTCGTCCGGAGCGAGCCGTTGCTCGATTCGCTCGCCGTACTCCCCGAGCATGCCTTCCGCGGCGGGCGGCAGCGCGGCGCTCGGCGGCAAAGCGTCGCCCGCGGGAGCCAACACGCACGCATTCAGTCCAATGAGCGCCGAGACAACCGACAGGGCCGCGCCCGCGCGCCGCGCGTCAATCACCAATCAATCACCTATGTCCGTTGCGTGCCTGCCGGGGCCCCCATCGAAGCTCGGCGCTACCTGACAGCAGGCCGAAGCGTTGACTATACTAACGGCTCGCGCTGTGCCCCGAGTAGCAGCACCAATCATAAATGTCGACGCGGTCGTTCCGCACGGCATTCGGAGGCAGCCATGGTCGACTTGAAATCTCTTCGGACTTGGTCCCTCGTAGTCCTCGCGATTGCCCTGCTGCTATTGGCCGGCACGGCTTATGCGATTATCGGGTCGCGTAACGGCCTCACGGACTATCGTTCTGCCTTTACGTTGCTGCGCCAGATCGGCCAGGTCGGCGCCGGTGTGCTCGTGGTCGCGGCAATCACGCTGGTGTTCGCGCTTCGCTCGCGGCAAGGTGTCGCCTACTCGGCTGCCGCCACGGTCGTGCTCGCGGCGCTCGTCGGTTTGATGTACTTGAACCAAGCGGCGCCGCCCGCGGGGCCGCTCATCAACGACATCACGACGGATCTCGAAGATCCGCCGCGATTCGACGCAGTCATCCCGTTGCGGCCGGAGGGCAGCAACCCCGTCGAGTATGGCGGTGCCGAAGTCGCTGCGAACCAGCGCGCCGTCCACCCCGAAGTGCAGCCGATCATCACCGAGCTGCCCCAAGACCAGGCGTTCGCGCGCGCTCTGCAAGTCGCCGAGGACATGGGATGGGACATCGTCGCGCAGAACGCCTCGACGGGCGTCATCGAGGCCGTCCAGACCACGACGTTCTTTCGCTTCAAGGACGACGTCATGATCCGGGTGCGCCCAAACGGGCAAGGCAGTCGCATCGACCTGCGCTCGCGCTCGCGCGTGGGCTTGAGCGACCTCGGCAAGAATGCCGCGCGCATCATGGAATACGCTGATAAATTCCAATAATTTCTTATAGTTGACGATTATTCTTCAGGAGAAATCATGGGTAGCAACCGACGCAATCTCTTCATCAACGGCCAATGGGTGGATGCCGAAAACGGCGCCAAGTTCCCTGTCTACAATCCGTCCACGGGCGAAGTGTGGGGCCAGGTCGCCGATGCGTCGCGGGCCGATGCGCGAGCCGCAATCGCCGCTGCCAAGGACGCCTTCCCCGCCTGGTCCGGCATGAGCCATTCCGTGCGCGCCCGCATCATCCACAAAGTCGGCGATATTCTCGAGGCGCGAGCGAAAGAATTTCAGGACGTGCTCATCGACGAAGGCGGCTCCTGGATCGGCAAAACGATGTTCGAGACGGGCTATAGCTCGGGCGTCTATCGGGCCGCCGCTGCGGCGGCCTATCAGGTCAACGGCGAGATCCTGCCGTCCGATCACGGCAAGATCAGCTTGGTGATGCGCGAGCCGCTCGGCGTCGTCTCCGTCATCTCGCCGTGGAACTTTCCTCTCATTCTTTCCTCGCGCGGCTTCGCGCCGGCGTTGGCGGTAGGGAACACCGTAGTCCTGAAACCGTCGGAGGAGACGCCGGTTGCGGGCGGCTTGTTGATCGCCGAGATCATCGAGGAAGCCGGAACGCCTAAGGGCGTGTTCAACGTCGTCACCTGCTCGAGAGACCACGTCGGCGAGGTCGGCGACGAGCTCATCAGCAATCCCGCCGTGCGCGGCATTAGCTTCACGGGATCGACTGCGGTCGGGAGCCGTGTGGCGGCGAAGGCCGGCGGCTTGCTCAAGCGCTTCTGCGTGGAGCTCGGCGGCAAGGACGCGCTCATCATTCTCGACGACGCCGACATGGAGCTCGCAGTCAATGCAGCGACTTTCGGATCGTTCATGCATCAAGGGCAGATTTGCATGTCGGTCGAGCGCATCATCGTTCACAGCAAGGTCGCCAAGGAGTTCATCGACAAATTCGTGGCCAACACGAGGAAGCTCAAAGTGGGCAACCCTCGCGAAATGGCAAACTGCATCGGGCCAGTCATCAATCAGACGCAACTCGGCAAGATCCGCGCGCAAGTCGATGAGGCCGTCGCCCAGGGCGCCAAAATTCTTTGCGGCGGCAAGAACAACGGGTTGTTCTTCGAGCCCACGGTCCTGACCGGCGTGACACGGAATATGAAGGTCTTTCGCGAGGAGACTTTCGGCCCCGTCGCACCCGTCCTGACGGCGAATAGCGTCGATGAAGCCGTCGAGATCGCCAACGATTCTGACTACGGCTTGTCCGCGGGGATCATTACGCGCAATGAGGAGCAAGGCCTCTCGATCGCGCGCCGACTGCGGACCGGCATGGCGCACATCAACGACAGCTCCGTCAACGACGAGCCTCATGTCCCGTTCGGCGGCATCGGTGCGAGCGGGCTCGGGCGGCATGGCGGCAAGCAGGGCATCGATACGTTCACCGAAATGCGCTGGATCACGCTCGAGCGCGGCGGGCGACACTATCCGCCGCCGTTCTTGATGAACCCGGGGCACTGAGACGTCCTCCGCTCCTGTGTAGGAGCGAGCTTCGCTCGCGAAGACAAAAATCGCGAGCGAAGCTCGCTCCTACAAAGAGAGTCCAACGGCAAGCAGCCGCTCCTGGTTGGCTTGATGCGCGAGAGACGGCGGTCCCGACCACGACGCCGGGAACCGCCGCTGCTAAGTCAGACTTACTGCGCCGGGGGTTGGGACATCAAGTCCTTTTGCCACGGCAAGTCCTCGGTTCCTGCCGGCCAGATGCGCAGCGTCGTATAAGGCTGCGCGCGGGGCGCGCCCGGCGGAATCGGCGCCGGCATGTGCTGGCCGATCGGGCCGAGATTACGCAGATAGCGATAGAACGCGCGCGAATCTTTCTCCGACATTTGGTTGACGGCGATCCACGGCATGGGGTCCAAAGCCTTCCGCGTGCGCAGCGTCTCGACCCACTGATCCTCCGTCCACTCCTGCGCCCTCAGGCGCAGATTCGACGGAAACGTGATGCCCCACGGGCCTTCGTACCCTATGGGACTCCCGGCCATCCACATCTCCTCGGGCACGTCGCCTCGCGGCAACCAGCCGGCCGTATGGCAGTCGTTGCACAGGGCGACGACGGCGATGTATCGGCCGACAGCGTTCGCATCCTCGGCCGACAGCGACGGCTTGCCGTCGGGGCTCGGCTGGGTCCAGCCGCCCTCCGCTTGCGCTGTCGCTGCGGGCTCCGGCGTCGCACTCGGCGCCGCGGCCTGCTCAGTGCCTCCGCCACAGGCTGCCACCAGCAGACTCAGCGAGCCAATGAAAAAGAGTGCTCTCAACATAGGGTTCCTCCCGTCGGAAATTTAGTTGCCGGCGTCTCTCGGCTTTGTCGTTCTTGCACGGATTTCATGCGCAAATCGCCTATCGAGTATAAGGAGTCGGTTTTAGCATTCCAATAGCAACCGGTGCGAGCCCGGCCGCTGGGGCACTCCTCCGTCGGGCTCGACCTACCGCGGACCGGGAACCATGACGTATACTGCGGCGCTTCGAATCAAACCATAAGCCGTCAGCGCGGTGATCACGACTCGAGGAGAACCTGAGAATGCCAGCTAAAATCGTCGACACTATTCTGCCCACGACCATGGTCGGGTCCTATCCGCGGCCGCACTGGTTCCAGCATCAGTTGCTGGGTCGAGACGTCCGCGTCGCATTCAAGGAAGTCGCGCACGAGGAAGCGTATATCGATGCCGTCGCGACGGTCATCCGTGACCAAGAGGAAGCCGGGCTCGATATCGTCACCGACGGCAACATGTGGTACGACGATTACGTCGGCGTCATCGGCTCCTTCTGTTGGTATCTCTATGAGCGCATTCCAGGTTTCGAGCCCACCCGCAATCCGCACCCGTTGTACATCGGCGCCGGGCAGAGCTCCGGCAAAACATTCATGGATGACTGGGGCGGCGTGGTCAACGACGGCCCGGTCGACAAAAAGCCGGACGCGCTGCGCTGGCCCGATCTCTATCAGATCGCGAAGGCCGCGGCTCACGTGCCGGTCAAGGTCTCGATCGGCGCGGGTCCCGCGAACCTGGCCTGGCACGTCTATTTCGATAAAGGCTCGAAATACAAGAGCGCCAAAGACCTGACCTTCGCGCTCGTACCTATCTTCAACAAGGAAATGAAGGAGCTCGTCAAGGCCGGCGCCAAGTACTTGCAGATCGAGGATCTCGGAGCTTGGCTGCCCATGTTCAACAACAACAAAGACGACTACAAATGGGTCCGCGAAAGCATCGAGATGATGTGCGACGGCGTCGATGCCAAGATCGGCTGGCACTTTTGTTTCGGCAACGCCTGGGGTAACGACATCATCAGCAGCAACTTCCCGCAGGGCTACCAGACCGTGCTGCCGTACTACTGGAATACGGAAGGCGTCGACGAATTCGTGCTCGACTACGCGAATCGAGAGATGGACGGCGTCGACTTTCTCAAGAATTGCCCGAAGAACAAAAGCGTACAGGTCGGCGTGCTCGACATTCGCACCAGCATGGTGGAGACACCGCAGAAGATCGCCGACCGAGTGCGGCTCGTACTCAAGTACCTCTCGCCCGAACAGGTCACGCTCTCAACGGACTGCGGCATGAAGCCGCTGTCGAGGATGGTCGCCAAGCTCAAGCTCAAGGCGCTCGCGGATGGCGCCGCGATCGTCCGCAAAGAGGTCGGCGGTTAGGGTTGTTTGTAGGAGCGAGCTTCGCTCGCGACATTCTTTGAAATCGCGAGCGAAGCTCGCTCCTACATAAGATCCCGCTCGGGCAGGAAGCCCATTCCTACCGAAACGTGCCGCTCACCGTGAGCCCGACATAGCCCGGCGCAAAGGCGGGCGCGACGACCAACTCGGCGCGGTCGACGAGAAGATACGCGCTCGCAATGCCTATTCCCGCGCCTGCGAGCACGTCGGCCCAGTCGTGCTCGTCGGAATCGACGCGCTCCCAGGCGACGAATCCGGCGACCGCGTACGCGGGCCATCCTTGACGGATACCGTAGCGGCGATGGATGAACGCCGCACCTTGAAAAGCCATCGACGCATGACCCGAAGGGAACGCGTCGTCGCCCTCACCGTCGCGCCGGGCTTTGTCGAACGCCTCCTTGAGAATCCACGTGGCCGCCACATTTGCGCCGAACGAGCGGTAAAACTGCCGGCGTCCTTCGCGATCGTCGCGCTTGAGGGTCAACGCGAAGGCAGCCGCCGGCAACGCCACGCGCAAAACGTCGTTTGCGGTCTCGGTATCATCCGAAGCGCGCGTTGTTCCGGCCGTCGCGAGCAGGCAAGCCGCAGCGGCAGCGGCGAGGAATCGCGGCGAGACGCCGCTCCCACAAGAGACGTCGCTCCTACGAAAGGCCGACAACCTGCCCGTGCTCGTTGACATCGATGTGATCCGCTGCGGGCTTCTTGGGCAATCCCGGCATCGTCATGATATCGCCGGAAAGCGCGACCATGAACCCGGCCCCCGCCGACAGGTACGCATCCCGGACCTTGAACACGTGCCCGGTGGGCGCACCGCGCAATTTCGGATCGGTCGAGAAAGAGTACTGCGTCTTCGCGATGCAAACGGGGAAGTGACCGTAGCCGTCTTTTTGGAACTTGTCGATCTTCTTGCGCACGGCCGTGTCGGCAATGACTTCGCTGGCCGCGTAGATCTTTTTCGCGATCTTTTCGAGCTTACGCCACAGCGTATCGGAATCCTCGTACGCGAATTTGAGCGCAGGTGTAGGTCCTTCCACGAGCTCGCCGACGGCTTTCGCGAGGTCGACGGCGCCCGCGCCGCCCTGCGCGAAGTGCGTCGCGACGACGGCTTTGACGCCCTGACCGCCCATGTGCTTGACGACGAGATCGAGCTCGCGCTGCGTATCGCTGCCGAACCGGTTGAGCGCAACGACGACCGGTAAGCCGTAGTGGCTGCGGAGGTTCGATACATGGCGATCGAGATTCGCCGTGCCCTTCATGAGCGCCTCGGTGTCCTCGGAGTTGACATCGGCCAACTCGGCGCCTCCCGAGTACTTGAGCGCGCGCACGGTCGCGACGATGACGGCCGCCGATGGCCGCAACCCCGTGAGACGACACTTGATGTCGAGGAATTTCTCGGCCCCGAGGTCGGCGCCGAAGCCGGCTTCGGTCACGACGTAATCGGCGAGCTTGAGCGCCGTGCGTGTCGCAAGCGCCGAGTTGCAGCCGTGGGCGATGTTGGCGAACGGCCCACCGTGAACGAACGTCGGCGTCCCGCCCAGTGTTTGCACGAGATTCGGCTGAATTGCATCCTTCATGAGCACGGCCATCGAGCCCTGCGCGTTGATGTCGCCCGCATGCACGGGTTTTTGGTCGTGCGTGTAGCCGACGATGATGCGCGCGAAACGCTCACGCATATCCTTAAGCGAGGTCGAGAGGCACAGAATAGCCATGATCTCGGACGCGGCCACGATGTCGTAGCCCGTCTCGCGCGGCTGGCCGTGCGCCGTGCCGCCGAGGCCCACGATGATGTTGCGCAACGATCGGTCGTTCATGTCGACGACGCGGCGCCACGTGATGCGCCGCACGTCCAGCCCGAGCGCATTGCCATGTTGAACGTGATTATCGACGAGCGCGGCGAGCAGATTGTGCGCGGCGCTGACAGCGTGGAAATCGCCCGTGAAGTGGAGGTTGATGTCCTCCATGGGCGCGACTTGCGCGTAGCCTCCTCCGGCGCCGCCGCCCTTGCTGCCGAAACACGGGCCGAGAGACGGCTCGCGCACGCACACCATGGCCTTCTTGCCGATGATGTTGAGCGCGTCTGCCAAACCGATCGTCGTAGTCGTCTTGCCTTCGCCGGCCGGCGTTGGCGTGATCGCCGAGACGAGGATCAGCTTGCCGTCGGGGCGCGACTGCAGCTTCGAGACGAGCTGCGGCGACAGCTTGGCCTTGTAGTGCCCGTACGGCTCGAGATCGGCCGGATCGATGCCGAGCTTGAGTTTGGCGAGATCCGCGATTCTCGTGAGCTTGGTGTTACGCGCAATAGTGATATCGTCGTCCATGGTGCTGTACTTGCCCTAGTAGCGATAGTGGTCGGCCTTGAACGGGCCGTTCACGGCGACGCCCAAGTAATCGGCCTGCGCTTTCGTGAGCTTCGTCAACTTCGCGCCGACTTTTTCGAGGTGCAGAGCGGCCACCTTCTCGTCGAGATGTTTGGGCAGCACGTGGACGCCGATCGGATACTTCTTGTTGTAGAGCTCGATCTGAGCAAGCGTCTGGTTCGTGAAGCTGTTCGACATCACGAAGCTCGGGTGCCCCGTCGCGCAACCCAAGTTCACGAGACGGCCTTGTGCGAGCAGGATGATGCTCTTGCCGTTCTTGAGCGTGATCTTGTCGACCTGCGGCTTGATGTTCTCCCACTCGTACTTGCGCAGCTTCTCGACCTGGATCTCGTTGTCGAAATGACCGATGTTGCAGACGATCGCATTGTGCGGCATCTGCAAAATGTGCTTCTCCGTGATCACGTCGATACAGCCGGTCGTCGTGACGAAAACCTCGCCGATCTTGCACGCCTCGTCCATCGTCATGACTTGATAGCCTTCCATGGAGGCCTGGAGGGCGCAGATCGGATCGACTTCCGTCACAATGACGCGCGCGCGCTGCGCGGCCAGCGATTGGGCCGATCCCTTGCCGACGTCGCCGTAACCGGCGACGACCGCGATCTTGCCGGCGAGCATGACGTCTGTCGCGCGGTTGATGGCGTCGACGAGCGAATGGCGGCACCCGTACAGGTTGTCGAATTTCGATTTCGTCACGGAGTCGTTGACGTTGATGGCCGGGAACAGCAATTCGCCCTTCTTGTGCATTTGGTAGAGACGATGCACGCCGGTCGTCGTCTCCTCCGAGACGCCCTTGATCTCCTGAGCCATGCGCTCGAAACGCTTGCGATCCTTGGCAAGCGACTTCTTGACCTGCGCGAGCAGAATTTTCTCCTCCTCGCTTTCCGGCTTCTTGTTGAGCACTTTCGGGTTCTTGAGCGCCTTGGCCGCGAGGTGTACGAACAGCGTTGCGTCGCCGCCGTCGTCGAGCAGCATATTCGGGCCCTGCCCGCCCCAGTCCAACGTGCGGTCGATGAAATCCCAGTATTCCGTCAGCGTTTCGCCTTTGTAGGCGAAAACCGGCGTTCCGTTCGCCGCTATCGCCGCCGCTGCGTGGTCCTGCGTCGAATAGATGTTGCAGCTCGCCCAACGGACCTTCGCGCCGAGCGCCTCTAGCGTCTCGATGAGCACCGCGGTCTGAATCGTCATGTGCAGAGAGCCCGTGATACGCGCTCCCTTGAGCGATTGCTTTGGACCGAATTCTGCACGGGTCGCCATGAGGCCGGGCATTTCATGCTCGGCAAGCTCGATCTCCTTTCGACCGTCTTCCGCAAGCGCAATGTCCCTAACGTAGTAATCGCCCTTCTTGACCTTGGCGACGGCGGCGGTTGCCTTCTTGCTCATTGCTGTCGTACTCCTAAGAATTGAATCGCGAGCAAAGCTCGCTCCTACAAAGAACGGCCGAAGCTCGACTTGAAACGATCCTTGAACTCGTCGAGCGTGAAACTGTGGTTTTGCGTGCCGTGGCACTCGATCTTGATCGCGCCCATGAGACTCGCGATGCGCCCCGTCGTCTCCCAGTCGAGATCGCGCAACAGACCGTACAGGAGACCCGCCCGGTACGCATCGCCACAACCGGTGGGATCTTCGACGGCTTTCGGCCTGGCGGTCGGTATGTCGTATTGCCCATCGGACGTGTAGACGGTCGATCCTTCCGCACCGCGGGTCACGATCAACGCATCGACTTGGTCCGTGAGATCGGAAACGTCGAAGCCCGTGCGGTCCTTGAGGAGCTGCCACTCGTAGTCGTTGACGGTGACCCACGTGGCTTGCTCGATGAAGCGACGCAGGTCGTTGCCGTCGAACATCGGCAAGCCTTGACCGGGGTCGAAAACGAAGGGTATCCCGGCCGCGGCGAACTGCTCGGCATGCTCGATCATGCCGGTGCGCCCGTCGGGCGAGACCATGCCGATCTTCACGCCGCGCGCATCCGCGACCTTGTTGAGCTCGGACCGGTTCATGGCACCGGGGTGAAACGCCGTGATCTGATTGTCGTCGAGGTCGGTCGTGATGAATGCCTGCGCCGTGAAAACGTCGTCGAGGACACGGATGTGCTCGCGACGAATGCCTTGGGCTTCGAGCCGCTCGCCGTATGGGCCGAAATCCTGGCCGACCGTCGCCATCGGCAGCGGATCCTCGCCCATGAGCTTCATGTTGTAGGCGATGTTGGCGGCGCACCCGCCGTATTCCCTACGCAGCCGTGGGACCAGAAACGCGATGTTGAGGATGTGAATCTTGTCCGGAAGGATGTGATTCTTGAACGAATCCTCGAACACCATGATGTTGTCGTACGCGACCGAGCCGCAGATTAGAGCTGTCATGGCATCGCTCTCATGGTTGATCGGCTACCTGCAATCGGCCTTGAGCGCCTCGGCCTTGTCGGTGCGCTCCCAGCTGAACTCCGGGCGGCCGAAATGGCCGTACGAGGCCGTCTTGCGATAAATGGGCTTGAGCAGGTCGAGCATCTTGATGATGCCGTACGGTCTCAAGTCGAAGTTCCGGTTGACGGCCGCGACGATTTTCTCCTCGGACACCTTGTTCGTGCCGAACGTCTCGACCGTGACCGAAGTCGGCCGTGCGACGCCGATCGCATAAGAAACCTGCACCTCGCACCGCTCCGCGAGCCCCGCCGCAACGACGTTCTTGGCCACGTAGCGCGCCGCATAGGCGGCCGAGCGGTCGACCTTCGACGGATCCTTGCCCGAGAACGCGCCGCCGCCGTGACGTGCCATGCCGCCATAGGTATCGACGATGATTTTGCGGCCCGTGAGCCCG
>Ga0209108_10002048_pt1 | contig 11680 bp, 11 predicted proteins | sample Rifsed10ft1_FD_184003 | JGI IMG/M metagenome (GOLD analysis project Ga0209108, IMG submission 184003) | Soil microbial communities from Rifle, Colorado, USA - sediment 10ft 1 (version 2) | ecosystem: Environmental > Terrestrial > Deep subsurface > Rock core/Sediment | place: Rifle, Colorado...
CCCGATGGCTTATGGCACATGGCAGTTGGCTTACGGCTGATAGCCAATCTCGCCATCTGCTATCGGCCATCAGCTACCCCACCAGCAGCCGCAGCGGCTCCTCCAGATTCTTCTTCACGGCCTGCAGGAACTGCGCCACCTCGGCCCCGTCGGTCACGCGGTGGTCGGCGGAGCAGGTGACCTTCAGGCGCAGGCCCGGCGCGAGCGCGCCGTCTTTCACCACGGGAATTTCTCGGACTGCGCCGATGGCGAGGAGGGCGGCCTCGGGCGGGTTGATGATGGCGATGAAATTCTCGGCGTCGTACATGCCGAGGTTAGACACCGAGAACGTCGAGCCTTCGATGTCGGCCCCCTGCACCTTGCCCGCGCGCGCGCGGGCGATCATCGCCTTGGCCTCGGCGGCGATCTGCGCGACGGGCTTCTGATCCGTGTCTTTGACGACGACGGTGAGCAGCCCTCCTTCCACCGCCACGGCAATCCCGACGTTGACGCGGCCCTTGCGGATGACTTTATCTCCCGCGAACGAGGCGTTGACGTTGGGGAACTGGCGCAGCGCGAGCGCCGCCGCTTTGACGACGAGATCGTTCACCGAGGCTTTGCGCTCGTCCGGGAGGAGGGCGTTGATTTGTTTGCGCAGGTCCATCGCCGCCGCCATGTCAATTTCAGTCGTCACGTAAAACTGCGGGACGGTCTGTTTGGACTCGGTCATGCGCCGGGCGATGATCTGGCGCAGTCTGGTGAGGGGGACAATCTGGTCCTCAGGCGCAGTGACGACGGGCGCGGGCGCGGGAGAGCGAGGGAGCGCGGGGGCAGGGGTCGCGCCCAGATAAGCCTCCACGTCTTTTTTGGTGACGCGACCGCCGGGGCCGGTTCCGGCGACGAGGTGGATGTCTATGCCCGCTTCGTCGGCGATGCGGCGCGCGATGGGGGAGGCTGGGGCGGCAGCGGATGGCGTACCTGCTTCGCGTGTAACGGATGGTTGAGTTACGGGTGGCGCCGAGGGGGCGGTCGAAGCGGACGCAGGCGCGGAGGTGACCGCCGGGGCCGCGCCACCCGATCCGGCGCGATAAACATGCAAATCCACCACTTCATCCGGCGCGCCGATCACGGCCATGCTCGCGCCGACGGGCACGGGCTGGCCTTCCTCGACCAGCCAGCCTTTAACCACGCCGCTCACAGACGATTCAACCTCGACCGTCGCCTTGTCGGTTTCGATTTCGGCGAGGATGTCGCCTTTCTGGACGGCCTCGCCCTCTTTCTTGACTTTGCGCACCAGCTTGCCTTCGGCCATGTCGAAGCCGAGTTTGGGCATTGGAACAATTTCAGGCATGAGAGATACCTCAGTTGTCAGTCATCAGTGGCCAGACACGATCTTCATCTGACGACTGACTACTCACTACTCACATCACTGCCTTCACCGCTTTGACCACCTCATTCGGATTCGGGATCGCGCTCTTCTCCAGCTCGGCGCTGTAGGGGAGGGGGACTTCCTTCTGCGCCACGCGCTGGATGGGCGCGTCGAGGTAGTCGAAGCATTCTTCGTAGAGGCGCGCGGCGACCTCCGCCCCGACGCCGTACGAGCGCCAGCCCTCTTCCACGATGACGGCGCGGTTGGTCTTCTTGAACGACTCGTAAACCGGCTCCATGTCGAGCGGGCGCAGGGTGCGCAGGTCAATCACTTCCGCCTCGATGCCCTCGGCTGCGAGCTGCTGGACGGCTTTCAGGGTGATCTGGAGCATCTTGGAATAGGTGACCAGGGTTACGTCTTTGCCCTGGCGCTTCACTTCGCTCTTGCCGATGGGAAGCACGAAGTCCTTGTCTTCCGGCACCTCGCCGCGCTCCTGATACATGGTCGAGTGCTCGATGAAGAGCACCGGGTCGTCGGTGCGGATGGAGGCCTTGAGCAGGCCTTTCGCGTCGGCGGGGGTGGCCGGGGCGACGACCTTGAGGCCGGGGAAGTGCGCGAAGATCACGTCGGGCGTTTGCGAGTGGGTGGCGCCGAGCTGCTTGCCGCCGCCGGAGGTGGTGCGCACGACGAGCGGGCACTTGAACTGCCCGCCGAACATCGAGCGGATTTTGGCGGCGTGGTTGACGATCTGGTCGAGCGCGAGGAAGGCGAAGTTGATGGTCATGATCTCGGCCACGGGCCGGAGGCCGTTCATGGCCGCGCCGACCGCTGCGCCGACGATCACGCCTTCGGCGATGGGGGTGTCGCGCACGCGCTCCGCGCCGAAGTGATCGTAGAAGCCTTTGGTGACGGCGTACGTGCCGCCCCACACGCCCACTTCTTCGCCCATGATGATGACGTTCGGGTCGCGCTCCATTTCTTCCCAGAGAGCCTGTGAAACGGCTTCGCGGATGGTCATGACTGGCATAGGGGTGTCCTGATTGCAGATCGTAGATTTCAGATTGCAGAATTGACGATATGTCTGGTTCAATCTGCAATCTCGAATCTGAAATCTTCAATTCTCAGCGTAGATGTCCGTCCAAAGTTCTTCCGGCGCGGGGAAGGGGGACTCTTCGGCGAACTTGACCGCCGCGGCGATGGCGGCCTCGGCCTCCGCGTCCAGCGCGTCAATCTCGAATTGGGGGGCGCCCTGCGCGAGCAACACCTGCTCGAACTGGCCGATGGGGTCGTCGGCCTGCCACTTTTTGATCTCGTCCGGTTTGCGGTAGCGCTCGGGGTCGCCCATCGAGTGGCCGCGATAGCGATAGGTAATGACTTCGAGGAAGTACGGCCCGGCCCCCGCGCGCGCGTGCGCGATGGCTTTCTCGGCCGCAGCGCGCACGGTGAGCAGTTCCATCCCGTCCACGCGATCGTTCGGCAGGCCGTAGCCCGTCGCCTTCTGGCGTATCTCCGAGACGGCGGAGGCGCGTTCGATGGACGTGCCCATCCCGTATTGGTTGTTCTCGCAGATGAAGACGATGGGCAGCTTCCACACCGTGGCGAGGTTCACGGCCTCGTGGAAGTAACCGATGTTGCTCGCCCCGTCCCCGAAGAAGCACAGCGTCACCGCCTCGGAGCTGCGATATTGGTCGGCGAGCGCGATCCCGGCGGCGAGGGGCAGGTGCGCGCCGACGATGGCGTGCCCGCCCCAGAACTTGAGCCGGATATCGGCCAGGTGCATGGAGCCGCCTTTGCCCTTGCAGCAGCCGGTAGCCTTCCCCAGCATCTCGGCGAGCGCCACTTTGGGTTCCATCCCGCAGGCGATGGCGATGCCGTGATCGCGGTAGGCGGTGATGACGTTGTCCTGCGGCCCGCGCGCCGAGATCGCGCCCACGCCAACGGCTTCCTGCCCGATGTACAGGTGCAGGAAGCCGCCGATCTTGCCTTGCTGGTAGAGTTCCGCGCACTTCTCTTCCATGCGGCGGATGACCACCATCGTTTTGTAGAGTTTCAACATCTCGGCCTGATCCATCGGCCCTCCGAGGCGAGAGTTTGGAGTTTGAGTTTACAGATGCAATTTATCCGGTAAAAAGCCAGCGGGATTATACCACCCCGCTATGGCTTGAATGCGTTTGCATAGGGGCCGGTGTCCGCCCGGCGCGTGGAGGCGCGGATGGTGTACTCCGTGAACTCGACGGGCGCGAGGCATTCGGGATACAGCACGGCGGTGAAGCGCTTGACGCCTTCGGAGTTGGCGTGTTCCTGCCGCGCTTCTTCGTCCTGAAAGATGAAATAGTGCAGAAAGCTCGTCGGGTCCTGCGTGTCTCGCAGGGAAATGTACAGCAGCGTTCCCGGCTCGCGGCTTTTGACGTACTCGACGAATTCACAGATGGCCGCCTCGCATGTGGCGAGGCCTTCGGGGCGGACTTTGAAACGGGCGGTTTGGTAGATGGGCATGGTCGTTCTCCTTTGTGGGGGCTAGACCTGACAGGTCTCCGTCTCCACCCCACTCTGCTTCACTCCGGGGGCGCTTCGCGAGACCTGTCAGGTCTGTGCAGCAGACGCAGGGCGAAGTAGAGATACAGCCATAGCGTCGGCACGGCCTTGCTGGCGTGCTGGAGGAGCGGCTGCCAGACCGGTTCGAGCGGGAATGCGCGCAGGTTGTGGTTCGCCGCGATCACCGGCTGGAGACCGATGAACCCGAAAGGCGTGGGCAGCGCCAGCAGCAGCCAGACGATGATTACAGACCAGTGGGGCTTTTGCCAATAGGCCATGACGAGCACCGGCAGAAGCATGACGTAGTGATGTTCCCAGATTTGGGGGGAGATGAGGAAGAAGGCGGTGAGCCAGAGAGAGAGGAGAGTGGAGGTGGGAGGTTGGAGGTGGGAGGTGGGAAATTCCAAATTCCAAATTCCAAATTTCAAATGGAAGGGTCGAAGCGAGAGCTGAGTGGGATAGAGGGTGATGATGAGAGAAATGCCGAGGACGAGGGCGACGAGGACGAGCTGGGCGAGGCGCTGGAGGCCGGGGGACGCGCCTGCGGCAGCAAGCATTTCAAAAAGGAGTTGCCGGAAGCCGAGGTTGCCAAGTTCGTGATGGGTCACGCGATTGCCGAAATTGTTGAGGAGAAAGTCGCGCAGGTGCGCCGGGAAGATCAGGAAATAAGGGATGGTCGTCAGCGCCACGACTGAAGTCGTGACGGCGAGTGCGCGAAAGCGGCGCAGGCGGAGGAAGACGGGCGCGAAGACGATGGTGTTGATTTTCCAGAGGACAGAGGCGAGCCACAGAAGATCAAATTTCACCGCAGAGTTCGCGGAGAGCGCGGAGTTTTGGACTGTTCTTTCTTCGCTTTTCTCTGCGTCCTTTGCGCTCTCTGCGGTGAGCACCAACATCCCAAATATCATCGCCCCCTGCACGAGCGAGAACTGCCCCATGAAGAGTTCGAGATAGTAGGGTGTGAAGCACAGCCACATCGCCGCGAGACGGGCGAAGAGGTCATCCCCGTCGCTGCGCTCTGGGGATCTGCGACGGTCGCGCACGCGGTGGTAGGTGACGAAGACGCACAGCAGGAGCGTCAGCTCGACGACGACGACCCAGATTTTGTACGCCGTGAGCGGGGAGAACAGGCTGAGCGCCGCGCCCGCCGTGTACGCGACGATGGGCAGGTAGCGGTATGGCGTGAAGTACGGCACGGCGATGGCGATTTTCGCTGGGTCGCTCTCGTAAACGTCCGCGCCGTGGCGCGCGTTGTACCCGGCTTGATAGATGGCGTAGAAATCCAGCCCGCGCCCCCCGCTCAGCACCGTGGCGTCGAAGAAATACGGGACGAGCGGCATCTGCCACCGCCAGCCGATCAACATGCCGAGGTGAACGAGCGCGGCGAGGGCGAGAAGAAAACGCGACGACCACTTCATGCGGGCGAGTGTGCTATGGTCGGCGGTAGCTCCGGCGGCGGCGGCTGCGGCCCGACCCCGGCGGGCTTTGCTCTCTGGAGGCCGGTGCGTCGGAGGGTTGGGGCAAGGGCGCATGCAGCGTCTGCTGGTAATAATCGTCTAACAACATGGCGATGATGGCCGACTCGTCTTCGTTTTCGGCCAGGCTGCGGGCGAGCGGCACGAAGCGTTGACTGCGTTCGGTCAGCAGTTTGTCGCGCTCGCGCAGGCGAGCTTCGAGCAGGGCCGTCACGCGTTCTGCCACCACCGCTTCCACGTCGGCGTCCGTGGGCAGAGGCCGCTCTTGCAGGTTGATGCTGTAGCGTTTGGCGATGCGGTCGAGGTCAAACTTTTCGACGCGGCTCACCAACGAAATCGCGACCCCGGTCGCGCCCGCGCGGCCGGTGCGCCCGGCGCGGTGGATGTAGCCCTCGACGTCTTCGGGCGGTTCGTATTGAATCACGTGGGAGAGGTCGGGGATGTCGAGGCCCCGCGCGGCCACGTCGGTCGCCACCAGAAACCGGAGCGTCCCCCGGCGCACCCGCTCCAGGACCCGCTCGCGATCCGCTTGTGAAAGGTCGGCGCTCAACTCGTCCGCGTCGTAGCCGAAGCGCTGGAGCACCACCGACACGTAGTGCACTTTGGCTTTGGTGTTGCAGAAGATGAGGGCCGAGGCCGGGTTCTCGATCTCGATGAGGCGGATGAGACTGCGATCCTTGTCCAGGCCGGGCGCGATGTAGAAGACGTGCTCGGTGTCGGTGACGTGCACGTGATCGCGGCTGAGGGTGAGGAACTCCGGTTCGCGGATGAACTCGCGCGCGGTGCGCAGGACGTAGGCCGGGAAGGTGGCCGAGAACATGCTGGTATTGGGGGCGCGGGCGGGCAGGTAGCGCTGCACCTGTTTCATGTCGGGGTAGAAGCCCATGGATAACATGCGGTCGGCTTCGTCGAAGATCAGCAGTTTGAGATGTTCGAGTGAGAGCGTGCGTTTGAGCAGATGATCCAGCACGCGGCCCGGCGTGCCGACGACGATGTGCGCGCCCTGCCGGAGCGCGTCAATTTGCGGGCCATAGCCGACGCCGCCATACACCGCGACGGTGCGGAGGCCCGCGTCGCCGCACAGCGTCTCGGCTTCTTGCCCCACTTGCCGGGCGAGTTCGCGCGTGGGGACGAGGATGAGCGCCTGACAGTGGCTGCGCTTTGGATCGAGCCGCTCCAGCATGGGCAGGAGAAACGCGCCGGTCTTGCCGCTGCCGGTGCGGGCCTGGATCATCATGTCCCGCGCGGCGAGCAGGTACGGGATGGCCCGGGCCTGAACGGGCATGAGGGTCGTCCAGCCGGCGCGCGCGGCGGCGGCGCGCAGACGATCGGGCAACTGTTCGAGCGTGACATCGGGCAACGGGTTGTGCGGCTCGTCGCCGGAGGAGTTGCAGGAGTTATTCAAGAGGGCCTCGATTCATGGTCGTGTCGAAGATATACGGGACGAGCGGCGTCTGCCACCGCCAGCCGGCGAGCAGGCCGAGGTGGATGATGGTGGCGGGAGCAAGGAGCAGGCGCGAACGCCATATCATGCGGGAGAGGGTAACACAAGTTGGAAGAGGGGGAAAGGCGGGGCGAGGCAGGATGTAGAAAATGATAACGCCGACTGGGGAAGTCGGCGCTTCTGTTGTTGGCCTTCCTTACGGTTTCAGCTTGCTCTGGCGCGGTGAGGACTCTAGCAACGTCTTCGATGAATCTACGACGTTCATACGCGGTAGGCTTCGCGTTGGACGGTGGTATCAATTGAAGGAATAAACTACTCACCCAACGACGTAATCCTCCCGAGGATAAAATCACGCTCAACTTTGTTCTGCGTGAGGTCCAGGGCGACGCGATAGGCCTCGCGCGCCTGCTCCCTTTGACCCGTCCGGCGAAACATATCGGCGCGGGCCAGGTGAAACGGGGCATAGGCGCTCAACTCGCCAGCGAGCGGCTCCAACAGGCGCAGACCTTTTTGCGGGCTGATGGCCATAGACACGGCGACGGCTTGATTAAGCCGGATGATCGCCGTATCCGCGAAGCGGCGCAGTTCTCCATAGAGCGCGGCGATTTGCGGCCAGTCCGTGGCCTCCGCGGTGGGGGCGCGGGCGTGTAAGGCGCTGATGGCGGCCTGAAGCTGGTAGGGCCCGAGGCGGCGCATGTTGAACGCCTTTTCTACCAGCGCGAGGCCTTCTTGAATGTTGCGCTGGTCCCACACTGAGCGGTCTTGATCGCCGAGCAGGATGAGCTCGCCGTTTACCCCCACCCGCGCGGTGCGCCGTGAGTGATGCAGCAGCATCAATCCCAACAGGCCGAGCACTTCCGCATACTGCGCCGCCGGTACGTCGGTCTGCGCCTGGCTCCTGCGGATGAGCAGCTCTAACACCCGGCACAGGCGGATGGCGTCATCACACAATTCGTGGCGGATCAGCGCGTCGCCGGCGGTGGCGGCGTAGCCTTCGGTGAAGATCAGGTAGAGGACGGTCAACACCGAGTCGAGCCGCTCCGCCAGCAGATGCGCGGGCGGGACGTAGTACGGGATGCCGGCGTCTTTGATCTTCCGTTTCGCGCGCACCAGCCGTTGGGCCATCGTCGGCACAGGGACGAGGAAGGCCGCGGCGACCTCCGCCGTCGTCAAGCCGCCCAACGTGTGCAGGGTGAGCGCGATCTGCTGTTCCAGCGGCAGGGCCGGGTGACAGCAGGTGAAGATCAGTTTGAGGCGCTCGTCGGGGATTTCGCCTACGTCGTCGAAGTTCTCGGTCACAGCCAGTTGCGCGGGCGGGAGGGTTTCGAGCGCCTGGGGTTCGACGGCCTCGGAGCGACTCCGGCTCCTGCGGATGCGATCAATCGCTTTGCGGCGCGCGGTGGTCGTGAGCCACGCGCCGGGTTTGTGCGGCGCGCCCTCCCGCTCCCAATGCTCGACGGCCGCGAGGAAGGCGTCTTGCAACGCTTCCTCGGCCAGTTCCAGATCGCCCAGCCAGCCGATGAGGGTGGCGAGGAGCTGACCGTACTCCTGCCGGTGAACACGTTCCAGGAGGTGACGCGTGGAGGCAGTCAAAAACTAAACGTGTCTGGTTCGTAGTAGCGACTTGAGTCGCGGCCTGCGGCTGAAGCCGCTACTACAAACCGTGGCACGAACTGCGGATTACGGCGCCTGGCTGAAGTCCATCACGGGGCGAACTTCGATGGAGCCGACGCGCGCGCCCGGGCATTTGGCCGCCCACTCGATGGCCTCGTCCAGGTTCTTGCAGTCGAGCAGGTAGTAGCCGCCAAGCTGTTCTTTGGTCTCTGCGAAGGGGCCGTGGGTGGTGACCTTCTTGCCGTTCTGCACACGCACCGTGGTGGCGGCGGAGGTGGGATGGAGCGCCTCGCCGCCCTTGTATACGCCGGACTTCCGCATCGCCTCGGTGTAGGCCAGGTATTCGCCCATCCAGGCGTCCATTTCTTCTTTGGACACGTTGGCGTCGGCCTTCTCGTCGCTATAGATGAGCAGTAAGTATTGCATCGTTGTGCTCCTTTTGTCTGTGGGGTGGCTCATTCCACCCGTCTGCTATACCGACGCAGGCGGTAGCTCAGAATCGACATATTCGAGGACGAGTTTTCGAATATTTCGGAGTTTATGTCGCGCAGACCAGATAATTGACAATCGTCTCAGGCGGGGCGAGAGACAAAAAGACACCGAGCCTCTTCGAGAGAAGCTCGGCGTCTCAGTTCACGCATCACGTTGTTCGTTTCATGCTCAGTACGTCGGCAGACTCGGATCCACCTCGCGCGCCCAGGCGTTGATGCCGCCCTTGAGGTTCTTGAGCTTGCGGAACCCGGCGGTGCGGAGCAGGTCGAGCGCCCGCGCCGAGCGCGCGCCCGTGCGGCAAAACAGCACGAGCTCCTCGGCGCTGTCCAGCTCGTTCATGCGCGCCGCAAACGCGCCGAGCGGGATCAGAGTCGCGTCTTCGAGCTGGGAAATCTCCAGCTCGTGCGGCTCGCGCACGTCAATCAGTCGGATATGGTTCCCTTGCGCCAACCGGCCCTGCAATTCCTTCGGGGTGATGTCCCAGCCCTCGCCCGCGCTTTCTAGCTCGTGGTCGTGGCTGGGCACGCCGCAGAATTCCTCGTAGTCAATCAGGTGGTCGAGCTGTGGATGCTCGGAGCAGATCAGGCAGTTCGGGTTCTTGCGGAGCTTCACTTCCTCGAACCGCATCCCGAGCGCGTCGTATAGGAGCAGCCGCCCCACCAGCGTGTCGCCGATGCCGAGGATGAGCTTGATCGTCTCGGTCGCCTGGATCGTCCCGACGGTTCCGGGGAGGATGCCGAGGACGCCGCCCTCCGCGCAGGAGGGCACCAGGCCCGGCGGCGGCGGTTCGGGAAACAGGCAGCGGTAGCACGGCCCTTCTTTCGCGTAAAAGACCGACGCCTGCCCCTCGAAGCGGAAGATGCTCCCGTACACGTTCGGCTTGCCGAGCAGCACGCACACGTCGTTGGTGAGGTAGCGCGTGGGGAAGTTGTCGGTGCCGTCCACGATCACGTCGTACGGGCGCGCGATGTCGAGCGCGTTTTCGGACGTGAACGGCTCGTTGTACGTCACGACTTCGACGTCGGGGTTGATGTCGAGCAGGCGGGCTTTCGCCGATTCGACCTTCAATTGGCCGACGTTGCCCGTCCCGTGGACGATCTGCCGCTGCAGGTTGGTGTAGTCCACCACGTCGTAATCCACGAGGCCAATCTTGCCGATTCCGGCGGCGGCCAGGTACATCCCGAGCGGCGACCCCAGCCCCCCGGTTCCAATCAGCAGCACGCTCGCGGCCTTCAGTTTCTTCTGCCCCGCCAGCCCGACCTCCGGCATGATGAGATGGCGGCTGTAGCGCTTGATCTCGTCGTGCGTGAGCTCGATGGCCTGCGGGTCCATGCGTTCCATAACAAGACTCATGTGTCACCTCCAAACAATCAGGAAGAAGGAAGGAGCAAGCAGGAAGGAGTGGAACCGGTCTCCCTGCTTCCCTTCTTCCTGCCTCCTTCACCCTCCCGCGATACTCGGGATAATCATCAAACGATCTTGATCCCGCACGGGCGTCTCCGCGCCCCTGAGATGCCGGATGTCCTCGTCGTTGAGAAAGACGTTGACGAATGCGCGTAGTTCCCCTCCATCGGTGTACAGATGCTGCTTGAGATTCGGATGCCGCGACGTGAGGTCGGTCAGCACCGCACCGACGGTCGGCCCGGCGACGGGCACCTCGGCGTTTCCGCCCGTGTAAGGGCGAAGCGGAGTTGGGATACGAATGGTGGGCATATTTTCTCCTGAACTTTTCCAAATCTGACAAGGTGATTCTTTCGTCAATCGCCATGTCACCTTGTCACCCGGTCACCTTGTCAGTCCTTATTTCTTCTTCTTCAAACGCCGAACGATCCTCTTTCAACAGCCACGAGCGCGACCCGACGGCGCGGCCTTTCTCCACCATCGTGATGACGTACGAATACCCCGACCACGTCGCCCACTCGCGGTCAAACTCCGAAGGCACAGCCGGGTGGTCAGGGTGGGAATGGAAGAACCCGATCACATCCAGTCCCCGACGGACGGCCTCCTTTTCGCCATAGAGCGCATCTTCGGGCGTGATCTGGTAGCGATGATATTGCTCCTCCGCGCCCCAGCGGTTTTCCAGGGGCAGGATGTCCACCACGGTCTTGTGCCTATCTTCGGCGCGGCCCAATAGCAGCCCGGCGCCCTCGTTGGGGTAGGCGGCTTCGCCGTGGGACTCGAGTGCTTTCAACACCTCCGGCGTAATCGTCAACATGACCAGATTCTAGTTCTCTGGTAAAAGAACCGCAAGGGAATTGAAGAAACTCAGGGAAGTTCCTTCCGTTCCCTTGTTTCCTTCATTTCCCACAGCTCCTAAACGAACAACTGCACCTCGGCGTCGGCGGCGTATTCGAGGAACGTGGCCGCGCCCGCCACCGTGCACTCCGGGATGAAGTCGTCCTTCTCGAAGCCGAACACGCTCATCGTCATCTGGCAGGCGATCATGTTCACCCCTGCCTCCACGCACATCGCCCGCATCTCCGGGATGGACGCCACGCCTTTGTCCTTGAACAGCTTCTTCATCAGGCCGGTGGCCAGCGCGTTGAAGCCGGGGGCGGCCATCATCGCGGTGGGGATCGGCCAGTTGATGGCCTGGAAGCCCGTCGGGCCGAAGGGCATCTTCATCGGCATGGCCGGGTTGCCCAGCGGCGTGACGGTGGCCTGCATTTCTTTGAGGAGCAGGGTCAGGCCATAGAAGGTGTGGAAGATGCCGACCTCCCAGCCCATGGCGGCGGCGGTGCTGGCGAGGATGTAGGGGGGGTAAGCCCAGTC
>Ga0209108_10002051_pt1 | contig 11663 bp, 17 predicted proteins | sample Rifsed10ft1_FD_184003 | JGI IMG/M metagenome (GOLD analysis project Ga0209108, IMG submission 184003) | Soil microbial communities from Rifle, Colorado, USA - sediment 10ft 1 (version 2) | ecosystem: Environmental > Terrestrial > Deep subsurface > Rock core/Sediment | place: Rifle, Colorado...
TGCGTCTATAAACTTCATCTTAAGGTAACCCTAGGCTTACGGTAATGCAAGTCTATTGTCCCCTCTCTTGTGAAGCTGATCTAAGGTAGTCTGGAAGTTGAGTTGTCTTATCTATGATTGCCAAATCAATCTGTTCTTGTGTTAGATCTTCTACATAGGTTAAATTAGTTTGCACAAAGACTGCTTTCTCTAGTTTAGCTCCTTCGAATTTTGCCCTCTCTATGTTTGCTTTCCAGAGGTCTGCTTCACTGAGGTCTGCTCTGCTGAGATCTGCCCCACTTAGGTCTGCCTCCCTGAGATTTGCTAACCTGAGATTTGCCTCTCTAAGACATGCGCCACTGAGGTCCGCCATACTGAGGGTTGCCTCAACAAGGTCTGCTGTCCTTAGGTTTGCCTTACTAAGGTTTGCCTTTCTAAGGTATGCACCACTAAGATCTGCCCAACCAAGGTCTGCTTTACTGAGATTTGCCCAGCCGAGGTCCGCCCCACTTAGATCCGACCTGCTGAGGTTTGACTCTCTTAAGTCCGCTGCTCTTAGGTTCGCTCTAGTAAGGTCTGTTTCTCTGAGATATGCCCCACCAAGGTCTGCCCTAATGAGGTTTGCCTCTGACAGGTCTGGCTTTATGCTGGGGTTTTCTTCCCTCCAACTATTCCAAATTTTTACTCCTTGCCTGAGAATCGACAGATGTTTCTCACTTGCCATGAACAACCCTCCTTTGCTCAAGCATTTTGCTAAATTGGAAACCTTAAGCCTTCATAAATAAGTGTTTAGGGCATTAGACGTTCCACGGAGTAGAATATAATGGAATTGTCTAATGTTTAAGCAACACTCCTTACAGTTTTCAGTGTCCTAAATTTTACGAATTTTTGGAGACGCACAATTCTCCAAAAAAAAGCATTGTCTACGGTGTAAGTCAAGATAACTATTTCGACTCTCTGGTGGACGTTGAGAATGTTCCTATTGCCATTACAGGTTCTCCTTGAAAACAAATACATATCTTAAGGTGACTTTGATATCTTGATAAACTCCTCTCCCAATCCTAACCTTTTGTAACTCTCTTTCATATCGGTTTCAAAGTGCAATGTCCTTAAGTTTATCCTCTTCTCGTTCCAAACTGACAAGCCTTTCTAAGTACTCTACCCGAATAATAAAACTATCCTTCCTTGCCCTGATGCTCTTAATTATCTTCCTCTCATCAAATCCTCGATCTAACAAATACACAATGCAAAATTCCTGATTCCCTCTCTTGGGTGCATTTGAGGTTTCTTCTAACAACTCCTCCTTATAAAGGTTCTCACTCTGAAAATCTTCTTCCTCACATGATATAGGCTTAGTCTCTAACAAGAACACCCTTCGTCCATCTTCACTAACTGCTATAGCGTTGAAGGTTCGATACCCATTTATAAACCCTCTATCCAAATCTCTCACTTTTATAAGCTTCTTAAGCTTTTTACTATTTGGTTTGCGAATCTCACTCTCATCTAAAACTACATAAGCAACCCTTTCTTCGTTCAGATTTGAAGAAGCCTTTGTCAACAAAAATCTCCTAGTCTCCGAAAGCTCTACCGCTTCGGATGTTGCTAACCTTTTCCTCCCCTTGCATTCGGCTTCATCCTTCGATATTGAGTAAATTCTATTAGTTCCTTCGTTCAACATATCCTTGACCATAGCTATTATTTTTTTATTCATTAGGTCTATCACCTTAATGCGTTCAAGGTAGCTACCTATATCCATTTTTTTCTGTTCTCCGTTTGAAGTTTTTTTCGTAACTTAACATCTCAAACTACTTCTGTTCAGTTTTAAGTTTAAATGTAATGCTGTGTCTTGAGCGGATCGCTTATGAGAAATACATTCAAATTCTGCCTATTGGCATAATACAGAGGGGCTGTTCTTTATCCGACATGCTCATAACTCTTTTCACCTTACTATCATCGAAAGCGCCAACCACTACCGTTCCAAGATTTAATGAAACCGCTTGCAGATAAGCGTTCTGAGCTGCATGACCAATTTCCATATGTACATATCTTTTACCTCTTTCCCCATATTTTATAGTAACCCGTTCATAAGCTGCGGATAATACTATAACCGCAGCACCAGCTTTAACCCAATCCTGTTCTAAAGCAGCAATGGATAGTTCAGATCGCTTATCTCCTTCTGCAACTTTCACCAGTTCATGCATGTAAGGTTTATACTTATAAATTCCGTTGGGAAGGTCTTTCACATTTCCAACAACAACATAGACCTCAAGTGGGTAAAGAGCTCCTGCAGAAGGCGCTGCTCTGAAACCTTCTGGATCTGTAATTCCTTGCATAGCCCAAAGAAGCTGTGAAACTTCAGAGAGCGTCAACGGCTCTTCTTTATATTCCCTATACGATCTTCTCTCACGTAACGCTTTTTCAATTGATACGTTGCTGTTATACGTAGCCTTAGAAAGTTTTATTATATTTGTTGACATATGATGTATCGAGAAAAAAATACGCTCAATTATAATTTTGAAGCCTATTTTTCATAAAAAACTTATTTTTAATTACCTCTTTAAGAAGACCTGAAATATCTAAAATTTTTATTTTGCCTCCTGCTCTCTGTGGAAGAGAATTAGTTACATATATTTGTTTAATGGGACTCCTCTCTAGCGTTTCTTTTGCATCTCCGCTAAATATTCCATGGGTGGCATAAACCTCAACTTCTTTGGCTCCTTCGGACAGGAGTTTTTCAGTTGCTTTGACGATAGTGCCGCCTGTTGCGATCATGTCATCAACAATCATTACCTTCTTTCCTTTGACTTCCCCACTTACCTCAATGATCTCAACTTTTTCGTCCGTAATACGCTTCTTCTCTATACGGATAACTGGCATTCCACACTCTTTTCCCACCATTTTTGCAAATGGTACGCCGCCCTTGTCGGGAGCAACAATAGCATCCACTTCCCTAGCAAGAGGAGAAACCAACTGTAATGGCAGAAGGTCTTCATAATCGAAGTACCGTTTTATCCTTCTGCTATGCATGTGAAAAACGATGACTTTTCTTGGCTTGAAATACCGTAAAAAATCACAGATAACCTTACCGCCCAGGCATTCTCCTTTTTGTGTTATTCTATCCTGGCGTGCGTAGGCAAAATAAGGAAAGAATAAATTTATCCTGGTTGTTTGGCGGTTGAGTGCATCCAAGAGAAAGAACAATTCTAGTAGGTTTTCTGCAGGGGGATTAGTGTTAGCGATAACCCAGACTATACCTTTGACCGCTTTTTCAATGCGAATGTATTTTTCGCCGTCGCTAAACCTCTTGGAGATATATGCTTCTTTCGCTCCGTCTATGTTCAGTGCTAGATGCTGAGTCGAAGGCGTAAAAAACAGCTTCACTTTTTGCCTCGCTTCGAATCATTTATCCTCTACCTGCTAGTCGGAACTAAAGACTAGTAAGTTAATTAGTATCTTAAGAAAGCTGCATGAAGTTTATATGGTTTTCTTGAATGTCTCTATTCAAGAAAACTCTTTAGCGCCTCTCTCTGTTCCGATGCTGCAAGCTTTTTAAGTGCTTCCTTCTCAAGCTGCCTAATGCGCTCAGGTGTAAGACCTAAGTTCTTTCCAATCTCATTCAGAGTGTAAGCGGTTTCATACCCAATTTCAAATCTCATCCTGATTATTTGTTCTTCTCTAGGAGTAAGGGATAGAATAGCATTCCTTATTTCCTCTGTAAGTGCGGCCTTTGCTACAGGGGAGTCCGGCAAGGGGAATTTGTCATCCGGTATAAAGTCAAGAAAAGTTGTTTTCGATCCATGAGTTACTTGAGAGTCAAGAGAAGTAACATCATTCTTTATCTCTAAAATCCGTTTTGCACTTTCAACAGAAATCCCAGCCTTAACAAGCTCCGATTGGTCTCACTTACAGAGGTATTTTGTAAACCATTCAACTGCTAAACGTGCAACTTCTTCTAGTGCTCCCGGTTCTTCAAAAAGGTGGGTTGCTCCTTGAACGACTTTCAGCTCTATTTTCGTTCTCATACGCATCATCGCATCACGATTGAGTTTGAGCACAACGTTGTCGTTTCCACCCACAATAAAAAGAGTAGGAACGTTAACACTTCCCAGCACTTCCATTGCAAGATCCGGTCGTCCTCCACGTGAAACAATAGCCTTAATATCTTTACCCTGTTCTACAGCGGCTATAAGTGCGGCAGCAGCTCCAGTGCTTGCAGCAAAATACCCGATTTGGAGGGCCTTCGTTTGCTCTTGAGTTCTTACCCATTTAGTAACAGCAATCAGGCGACGAGCAAGAAGTGGGATATCAAAACGGTTTTCGTAGTCCATATCCTCTTCTCTGGTCAGTAAATCAAAAAGAAGAGTACCGAACGTAGCAGAACGCAGTACCTGTGCCACGAGGATATTTCTTGGACTGAATCGTGAACTTCCGCTTCCGTGAACAAAAATCACTATTCCTTTTGCTCCTTGAGGAATATGTAGTTCTCCGTCGAGTCTCACAGAATCCGCAGGTATGTGAACTAAACTTTGAGATTCTTTACTAGACTTGTTTCTTTCTTCCGAGTCCATTTTATAATGTTGTTCATATATAATTTTCGCTTTCTCCAAGTATTCTCTTACCTCTTCATCAGATACCTGGCTGAAGTCTGAGTAATGCGCTCCGACTGCAAAAAAAGGATAAGGAGTATAAAGCACAACTAGCTCATCGGCCAATTTGGAAAATTCTTTAATAACCTCAGAAGGCGCTACCGGAACAGCTACGATTAATTCCTTAACATCGGAAGCCTTTAGAGCACGTATAGTAGCTATCATAGTTGCTCCTGTTGCAATTCCATCATCTATTAGAATAATGGTTTTTCCGGAAACAGAGGGTAATTCCTTTCCACCTCTATATACGACTTGACGGCGCTTTATCTCTTCTCTTTGATATGATATTTCCTCTTCTAAGTACTCCTCTGGACAGTAATCCTTAAGCTCTTTATTAAGAAATACTTCCCCATTTTCTGCCAATGCTCCAACTGCAAGTTCAGGTTGTTCTGGGAATCTTAATTTTTTCGTAATAAAAACATCTAAATGAGCACCTAGCGATTTGGCAACTTCAAAAGCCACAGGAACTCCCCCACGGGGTAGAGCTAATATCAGGATGCTTTCTTTTCCCTTGTACTTACTCAGCTTCTCAGCCAGTTCTATTCCAGCTTCTTCTCTATCTTTAAAAATCTTTCTTTTGTAAGCAAATTTTGTATATTCCATCTCATTTTAAAGTTATAGCAAATCTTATGCCAAAATTCTCTTAAGATGTAATTTACTATAAATACAAAAATTCAATTTAAATCTTTTCAACAATACTAAAATCCAAGTTGTCAAATGTCTTATATTCTGACAGATAAGATTTTTCATAGGTAGTATTCTTTTGTGCAATCCCTAAGTATTTCGGTGAACCAGGCGTATTGAATTATTGACATATAATTTGCAAAATCTATTACATTGAAAAGACCGAGAAATTGTTTAGTAAGGTAGTGGATAATGTCGTCGATTGGGCTAACTCTAGGAACATGAAAGTGGCTTTATTTTATCAAAGATTAGAAGAAAATAGGGTACTATGTACCCTTTGTAACCACTTATGTAAGATAATGGATGGGAACAGAGGAGCTTGTGGAGCAAGGTCAAACCATAATGGAAAGTTATATACTCTTGTATACGATAGAGTGGTTGCACGAGGTAAATTTGCATTTTGTCTAGTTTTGTCTCCTCTTGCCTGAGCTTGTAAAAGTCCTTGATTTTCAAGGGATTCCGGAGAATTTGTCTAAAAAGTAATTTGCCTATTTTTGTATGTTTTTTTTCAGCTAAAGTATAACGGAGTTTTAGCCAATCTGTTAGCCAGCAAGAAATTAACTTAATAGGAATATTATGTAGCCTATTGAGGAAATTTGGCTCCGGCGGAGGGATTCGAACCCCCGACCCAGTGGTTAACAGCCACTCGCTCTGCCGACTGAGCTACGCCCGATCTTCTTAGATATGATTGCAGGGACTAGTGGTATGGGTACTACACGTTGGATTAATAATTACCTAAAGCAATTTCCTATTCCCGAAATATGGAAGCATGATCAACTAGCTTTTATCAGAATAGCAAATAAAATCCTCTCCATCACCAAAAACGACGAGTACCTTGAGAACCCTCTGATGCAAGCTCAGGTGAAGGAATACGAACGGCAGATTGACCGGATGGTTTATGAACTATATGGGCTGACAGAGGAGGAGATTCGGATTGTAGAGGGGAAAGAGGGAGAGAATTAAGGCCGCTTTAGAGTATAATATAAAGAATGTATACATATTGAGGGGGAAACAAATTTGGAAAAAATAAGAGAAATCACGGATAAGATAATTCCAATCTTAAAGCGGTACGGAGTAAGTAAAGCGGCGCTCTTCGGATCGTCAGTAAAAGGGGAGATGACAGAAGTGAGTGATATAGATGTTCTGGTGGAAATAGAAAAAGATATAAGCCTTCTTGATTTTGTAGGTTTAAAGCTGGAGCTCGAAGAAATATTAGGGAGAAAAGTTGATCTGGTTGAGTACTGCACATTAAAGCCCATTTTGAGAGAAAGAGTGCTAAGAGAACAAGTACCAATTCTATGAAAAGGGATATAAGGGTTTATATTCAGGATATTCTGGAAAGCATTGATAGAATAGAGGAATATACGAGTACTCTAACTGAGGAAGCTTTTGGTAATAGCGTTCAGGTTCAAGATGCGGTTCTTAGACGTTTTGAGATAATTGGCGAAGCGGCGAAACACATACCAGATGATTTCAGAGAGAAATATCCAAATATACTCTGGAAGAAAATAGCTGGGATGAGGGATTTGCTGATACACGGATATTTTGGCGTAAATCTAAAAAGGGTTTGGAAAGCCGTTAAAGATGACTTGCCTGATTTGAAAGAGAAACTTAAGGCAGCAAGGAAAGACTTACAAGAAAAGTAAAAAAGCAGGTAGTTGACTTATGCTGGTAAAAATCGAAGCATACCATGACGGGGAGTATTGGTGTGCGCGGGAAATAGCTGAGGATATTTTTACTCTAGGCGAAACCTTTGGTGAACTCATTGAGAACATCAAAGAAGCAGTTGCCCTGCACTTCGAGGGTGCCCTGTCCCTGCCAGATGTGCTGTTACTGTCAGAGGTGAAGCTCACGGATGCCCTCTCTTCCAAAAGTTAGCAGCGCTGAGGCTGAATCCTACTATTTAATAAACCTACTAATTCTAATATCCCCGATTATCTACCTCATTAGACATTCTACGCAAAGAAAAATGGGCTCACTGCGTATACAATCAATAAGTTTTATCACGAAAAATGCTTGAGTATGGAAAGAGAAACTATGCTAAAATTATATGAGGCATTATGAGTTGGCTTGGACGAGTAATTTGAGCATGTAAAAATTACAAAGAAGGGAGAATAGTGAAATGAAAATTATAGCTTTTAGTTTGTTAATGTTATTTACTTTATTCAATCTATCAGGACTTACCGAAGAAGCAGAAACCACAAATACTATTACTATGGTTCAACACCCGGAATGGTATATAAAGATCACCGACTGGTCTTTTTATGCAACAAGGGGAGTGGGTATTATTCACCATGTTACGATTGAAAATACTAGTGATATATCCTATAAAAACGTCGAAGTAAAAGTACATTATTACTCTACTTCGGCTTCTAACTACGGAACCGAAATAGGTAATGAAACAGGGGTATTAAAAGTAGTCTTGCCCCCGCACAGCAAGAAAACTTACTTAGAGGGGGGAGCCGTTTTGGGTGCGGGTTCTAGTCTTTTCAATGCAGATAATATAGAAGTTTTAGGGGCCTTACCTGCAACAGGAGCATATGATAAAGGTACATATCCAAAGTTGACCTTATAGTTGCTTATAATAAAAGGTTACAATTTTCAAGCCTATTTATCTAAGCATAGGCTTTCATCATATCATGTAACTATTAGGAATATTTGAGGAAATTTGGCTCCGGCGGAGGGATTCGAACCCCCGACCCAGTGGTTAACAGCCACTCGCTCTGCCGACTGAGCGATGTCGGATTTTTTTATTTAGATATGATTGCAGGGACTAGTGGTATGGTTACTACATGTCGGATTAATAATTACCTAAAGCAACTTACCTTTCCCGAAATATGGAAGCATGATCAACTAACTTTTATCAAAATATCAAATAAAATCCTCTCCATCACCAAAGACGAGTACCTTGAGAATCCAAAGAAGCAAGCTCAGGTGAAGGAATACGAACAGCAAATTGACCGTATGGTTTATGAACTCTACAAGCTCACGGATAATGAGATTCAAATTGTAGAGGAGAGAGGCTAAATAGAATAGAGAAGGAAGAGCCGATTTTTCTATCTTGCTAAACCATTCTCTAGTCTGTATCCTATCGGCAGGGAGGTTAGCTATGGCAGTTACAGAGCGAATTGAAATCAACCCAAAGGTTATGATGGGCAAACCTGTTATTCGTGGCACAAGGATCACTGTGGAACTGATCCTAAGAAAATTGAGCGAAGGGGCAAGCGAAGCTGACCTGCTGGACGCATACCCGCGGCTCACACGTGAAGATATACAGGCAGCCATTCGTTACGCAGCAGACACCCTAGCTCATGAAGAGATAGTCGTGCTGAACCCATCCGAACAATCTTCTATAGAATAAGCTATGCTGTTACTGGCAGATGAAAGCCTCGATTTTACCATAGTTCGTGCCCTTCAAGCAGTTAATCATAATGTACTTGCAGTTTCCGAAATTTCCCCAGGGGCAGAGGACGTTTATGTAATGAACCTCGCCTTTCGCGAAGCGAGAATTTTATTGACAGAGGATAAGGATTTCGGACAATTGGTTTATGCCTACGGTCAAAATACGCTTGGCGTGATCTTCCTGCGATACCCTGTATCATCCCGAAACCAGATTGCCGAAGATGTTGTCAAACTCTTGGAGAAGTACGGAGACAACCTGCATGGATGCTTCGTTGTAGTCCAGCCGGGTCGAATCCGAATTAGCCGAACACCCGGAGATTGACTGGTTGTAAGAAAGCCTAGCAGTCCGAAATTGATTTTGGAGATTTATAAATATTGAAGAGAACATGAAAATAACTTATGCCCCTGAGGTGGATGTTCTAAGGATTCTTTTCAGTAATAGGCCGATAGAGGAAAGCGACGAAGACAAGCCCGGTGTAATCCTCGACTACGACAAGGATGGCAACATCGTCGGGCTTGAGATATTGGACGCATCTAAGCGGATGGAAAACCATCTTTCAGTTGAATACGCAGTAACGGACTGAAGACAAATCTTACTCAGTTAGACAAACTGGAAAATAAATTAGGTAAAAAAAAGCGAGCTCTCTACATATATAATCAACAAGTTCTATAACAAAAATGGCTATATGTAGAAAGAGAAACTATGCTAAAATTATATGAGGCATTATGAGTTGGCTTGGACGAGTAATTTGAGCATGTAAAAATTACAAAGAAGGGAGAATAGTAAAATGAAGACTATAGTTATTAGCTTGTTAATGCTATTTACCTTATTTAACCTATCCGGATTATCTGAAGAAAAAGAAATCACAACTACTATGGTTCAACACCCTGAGTGGTACATAAAGATCACGGACTGGTCTTTTTATGCTGCAAGGGGTGTAGCCATTATCCATCATGTTACCATCGAAAATACGAGTGATATAGCCTATAAAAACGTTGAGGTAAGAGTACATTATTACTCTACTTCGGCTTCTAACTACGGAACCGAAATAGGTAATGAGACAGGGGTATTAAAAGTAGTCTTACCTCCGCACAGCAAGAAAACTTACTTAGAGGGTGGAGCTGTTTTGGGTGCGGGTTCTAGTCTTTTCAATGCAGATAATATAGAAGTTTTAGGGGCTGTTCCCGTAAATGGATTCCAAGAGAAACCAGCTTATCCACGATTAACCTTATAGATTAGGCAACTATTTAGTAGCATAACTAATGTAGGGGCGGGATAACCCCGCCCCTACTAGTTGGAATATACGAGGGGAGTGTTTGTAAAGTTTAAAAATACCCCAATATATAAAAGAAATTTTAAACTTTTAAATTCTAACTAGGAAATATCCTTCACTGGGATTAAGTATTTGACATGGGAGATGCTTTACAGGAAGATGTTTATCTAAAACTATTCGAGAAGATTGAATATGAAGATTCAAAATCCTCTCCATCCTGAGCAGATAACTGTCGAGTGGATAACGCATGCTCTTCGGGAAGGAGGAGTACTAAAAAAAGCATCCTTAAAGAGGTTAGAAAAAGATATCCTCGGAGAAGGCAAGGGTTTTCTGAGTAGTGTTGTCCGAGTAAGAATTGAATACGATACAGATGATAAAGATGCACCTCGGTCAGTTGTAGTTAAAATCGAACCGGAATCGGATGAATTTCGTGGTTTTGGCGATGAATTGAACGCTTTTCAGCGAGAAATCCGCTTCTATAGAGAAGTAGCTAGAAATGTTCCAATTCGTCTTCCAATTATTTATTTCACGGTGGATGAACCCCCGGCTTATTCAATGGTTATGGAAGATTTAAGCTCTTACACGCCTGGTGATCAGATAATCGGTATGCACGAGGATCAGGTCATGGATACCGTTAAGGCACTAGCCAGGCTTCAGGCTAGATACTGGAATAATGAAGCACTGGAAAAACTCAAATGGATGCCTACTACAAATAAGATAAGTTTTGATTATGAGCAAAAATGGGGGTCTTTTGTTTACCACTTTGGCAAGTACGTTGATAAGAGAGGCCTTGAAGTTGGTGAGAGAATTGGACGTTCTGTATCCTGGATAGAGGAAGAGATAGATAGCAGGCCTAAAACCATAGTACACTCCGATCTCAGAGAAGACAATTTATTATTTGGATCTCCACATTCTGAAGACGCTGTGCTTATATTGGATTGGCAGCTTGCGATTCGAAGTATGGGTGCCTTTGACGTTGCCAGGCTCATCGGTGGGAGCGAGCTCCCCAGAGAGCGTAAAGGTCATCAGTTTGAAGTATTGCGTCGTTGGTTAGATAGCCTAGTAAAAGAGGGAGTTAGGAATTATAGTTGGGAAGAGGCGGTTTATGATTTCCGTTTAGGCTCCCTTGCCCTTCTTAGCTATCCAGTTCATTTCCATGTTAGTTTTATTGGAAGCGAAGGCCGAAGCATGGAGCTAGCCAAGGTAATCTGCAGGCGTGTCTTTTCATCTGTGGTTGAAATAGACGCAGAATCGGTATTACCAAAATGATTTTTAGTGAACCGATGTATTCAGCCTGATCTCGCCGTAAAGTTTTGAGTGACCCTCGGTCTGAGAGTGTTAATTTTCCATACTGTGTGATTTAGCTTTACAAAGTAGAAAACTTGTCAACTACTTGATCTTAAGGGCTTTTTTAGTCTTTCTATTAGAATTGAGTGTGTGTTGCTATGTGTCAAGCTGAAAAAAAGCGTAGTAATGACGAGGCTCAATTATGATGGTGGCTCGTAGGTTATTGTTTTATTGGCTCCGGCGGAGGGATTCGAACCCCCGGCCCAGTGGTTAACAGCTACTCGCTAGAGCGAGTAGCTGTTAAAGAAATTATAAGTAAGGGGATATGGTAAGCGAGTAAGGTCAAAAAGATTTACACAGTGAGAACTAAAGAGGATAAGAATTTCGCCAA
>Ga0209108_10002052_pt1 | contig 11662 bp, 9 predicted proteins | sample Rifsed10ft1_FD_184003 | JGI IMG/M metagenome (GOLD analysis project Ga0209108, IMG submission 184003) | Soil microbial communities from Rifle, Colorado, USA - sediment 10ft 1 (version 2) | ecosystem: Environmental > Terrestrial > Deep subsurface > Rock core/Sediment | place: Rifle, Colorado...
TGGTGAGTAACTTCTGCATGCGCGCCACCAAACGCTCGTGGGCGATGCCTAATTCACTACGGATGGCGGCCAGCTTGGGCGATGCGCTATCGAGGATCTCGGCCCGGGCGGAGATGGCTTTGCTGATGGCATCCACAACGCCACCGGGGCTGGGAAACCCGGCGGCAATGGCGGCCAGCAACGGATATTTCGCTCCCTCGTCCGCCAGGTGGCGCGCCAGATTGCGCCCGGCGACCAGGGTGCCCTTCACATCCAGCAGTTCCGCGGGGGTGAGGGCCAGCCGGCGCCTGGCGTTCTCCAAATAAGCGCGCAGGTCACGCGCCCCGCCAACGCCGGTCTGCGGTTGGCCCTTGAGCAGCCCGCGCGCCTCGGAGGTCAGGTCCAGGGCTCGCTGCGCCTCATGCAGATCCTGGGCAGGGCGCAGCTGCAGGGCGCGCTCCGCAGAAAGCGAAAACGCCGTATGCCGGGCCAAACGCTCTAACACCTTATGGTATTCAAGCGTGTGCAGCGTTTTTTCGTCCATCGCGCCGAGTCTATCACAGCGCCATGGGGAGGTTCTTAAGCCTCCTCTTTGTGTTTCTTTTCACGCAAAGAGAAAATGCCCTGTTGATTCCTCAGAGGAAACCTTGTAGAATCACGCCAGAGCGATGTAGCCGCTCCAGTCTCACTTCGTGAGGCTGGGGGGCTGAGGGCTGAGGGCCTACGTGGACGTCATCAAGGTTTCAGGTTCCTCCCGCACATCAGCAGTCGCCGGAGCCATAGCCGGCGTGTTCCGCGAAAATAAGCGCGCCGAGGTTCAAGCCATCGGGGCCGGGGCAGTCAATCAAGCCATTAAGGCTCTTATCCTGGCGCGCGGTTACCTGAAAGAAGATGGCTATGACGTCATTTGCCTGCCCGAGTTTGCGGATGTAGACATCGAGGGAAAGGTGCGCACAGCCATCAAGCTAGTGGTCGAACTGCGCGAGGCGCAATCTGGGTCCGCAGAGGCTACACCAGAAACGGGGCAAAGCGAATAGCGCGGGGGGCGCGTTATTATTTCAACTGTTGGGTTGGAAGGACTGCGCTTGCCCAGATTCTTGATTGAAGTTTCCCACGAAAACACCCAGCAGGCCTGCGATCGGGCTGTCGAGGTCTTTATGGCCACTGGGTCCCATTTTGTCACTAACGCCGAATGGGGTTGCCATGACAATGAGCACAAGGCCTGGATCTTGGTGGATCTAGACAGTAAACAGGAGGCTTTATCGCTCCTGCCTCCCGCCTTTAGGGCAGTGGCCAAGGTGACGAAGGTGGAGAGATTTACTTCTGGGGATCTAACATCTGCGGCCAAAGGGCATAGGACTTAGCTTCAGCCTCCCGATCAACCTTAACTAAGACCTCCCTGCGGCTCGCGGACTTCGCCGTTAGCCCAGGTGCCATCAATCGCTAAAGCTGCGCACTTCTTCCGGCGAAAATACAACTTCTTCTTTCCCCATCAGTTTCTCGGCCATCTTTTGGGTGATCAATTCCAAATGGCCGTTGTGGGCCACAAAATCCATCTCGTCGGTCGGCACCGTGAGCACCGGGCACAAGGCGAAATTTGCGATCCATTGCTCGTAAAGGTCGTTTAACTGGTGCAGATATTCCGGCTCTATGGTGCTCTCAAAATCGCGGCCGCGCGATGCTATGCGACGCTGCAGCGTAGGCACCGAAGCGCGCAAGTAGATTACCAGGTCTGGCGGCCGGAGCATGTCGCACAACAGGCGGTACAGCTTGCCGTAGGTCGAATAGTCGCGTTCGTTGAGCTGCCCCTGGCGGAACAGATTGGCGGCAAAGATCTCAGCATCCTCGTAAACCGAGCGATCTTGCACCACTGACTTAGGATCTTCAAGCAGGGATAAATGCATACGCAGGCGGTGGCTGAGGAAGAAGACCTGGGATTGGAACGCCCAGGCTTTCATGTTCTCATAGAAATCTTCAAGGTAAGGATTTTCGGCTACAGGTTCGTAATAAGGTTGCCAGCCAAGGCGAGCGCACACTTTGCCCACCAGCGTGGATTTACCTACACCGATATTGCCCGCCACGGCCACAAAATGCTTCATGCGTCCTGATCCTCCGGCTTAAGAAAGGCCACCGAACGGTTGGCCTCCGAATCCATTATAAGCTCCATTACATGGCCGGGAGCCACCTCGCCAACGGCGATCAAGCGCAATGTGTCCTGCATCCCCCCCAGCTCGGGCAGCCAGGTCGCAAGCCGGTTGGGCGAGTCGTAAAAGAATTCTCGATTGAACACAGAGCCCTTATCGTCCAAGTGGACGGCCAGGGGAAAGATATGTGATTCGATCAGATCCTGGAAGAAGTGGGTGCCGTATGAGGGCTCAGGGGCCGGTCCCACTCCTTTCCCGGAGACCTCGATCAGGGCGCGCGTGTTGTAAATATCCGCGTAAGAGACGCTCACGCCCAGTTCTGGGTTAACAGTGCCCCAACGCCCCGGCCCCACGCAGATGAAGGTCTCGCCCTTCAATATATTATTCAAGCGGCCAATGGCGCGGGTTAACGCGTGGCGGTCCTCGACTCTGGGGAGGGAGTAATAAGCCTCGGGTGGCACAAAGAGCACATAACGGATATCGATCACCTTTCCATGCGGCGCCATTTTTTCCGTGGAGAGTATCACCTGTTTTTTATCCAGCCGGTCAGGCAACTGCACGGATTCTTCATGCATTTGGCTTTGCGGCCGGCATTGCAGAATAAACAACTTGATGTCGGTCTTGTTCCCTTTGGCTGGTTGCAGCTGAACGGTGAACTCCATGTCTACCGGGGACTTGTAATGTTTTTCCAATAGTTTGAGTATGCGGCGCATGCGCTCCGCCAAGGGTGTGGAGCGCAAAGCGCCATCCAAGGTTAATACCAGGGCGCCGTCTTCATCTCCCAGTGTCGAACGGATCGGGCGCAGATCCCCTTCTTTGTAAAGCGAGGCCAACAATCGCAAATGAGGATAGCCGTTATCCAGCACATCCTCCATGGGGAGAGTTTTAAAGCTATTTTCTTCCAGATCAACCACATCGATTTGGTGTTGTGAATAGGTGAGCAGCGCATTTACGTCCGCGGTTGCCCGCAATTCCGGGTGGCTTAGCGCCACAAGCCGGGGGTAATCGTTGCCCACGTGCTCAACGGCGCGGGTACCCATGCCTGCCACCAGCCGCAAGAAGCCATCTTCGCTTCTGAGCTTTGGCGACCAGCGGAACAAGTTTCGGCTAAAGGCCACTCCCGCCAGGTGCGGAAAGTAGTAGCGGCCATAAGGCTCGCCTTGCACCACCTGGATGAGTACCGCCAAACGCTCATCGTAATCTTGCAAGCCATGGGCGCGGCGATACAGCAGCGCATCCGGGTTGAGCCCGCTGGCATACACGGCGGCAATGGCGCGCAAGCAGGCATCCAGGTTCCCCTCAGGGGTGCCCTGATTTGGGCAAAAATAGCTCGCATATTTGCCTGCAAAGGATGAGCCAAAATTATCTTCGAGTAGGCTGGACGAGCGCACGATGATGGGGGCGCTGCCGACCCGCTCGAGCAGCTGGGCTAATTCAGCTTTGATATCCGCCGGAAAAGACCCAGCGGCGTATTCCTTTTGGATTGTTGGGTGCTCATCCCGAATTTGGTCTACTTCCTTATACTTCTGGTCAGCCCAATGGATCATCCCATTATGCGCCATAAAGGCATACATGACGTCAGCGCCAAGGAAGTAGGACTCGGGGATGGTTACGTGTTGGGCAAGGTCCTTATCCGCGGTGCGCTGTAAGATACGTAAGGCCAACAGCATGCCCGCGGCCTTGCCTCCCACCTTGCCCTTGCCGATCTTGTGCCTCCGGATGCTTAGGAGATCGTCCAGGGTGAACCATTCCTTGGCCACGTTGATATAAGCCAGTTGGTCGGAGATCATCGAGCGAATCAGCACCACTTTTATTTCGCGCTCGCGCGCTTCGTATTTTGCCCGCTCCTTGGCCGGCAGCCTGGCGATGGCCTTAGCCTGCTCGAACAGGGCTTCCTGCGGCGCCAATTCCGGATTGAATGTGCGCTGCAGATCTTCGCTCTCCGCGCCGTGTTCTGCGAGAACCTCCTTCACCAGATCCTCGAAAACCTCGTAAGGGAGATTGTTGGCAAAGTGAAGATCGGTCAGATGTTCGCGCACCAGGTCAAGGCGCAGTTTCCAGTCTTCGTCGGCTTCTTCGCTGACAGAATCAGAAATCCCCTCGCGCAATTGAGAATCCGCAGCCTGTTGGCGCACCAGTTCCTCAAGGGCTTCGGTCGAAAGGATGCCGCGCTTGGACAGTTCCTGGCGCATCTTGCTGCGGATGCGCCGGCGCAGTAGCGGGTATTGCGCCAGGGTAAGGTAAATGCGATAGGTGGGATCGAAGGAACTTGAAGGGAGCGTCATGCCAGGCTTAAAAGGACCCGCCAGCGCGGACCGCGAAGCTGCTAGATTGTAATCGTTAGAGGGGACTACTTGCCCAAATGCATGGGCATGATCACGTGAAGGAAATCTTCGTTGCCTACAGGGTGCATAACGCCGGGAGCGGCGGCCGCAGTGGTTTCCAATGCCACGTCGGAAGACTTCATCACGTCCAGCGCTTCGCGCAGGAAGCGCACGTTGAAGGCGATCAGGATGGGCACGCCTTCAACGGTGGCGTCCATCTTGCTGTCGTTGGAGCCGGTCTCTTCGGATTGGGCGGAAATTTCCATCGTACCCGGAGCTTTTCCGTCACCGGGTTTGATTTCCAAGCGGGCGATGTGCGAGCTCTCGCGCGCAAAGATCTCCGCCTGCTTAGCCGCTTTCAGAAAGGCTTCGGCAGAGACAATCGTACGGGTCTTATGCCCGTCGGGGATGATCTGTTGGTATTCGGGGAAGGCGCCTTCCACCAGCTGGCAGCGCAACTCGGCGTCCTTAAGGCTGAAGACCACCTGGCCGCGCCCGGGCGGCAGCATCATGTGCACCTGCTCTTTATCATCGGCGGCGATGCGCGCCAGTTCGTTCAGGGCGCGGGCGGGCACAATGGCGCGCAACGGCTGCTCCACTGCAGATTTCAGTTCCGCCTTGCGCACAGACAGGCGGAACCCATCCGCGGCCGCCATGGTCATGGTCTTGCCTTCCACGGTGATGAGCACGCCTGTGAGCACAGGCCTGGCATCGTCCCGCGAAGCGGCAAAGACCACTTGCTGGATCATTTCCTTGAAATCGGCGGCGGTCAGTTCGATGCCGGCGGCCTTGTCCGGTTCCGGCATCGGTGGGAATTCCTGGGCATCGATGCCCTTGATCTCGGCGTTGGAACGTCCGGCGCGCAGCTGCAGGGTCTGGGTGCGCACAACCAGCTCCATTTGGATGGTTTCATTGGGGAAGGTAGTGACTAGGTCGATAAGGGTACGAGCCGGCACGGTGGTGGCTCCCGCTTCTTCGATCTTGGCGCTGATCCAGGCGGTAATGCCCAGTTCCCGGTCAGTAGCGGAGAGTTTTAGCCGTCCATCTTCGGCTGAAATGAGGACGTTAGCCAGAATCGGGTAGGTGCTGCGCGCAGAAACGGCGCGAGACACCACGTTTAGACCCTGGGCTAGGTTTTCCTGGAGGACGGAGACTTTCATAGAGGACGCCGCTCGGAAGGCGGTTTAATGGAAGTATACACTGAATGACCAGGCCTTTCGAATACTAAGATTTACCCTTGAAAGAATGCCTGTAATCCTCCCGTAAACAGCGGCTCCCCTGGCAACTAGGCATCCGTCAAGGTGTCGTGTCGAGATAGCAACATGACAACTTGACACACCGGCTCCAGGCAAAGCGGGTGGGGGTCAAAAAGCTGCCCTTGCTTCCCGCGCCAGCCTCCGCGGCAGTATACAACTGTTTGGAGCACGATGGTCTAAAGCCGAGATAAATCAATGTCTTCCTCGCCGGGCATGTTATATTGCCGATCCGGAGGACATCATGCCGACTGAACATATAAAGAAATCTGTTGAAGCCGCCATTGATTACCTGGGCAAGCATCCAGACGAGGCGCGGTATACGGATACCTGGGCAAAGACCACGCTCGAGCAAGGACTGCACTTCCGCATTGTGGATGCGAATGCCAATACGGTGTTCAGCGACATGCCGGCTAGCGTGGGCGGCGGCGGAGCGGCGCCATCACCCGCCTGGTTGATGCGCGCCGGCCTGGCCAGCTGCGCGGCTACGCTGATCGCTATCCGGGCGGCGCAGCAGGGGTTGCAGCTAACGCAGCTCGAAGTGCTGGTGGACAGCGAATCGGATGATTATGGCATCCTGGGGATGGATGCCGCGGTCCCGGCCGGGCCGCTGAGCGTGAAGGTCAGGGTGCGCATCGCGGCCGCAGGAGCGAGCGAAACTGGGCTGCGCGAGGTGGTTAAGTGGGGCGTGGAGCACTGCCCGGTGGCGGATGCCATCCTGCGGGCGGTTCCCATGACGACTGAGATAGAAATCACCTAGCAGTTCGGCAACGGGAGTACTGGAAATGCAAGGGACAGGGTTTAGGCCTGTCCCTTTTCATATCGCAGAACCTCACGGCGCCGAAAGTCTTATGTATGGCGCCACCTCCATCAAGGTCGTTGGTTTAGGTCCAACCGCGCAGCTGCACCGCCTCGGCGACGCGGGCAACCGCAACAATGTACGCGGCCAGCCGGTTGTGCACTTTGCGTTCTTGTGCGACCTTATGCACCGCGTGGAAGGCCGAGGTCATCTTGCGGTCCAAGCGATCGTGGACCATGTCCTCGTCCCAGTAATAATCGTAGGCGTTTTGCACCATCTCGAAATAAGAGACTGTCACGCCGCCTGCATTACACAGGAAATCGGGGATGACATACACGTTGTTCTTATGCAGGATCACATCCGCTTCGGGGGTGGTCGGCCCGTTTGCGAGCTCCACGCTGACCTTGGCCTTGATGTTAGGAGCATTGGCGGCGGTGATGACCGATTCCAGCGCGGCTGGAATCAACACGTCGACATCCAACTCCAACAAAGCCTCGTTGCTGATCTCCGTGGAGCCGGGGAAACCGACCACTGAGCCGGTCTTGGTCTTGTAGGCCATCACCTCTGTGTAGCTGAGGCCCTTGGCGTTGGTGATCCCACCGCGCGAATCCGAAACTGCAATCACCTTTAGCCCCAGGAGTTCCTCGCCCAATTTGTGGGCGAAGGTACCGGCATTGCCATACCCTTGAATGGCAGCCGTAGCGCCCTTCAGGTTGATCCCCAGTAGCTTGGCCGCTTCTCGCAAAGTGTACAAGCCCCCGCGGGCCGTGGCGTCGCCGCGGCCGGCTGATCCGCCCAGGGGCAGCGGCTTGCCGGTGATCATGCCGAATTCGTTGTACCCTTGCAGGAACGAGAACTCGTCCATCATCCAGGCCATGATCTGCGGAGTGGTATACACATCGGGAGCAGGTACATCTTTTTCCAAGCCCAGTATGCGCCCCACCTGGCGGATATAGGCCCGGCTCAAGCGTTCCAGCTCTGTCTTTGTCAATTCGCGTGGATCACAGATGATGCCCCCTTTGGCACCCCCCAAGGGGATATCCACTACTGCGCATTTCCAAGTCATCCAGGCCGCAAGCGCCCGCACGGTGTCAATGGTCTCATCGGGGTGGAAGCGGATCCCGCCTTTTGTGGGACCCCGCGAGTCGTTATATTGGACACGGAAACCGCGGTATATGCGCGTGGTGCCATCATCCATCTTTACGGGAAGCGTCACCACTAATTCGCGCAGTGGCCAGCGAAGCAATTCATGCGTCGCCGCGTCCAATTTCAATATCTCTGCGGCTTCATCCAGTTGTGCTTGAGCCATGGCAAAGGGATTTGGCTTCCCCATAGCTGCCTGGCCTGCGTTCGGTTGTCCGATGGCGAATTCCTTCGTCTTTTGTGCCATTTGTTACCTCCAGTGCATAACTTGTCGATTACAACCAGCCTCGCAACTCCATAGCTTCCACCACTGCGCCGATCGCCACCATATAGGCCGCGTCGCGCATGGACACCTCCTCCCTCTCAGACACCTTGAGAACTTTATGAAATGCATACGTGATTTCCGCGTCCAGGCGTGTCAGCACCTCTTCCTTGGACCAGTAATAATTCATATCATTCTGTACGCCTTCAAAATAAGAGACGGTCACACCGCCAGCATTGCACAGGAAATCCGGGATCACGAAGATTTTGCGCTTTCCAAGCGCTTCATCCGCCTCTGGGGTAGTGGGCCCATTGGCCCCCTCGGCGATCATTTTCACTTTATCGCTGATCTTTTCAACGGTTTGCGCGTTTAGCTGAGCTTCCAGTGCAGCCGGAATGAGCATGTCCACGTCCTGCTCGATCCATGCATCGCCGGAACCGATAGCATACCCCGCCGAACTGGCCTGGTCCTTGTTGATCTGCCCGTACTCGTCGGTGATGCTTTGCAAGAAGGGAATATCCAACCCGTCCTTACTGGTTAGGCTGAGTGAGGCCTTATCGTTGCGGTCCCAATAGGACACACAAAGCACCTTCCCCCCCAACTGCTGAGTAAAAGCCAGGGCGGCGTATTGGGCCACATTGCCGAAACCCTGCACGCTTGCGGATGTCTTTTGGGGGTCCAGGCCGAGATGCTTCATGGCTTCGCGCACCGTATAGATGACGCCGAATCCGGTGGCCTCCGTCCGCCCGTGTGAACCGCCGCTGCCAACCGGCTTCCCCGTAATCACTCCCGGGGTGAACTGCCCGGCCAATTTCGAATACTCGTCCATCATCCATCCCATCATTTGGGGTGTGGTGCCCACATCCGGGGCGGGCACATCGGTGCGCGGGCCGAGGTTGTGGAATATCAAGTCCACCCAGCCGCGGCACAGGGCCTCTTTCTCTCTGAGCGAGAGCGAGGCCGGATCGATGGCCACTCCCCCCTTGGCGCCTCCCAAAGGAATATCGGCCACTGCGCATTTCCAGGTCATCCACATGGCCAACGCCCGCACAGTGTCCATGGTCTCCGAAGGATGGAAGCGAATGCCTCCCTTGGTCGGCCCGCGGGCGTCGTTGTGCTGGACCCGATAACCCAAGAAGACCCGCAGGCTGCCATCGTCCATACGGATGGGTATTTGGAATTTGAATTCCCGCCGCGGCCAGCGCAGGAGCGCGGCTACTTCGGGATCCAGGCCCAGCAAGCTCGCCACATGGTCGAATTGCGCCTGAGCGATCTTGAAGGGATTGGTGATTTCACTCATTCTTCTCCTGGTCCGGGCGAATTAAATAAATATGCGGGCGCCTCGGAATCTTGCCCGCACAGATGAAAAAGGGTCCAGAACGTGCTCTGGTCGTTATTAACAGCCATATTTGGCGTCCCAGCTTAGGGCCTGTACCTTAACAGAGATTGAAGGCTCAGTCAAGTTACTTAACTACGAATGTCCTGGGCCAAACGTATCGTCACGCTTTCGCCCTTGCGGATGACGCCAGGTTTCTCCACCCAGGCTACCAGGCCGCGTTTGCCAATGGCTTTCTTGGGGAAAGCGGTTGTTAGGTCCGGCCTGTCTGGGAATTGGTTTTGCAGGCTGCCGCCAGCGGTGACGCAGGGCAGGTTCTCGCCTTCGATCACAATTCCGACCCCGTTCTCGAAGAACAGGCGGCTGCCAGAGCGTAGCTGCGTGAGCCCGGGGACTCCGGAAAGCATGATGTTGGCGCCCACCCAGCTGGGATCGATGGACGGCAGCTGCATGTTTTCGGCCACCGCGCTCAATTCCTCGACTGAGACAATCGAAATCTGGCGCAGATTGCGCACTTCAGTGCCTTTGGGATAGTATTTTTGGCTGCTGCCAGCCTTGCGGGTGAGGCCGTAGTGTTTGTCGCCCACAAAGCCTTCCCAGTGCACTTCGACCTCGTCCACCGAGTTTCCCGGCATGTACTCAGGGGTGATCACCAGGGCCTCGACCTTGCCTTTCAGATCTGCTGCCATTTAGCCATTCTCCTTTTCGAGGTTGCGCTGAGCCGTGGCCAATTGCTTTTCCAATTCGCCGCGCAATTTATCCGGGTTGGCCTTGCCCGCCGATGCCTTAACCACCTGGCCAAACAACCAGTTGAGCACGGGGGCATTACCCCCCAAATAATCGGCTACCTGCAGCGGATGCTGTTCCAGCACTTCGCGCACCCAAGCCCGCAGTTGTTTGGGGTCCGAGACTTGCTTTAAGCCGCGCGCCCTGATGATTTTATCCGGCTTGCCACCCTTGGCGAACAGTTCCGCCAGCACCGCCCGTGCGCCCGCCGGGTTGAGTTCGCCCTCGGCCAGGAGATCAAGCAGCCCGGCCAGTTCGTCCGGGCCGAACAGTAGGTCGCCAGTCTCGGCGCCGGCCTCATTCATCAAGCTGAACAGCGGTCCGCTAACCCAATTGGCCACCACTTTTGCCTCGGCTGATTTCGCCGCCATCACAGCCGCCTCGTAAAACTCGGCCATCTCGCGTTCGGCCGCCAGCACGCCAGCGTCATAGGCGCTCAGCGCGTAATCGAGCATAAAGCGCGCCTGTTTGTCGTGCGGAAGCTCCGGCAGGGCGGCGCGAATCTCATCCACCCAGGTTTCCTCGATCACCAAAGGCGGCAGGTCCGGCTCCGGGAAGTAACGGTAATCTTCGGCGACTTCCTTGAACCGCTGTGGCAGTGTGACGGAGCGGACATCGTCCCAACCCAGGGTTTGCTGCTGGACGGCCTTGCCCTGATCCAGCAGGGCCGCCTGGCGTTTGAGTTCGTAAACGGTGGCGCGTTCCAGGGAGCGGAAGCTATTCAGGTTTTTGACCTCCACGCGCGTGCCAAAATCGCGGTTGCCAACAGGGCGGATGGAGATATTTGGTTCGATGCGCAGCAGACCCTTCTCCAGATTTCCGGAGTTCACGCCAACATAGCGCAGGATGCTGCGCAGGGCATGAGCGCAATTACGCACGGCTTCCACTGAATGCAGTTCGGGTTCAGTGACGATCTCCAATAGCGGCACCCCCGAACGGTTGAGATCCACCAGGGAGTAGCGCTGCCCGTCCTTTTCGATATGGGTCAGTTTGCCGGTGTCTTCTTCCATGTGCACGCGGCGGATGCCGACGCGCACTTCGCCTTCCGCCGTGCCCACCGGCAGCCAACCGCCGGTGGCCAGGGGCTGCTCGTACTGGGAGATCTGGTAGCCCTTGGGCAGATCCGGGTAAAAATAGCTCTTGCGGGCGAAGATGCTGGTGGTGTGCACTGCGCAATTGAGCGCCAGGGCCACGCGCAGGGCATATTCCACCGCGGTGCGGTTGAGGACCGGCAGCATACCGGGCATGCCCGCGCAAACCGGGCATACGGCCACGTTAGGCTCCTGGTGGGTGGAATCCACCACCGGGCAGTCGCAGAACATCTTGGAGCGCGTCTCCAGGACGGCGTGGACTTCGAGCCCGATCACGGGCTGGTATTTTCCGCTCATTTCGACCTGAAAGGGTGATTATAACAAGAAGGGTTATTCGCCTTATTGGTGCCATGCTGCGGCCACCCTTTGCCTTGAGGACGCTAGCGAAGAAGGCATGGTTGCCATTGCCCAAGCGTACCTTGAAGCCTGGAGCGCAGACGACTTCGAAACCGCACTTTCGTATCTAGCCCCAGGCGCGGTGGTGGTGGATTCCTTTTGACTTCTCCTTTATTTCTGATAGGGACACGATCCTGGGCATGTGGGGG
>Ga0209108_10002054_pt1 | contig 11654 bp, 8 predicted proteins | sample Rifsed10ft1_FD_184003 | JGI IMG/M metagenome (GOLD analysis project Ga0209108, IMG submission 184003) | Soil microbial communities from Rifle, Colorado, USA - sediment 10ft 1 (version 2) | ecosystem: Environmental > Terrestrial > Deep subsurface > Rock core/Sediment | place: Rifle, Colorado...
TCGAGATTGATCGAGCCCAGCCGGGGGCGGGTCATGGTCGACGGTGAGGACCTGCTCGCCGCCGACCCGGAACGTCTCCGCGAGATCCGCCGGCACAAGATGTCGATGGTGTTCCAGCATTTCGGGCTGTTTCCTCACCGGCATGTGATCGACAATGTCGCCTACGGATTGGAGGTTCAAGGATTGCCCAGGGCCGAGCGCCATGCCAAGGCCAGGGAAGTGCTGAAGACCGTCGGCCTCGAGGGATGGGAGCACCACTACCCACAACAGCTCTCCGGCGGCATGCAACAAAGAGTGGGATTGGCCCGGGCCCTCGTCCTGGACCCGGACATCCTCTTTTTCGATGAGCCCTTCTCTGCTCTGGATCCCCTAATCCGCCGAGACATGCAGGACGAGCTGGTTGCCCTGCAATCCGACTGGCATTGCACGATCGTGTTCATCACCCACGACTTTGCCGAAGCCCTCAAACTCGGCGACCACATTGCGATCATGAAGGATGGCTCCTTCGACCAGATCGGCACGCCGGAGGAAATCGTGGCCGCTCCCGCCACCGATTACGTGCGGGAGTTCACGAAGGACGTTCCGAAGTCCAAGGTCTTGACCGCGGGGACGCTCATGTCTCCGGGTCGGGTCGAGGGCAACGGCCACCGGGTCAACGTGAACGCCAAGATCGAGACCCTTCTCCCCCTCCTTCTCGATCGCGATGAGCCACTGACCGTGGTGGATGATGATGGGCGGGAAGTCGGTGTCATCGGTCGGGCCGCCATTGTGCGAATGTTGGAGGGAGAAGGCGGCTGATGGCGACCGCGACAGCAAGGGCTCCGTTTGCCCCTCGGGCATGGCTGCCCTGGCTGGCTCTCCTGGTCGCAGTCATCGTCGTCCAACTGGCCTTTGCCGCAACGGAAGCCTTCCCGGAGAGCTGGAACATCGGTCTGCATGACCCGATCGACGCCTTCAATTCCTGGGCTCGCACCAATCAGGGCCATCCGCTATTTACCTCCTTTCTCGACCCGATCAGCGCTGCCATCGGCTGGGGTTTGCGGGGTGTCGTGGACGTGCTGCTCTGGTTGCCCTGGTTCGTGCTTCCCGGGCTCGTCTTCTTCGTGATCGCTCGCACCGGTCACCTGTGGGTGGCCGCCCTTGCGGCGCTGGGGATGACCTACCCCGGGATGGTCGGGATGTGGGACACCAGCATGGAGACGTTGGCTCTCATGGCGGTAGCGGTCATCGCCTGCGTGGTGATCGGCATCCCGATCGGGATCTGGGCCGCACTGAGCCCGCGTGTGGAACAAGCCATACGTCCCATCCTGGATGCCATGCAAGTGGTGCCAGCCCCTGTCTACCTGATCCCCATGATCCTCTTTTTCGGCACCCGACTGGTGCCGGCGGCGGTGGCCACCGTGATCTACGCCATCCCGCCGGTGATTCGCATGACCACTCTCGGGATAGGGCAGGTGCCGGGTGAGACGGTGGAAGCGGCCCAGATCTTCGGATCCACCCGGCGTCAGATCCTGACCAAGGTGCAGCTGCCATTGGCTGGTCCCTCGATAATGGCCGGGATCAACCAGACCATCATGATGGCTCTGGGGATCGTGGTCATTGCCTCGTTGATCGGCGCCGGCGGTCTGGGCCAGGACGTGCTGGAGTCGTTACAGGTGCGCAGCCCGGGGCGGGGTCTGATGGCCGGGCTGGCCATCGTCGTGCTGGCGATGGTGCTTGACCGGGTGGGTCGCACATTCATTGATCGTTCCTCACCCGGGGTCGAGAGGGCGGGACTCGGATGGTGGGGGTGGGGCCTGCTGGCAGTTCTCAGCGCCGGAATCGTTGCTGGTTTCCTAGGAGTTGCCGGCTTCCCGGAAGGTTGGCAGTTCAGCTTTGCCGCACCGGTCGACACCGCGGTCATTTGGGTCCGAGACACCTTCTATCCCTTCACCACCGCCTTCAACGACTTCCTGGTGGCGTCGGTGCTGATTCCGGTCCAGAGCTTCCTCGAGACGACGATGGTGTGGCCGGCACTGCTGATCCTGGTGGCGTGGTTGGCCTGGCAGGCCAGGGGGTGGGGCCTGGCCGTATTCTCGGCGGCCGGGCTGTTGGTGATCGGCCTGGTTGGAATGTGGGCGTTCTCCATCGACACCCTGGTTCAGACCATGGCGGCTGTCATCCTCTCTTTGGCCATCGCCATCCCCCTCGGGGTCTGGGCCGGGCTCAACCGTCGTGTCGAGCAGGCGCTGGCGCCGTTGCTCGACGCCCTCCAGACCATTCCCAGCTTCGTCTACATCATCCCGGTGGTGATGCTGTTCACGGTCGGGCGGGTGCCCGGGATCATTGCCTCGGTCCTCTACGCCATCGCTCCCGGGATACGGCTCACGGCTTTGGGCATCAAGAATGTTTCCACGGAGACGGTCGAGGCATCAGAGGCCTTCGGAGCCACTGAGAGACAGACACTGTGGAAGGTGAGAATCCCGTTGGCGGCCCCGACCATCATGGCCGGGGTCAACCAGGTGATCATGATGGTGCTGGCGATGGTGATCATCGCCGGCATGGTTGGCGGCGGCGGGCTCGGATTCGAGGCGGTGCGAGCCCTCACCCGAAGCGAAGTGGGGCTGGGCATCGAGGTAGGAATCGCCATCGTCATCATGGCGATGATCCTCGATCGTCTCACCGAAGCAGCGGCGGACAGGTCCCGGCCGGTGGCGCCAGAGAGCGCCTGATCGGTTGGACGTCAGCCGATGACGTTGAACGTCTGGAAGATGCGGTCGAGCGCATCGAGGTCGGCGTCGGACACGATCTGGACCATCATCAGAGCCGTGTAGGAGTTGTCTGCGGGAACTGCCGCCAGCACCACAACCGCGGTCGGCGTGCCCCCGCAGGCATCCCACACCTGGTACTGACCCGTGAAAACCGGGTCCGAGTAGTCCACCAACCCCAGATCTGTGCAATTCCCCGATAGATCGCCGTACTCGAGCAACGTGGAGGGGATGTCGTCGGTCGGGCCGAGCTTCACGAACAGGACCCCGGGAACGTCGAAGGTGTCGAGCCACGCCTGCCGGTCGGTGGCCGCCAGGATGTATGGGATCTCACCGCCCGCATCATCGGTGGCTGGGGCTGGATCGATATCGGACCACTCCACAGGGACCTCGATCACGATCTTGCCCGTGTCGTCCACGATCGACTGATAGTCCGTATAGGCCGCGGCCGGACTGGATTCGTCCACCGACACCTCATCCTGTATCTCCTCGGCGAACGAGAAGGCGGCCTCGATCGGCTGGGTGCCGTTGATCTCGCCCCGCAACACCTCGGAGGTGTCATAGCGGAGCACATCGACGCCGATCGGGTTGTCGCCGGCGGTGCGGATCACGTCGCAGTAGTCCTTGAAGGTCCCATCGGTGCCGATGGGGAGGCCGTTCATCGAGGTGATGATGTCGCCCGGGAGGATCTCCGCAGCTGCGGCAGGCGATCCAGCGGCAACCCCGGCCACCCACACCCCCGAGATGGCAGCCGCATCGTCGAACACCGCCCAGCCATTGATGCCAAGCGTCTCAAAGTCCCCATCCATCAACTTGGCGATGACCGGCTGGGCGAGATCAGAGGCGATTCCGTAAAACTGGGCGGTCGTCGTCGCAGTCGCCCCACCCGCATAATTCACGGCAACGACCGTTCCATCCTCGGCCACGAGCGGGCCGCCCGAGTTGCCCGGCTGGATGTTGGCGTCATGTTCGATTGTGTGATCGATCGAAGAGGTGCCGGTGAGGTCACCGCCGGCACGTGCCTTCGACACGATGCCGCTGGTGAGCGTGTACTCGGGATCGCCCAGCGGGAACCCGGCGGCATACACCGCCAGTCCCGGCGAGATCTCGCCGTCGTACCAGTCGAGATAGGGGAGCGGTTCAGACTCGGCGATGTCGATCACCGCCAGGTCGTTGCACTCGGACACTCCGACGATCGTGGCGTTGTAGCTCTTCTCGGTGTCGCCGCCGATGAACACCTCGAGTGTGGCCGCGCCGGCCACCACGTGGTTGTTCGTCACCGCGAGGCCTTCGGGGCTGATGATGAAGCCACTACCCAGACCCGAGCCGTCCGAGAACCCAAGCTCCGGATCGCGGAAGGTTCCCTGGGCGACGATCTGGATCACGGCGGGCTGGACTTCTTGAAAGCTGGTGGGCCGTCCATCCGGTGCCGCCGTGGTGGTTGTCCCACCAGAGGTGCTGGTGACGGTCGAATCCGCAGTCTCGCCAGAGCTACAGGCCACGAGAATCGCCGTCAGTGCGAGGACACCAATCGGTCCTCTGTTCTTGACCCCCATCGACCTCATCCTTTCTCGAGCGATTCCGTGACGATCATGAGAACTGTACCGACTCGATATCGTCTGACCGTGCCAATGATTGGGAGCTGGAACATTGCGAGATCGACCTGGATCCGGGACCTCGGCCCTCAGACTCGGCGTGGTAGGCCGGGCCTCTTTGGCGCTGCTCGTCCTGGTCGCCGGGTGTGGTGTAGACGATACGTCAACCACCTCGACGAGCATCGAGACAACCACCACCGTCTCTGAGCTCGCGGACCCAACCGAGTGGCTCCACCTCACGTTGCGGTACTCCCCGCGGCATTCCCTGGGAAAGCGCCGGCTCGATGTCGTCACCACCAACGAAGGCCCCACGGAGATCATGGTGACCTCGATCGCCCTCCGCACCGATCACTTCGAGGAGCTACCACCCGAGATCAAGACCTCTCAGATACAGGCCGGGTCGACTGTCGCCGTGAAGACCGACTTTGGCCAGATCGCAGATTGCTCGAGCCCGGGGCCCTTCGCCGCCTCAGTCGTGATCGAGCTCGTGGTCGGGGCCTCCGGCCCGGTCCAACAAGTCGAGATCCCGGTCGACGCGGCGCCACTCGATGTCATTCGCACCTCAGACTGCAACAGCCTGCTTCTCGCCGAGGCGGCCGACGTGTCCTTCGGTGAGGACTGGACGGTCGACGGGACCTCGGTCAACACCGAATTGGTGGTCAGCCGCGTTCAAAGCATCGAGACGCTCACCGTCGCCTCCGTCCGAGGCATGATCCTCTTCGGTATGGACACGTTGACACCCACTGCCGGAGTGGTTGCGGTCCTCGGCCCGGACGACGATGTGGTGAGGATCCCGGTCCGGCTCACCTTGGCGAGATGTGACGTCCACGCCGTGTCACAGGCTCCCGACGGGTACTCGTTCCGGGTGTGGGTCGCGGTCGGAGAAAGCGAGCCAATCCTGACGACGGTGGTGGCTTACGACCAACTGCAGGCCCAGCTCGAGTCCCTCGTCCTCGAGTGCCTCGATGCCCAGCCGGCCGGTTGACGTCTACCAAGAGATCCCGGTATGGGAGGCCGGGCGGCATTAGGTTTGGCGTCGATGATCAGCGCCAGCCAGGTTCTTCAAGGCGCGTATGCCGGTGCGGAAGAGGCGGGCTACCGCGTTCTGGGTCTCTGCACTGTCGACTCCGAAACCGTGCTCGCAGGACCGAAGGACGCTCCGGTCGAGATCGGTTCACGAGTCACGCTGACGATCCGAGAGGCGGAGAATGGGCGACTCTTGCCTCGTCGGGAGGACTCCGGTCCGGGTGATCCGCCAGCCCGATGGCTTTTGAAGATTGACGTATACCCGATCGTCGACTTCGACGCGGATGCAGAAGGGCGTGTGGCGTGGGTCGCCCACGCCCGGCGACTGGATGTCGCCTCAGGCCGGGTGGTGGGGGTAGGGATGTCCGGTTTGTCGTGGAAAGATCGAGCGGTCCTTCTAGATGATCGCCCGGTTCACGAGTATCTCGAGGACCCCGTGTATGAGGAGGCCATCCGCGGGGCGGAGGCCACGGACCCCACCGCCGCCGTGGCAGAGGCGATGCGTCGATTGCCGCCCCCGCCTGTTGTGACGCCCGGTCGGCAGCGGAAAACGCTGATCGCCGTAGGCATCGTCACGGTGGGAGTCGGGATCGGATTGGCGGCGTTCCTGGGCAGCAACGACACGGCGCCCGCGCCGACCGGATCGTCCGCAACCGGCAGCAGTGAACCAGAACCGACTTCCGCCGGCACCGTCACTTCAGAACCCACCGCAGGGCTCGAACCGCTGAAGATCTCCACCGGTACGGTGCTCGTTTACGAAGGGACCCAGGATTCCATGCAAACCTGGGATGTTGGCGGCGCAACGTTGGTGAATGAGGGAACCCTCGCCGATTCTCTCCAGTTCTATCTAGTGACGACCACCCCCGATGACGACAACAGCTCCATGCTGGCGCTGGCAAGCCCCCCAGAGTGCGCCAGCGAAACCGGGGCCAACTGTGGGTGGGTCCTGGAGGTCTATGAGCACGTTGGAACGGAGCAGCATTCGAGCGCCGCCGAGCTCGGCACCGTTCCATTGGGTATTGAGAACACCTTCCTGTCTGAGAACTACGATCAAGGCACCCAGGTCGACGTCGCCGAGGAATGCAATGCGTCCGTGACAAGTGGGAAACTACCCGTTCACCCAACCGACGCCGACAACGTGGGCATCGGTGTCTACTTTCCGAACGCAGACAGCAACGGTCTGACCGACACGGTCTTTGTCGAACTGGGCCCGCCGACCGAGGCTCAGGTCATAGTGGTGGAGCATGGCGACTCCACGGCGATCGCCATCGCATCAGAGGACGCGACCCTTGCAGGATGTTTCTCCTCAAGCGGGATGTCCTCGGAGACGTTCATGGACACACTCGACCCCGCGCTGTGCGAGGCCGAGGAACTGGAATCTGGCATCGAGTATTGCGGCGAACCATTGGATTGGGTCGAGTTCGCCGAGGTGTTGCGAGCTCAGTCTCCCACGCCGGAGATCGAAGAAATGCTCCGGCAGATCGAAGTCGGCAACATAGTGGGCATCAGCGACGAAGTAGGCCTGATCGCCGATGCGCTCGCCCTCTACTCCCTTCTCACCGAGTGACTTGGGCGGCCCATGGTCCGTAGACGGAGATCCTGCCCCGGTCGACCACATCATGTCCACGGGTGGGGTCGGGGGCCCGGTGCTGAAGGCGCGAGAGGGGGGCACCGACTGTAATCGGTGCCCCCCTCTCGATAGTTCGGGTGTCGGGTGACCCCCTATGTATTGGTCTTTCAGGACGTCTCGACAATGATCTTTGCGAACATCCCGGCCTCGAAGTGACCCTCGATCTCGCAGACGAGGTCGTAGGTCCCGGCTTCCTGTGGGATCAGGAATATCTCGGTTTCGGCTCCAGCGAAGGTCTCCACTTCTGCCAAAGTCGGAGCCTTGTACTCGCCGGATGCATCCTCGGCCTTGCGGAAGGCGATCGTCTGGAAGAACTCGCCCGCGGTGGCCTCGTGCTTTTCCGCGCCTCCGTTGGTAAGCACCAGTTGGTACGGCTGTCCCACTTTGAGGTGGATCTCGTCCGGGGCGAAGAAGAACTCACCCAGTTCGATCTCGATCGTCTCCATGGTGTCCCAATTCGCCGCGGCGACGAGCTCCGCTCCATCCGCCACCCACGGCCCCTCGGCTTGCGCGACCAGGAGCGGTGCGGGAGAGGTCGGAGGTGTGCCGACGACTTCGATGGTTCCGAACATCCCGGCCTCGAGGTGGCCTTCGATCTCACACACGAGATCGAACGTGCCGGTCGAGATCGGCACGAAGAAGAGCTCCACGGTCTGGCCGGGGAACACCTCGACCTCCCTGAAGAATGGAGCCTTGATCTCGCTCTGCGCGCTTTCCACTTTGCGCCAAGCCACCGAAGCGAAGAAATGCGGGGCGGACACCTCGTGTTTCACCTCACCGACGTTCACCAACTCGACCATGTAAGGCTTGCCGGCCTCAAACGTGAACTCGGTGGGGGTGAAGGCCATCTCGCTGAGCTCAATCCGGACGACCTCGGCGCTGTCCCAATCCGCTGCATCCGACCCGGCGAACTCGGATGCATTCTGCACATAGGTGTCGATCTCATCACCAGGGAAACCGAATGGGGGCTGAGTGGTCGCCGCCGGCGCGGTGGTCGTCACGACCGGGGCCGCAGTGGTCACCACCTCGGCAGTGGTCGCGGTCGTCTCCGGTGTGGTCACGACTCCGACGTCGTCGCCGCAAGCCGACAGCACCAGGAACACGACCGAAACCAGAGCCATCGATACTTTCGACATGGAACTGCTCCTTTCATTCCTTGGAGACAGCATCGGCGATCGAGGCTCCTTGCGCATCGCACGCCCGGCCGAGAACCGGCCCGTCGAGCCACCCATTCACGGGTAGGGCGTTTGGGGGATAGCGCCGGGGTCACTCCTCGAGCGCGACGAGCCCCTTTCGGATGGCGTACTTGGTCAGCGCCACCCGTGAATGGAGGTTGAGCTTGGTCATGATGTGGTCACGGTGGGTCTGGACCGTGTGCGGGCTCAGGTACAGGGCGTCGGCGATCTGAGCGGTTGTCAACCCTTCGGCGATGAGGGCGAGGACTTCACGTTCCCGCTCACTCAAGCCGTCGTAGTCGCTGCGATCGGCCCCACTTTCGATACGGGTGAGATAGTCAGTCACGAGCTTGCCGGTGAGCGACTGGTATACGTACGTCTCGCCTCGTGCCACCGTGCGAACAGCGGCAAGGAGATCCTGGACGTCGGCGCCCTTCAGCACGTACCCGGTGGCCCCCGCCCGAAGGGCTTCGAAGAGATAGTCCTCCCGCTCGTGCATCGTGACGATCAGCACCTGGGTATCCGGCACGGAGCGCTTGACTCGAGCCGTCAGGTCGAGACCGCTGACATCGGGGAGCCCGACATCCATGAGGACGACATCCGGCCTCGCCGCCTCGATCATTTCCAGCGCGGCGGAGGCATCGCCTGCCTGCCCGACGACGACCAAATCGGGTTCCTCGTCGAGGAGCCCGACGAGTCCCTGGCGCATGAGAGTGTGATCGTCCACAACCACGACGCGAATCACGTCCGTCACCCGACGCTCTCGATCAGGGGGATTTCGACACGCACCGTCGTGCCTGCGCCGAGTTCGGAATCTAGGGACATCCCGCCACCCAGAAGCCCGACGCGTTCGCGCATCCCCGCCAGCCCAACGTGCTCATCGAGTTCATGTGAGCCACCGCCCGCCATATCGAACCCTCTGCCATCGTCGGACACGACGATGCGGATCACGTCGGCTGAATACGAGAAGCCGATCCCGACGTGGCTCGCCTGGGAGTGCTTGACCACGTTGTTGGTCGCCTCCTGGACGATCCGGAATACGGCGGTCTCGACGTGGGGCGGGAACCGCTCCCGTGATGTGTCGACGTCAAAGGTCGCCTCGATGCCGGTGCCGGCGAGTCTCGACTCGGTGTCCCAGCGGATGGCGGCCGTCAGACCCATGTCGTCGAGCAGCATCGGCCGGAGATCGAGGATCAGCCTTCGCGTCTCCTCGAGCAGGAGGGCAACGATCTCCTTTGCCTTCTCGAGCTGCTCGAACGAGACTCCTGAGCCGAACGGAAAAGTGTCGGACGCCCGTCCCAGAGCGATCGAAAGGGCGCCGAGAGTCTGGGCGGTCCCGTCATGCAACTCGCGAGCAAGACGCGCTCGCTCCTCCTCCTGGGCCGATATGTTGCTTGAGAGCAGGGTGCCCAGGCGCGCAGTCCGTTCTCTTACTCGGGTTTCGAGGACCTGATTGGACTCCTCGACAGCGTCGTATGCCTCCTGGATCTCTTGTCGCATCGACTCGAACCTTTCGGCGAGGACAGCGAACTCGTCGAGTGCCGACACCTCGATCGGGCTCTCGAGATCCCCACCGGCGATGCGCTCGGCGGCGAGCGTGAGCTGTCGTGTCGGTCTCACCACCGACCTTGTTGTTGCCCAAGCAACCACCAGCGCACCGGCGAAGCTCACAGCACTCCATAGGAGAAGTTGCTGCCTGAGATGTAGGGGAAGGGCGAGTGCCACGTCTATGGGCTGTTCGAGAATGAGCGTGAATCCGGAGTCTTTGAGCGGCACCACCCCCATGACGTGGTCGCCGGCCTCAGATCCGGGTTCGACGAGATGCCGGAGGACCACCGGTTCGAGCGTCGGAGAGCGCTCGAGGATCGCCGTGAAATGGGGGCTGGGCACACCCGGCTGTTCGTCTTCCCCGATCCCGAGGACCACGTTCCCGGTCGCGTCGAATATCTCGAGATGGTAGGAGGCGTCGGTGTCGGAAGAAGCAGGATCGACTTCTTCGGCCCCAGTGTGCATCAAGTCCTCGGGGGTGAAGGGCCGATCGCGGTTGCGGCCGGACAGATGTACCAACACCCAGGACTGGTCCCCGCCGGACTCCACAGGCGTCGCAACCACGGCGAACCCAGGCTTCTCGGAGGAATCCCTGATCGGAGCCAGGATCTCGACCTGGGGTTCGCCTGCATTCCCACCGCCGGGCGTAGGGATCTCGGTGTCGAACGGGACCCCGGCCACGGCGATCATTAGTCCGTCCGGGGTGAGCACCTGGATGCCGTCTGAGATGAAGAAGGCGAACGGGTCCGCAGCGGTGAGATGGTCCATCACCTCGGACACGAGCCGATCGAGCTCGGGTCCCTCCGGAGTCCGAACGAGGTCGCCTTCGAACGCCTCAACTTCGGCGGCGACGTGTGCGAGGTCCCGCTCGAGGATCAACGCCAGGCTCTTGGCCGTGCTCAGACGAGCCTCGAACACGAGCTGCGTTGCCTGGTCGAGAGCACGAAGACCCGCAAGGATCAGCACACCGAACATCAACACGAGACCGGTGATCACGTACAACATGATCCGTCGTTGGACCCCCATACGAGATCCGGGGAGCCGGCGCCTTCGCCCAGCCGTCTCGGCGCGCTCTGGCGCTACCTCCCCCCGGTGAAGCCGTACCTGGTGAAGGAGTTCTTCGGTGCCAACGTCCATGCTCTGTCGGTTGGCCAACGACTTCCGAGAAACCACGGCGTGCTCCTCCTCAACAGGCGGGCGTGCTGCGCGTTGGCTCAGGTCCGGCAAACCTTGCCTTCCCGGAATCTTCCACGAGGGTCCTCCCGCCGCGGATGACCCTAGTAGGGCACCATCAGAGGGCCGGCCTCACTGGCGGCCCTCTGCTTGTTCTGAGTCGGGACGGTGGGACTTGAACCCACGACCTCAGCGTCCCGAACGCTGCGCGCTACCAAGCTGCGCTACGTCCCGATTTCGTCCAGATGCTAGGCGAGGCGTCAGGTCTAGCCCATTCGGACACGAGGAGAAGCCTCCTTTCGCAACCGCGAATACCGAATACGCTGGCTGTGGAGGCTCACTAACGCCAAAGGGAGGAAAGATGCCTGCCTACGACGCCCAGCTCCGCCTGGACTGGACGGATGAACCACCGATCAACGTGCAGGTCAATCTCACCGACGAACGTATCACGTTGAAGTCGGGCGATGTCGAAGTCGCCGACTGGGCTCTGGACGAAATCCGGGTGTCACCGATGCTCGACGGTTTCCACATCCGGGCCGAGGGAGAGGAGATCGTCCTCGACGTGACCGACGATGCCCGGTTCGCGCTCGACCTCGGGCTCCGCCACGCTCATCCGATGCTCCGGCGTCGCATGTCCGCGCTTCTACGGCAGAACGCTCCCGACTAGGCCAAGGCGGATATCAGACCAACAACTCCGCGATCTGGACCGCGTTGAGGGCGGCCCCCTTGCGCAGGTTGTCACCGACCGCCCAGAGGTTGA
>Ga0209108_10002056_pt1 | contig 11652 bp, 12 predicted proteins | sample Rifsed10ft1_FD_184003 | JGI IMG/M metagenome (GOLD analysis project Ga0209108, IMG submission 184003) | Soil microbial communities from Rifle, Colorado, USA - sediment 10ft 1 (version 2) | ecosystem: Environmental > Terrestrial > Deep subsurface > Rock core/Sediment | place: Rifle, Colorado...
CGATCCGAACGCACCGGACGGCATCGGCGCCGCGCGCCAGTGGATTCTCGACGAGATGAAACGCAGCAGCTCGAAGCTGCAGGTCGGTTTCGACACGCACATGGTGCCGGCCGGGGGCCGCATTACACAGGACACCGAGCTGCGGAACGTGATGGCCGTGCTGCCCGGCAGGAGCCTTGGACGAGCTTCTTGACCGCGTGGTAGGCAGTGATTCCGGCGTCCGCATGCGGTGCGACTTCGGCCGGCTCCACGTTCGGCGGCAATCCCAGCAACGACCGCTCGTCCACGAGCACGTACTCGGCGAAGCCGCCGTCGCGCGTGAGCCCGGTGAACTCATGCCGCTCGCAGTGCATGTCGAGCCCGCGTCGACACGCGACGCACAGGCCGCAGCTGTAGGGCGGATAGAGGAGGACGGCGTCGCCCACCGCAGCCGTCGTGACACCGTCGCCGATCGCGTGCACCCAGCCCGCGTTCTCGTGGCCCAGTACGACGGGCGGCCTGAGTCCCGCCGGCTCCATCAGCCCGTCGATTGCATGCAGGTCGGTCGCGCACACGCCTGCTCCGCCGATGCGGACGACGACGTCCCGCGGCGCCCTCGGCTCCGGCTCGGGCCGATCGACGAGCTCGAGAGGGCGGTGGTATTCGGCGAGCAGTGCCGCCTTCATGCGGCTGCGCCCGCGGCGGTCTGTAGGTAGCCGCTCGGGTCGGCGTCGAGATGATCGGCGAGCCTCGTTGCGAGAGCCATGATCGTCAAGGACGGGTTCACGGACAGCGTCCGCGGGATCAGTGACGCGTCGCCGACGAAGAGCCGTTTCACGTCGTGCGACTCGCCGTTCCGGTCGACGACCGAGCGCGACGGATCGTCACCCATCCGGCAGGAGCCCTGAACGTGCGTCGAGGCGAGCCCCGTCCAGCACACCCTCCGCGCTCCGGCGGCCTCGAGCACGTCCCGGCTGAAGCGATACGCCTTGTCGATCCGCTCGAGCTCGCTCGGCTGGAAGTCGACGTCGAAGCGCTCGCCTCCGTTCTCGTCGACGACGACCGAGCTCCGGTTGTCGTCGTTGACCATCGCGAGCAACCCCGCCCAGTGCCGGAAGCCCCGCACCGCCTCGACGAGGCGATCGCCCCAGAGCGGCCCGCTCTCGTCGCACAGCGTGGTCGCGAACGAGATCGGATCCTGGATGGTCGTCGCCTCGATCACGAAGCCCCCGTCCTCGTCGTGCTGAAAGTCCATGCAGTGCGTCGTGATCGGATAGACCATGTGCGCGTCCTGCGGCTCGTCGAAGAGGCCGTAGACGAGCCGGACGGGATGGAGGCCGAGATGCTTCCCGACCGGAGTGCCGTCGAGACCCGAGCGGATCAGAAGCTGCGGGGTGTTGAGCGCGCCTGCGGCGACGACCACCGCTCCCGCGTGCACAGTCCGCCGCTCTCCGGCGGCGTCCACGTACTCGACGCCGGTCGCCTGAAGACCGTCGGCAGCGTCCTCGACCAGGACGCGCTCGACCGCCGCGTTCGCCCGCAGCTCGAGCAGGCCGCGCGTCCACGCGTCGTGGATGTACGTGTTCATCGTCGACTTGCCCGCGTTCGTCGCGCAGCCCTGGAGACACGAGCCACAGCGCATGCAGTTGGCGTCCGTGTAGGAGCGAACGGACTCGAGCTCGTGGCCGAGCGCCTTGAAGCCGGCCTCCACCGTGTACACGCTCTTCGGCCAGTCGTTTCGCTCGCGCACTCCGAGGATCTGCTCGACGCGGTCGTAGTAGGGATCGAGGTCTGCCGTGCCGAACGGCTCGCCGCGCTCGTTCGTCAGGCCCGTCGCCGCGTGCCACTTCGCCACGTCGCGCTCGTGGGCGCGCAGCGCGACCTTGGTGTTGATCGTGGTCGTTCCGCCGACGCAGCGACCGGCGAGAAACGCGACGGGCTCACCACTCGGGAGTGGTGCGAGCCGCAGCGGCCAAAAGAGGTCGTGGGTTGCCTTCGCCTCCCAGCGGGTGAAGTCCGCGGCGGTGAGGTGCGGCCCGACCTCGAGGAGCAGGACGTCGCGGCCGCGCTGTGCGAGCTCGCCCGCAACGACGCCTCCGCCCGCGCCAGATCCGACGACGACGATGTCGAAGTCACTCGTCATGCAATCCCCAGGTACGACCAGTCCTTGTCGAGGCGGGTCGCGAGCGGCGAGTTGAAGTCGATCTCGGACCACGCGCCCGGCCCCTCGCTGCCTGGCGCGACGAAATCGCTGTAGTACGCCTCGACCACCAGCGCGCGGACAAATCCGAACTCGGGCGTTCGCTCGTGCTCTGCAAGCGCCTCCGCGCCGCGTGCAGCCGCCGGCGACAGAGCGTCGATCGCCGCCAGCGCGCCCGCCTGCACGTCGGGCGGCATCCCCGTCAGCAGCGCGTCGATGTAGACGACGGGGCCCACCCGGCTCGACCCGGGCACGAGCAGCTCGCAGAGCCTCTCGACGGCTTCGGCACGATCCGCATCGAGCGTCCGCAGCGTCACGATTCCCGCTCCGGCACCGGCCAAGCCGACACCTCCGCTCCCTGGTCGCCTGCGTCGAGCCTACGGCTCATGGTCCCTCCAGCCTGATCACGGCCTTCATCACCTCGGCAGGATGCCGCATGGCGTACTCGATGGCCGCGGGGGTCTCCTCGAGTGAAAACTCGTGCGTGACGAGCCCCGCCAGCGCGTCTTGCCGTCTCGCGACAAGCGAGACGGCCTCGGCGAACTCGTCCCCGTTGCAACAGCTCACTCCGAGGACGTCGATCTCCTTGAACGCGAGATCTCCGACTCGGAGCGGGGCATCGTGGCTCGAGAGCCCGACCACGATCACGCGGCCGGCCGGCGCGACGAGATCGACGGCGATCCGAGCCACCTCGGCCACACCGGTCGCCTCGAACACGACCTCGGGGCCGTCACCGCCGGCCCACTCCCGGGCGGTCGCAGCGGCGTCGCCTCCTTTCTCCACCGCGAAGAACTCGGCACCGGTCGCTCTTCCGCGCTCGACGCGGCTCTGCAGGCGATCGATGAGCAGCACTGTTGCGCCCCTGTCGATCGCGGCGACGGCGATCGCCTGCCCGATCGGCCCCGCACCGAAGACGACGATCTTCTCGCCTCGCGCAACACGGCCACGGGCGACGGCCCGAACGGCGATCGAGACGGGCTCGATCAGTGCGGCGACGGTGGGTTCCTGGTCTCCGACGGGAAACACCTGCGACGCCGGCACAGGGAGCCGCTCCTGGAGCGCTCCGTCCCGATGGATCCCGATCAGGCTGATGTTCGCGCATGCATTGCGCCGTCCGATCCGGCAGGGATAACAGCGCCCGCACGACGCGACGGGCCAGATCGCCACGCGGTCACCGGCTCGGAGGTGAGTCGGACAGTCCGGCCCGACCTCCTCGATCGTCCCGGCGGTCTCGTGCCCCTGGACACGCGGGTAGAGCTGTGAGTCGGGAACCGCGCCCAGATCCCCGCGGAAGTAGTGGAAGTCGGATCCGCAGAGACCCACTGCTTCCGGCCTGACGATCACCTCCGCGATGCCAGCCTTTCCGGGGTCGGGCACCTCGACGACCCGCATGGTTCCTCTGCCTTGGGTGACGGCTGCGCGCACGAGCGCCGGTCAGCTTCAGCCGCCCTCGGCTGCGCCGGGGGACGTCTGGTCGCCAGGAGTGAGGTAGGCGGAGTGGAGAACGTCGGGGCGTCGCTTGAGCTCCTCGGCCGTGCCCTCGTAGCGAATGCGCCCGCCCTCGAGGACATACGCCTTCCTCGCCAGCCCTAGTGCAACATGGGCGAACTGCTCGATGAGCAAGATGCCGACGCCCGCTGCCGCGACCTCCTGCAGCGTGGGCACGAGGCTCTTTACGACAATCGGCGCGAGACCAAGCGAGAGCTCGTCCACGACCATGACCTTTGGCCGGGAGACGAGGGCCTGAGCGAGGACGAGCATCTGCTGCTCACCACCCGAGAGCGAGCGGGCCAGTGTCCGCCGTCGCTCGTCGAGCCGAGGAAAGAGGTCAAGCGCGTACGCGACCCCGTCTCGCGCATCCTGACGGGAGAGCACATAGGTCGCAACGCGCAGATTGTCCTCGACGCTGAGGTCATGGAGCATCCGCCTGCCCTCGGGGACGACTGCAACCCCGGCTGCGCGTATCTGCTCCGGACGCGCCCGGGTCAGATCCTGCTCGCCGAGGAGCACCTTCCCTGTGCTGGCGCGCAAGATCCCCGCGATCGCGAGCACCAGCGTCGACTTGCCGGCGCCATTCGCGCCGAGCAGCGTCGTCACCTCGCCGGGCGGGATCTCGAGCGAAACCTCGTGTACGACGGTCCGCCCTGCCCGCGGCACGGACAGCTCCTCCACTCGCAGGGTGGGCCCAGCTCCGTTCGTCTGGCTCATGCGTCGCTCACAGCTGCTCCTCCGTGCCCAGGTACGCGCGGATCACATGCTCGTTCCGCAACACCTCGGCGGTGGGCCCAGAAGCGATCAGCTTTCCGAAGTCGAGCACGGCCGTCGTCTCACAGCAGGCCGAGACGAGGCTCATGTCGTGGTCGACCAGGATGACGAGCGCACCGAAGCGCTCCGGAATCCTCTCGATCACCTGACCCAGATGAACCGTCTCCTCGGCGGGAAGGCCTGCGCCAGGCTCGTCGAGAAGCACCACGCGCGGCTTGCCGACGGTCGCCCGCGCAATCTCGAGGAGCCGCCGGTCGCGCGCGCCGAGCAGGCCCGCCTTCTCCCTGGGCGAGACCTCGAGACCGACGAAGGCGAGCGCGTCCAGGATCTCGTGACGACGGGACGAGCGTATCCCGCCCGAGTGCTCGTGCACCATCGCGACGTTGTCGAACACCGACAGGCTCGTGATCGCTTGCTCCTGCTGGAACGTACGCCGGAGCCCCCAGCGGGCACGGCGGAAGTCGGCCATCTTGAAGATGTCGTCCCCGAACGCGCGGATCGACCCTGCCGCGGGCTTGACGAACCCGCTGAGCACGTTGAAGAACGTCGTCTTACCGGCCCCGTTCGGGCCGATCAGGCCACAGGTCCCGCCAGGAAAGACCACGGTCATCTCGTCGATCGGCGTAACCCCGCCGAAGCGAACGGTCAGGCCTTCGACCTCGATCACCCCGCAGGGCCCCTGGCGCCGGCCATCCTCCCGACCCCGTGCGAGATCAAGCGCCCGAGCCTCCTCACGTCCTTCGGCACCTGGTCCACCAGCCCTCCCGGGGCCGTCGCCAGAACCTGCAAGACCCCTATGCCGAACAGAAGGAAGGAAAGGTAGATGGACACGCCCCAGTTCTCGAGAAGCGCCGGCAATAGTCTGACGAGAAGGCCAGCGACGACCGCGCCCCAGAGGCTGTAGATCCCGCCCATCAGGATCACGGCCAAGAGCACGATCGAGTCCTGGGTCGGGAACGCGACCGGCGACAGCGCTCCTGCGCTGCCGGCGAGCAGTCCGCCCGCGACCCCGGTCATGAACGACGCGAGCGCAAACGCCAACAGCTTGTACCGCGTGATGTTGACGCCCGCCGCGAGAGCCGCCGGCTCGCTCTCGCGGATCGCGGCCCAAGCCCGGCCCGGCTTGCTCGCGATCTGCCAGAGGGCGAGCAGGAACATGAGCGCCGCGACGACCAGTGTGTAGCGGTAGTACCCAGGGTCGCTCGTGGCGATCCCCGGCCGGCGAATGTTGCGGAAGTCCTGCAGCTCCCCGAGAGACAGCTGTCCCTGAAAGCCCCCACCTCCGTTCGGGAAGTGAATGATCTGGAGCACGAGCGTGATGGTGCCGGCGAACATCAGCGTGATCAGCGCCAGATGTAGCCCCGAGATGCGTAGCGCCGGCAAGCCGACCACCGTCCCGATCACGGCCGTGACGAGACCAGCGATCAGGAGCACGATCGGAAAGGGAAGCCCCGTCCCATAGAGCATCCGCGTCGCAGTCCACGCACCGACCGCGAGCAGGGCGATCTGACACAGCGAGACCATCCCGACCCGGCCGTACAGAAGGCCCAACCCGAGCGCGACCACGGAGTAGATCGCGGCGGCCGTCAGGATCTTCACCCAGTAGATGCCGATGAGCTCGGGCACGGCGAACAGCGCGAGCGCGAACAGCGCGGCGATGACGAGGACGCGGACGATCTGACCGCGCTCGACCTCTATGCCTCTGACGCGAGTCAAGAGACGCGCGCTCCGCGCGGCGCGACAGTCACGCGCATGAACTAGTGGCCCGCCCGCGACAACGTCAGCTCACGACGCCGTCCGAGCACAAGGAGCGCGACGATCGCGAGAACGAACGGCGTCATGGCGCGGTACTGCGAGAGCGGCTGGCTCTCCGTGGGCCACAAGGAGAACGCCTGCAGGCACGATTCGACAACCCCGATCAGGAGTGCCGCGAAGAGCGTCACCCACAGCGACTGCAGGCGTCCGATCAGCGCGGCCGCGAGCGAGGATATGACGAGGAACGTCAACGTCACCGCCTCGAGCGAGTTGATGAGGCCTGAGAGCAGCAGACCCGAAGCGCCGCACACGAACCCGGAGACGAGCCACGCCGATGTCTCGACGCGGCGGACCGGCACGCCGAGCGTGGCGGTGATCTCCCGGTCGCTTGCGACTGCGCGATACGCGGTGCCGAGCTTCGTATAGCGCAGAAACGCCGCCGTGCACGCAGTCAGGCCGAACGCGAACATCAGCGCGATGATCTTCGTCCAGCTGATGCGGACGTCGCCGATCTGATACCCGAAGTTGTGCCAGTTGTCGCTCGGCAGCTGCACCGCTCTCACCTCGTTGGCCGGCCAGCGCCAGCTCATGATCGCGAGCAGGATCAGCGTCAGGCCGAGCGTCGCCGCCGACTTCACGAGGGGGTCGCGGGCAGCGAACACCGGCCCGAACACGAGCCCGTACGCCAGGGTGAGGCCCCCCCCGACGAGGACAGCCGCCACATACGCGAGCCAGTTCGGGCACCACGACGTCTTGTTGATCAGGTCGAAGGCAATGAAGACGCCCAGAGCTCCGATCGCCCCGTAGGCGAAGTTGAGCACGCCGGTCGTCCGGTAGAGGACGACGATCCCGACCCCGGACACGCCGTACACCGCCCCGACGGCGAGGCCGAGCGGGACGAACTGCACGAGGTTGTGGAGCGTGGGCAACATCGGGAGCTCTGAGCGTCTTCTGAGTGGTCTAGTGCACCTCGCTTCCTAGCGCTGCCACGCGGGCCGCGGATAGGACGTCCCGCTCGTCAGCTTGAACTTCTTCTCGGCTGCCCGGGCGGCTTTGATCTCGGGCGTCACTGGCGCGATCGCGAAGCAGTTCTCCAACACGACCATCTTCCCGTTCTTCCCCGTGGTCGTCAGGTCCCAGTTGTTGGGCACGTGCCCGGGGAGGTTGCCGGAGTAGAACGGCTTGCACAGAAGATCGCTCTTCCAGTTCTTGATCTTCGTGAAGGCGGTGTTGACCCCCTTCGCGGTGAGCTGGCTCGGCTTCAGCGTCAGCAGAACCTCGGTCGCGACTCTCGCGTCGAGGAAGCCGAACTGGCCGAAGGACGACAATCCCCACTTCTTGACGTACTTCTTGCCGACAGCGCGGTAGAGGGCAGCGTCAGGCCCCTTCCCGGTGAAGGGAGTGAGCTCCGTGTTGATGCCGAACTTGCCGTCCCAGAACGAGCCGGCCCGCGCGGCGAAGCGGGTGTCGTAGGCGGGAGTCGAGCCTGCCCAGAGCACCTTGTCCGCAATGCCCTGCTGCTCGGCGGCCTTGAGGACGGTCAGAACCTGATCGGTCGTGAAGTCGAGGATCACGCCGCCACCCTCGCCCGCCAGCTGCACGTACTTCAGTGCGTACGAGGCCTGGGCCGGGTACGGGTCGTGGACGTCGATGCCCTTGAGCCCCTTCGACTTCGCGAACTCGACTGCGGGCTTGTTCCACGTTCCCGCAGCGTCGACCCCGGTCGGAGAGACCGCCACGATCGACTTAGCGCCCTTTCGGACCAGGTACTGAGCCGCACCGAGGGTGCTGTAGGCCGGGCCCATGTTGATCGGAATGTGGTACGGCGTCCCGCCATAGCACAGGTCGTGAACACCGTCGCCGATCACGTAGAACTTCTTCTGCGCGTAGTAGGCGGCGTTGACTGCGCAGTCCATGACGTCGATCGTCCCGACGATCGCGACGACCTTCTCCTCCTCGATCAGCTTCTTCGCGAACGCGGCCACCAGTTCGGGGTTGATCGGGTCGACGTGCACGATGTACTGGATCGGCCGGCCGTTGATGCCGCCGTTGTCGTTCACGCAGTTGAAGTACCCGCGGACGTTGTCCGTGATCTCGTCCCAGTTGACACCTGGTGCGACCGTGACGATCGCGCCGATCTTGATCGGCTTGCCCTTCGCCTTCTTCCCGGTACCGAGGCCGCAGACGCTCTTCTTCGGCGACGCCTTCCCGGATCCGACCGGCGCCGCGGCCGACGACTGGACCGCTCCCGTCGCCCAGGCCGTTAGCGCCAGCGCTAGGACGCCGCTGGCCGCGAGCGCAACACCGGCGGTCAGTTTCTTCGATCTCATTCCTCCTCCTTAGGTCCGCCCGCCTGTAGGTGGCAGCTCTCTGCCGTTAGCCCGCGGCTGAATCGCTCCGTACGGCGGCCGCGTTCGGCAAGGTCTGCATTCGATGAGCCCTTCAAGGCCAAATTGTTTGACATATCGGGGTCGGGTCCCATCGAACCCTCGTGAATCTAAGCGGTCGGCCCGTATCGAGTCAACAATTCATTCACAGCGTGGTCACGTTCTGCCCGGCCTTCGGCGTGAGATGATCGCGTCGTGACCGATCCGGCCGACCTCGGAGTGGAGGATGCGGCGGCGGCACTCAGCAACCGCACTCTCTCCTCCCGCGAGCTCGTCGAGGCGTGTCTGGCACGCATCAACGAGCGAGACGGCGCGCATAGTCACGACGGCGACCCGGAGTCGGTGAACGCGTGGGTACGCGTCTACGACGAGGACGCGCTGGCGGCGGCGGGCCGAGCCGACGAGCGGCGCGCCGAGGGAGATGCGCCGAAGCTCTGCGGGATCCCGATCGGCCTCAAGGACCTCTACGCCGTCGCCGGCAAGCCGCTGACCGCCTCGAGCCGCGTGCTCCACGACGTGCCCGAGCGCGACTGCGACGCCTGGGCCCGCCTCGCCGCCGAAGGCATGGTGCTGCTCGGTCACCTGCACACGCACGAGTTCGCCGCCGGCGGGACCACGGATCAGGTCGGGAACCCGTGGGCGCTCGACCGCTCTCCCGGAGGCTCGAGCGGTGGCTCGGCGGCGGCGCTCGCCTCGCGCACCGTGCCCGGGGCGACCGGCACGGACACGGCGGGCTCGCTGCGTATCCCCTCCGCGATGTGCGGCACGTCGACGATCAAGCCGACCCGCGACCTCGTCCCCATGCGCGGCATCGTTCCGCTCGGTCCAACGCTCGACCACGCCGGTCCGATGGCGCGCAGCGTGGCCGACTGCGAACCGCTGCTCGCCGCGCTCGCGGGCGTCGAACCGCCCGTCTCGCGCCGCCCGCTGCGTCGCGTCGCGGTGTCACCGCGCATCGCCGACCTCGATCCGGACGTCGCCGACGGCTTCGACGCGGCGCTCGCGACGCTCGACGCGCTCGGCACGGAGCGCGTGGCGCCGCCGCCGCCGGACGCGGTGCTCGACCTCGGGCTCGAGCTCGTCGACGTGGTCTGCTCGGAGATGCTTGCCTACCACCGCCGTTTCGACGACCGGCGCGAGCTGTACCGGCCGTCGATCCGGGGCTTCCTCGAGCACGGCGAGGCTCGCGCGATGACCGCCGAGGAGTACGTCGCCGCACAGAGCCGCCGGGCGGAGCTGACCGGCGTCTGGATGGACTGGCTCGCGGAGCACCGGCTCGACGCGCTCGTGGAGCCGACGGTGCCGATCGTCGCGCACGCCCGCGGCTCGGGCTACGACGAGGCGTTCACGGACTTCGCCGAGATCTCGCTCACGCACTACTGGGACTGGACCGGCTTTCCGGTCGTCGCGCTGCCGTCCGGGGTCGGTCGGCGGAGCGGACTGCCCGTGAGCGTGTCGCTGATCGGCGCCCCCGGCGCCGACTGGGACCTGTTGGCTGCAGGCGCAGCGCTCCAGGCCGAGCTCGGTACGGTTGCGCCGTGATCGACGTCGCCGCCGTTTCCGCAATCGACGTGCACGTGCACACGGAGATCTCGCGCTCCGGACACGACCCGATGCCGCCCGAGTTGCGCGCGGCGGCGGCGCGATACTTCCGCAGCGACCGGCCTCTGCCGACCGTGGACGACGTCGCCGCGTACTACCGCGAGCGAAACATGGCCGCCGTCGTCTTCACCGTGGACTGGGAGTCGCGCAGCGGGATCGCGCCGATCCCGAACGAGGAGATCGCAGAGGCCGCGGCCTCGAATCCCGACGTGTTGATCCCGTTCGCGAGCGTCGACCCCGCACGTCCCGATGCGGTCGGGCGCGCCCGCCGGCTGATCGACGTGCACGGGATCAAAGGGTTCAAGTTCCACCCCAACCTCCAAGCCTTCTTCCCGAACGAGCGCAGCGCTTACCCCCTCTACGAGGCGATCGCGGAGGCCGGCCTGCCCGCGCTCTTCCACACGGGCCACAGCGGCATGGGCACCGGGGTTTCCGGCGGCGGCGGCTTTCGCTTGAAGTACTCGAACCCGATGTGCCTCGACGACGTCGCCGCCGACTTCCCGGAGCTCGCGATCGTGCTCGCGCACCCCTCGTTCCCGTGGCAGGACGAGGCGATCTCGGTCTGCCTGCACAAGGAGAACGTCTGGATCGACCTCTCGGGCTGGTCGCCGAAGTACTTCGCGCCGCAGCTCGTCCAGTACGCGAACACGCAGCTCTCCACGAAAGTGCTGTTCGGCTCCGACTTCCCGCTGATCACCCCGGACCGGTGGCTGGCCGACTTCGAGGAGGCTCCGTTCAAGGACGAGGTGCGGCCCCTGATTCTGAAGGAGAACGCTGCCCGGCTGCTCGGCCTCGCGTATGACAAAAACCCCGCCTGAGAGGCTGTCGCACAAACCCCGGTCTTGACCGGGGTTTGTCGTCCGAAGGGGCCGAGACGATGGCACCGTCCTCGATTACGGGAGGTTGACGGTGCCCCAGAACTTCCTTCCCTGTGACCGCGAGCAAGAGCTGCTTCTGCCGCCGAGCTTGCGGGAGTGGCTGCCCGAGGATCACCTCGCCTGGTTCGTGCTGGACGCGGTCGAGGAGATCGATCTGAGCGCCTTCTATGGCGCCTACCGCAAGGATGGCTGGGGTCGGGCGGCGTTCGAGCCGGCGATGATGGTTGCGCTCCTGCTCTACGCCTACGCGATCGGGGAGCGCTCCTCGCGGCGGATCGAGCGGCGCTGCCGCGAGGACGTCGCGTTTCGCGTGCTCGCCGCGAACCGGCTCCCGGATCACGCGACGATTGCGCGCTTCCGCGCTCGTCATGAGCAGGCGCTGGCGGCGACCTTCACGCAGGTGTTGGCGCTGTGCGCGCGGGCGGGGTTGGTGTCGGTCGGCCTGGTCGCCTTGCCGGCCGAGCAGAATTACTTCATCTCCCTGATTCACTCCCGCTATATCGGTAACATCCACCATAGTCAAATCCATGCATATTCGGCCCACGATCGGCGCTCTTTTTCCGCGCACCAAAGCCGCGCCGCGGTT
>Ga0209108_10002057_pt1 | contig 11650 bp, 8 predicted proteins | sample Rifsed10ft1_FD_184003 | JGI IMG/M metagenome (GOLD analysis project Ga0209108, IMG submission 184003) | Soil microbial communities from Rifle, Colorado, USA - sediment 10ft 1 (version 2) | ecosystem: Environmental > Terrestrial > Deep subsurface > Rock core/Sediment | place: Rifle, Colorado...
CTACGGCCGGCCGGATGCCACGAGCGAGGAGGTGATCGCCGCCGCGCAGGCCGCGCACATCCACGACTTCATCCAGAGCCTGCCGGAAGGTTACGAGGCGAAGGTCGGCGAGCGCGGCCTCAAGCTCTCCGGAGGCGAGAAGCAGCGCGTGGCCATCGCCCGCGCCATCCTCAAGAACCCGCGCATTCTGATCTTCGACGAGGCGACGTCCGCACTGGACTCGAAGTCGGAGAAGTCGATCCAGGCCGAGCTGAACCGCGTCGCGCACGGGCACACCACGCTCGTCATCGCCCACCGCCTGTCCACCGTGATGGACGCAGACCAGATCCTCGTCATGGACCACGGCCGCATCGTCGAGCGCGGCACCCACCGCGGGCTGCTGGAGCGCGGCGGCCTCTATGCCCAGATGTGGCTGCTGCAGCAGCAGGAGGAAGCAGAACGCGAGAAAGCCGCGGCGACGGCACTACCGGTGACGACGTGATGCTTCCACCACCCCGGCGCTGCGCGCCACCCCGCCCATCCCGCCGCGCTGCATCGCGTCGGTCGTTCGCTGGCTCGAACGTGCGCAGGCACGTTCTTCGAAACCCCAGCTCACCCTCGGACAGGAGGGGAGTCGAATCACGACTCACGAATCACGATTCACGTCCTTTCAGTCGGCGCGCGGAAAGGCGACGCGAGCTATGGTCCCCTGGCCGCCTGCGCCAGCCGCGAGCGTGACGTCCGCGCGGTGGCTCAAAGCGATCTCGCGCACGATGGCCAGTCCCAGTCCGCAGCCCTCCACCCGGGTGCCGAGCACACGGTAGAAGCGCTCGAACACGCGCTCCCGCTCCAGCTCGGGGATCCCCGGCCCGTTGTCCTCGACGCTCAACGCGACAGCATCGGGCCCGACGGCGACCCGCACCGTGACCTGGCCTCCCTGCTGCGTGTAGCGGATCGCATTGTCGATCAGATTTGCGAGCATTTCCTGCAGCAGGAAGGCGTTGCCCTCGACCCATGCGGCGCTGTCCCCGCGGTCGAAACCCAGATCGATTTTCCGGGCGAGCGCGCGCGGCACCCATTCGGTCGTGGCCTGGCGCGCGACCCGGGCGAGATCCAGGCGCTCGACGGGGTGCTCGCGCTTGGCGCCGGGCTCGGCGCGCGCCAGGGACAGGAGCTGGTTGACGAGCCGTGTCATGCGTTCCGTCGCCGTCTGCAGCTGCCGCAGGTTGGCCTGCACGTCGGCCAGCTGGGGCTGGCGCAGGGCGAGCTCTGTCTGAGTCTTCAACCCGGCGATCGGCGTGCGCAGCTGGTGGGCCGCGTCCGCGATGAACCGTTGCTGGGCGGAAATCGCGGCGCCCAGGCGCGCAAGCAGGTCGTTCATGGCGCGGATCAGCGGCTGCACTTCCTGGGGCGTCGCTTCCTCGGGCAGGGCCGAGAGGTCCCGGTGCGAGCGCTGCTCGATTTCGCGGCGCAACGTGGAGAGCGGGGCGAGACCGCGCCCGACGCCGTACCAGACCGCGAACCCGGCCAGCAGGATCAGGACCCCCTGCGGCAGGACCATGCGCAGGATGATCTCGCGGGCGGACTCGTCGCGCGCCGTGACGCGCTCGGCGACCTGAATCTGCACCGCCCCCTGGCCCGTATCGGGGGCGACGGGCACGCGCAGCGCGACTGCGCGGATCTCGAGCCCGCGGAACTCGTCGTCCCAATAGCGAACGCGGTCCACCGACTCGTCGCCGGGCAACATCGGCATGTCGGGCTCCCCGGTGACGAATTCGGATCTCGGCCCCGTCACGAGGAAATAAAGCCTTCCCGATTCGCGCGCCAGCAGAAACTGTCGGGCCACCTCCGGAAGCTCCACGGCGATCTCGTTGTTCACCATCCTGACCTGGCGGCCGATGTCGAGAGCCGTCTCCAGCAGCGCGCGGTCGTAGGCGAGGTTCACGAAGCGCTTCGCGATGTCATAGTCGATGACGGTGCTGACCGTCCACAGGACGAATAGCGGGCCGGCGAGCCAGGCAATAAGCTGGCGCCGCAGCGTCCTAGTCCTGCGCATGTCCCGGTTTCTCGAGGAGGTAGCCCAGCCCGCGGATGGTGCGGATGGTGACGCCCGCAGGCTCGAGCTTGCGCCGCAACCGGTGCACGTAGACCTCGATCGCGTTGGGGCTCACTTCCTCGTCCCAGCCGTAAAGCTCCCCGGCGAGCTGATCCTTGTTGACGACGCGCCCGCTTCTCAACATCAGCACTTCGAGGACCCCGATCTCGCGCGCGGAGAGTTCGAGCGGCTCGCCGTCCAGCATGGCGCGCCGGCCGGCCGTATCGAGCGTGAGCACGCCGTGGGAGAGCAGCGAGCCGCCACCCGACTGGCCGCGCCGGATGAGCGCCCGCAGGCGCGCCTCCAGCTCGGGCAGGTCGAACGGCTTGGTGAGGTAGTCGTCGGCGCCGAGGTCGAGTCCCTTGACCCGGTCGTCGAGCGTGTCGAACGCGGTGAGGATCAGCACCGGCGTCTTCGAGCCGCGACGCCGCAGCCGCCGCAGCACTTCGTAGCCCTCGAGTTTGGGCAATCCGAGGTCGAGGATCACCAGGTCATAACTCTGCGTGGAGAGCACGTGATCGGCCTCTCCGCCGTCGATCGCAGAGTCCACGGCATAATCGGAGCCCCGCAGCGAGCGGGTAAGCCCGTCGGCCAGCACCGGATCGTCTTCAACAATGAGGATACGCATGGCGGTAATCCGGTCGCGTGAAAGGGTTGGGTAAATAGTGTATCGCAGCGACTTCCGGTTCAAATTCTGCATTTTGCGATGTGGCGTGCCGTGAATTGTTGCACGCCACGGATCGGGGACGCGTGCCTTGTAAGTTTCACGTAAGGGAGGGGGGGTACTCTCCATAAGCAAATGCGGGATGCTCAGCTGGGAATCTCGCGCAGGTGGGCAGGTTGCTCAGTCTTTCCTCCTCGGAGGCCTGGTAGTTGCAATGACCTGTGCTGAGCGGGAAGTTGCGTGGCCTCTTTAATCTCCGCCGGGACAACCCACACTGTCCCGAGCGGAGTTTTTTTTGGGGGTGGCGTCCGGCTGCGGCAGCCATTCGCGACCCCTTCACCCGGTTCCGGACTGATGCCCAAAAGCAGCCCATCACCGTGGATTACGTCACGAAGCTAAAAACTAGTTGAAAGTTTCCCGCTAACCCTGTATTTTTAATACCTAATTCGGTGGCGTATCGCCACGCAGGGAGGATTTCTTGAGCGGGAAGCTACTGGCGTGGGTGGCAGGCTGCATGCTTGCCGGCAACGCAATCGCGGCGCAGCAGGCTGCCATCGAGCAGCGGATGGGCCCCGGCATTGCCGCCAAGGTGGGCGGCGCGCTCAACCTCAAATCGACCAGCGCCCTGGTCCTCGACCAGACCGGCCAGCGGGTGCTCTACGCCAAGAACGTCGATGCGGTGGTTCCGATCGCGTCCATCACCAAGCTGATGACGGCATTGGTGGTGCTGGATTCCGGTCTGCCACTCGACGAGCCGATCACGATCAGCAAGGAGGACCGGGACGGGCTCAAGGGCACTCGCTCGCGGCTTGCCGTCCGCATGACGGTCTCGCGGGACGATCTGCTCCGGCTCGCGCTGATGGCCTCCGAGAACCGCGCCGCCGCGGCGTTGGCGCGCGCCTATCCCGGCGGCACCTCCGCTTTCGTGGCGGCGATGAACCGGAAGGCGGTCGAGCTCGGCATGTGGCACACTCGCTTCGTGGACGGCACCGGGCTCTCGAGCGGGAACGTCTCGAACGCGCAGGACCTCTCGCGGCTGGTGGGCGCCGCCTACCGGCACCCGCTGATACGCGAGTACACCACGGACACCCGATACACCGTGCGGCTTGCCAACGGCCGGAAGATGCAGTTCAGCAATTCGAACCGGCTGGTGCGGAACTCCAGCTGGGATATCGGGCTGTCCAAGACCGGCTACATCAGCGAGGCCGGGCGCTGCCTGGTGCTGCAGGCGCAGATCGCCGCCACGCCGGTGATCATCATCCTGCTCGATTCGTGGGGCAAGTTCACGCGCGTTGGCGACGCCAACCGCATCAAGAAGTGGATCGAGAGTAATTCCTCGCGGCAGCCGGCCGGATGAAGGCAGTGGATGATGGTTGGTGGCTGGTGACCCGTAAAATCGCCATCGGCCGGCGCGGGCGCAACCGGTTTTCGACCGGCCCGCGGCAGCGGGTAGACTCTGTCAATGCTGTGGCCAGACGCCAGCTATTCCTTTCACGACCTTAATCCCGACACGGGCCGCTTCCTCGACGACGTGATGGCCGGCTTGTCGCGGCCGCAAAAGGCGCTGCCGCCCAAGTATTTCTACGACGCACGGGGTTGCGCGTTGTTCGAGGCAATCTGCGGGTTGCCGGAGTACTACCTGACGCGCGCCGAAATCGCGCTGATGCGCGGCCAGGTCGGTGGCATGGCCCGGCACCTCGGGCCAGGGTGCGTCTTGATCGAGTACGGCAGCGGCAGCGGCCACAAGACCCGCATTCTGATCGATGCGATCAGCCCCGTGGCGTACGTGCCGATCGACATCGCGCGCGTGCAGCTTGGCGCGACCGCGACGGAGATCGCCCGCGAATTCCCGGGATTGAGAGTGGTCGCGGTGTGCGCCGATTACACGGGTCCCCTTGCCTTGCCGGGACTGGACGATCTCGGCGCGTGCCGCCGCATCGTTTATTTTCCGGGCTCGACCATCGGCAACCTCACCCCGGCCGAGGCGGCGGTGTTTCTGGCGGGCGCCCGCGAGCAGGCAGGCGCGGGCGGCGGGTTGCTGATCGGAGTCGATCTCAAGAAGGACACCGCCCGGCTCGATGCCGCGTACAACGACGCGCGCGGCGTCACCGCCGCCTTCAACCTCAATCTGCTGGCCCGCATCAATCGCGAGCTCGGCGCTGACTTCGATCTTTCGGCGTTTCGCCACCGCGCCTTTTACGACGAGGCGGGCGGCCGTATCGAAATGCATCTGGAGAGCGTGAAGGCGCAGGCGGTCACGGTCGACGGCCGCGTGATCCGGTTCCGGGCGGGCGAGATGATCCACACCGAGAACTCCTGCAAGTACTCGGTCCGCGAGTTCCAGGAGCTCGCCAGGGCCGCGGGCCTCGCGCCGGTCGAGTGCTGGACGGATGCCGAACAGCTGTTCAGCGTCCATTATCTGGCGGTACCGGAATGATCCGCGCGGCGCGCGGTTCATCAATGGGGCGCACACATCTGATCGGGACAACATTGACATCGCACGGTTAACCAATTTATGGACTTTTGACGCTACACGGGCTGGCCGCCTGCGTGAATGCGGTCCACCTCCACAAGCGGAAATCGTGCCGAATCGGCCCTAATCTATTGTTCATAATATGGAATCCGAGGACCTTTCAGATTCCATTCACGGTAAGATTCGAAATCTCATTGCTCTTGACTACGGCGCGGACGCCCGGCGGCCGCGCCGCTCCCGATGGCGATTTACCTGATCGTGCTGACTTCCGCGCTGGCCCACGCCGGTTTCGGCGGTGCCAAGGTGGCGCTGCCGCTGCACGCGCTCAGCCTGGGGGTGGACCCGTTCTCGATCGGCGTCATCATGGCGCTGTGGGCGCTGTGCCCGATGCTGATCGCGCTCTACGTCGGCCGGCTCGTCGACCGCGTCGGGCCGCGGCTGCCGATGCTGGGCGGCGCGATCGGAGTGGTCGCCGCGCTGCTGGTGCCGTACTTCTTCCCCGGCGTGGCGTCGCTCTACGTGATGTCGCTGGCGGTGGGCACCGCGTTCCAGTTCTTCTTCGTCCCGACGCAGGGCATCACCGGCGCCCTGGGCGGGCCGGAGGATCGCGCTCGCAATTACTCGCTGCTCGCCGTCGGGTTCTCAATTGCCTCGTTCCTCGGCCCGCTGATCGCCGGTTTCTCGATCGACTACCTTGGCTACCAGACCGCCTACCTGGTGCTGGCGGCATGCCCAGCCATTGCGGTGCTCGTGCTGGGGTTCAAGGGCAGGCTGCTGCCGAAGGCCGCGGTCGGAACGCAGGAGAAGCAGAAAAATTCCAGCTCGTTCGACCTGCTGCGGAACGCGAACCTGCGCAATGCCATCATCGCCAGCGGGTTGATCTCCGTCGGGTGGGACCTCTATCTGTTTTTTTTCCCGATTTACGGACACTCGATCGGCCTGTCGGCCTCGGCGATCGGGACCATCATCAGCATGTTTGCCGTCGCGGTGTTCACGATCCGGGTGGCGCTGCCGCGCCTGGCCCGGGCGTGGAGCGAGTTCGAGATCCTGCTCTACGCCATCGGGTTCTCCGGCGCGGCACTGCTGCTTTTTCCCCTGTTCCGCGATCCGTACCTGCTCGCGGCTGCGTCCTTCGTGCTGGGGCTGGGATGCGGCGTCGGGCAGCCGATGTCCATGTCGCTGATCTACAGCCTGTCGCCGCTGGGACGCGCATCGGAAGGCGCGGGACTGCGGGTGACGTTCAACCACTTCACCCACCTGGTGGTGCCGCTCGCCTTCGGCGGCATCGGCACCGCGTTCGGCTTCGCGCCGGTATTCGTCTCCTGCTCCGCGCTGCTGCTCGGCGGCAGCGGCTACGGGTTTTGGGTGGAGCGCCGATCCGCGCGCCGCAAGCTCAAAAATCTTTAACCACGAAGGACACAAAGCTACAACTTATTTGCTGAAACCTTCGTGTCCTTTGTGGCTCAGGAATTATTGAGTCTTTTGCAGGCTCAACGCGCAACGCGCGAGAGAAAGCCGATCATTGCCTCGTTGAACACCTGCGTTTGCTCGATGTTCGAGAGATGGGCGGCGGAGGGGATGATCTTCAGCTCCGATCCCTTCAGGTTCTGGTAGATCGCCCGCGCTGCTTCCGGCGGTGTGCCGTGGTCGTGCTCGCCGACCATGACGAGCGCCGGGCATTTGATCTCCTTCAGCCGCTCGAGGTAGTCCACCCTTGAGATCGCGTGGCAGCAGCCGACGAAGCCGGCAACGGGGGTCTTGCGGATATCGTTGCCGATGCGCGCCATGACGTCCTTGCGCGCATTGCGATAGGGCTCGGTGAACCAGCGCCCGAGCGTGCCCTCGACCAGCGCGTCCATTCCTTTCTGCTGCGCGTTCTGGATGCGCTCGCTCCACATCTGCGCCGCATCGGGCGGGCGGCGGCTGGTGGTGTCGGCGAGCACCATGCTCTGGAATATGCCGGGGTACTTGAGCGCGAAAGCCTGGCCGATCATGCCGCCCATGGACAACCCCGCCCAGTGCGTCTGCTTGATCTTGAGCGCGTCGAGCAGCCCCTTTACGTCGTCGGCGAGCTGGTCAAGCGTGTACTCGCCGGCAGGCGCGCTCGACTGGCCGTGGCCGCGCGTGTCGTAGCGCAGCACCTTGAACTTCTTCGTGAGCACCGGCATCTGCGGATCCCACATGTGCAGATTGCACGCGAGCGAGTGGCTCATGGTGAGCCACGGTCCGTTGCCTTCGATTTCATAGTTGATGTCGATGCCGTTGGCCTTGAGCTTCATGGTTCCTCCCGGATTGGACAGGGCGCCAGTATAAGGTAAGGCGGAAGGCGAAAGGCGAAAGGCGAAAGGCAGAAGGAGGATGGAGGGAGGACGGAGGAGGGGCAATAACATCGATGCATACCAGCAAGGACCAAATTCGGCCATCCGAAATACAGGCCGCCATAATGCCTTTTCCATCGCAAGGTATTGATCAGCTTGATGGTGTGCATCCTGCGGCGCAAAATGCCGCCTTAAAAAACGGCTTTTCGGCCGTCCACATCAAATTGGGCGGCCTCCCTTTAGGGCGAGACTTGCTGCGGTAACGTAAAGGGCGCTTGTTGTCGATAACCCAGGAGGAAAGAAAATGATCGTGGTTCGCTTCAAAGCGAAGTGTAAGCCCGAGAAAACCGAGCAGGCTGCGGCTGCGTTCGAGGCGGTCGTAGCTCCTAGCCGAGCGGTCGAGGGCGTCGTGAGTTTTGACATCGGCCGGGACATCGCTGATCCCAACTCCTTCATCGCCACCGAGGTGTTCGCAGATCGGGCGGCTCTCTCGCGGCAGGAGTCGTTGCCCGTGGTGCAGGAAGCGATCCGTCTGCTTCCTCAGCTCCTGGCGGCCGAACCCGAAGCGACTATCTTCCACGTCTCCTCATCCGAGCCGTGGGGGGACTGAACCGGTGGAGTACGCTTGACGCAGTGCCCGACGAAGGTTGGCGCGTGTCCGCCCAACCAGCCCTTGCAGCGGATGCGCCGCAAGCGGGCACCTGCTCCGCCCTCCGGTGCGCTACCGGATGATAATCGTGATATTGAAGTCGCCGCGCAACAGCGACACCGCGTAGCCGCCCTTGGCGCCGCCCGCGGCCTTCTGGAACTCGGCGAGCGACTGCACGCGCCGGCGGTTGACGGCATAGAGGATGTCGCCGGAGCGGAAGCCGGCCTGCCACGCGCGGCTCGCCTGCTCCACGGCCGCGACGACCAGACCGCCGCCGCTCAGCCGCTGGTAGAGCGAGCTGCCCCGTTCGATTGCCACCACGCTCATCCCGGGCAATTCCGGCACCGGGCGAGACTCTCCTTCGGCCGCTTGCTGCGGGGCTGCGATGCGCGCGCGTATGACGCGGGACTCGCTTCCGCGCAGCACCCGCAGCTCGATTTCCTCGCCTACCGGCGTCAGCCCGAGCCGCGCCCGCATCTCGGCGGCTGCGCGGACCGGGCGGCCGCCCAAAGCGACGACCACGTCGCGCTCGCGCAACCCGGCCTTCTCCGCGGGCGATCCGGCGTGGACGCCGGCGATCACGACACCCTCGGCGGCATTCACTCCGAGCTTTTTCGCGATATCGGGGGTGAGGTCCACCATGTCGATGCCGAGCCGCCCGCGCCTCACTTCCCCGAAGCGCACGATCTGGGCGAGCACCGCACGCGCCATGTTGGACGGCACGGCGAAGCCGATGCCGACGTTGCCGCCGGAGGGGCCGATGATCGCGGAGTTGATGCCGACCAGCTCGCCGCGCAAGTTGACGAGCGCGCCGCCCGAATTGCCGGGATTGATCGAGGCGTCGGTCTGGATGAAGTCCTCGAAGCCTTCGGGCGAGAGGCCGCTCCTGCCGAGCGCGCTCACGATGCCCGAGGTGACCGTCTGCCCGATGCCGAAGGGGTTGCCGATCGCGATCACGTAATCGCCGACCTGCAGCGTGTCCGAGTCGCCGATGCGGATCGCGGAAAGGCCCCTGGCATCGATCTGGAGCACGGCAATATCGGTGCCGGGATCGGTGCCGACGAGCTTCGCCGGCAACTGGCGGCGGTCCTTGAGCGTGACGATCACCTGCTCGGCGTTGCGGATCACGTGGTGGTTGGTGATTACGTGGCCGCGCGCCGCGTCGACGATGACCCCCGAGCCCGCGGCCTGCTCCTGCCCCTGCGGCCGGTCGGGCAGGTTGAAGAAACGGCGGAAGAAGGGATCGGCAAACAGAGGATTCGCTTCGAGCGGCGAGCGCGTGATGACCGAGATGTTCACCACGGCCGGCGTCACCTCGTTCACCAGCGGCGCCAGCGTCGGCAGCCCCCGCGCATCCGGCAACGGCTGCGCCACGCTTGCTGATGTAGCGAGCAGCGCCAGCGCGCAAAGGACCGGATATTTCAGTTTACGAAACACGGCTGTTAATTGTAGTCCCGTCACTGCGTCACTGGATCACTTCAGGATCCGAAAGAGATTGTTGAAATCATCCGTCCACACCCGCAGCCCTGGAATGTTTTCGATTTCACTCACGTACTGGGCGATCTCGGGGCGCTCGAGCAGGGCCTGGTCGCGCGTGACGAGCACCCAGTCGGTGCGGGCGAGATCGCTGTCCTCCGCATCGTCCGAAATCAGCGCCACGTGAAGGCCGTGTTCGTCGGCAATGCGCTTGACCACGGGGGGGAGATTGAGGAACCGGTTCGTGACGTGGAATGCAATCACGCCGCCGGGCTTAACGTGTCGGAGATAGACCGCCAGTACCTCGCGCGTGATGAGATGGACCGGGATCGAGTCGCTCGAGAACGCGTCGATCACGAGGACATCGTAATTCTGCGGCGGCTCGCGCTCCATGGCGAGCCGTGCGTCGCCCAGTACGTGCTCGATCTTCGCGCCGCTGTCCCCGAGAAAGGTGAACTCGCGGTTCGCGACGTCCACCACCTGCGGGTTGATTTCGTAGAAGCGGTAGATGTCGCCCGGGCGCCCGAACACGGCCAGCGTGCCGGTGCCCAGCCCCACCACCCCCACGCGCATCCCGGAGCCGTCGAGCGCCTTGATCGCGCGCGCAATGCCCGAGGTGGCGCCATAGTAGGTGGTCGGCTCGCCGCGGCGCTCCGGGGCGCGGTACTGCTCGCCGTGCATGATGACGCCGTGCATGAGTCGCCGCACCGCGTCCTTCTCGTCGTCGGCGCCGATGTCCTTCACGCGCAGGGTGCCGTAGAAGTTGCGCGTCATGACACGCGTATCCTTGGCGAGATAACCGATGTACGCGTAAACGTGGTAGCCGGTGAAGCCGACGGCGGCGAGCACCAGCATCGGTACCGCCGAGTGCATGAGGCGCGTGACGAACGCGGCGATCAGCAGCGTCACCACCAGCCCGACGCCGAACTCGTAATAGGTGTTGAAGACCTTGACGGCGACGAGGCCCACTGCGATGCCGCCGAGCGCGCCCCCCAGCGACACCATGAGATAGAAACTGGTGAGATAGCGCGGCGCGGGCTTGCCTGCCGCGAGCTCGCCGTGAAAGAACATGCACATCACGAAAAGACCCACCAGATTGAGCGGGACCGCCTCCTTGAGGTCCATGATGCCGCGCTCCTCGTGCAGCGCCCACGCCATCGCGCCGACGATCACGAGCAGCGGCCCGATGAATATGCGTCGCTGGTACCATCCGCGCCCCTCGAAGCACAGGATGAAGGTGACGAGATAGACCATGAGCGGCAGGATCCACAGGAACGGCACCGAGGCCACGTCCTGCGTGATGTGATTGGTCACGGCGAGCAGCATCAAGGCGCCCATCGCGGAGAGCAGCAGCCACGCTACGTAATCGCGGGGCCCGGGCGGCGGGACTTCGTTCGGCACCGTAACCGCTTCGTGGGCGTCAACGGCGTTTCGTCCCCGCAGGCTGTAGGCGGCGGAAACCGCACACAGCGCGACGAACGCGACGTACGCCGCGCTCCAGCCCCACGACTGGGCCGCCGTGGTAATCCACGGCTCGAACACGAACGGATAGGAGATGAGCGCGAGCAATGAGCCGAAATTGGACAGCGCGAACAGGCGGTACACCGTGCCCGCCGGAAAGGTGCGCGCGAACCACGCTTGCACCAGCGGCCCGGTGGTGGAGAGCAGGAAATAGGGCAGTCCGATGGTGACGCCGAGCAGTCCCAGGATACGCCACGTCGGGTCCTCGTCGCCGGCGGGCTTCCAGTCCGTGCCCGCGATAATGGGCAGCGAGACGAGGCTTGCGGCGAGGAGGACCACGTGCAACGCGACCTGACGGCGCGCGGCGAGCTTGCGCGTGGTCCAGTCCGAGTACGCGTAGCCGGCGAGCAGCAGGGACTGGAAGAACACCAGGCAGGTGGTCCACACCGCGGCCGAGCCGCCGAACCACGGCAGGATCTGCTTGGCGATGATCGGCTGGACCAGGAACAGCAGGAACGCGCTCGTGAAGATCGTG
>Ga0209108_10002059_pt1 | contig 11644 bp, 10 predicted proteins | sample Rifsed10ft1_FD_184003 | JGI IMG/M metagenome (GOLD analysis project Ga0209108, IMG submission 184003) | Soil microbial communities from Rifle, Colorado, USA - sediment 10ft 1 (version 2) | ecosystem: Environmental > Terrestrial > Deep subsurface > Rock core/Sediment | place: Rifle, Colorado...
TGGCCGTGGTGAAAGGCAAAGCCAAAACACCGGCCAGACCGGCGCGCAAGACCGTCCAGACCGCGCGGCGTGCCATAGGCAAGAAACCGACGACGAAAAAGCGATAACTCGTTATCGCGTCATCCGGGGTGCGCAGGGGGTGCACGGAATACGCGCTGCCACACTTTCACGATGCCTCGCCCGCGCTCACGCGTCCACTACACCTTTGCCAGGGAGATTCCCTCGGCCCGCCTCACGCCGCGCGTGATTCCCTCGGTGGATCCGTGGATGGCGGGGGAGATGTTCGTCTCGCCGCACGTGGAAGAGCGCCGCCGCGGCTTCGCTATTCTCTTTGGGTCGGAGGCTGCGCGGCAGTCGCCGCTCACGCCTCAACTCCTCGCCTCGCGCGTGGACGAACCCGATCTCCAATTGCGCGTGCAGATCGTCCAGGCGCTCGCGGACTACTTCGAGATTCGCGGGCGCGAGTACCGCTATCCGCCCGAGATTCGCGCGGCCGTCGTCGGGCATCTCCGCAAGTTCGAGCGCGCCCACATCGTGGCCCTCCTTGACCTTCAACGCGCGCGGCAGGACGGTGCGGTCAAACTCCGGCCCGAGAGTCTGGCGCGGTTGGTGGAGCGCATTCCCAACGCCTCCGCGCACCTGACGCGCATCGCGGGCGACCGCACGGTGAATCTCGGCCTCCGGTACGCGGCGATTGAGCTCATCGGCCAGGTGGGCTTCACCGATTCACTCGCCGTGCTGGCAGGGCTGGAGGCCCGGCTGGAGGGCCGCCGCGCCGGACAGATCGCCATGGCCTTCGCGCCCGCCGATCACCCCGACGAACAGAAATTGCTGCCCGCTTTGAAAGAAACCCTGCGGCTGTTGCGCGACGCCGATTGATGCCTTCTCGGCTGCGTGTGGCGCACTCGCTTCGTCCGCGATGCGAGTGTGGCGCAGGTTTGGAATCTTTCTGCCGATCACGCACGTCAAATACTCATAAGGAGAATGACCATGGACATCGCAATGCTCGGACTGGGGCGCATGGGCGGCAACATGGCGCGCCGGCTGCTGCGGGGCGGGCACCGGGTGGCGCTGTGGAACCGCGACGTCACCGTGTCAGAAAAGATCAAGGCTGAAGAGAAGGCTGGGGAGGTTGCGCGCCAGATTGGCGATCTCGCGACCCGGCTGGCCCCGCCGCGCCATGCGTGGATCATGCTCCCTGCCGGTCAGGTCACGGAAGATACTCTGCAAACCTTGCTGGGCGTGCTCTCCCCCGGCGATACGATCATCGAGGGCGGCAACTCCAACTACAAAGACACGCAGCGCCGCGCGGCGCTGGTCAAGAGCAAAGGTCTGAACTTCGTGGATGTGGGCGTGAGCGGCGGCATCTGGGGGCTGACCGCAGGCTACGGCATGATGGTCGGCGGCGAGCAGGCGCCGGTCGAGCGCCTGCGGCCCGTCTTCGAGACGCTCGCCCCGGCGAAAGATCAGGGCTGGGCGCACCTCGGGCCGAACGGCGCCGGCCACTACGCCAAAATGATCCACAACGGCATCGAGTACGGCATGATGCAGGCGTTTGCCGAGGGCTTTGAGATTCTCCGGGCGAAGAAAGAATTCCACTACGACCTGCATCAGGTGGCCGAGGCGTGGCGCTACGGAACCGTCATCCGCTCTTGGCTGCTCGACCTCGCTGCCGCCGCGCTCAAAGACGATCCGGAGCTCTCAGACCTCCAGGGCTATGTGTCCGACTCCGGCGAGGGGCGCTGGACGATTCAGGAAGCGATTGACCTCGACGTGCCCGCGCCGGTCATCACCCAATCTCTCTTTCACCGCTTCTACAGCCGTGCCAACGGCGTCTATGCCAGCAAGGTGCTGGCCGCCGTGCGGAACCAGTTTGGGGGGCATGCGGTGAAGAAGGCCTAGAGTTCCTCTCGTTCCTCGAGTTCCCCCCGTTCCCGGGAATAAAGGCGCTCAGGGAACTGAAGTTGGGTTGATGACCACTCGCCTCTACCTCGTCCGGCACGGCGCGACCGCGCTCAGCGTCGAAGATCGCTTCGCCGGGGCGACCGACGTCGAGTTATCGGATGAGGGGCGGGCGCAGGTTGAGCATCTCGCCAGGCGGCTGGCCGACGACAAGATCACGGCGGTCTATTGCAGCCCCATGCGGCGGACGGTAGAAACGGCGGTTCTCATTGCGCGCCCTCACGGCCTCACGCCCATCCCCCGTGAGGGCCTGCGCGAGATCCATCATGGCCGTTGGGAGGGGATGCGGCGCCCGGAGGTGGAAGCGCAATACTCGGACGAGTACGCCGAATGGGAAGCGGATCCGTTCACCTTCGCGCCTGCGGGCGGCGAGTCGGGCTTGAACGTGCTGGCGCGCGCCCTGCCCGTGATCCGCGAGATCGTGTTGCAGCACGCGGGGGAAAATGTGGTCGTCGTCTCGCACAAAGCGACGCTTCGATTGCTCATCAGCAGCCTGCTCGGCTTCGACGCGCGCGGCTATCGTGACCGGCTGGATCAGTCTCCCGCCTGCCTGAACGTGGTGGACTTCAAAGACCCGGTGCGCGCGCGGCTGATGCTGTTCAACGACATCTCGCACTATGCCGATCATCCCTCGCGGCCTCACGGGCGTCTCTCCAAATGGTGGGATGTGCCGGAAACGCAGGCCTAGAGACGGGAGCCCGACGCCACGTTTGAAGTGCAATTGACTCGTGCTGTTATCTCCGATATATCCCATTACGCCTGATGACGAATTCGTCTTCACCAGGATTGCTCTAGAGCAAGGGACTCACAAGCCCTTCGTTGTGAGTTCAACCCCCCCCATTCGAGAACGCTTCCACCTGACACTGACCTTGGTAAGCTGGATGGAGCACAAACCAGATAACATGACTCCGTAAACCTTTTGGGCACAGGTCAGATTTGGACTACAATGGCACCTGGAGGTGTCCGGTGTCCACCCCCGCGCCGCTCCTCACCACCAAACTCTGCCTGCCGCCCGCGCGGCCCAACCTCGTCACGCGCCCGCGCTTAATTGAGAGGCTGAATGAAGGGCTGGCACGCCCTCTCACCCTCATCTCCGCCCCCGCCGGCTTTGGCAAGACCACGCTCGTCACCGAATGGCTGCACAGCGCCGCACGCCCCTTCACCTGGCTGTCCCTCGACGAAGGCGACAACGACTCGGCCCGCTTCCTCGCCTATTTCGTGGCGGCCCTGCAGAAGATTGACCCGGCCATCGGCCAGGCCGCACGGGCGATGTTGCAGGCCCCTCAGCCGCCCCCACCGGAGGCCCTCCTCACGAGCCTGATCAACGACATCGCCGCCGCGCCCCAGCCCTTCGTCCTCGTCCTGGACGACTACCACCTCATCCACACACTGCCCATTCATCGACAACTGGCCTTTCTCTTGGAGCACCAGCCGCCCTCGATGCACCTCGCCATCGTCAGCCGCGAGGATCCGCCGTTGCCGCTCGCGCGTCTGCGAGGGCGCGGACAGACCACGGAAATTCGGCAGGCCGGCCTGAGTTTTACGGAGGCAGAGACGGCGGAGTTTCTGCGGCGGGTGATGCGGCTCGAGCTGTCGTCGGCTGACGTCGCCATCCTCCACCAGCGCACTGAAGGGTGGGTCGTCGGCCTGCAACTGGCGGCCCTATCCCTGCGAGGGAGCGACGACGTACACCGGCTCGTCCAGTCCTTTACCGGCAGTCATCGCAACATCCTGGATTACCTCGTCGAGGAGGTGTTCCAGCGACAGCCGGCCGGCGTGCAGGACTTTCTGCTCAAAACCTCCATCCTCGACCGCTTCACCGCTTCCCTGTGCGATGCCGTCGTCGAACGGGGCGACAGCCGCGAGGTGCTGCTGTCTCTGGAGCAAGCCAACCTGTTCATCGTCTCCCTCGACGAGTCGCGGCAGTGGTATCGCTATCATCACTTGTTCGCCGATTTGCTTCGCCACCGGATTGATGTCGAGTTACGCCACGGCGCACCTTTGCACCAGCGGGCCAGCCAATGGTATGGCGACAATGGCTTCCTTGCGGAGGCAATACGCCATGCGCTGGCGGGCGCGGACTGGGAGCGCGCGGCAAGGCTCATTGGCCGGGTCAGCGACGAGATGTTGAGGCGCGGCGAAATCGCTACCTTGCTCGGCTGGTTTGGCAAATTGCCCAGAGAAGTCGCCGGCGCGGATCCACGGTTGTGCCTGACTTATGCCTGGGCGGCGCTGCTGGCAAGCCAGTTCGAGATAGCCGAACCGCTTCTGGAACACGTGGAAAAACTGACGCCGCCCGAATCGCAATTTCTTGGGCAGGTGGCGGCGGCGCAGGCTTACCTGGCGCGCGCCCGAGGCGACAACCCGCGCCTCATCGCCAAATCCGAGCAGGCGTTATCTCGGCTGTCGAAGACCGATTACCTCAACCGAGGTCTGGTGGCGCTCAACCTGGGACTGACGTATTGGCACGCCGGCCGCCTGAAAGACGCCGAGCCGGTGCTGTTTGAGGCGCATCAGGCTTCCGAGCGCGCCGGCAATATCTATGCTGCCCTGACGGCGCAATTCTTTCTGGCCCGAACGCTGGCAGTGCGGGGAAAACTGCGGCCGGCCGAGGCGATGTGTCAAAAACTAATTCAAGAGGGCGGCAACATTCCCGTCCTTGCCCTCATCCACTACGATCTGAGCACCATTTACTACGAATGGAATGATTTGCAAAAGGCCGGGGAGCACCAGCGTCGCGGGCTGGAGATAGGCACACGCAGCGGGAATGAGGAGTTCCAAAATTCGGGGCACATCCAGCGGGTTTTTCTCGCCCTGGCGCAGAGAGATTCGGCTGGCGCTTTGGAATCCGTAGAGCAGTCACATCTGCTGGCACGCAATCTTAACCCGGCTACACGCGCCCGCAGCGCCGCCTGCCATGTTCAACTTGCTCTCGCGCTGGGCGATTTGGGTATGGCAGCGCATTGGGCAGAGCAAGTCACGGAAGAGGTGGACGCGCACTCGTTCTATCGGTTTCTAGGTCTTACTCAGCCGCGACTGCTGATTGCTCAGGGCAGGAAGGATGTCGCCGCCGAACAACTGAAAGCATGTTACGCGACCGCCTCGCAAGGCGGATGGGGCTATGGTGTGATTGCGGTGCGCATTCTGCAAAGCCTGGCGGCGAAAGCGACCGACGAAGCCCTGCCATTCATGGCAGACGCGCTGAACATGGGACAACCGGAAGGATTCATCCGCAGTTTTGTGGATGCGGGCCGGGGCCTCATTCCGCTCTTGCAGGAGGCGGCTTTACGCGGCGTTGAACCAGAATACGCCGGGCAGATTCTGTCTGCGATGGGCGCGGAACACCGCAAAGAGACTCCGGCGCAGGGGAATCTCGTCGAACCGTTGAGTGGGCGTGAGATTGAAGTGCTGCGGCTGGTAACGGCGGGACTCTCGAACCGGGAGATTGCCGCGAAACTGGTCATCAGCCCGGGGACAGCCAAGACGCACATCCACCACCTGTGTGGAAAGCTGGGCGTCCGCAATCGTACCGAGGCGGCGACGCGGGCAAAAGAGTTGGGATTGGTTTAGAGCAATGCAGGAATGGAAATTGTGACGGATAGCATTCTACAGACCAAACTCTACGTCCCGCCGTTACGGTCGAGTCTCGTTCCCCGCCCTCGTCTGATCGCCAAGCTCGACGCCGGCCTGGAGGGCAGGCTCACCTTGATCTCCGCATCGGTGACGACTGATAGTTGAATTTCTGAACGCGTTCATCGTCACATAGCGGACATTATGAGACTATCCTGACCGACTCGGTCGTGGATCGGGCTGCTCTGTACGGGATGGTCTCCTGTGCAGGAAGGGGGCAAGCATTATCACCCTCACTCCTGCCCCTCTCCCTTAGTGAGAGGGGTTGGGGTGAGGGCTTTTTCAATAAACCCCCAAAATCACCCCCCTGAATCTACCGGATGGTAGATGACTTGCTGCCCCCTGGTCCGTAAAGTGGAAATGCGCCTCAACAGGCGGGTATGTCCTGGCCGTCATTCCCAATCCTGTGCTGGGACTGGTCTATGGCATTATGCGCTGGGTCGTGGCGATTGTCCTTCTGCGTTACTTCTGGAAAGAAAAGCAAGACTGCCTCTAAATATTCAATGAGGAGAATGAAAATGAACAAATCAAAACTCATCTGGGGCATCATCTGCCTCGTATTGGCGGGAGTGCTCGCGGTGTTGAACCTTACTCTGCCGCCCGAAAGCCTGATGTTCCAAATCGGCGACCAGAATATGCCCTGGGTTCCGCCAGTCGTCTTGGGCATCGTGGGCATCGTGTTGCTGTCCACCGCTGGCACCGTCGAGAAAGAAACGGCGCAACCAGCGCAACCGCAAGCCGTTCAAGATCCAGAAAAGGCCGCCCTGAACAAGCGCCTCGAAACCGCTGCCTGGGGACTGTTCCTCATCATGCTGGGCGGGTTCGCTCTTGTGCCCGATGAAACGATCCCCAAAGGCGTTTGGGCTATTGGCGTGGGCCTCATCATGCTTGGGCTGAACGCGGCGCGCTATTTCTACAAGATCAAGATGAGCGGCTTCACCACTGTCCTGGGCATTCTTTCCCTGCTTGGAGGGATCACCGAATTGCTCGGATTTACTTCACTGGAAGGCGCGCTCCTGCTCATCATCCTCGGCGCGTACCTGATTATCAAGCCGTGGTTTGAGAAGCGGCGACTCTTTGGCAAGGCCGAGGAAAGCTGATCGGCGGTGCCTTACCCATGACGTTACTGAGCGTTCTGGAAAAGTTGAGAAAGAGCAGCAAAGAGTGGCCCAGATACCACTTCAGCCAATCGTTCGGGAAGGAATCAAAGAAGGAGAGTGTTCCATGTCTGTCATTTTGGAAGCCGAAAAACTGGTCAAAAAGTATGGCGAAAATGTGGCCGTCAAAGGCATCAGCTTCACCATGCAGGAGGGCGAAGTGTTCGGCCTGCTGGGCCCCAACGGCGCCGGCAAGAGCACGGCCATTTCCATGCTCACCTGTCTGTTCCCGCCTACCGAGGGCAGTGTCCGCATCTACGGGCACGACGTGGTCAAAGAAGCCCATCAGGTCAAGCGCCTGATCGGCATCGTGCCGCAAGACCTGGCGCTGTACCCCACCCTCAACGCCCGTGACAACCTGACCTTCTACGGCCAGATGTTTGGGCTGGGCGGGGCCGATCTCAAGCAGCGCGTCGAGACCGTGCTGCAATATGTGGCCATGACCGAGCGCGCCAAAGATGCCGTGAAGACCTACTCCGGCGGCATGAAGCGGCGCATCAACCTGGCGGTCGGCCTGATCCACAGCCCGCGTATCCTGTTCCTCGATGAACCCACCGTCGGCGTGGACCCGCAGAGCCGCAACCACATCTTCGAGAGCGTCGAACGCCTCAACCGCGAGCAGGGCATGTCCATCCTGTACACCAGCCATTACATGGAAGAAGTCGAACGGCTGTGCCACCGGGTCGCTATCGTGGATCGCGGCCAGATCATCGCCCAGGATACGCCCAAGAACCTGGTCGCCATGCTGGGCGGTGGAATCATTCGCATTGGGATGCTCAAGGCAGATGAAAATGTGCGCCAGGCAGTGGAAAAACTCAGCGAGGTTAAGGCGGCGGATTTCATGGCCGGGGTGGAGCCGGAAGCCGACGAGGGCGCGGCGGCCCCCCAGCCCCGCAAGACCATCCTGAAAGTGGAAGCGCGCCAGCAGGCCAACGTCGCCCTGGTGCAGGTGATCCAGTTGTTCAACGAGCGCAACGTGCCCATTCTCTCGGTTGAAACGCTCGAGCCCAACCTGGAAACGGTCTTCCTACACCTGACCGGCAAGTCGCTACGCCAGTAGCCAATGGGAGGCTGCCATGAAAATCTTCGCGGTTTTTCTGAACGAAAACAAGCGCCTATTTCGCGAAAAGGGCTTGATCCTGATCTTGCTGCTCATGCCTCTGGCCTTTATCGTCCCTATTGCCATGGCCTACACCAGCGGGGCGGCCAGCACCAGTGATAAAGACCAGCCTCTGCTGGTGATTGATTACGACGGCGGCAAACAAGCGCAGGATTTGATCGAAACGCTCGACGAGAGCTTTCGCATCGAGCGCAACTTGCCTGTCGAAGATGCCAAAGAACACAAGCTGGACACCGATCCCGACTGCGCCGCCCCCGGCCCGGCCTGCGATGAAAAGATCGCCCGCGCCCAATTAAAAGCATCGGCCCGCTCGTTGGCGCTGTTGATTCCCAAGGGCCTGTCCGAAGCTTACGAGCAGAGCAAACAAACCGTCATCACCCTGCTCTATGACCCCGCGGGTGACGTCAACCTGAGGGATCAGGTGCAGGGCGTGATCCAGGGCGCGGCCATTTCGATCAGCCTGGAAAAACAGGTCATGCAAGGCCAGCAGGATATGCAAGACCTGACCTCCATCGCCTCGGACGATGTGAAAGACGCCGTCGCCGACGCCGTCGAAAAATCATCCACCACGGATTTGAAATCGGCCATCGCCTTCGAGCAGATCCCGCCATCCAATTACATCGAACGCAAGCCGCCCAACCCCTTACAACAGAGTATCCCCGGCTACACGGTGATGTTCGTCTTCCTGGTGGCGGCTTTCATGGCTGGTTGGAGCACCGAAGAGAAGAGAAACGGCATCCTGCGCCGCCTGCGCTCGTCGCCAGTGAGCACGGCCAGCCTGCTGGCGGGTAAGCTGCTCTATGGTTTGGTAGTCAGCCTGGTGCAGATTTTGGTGCTGTTCCTGGCCACCAGCATAATATTCGGGCTTGATCTGGGCAAAGACCCGTTGGCCTTTATCCTGGTGTGCGTGGCCCTGGCGACGACCGTAGCCTGCCTCGGTATGCTGGCCTCGGCGGTCAAGTTCCCCAGCTCGGCCATCACCGCGCCGCTGGTGATCGGCGCCCTGCTGGGCGGCTGCCTGTTCTCGCCCGATTTCTTCCCTCCCCTGTTGCGGACCATCAGCTATTTCATTCCTCACACCTGGGCGATGACGGCTTACCAGGATTTGCTGGTGCGCGGCCAGGGGCTGTCCCAGGTGCTGCCCGAGATCGGCGTGCTGCTCGTGTTCGCGGCCCTGTTTTTCGGCCTCGGCGTTTGGCGCTTTGACCCAATGGATTAGGAGGCAGCCATGTTGACGATCAAACAAATCCTGGCAATTGCCTACAAGGAAACGCGCCTGTGGCTGCAAGTCCCGGGCAACTGGTTGACGATCCTGCTGGTGCCGTTCGCCTTCATCGCCATTCTGGGCAGCGTTTTCGGCGGCAGCAACCCGGTCTTCACGATCTACGCCGCCAACGACGATAAAGGCGAATTGGGAGCGGACGTGATCGAACTGCTGGAAGATTCGCCCAACCTGAAACTGGAAATGCTCGACAGCCAGGCCGAAGCCGACCGGCGGGTGGGCAAAGGCGAGCGCATGGCGGCGGTGGTCATCCCAGCCGATTTCAGTGAAGTGGTCAAAACCGAGGTGGGCGGCACGATCTGGGTGATCATTGACCCGGCGCGCCAGAACAACGCCGGGCTGGTCAGCGGGTTGGTGAAGGCCGCCCTCAGCAAAATGCTGGTGGATGCCTCGGTTGAGCGTGAGATGTCGGGGATGATCTCGGATATCAAAACTGACGATCTCGGCGGAACCAGCAGTTTCGATTTCGACACCTTCATCCGGGCGGGAGTCAAAGGCATGGTGGCCAAACAGGTCAACGAGGCCATTGACAACCCCCTGATTGACTTGGAAAAGCAACCCGTATCGGCCTCGGCCAACCCCATCGAAGCGACGCGCCTGGGCGGGCTGGTTCCCGGTTACACACTCATGTTCCTGTTCTTCCTGCTCTCGCACATCGCCGCCGCAGTGGTGGAGGAACGCAGCCTGGGTTCGCTGCGTCGCCTGCTGGTCACCCCGGCCAGCAAAGCCGTCATCCTGGCGGGCAAGATGCTGCCGTTCTTCTTCATCGCCATCGGACAGATGGTTTTCGTGCTGCTGGTGAGCAGTTGGGTGTTCAAGATGTCGCTGGGCAACTCCCCGCTGGCGTTGGCCGTGATCATCCTGGCGACGGCGCTCAGCGCGGCTACACTGGGGATTTTGGTGGCGTCATTGGTAAAAAACGAAAACCAGGCCGGAGGTCTTACCATCCTGGTTGTGCTGGTGCTGGCCGTGATCAGCGGCTGCATCAGCGACAGCATCCAGATCATGGGGCTAAACATGGTCACGCCGCATTACTGGGCGCGCCAGGGCATGCTCAACGTATTGCAGCGCGGCATGGGGCTGGAAGGCGTGTGGCTGCCCGCCGGGATACTGCTGGGTCTGTCGGTTATCTTTTTTGTGGTCGGGGCGCGGCGCTTCAAGTTCGAGTAACCCTCCTTGGAGTGGATGAGGCGCAGCATGCTGTATATCGAAATTCGAGTCAAGGGGCATATTGACGAGCATTGGTCGAGTTGGTTTGAAGACCTCGCGATTGCGTTTGCCGACAATGAGACGATTCTGACTGGCGAGGTTGCCGATCAGGCGGCGCTTTATGGGGTGTTGGCCAGGTTGCGGGATCTCGGCTTGTCCCTTCTGTCTGTGAATTCAGTGGAGGTAAAACCCTCTGACGAAGGGCCTCCACCGGGCGCCGACTGTGACCTCGTCACCGGCATCGGCTGGATTAACTCGCCAGCCGGTGCCTGCCCATCCAACCCAACTTTGACAGGCAAAGCGCTCTTTAGTTTCGCGTCAAGGCGCGAGCCGGGCGACGCCTTGCCCACCGGCTGGACACGCTTCCAGTTCAACGACGCGAACCTCAGCTTCTACGGCGCCAGTCAGCAGGGGCTTGTGGTGGCTGGCGCGAAGGCACACTATCAAGGCGCAGGAACGATCAATGCCCGGGGTGATTTCGGCTTCGTGCTCACCGCGATTGATGGGCGCCTACCTGGTGGCGGGGGCGTGGACAAGTTCCGGATCAAGGTCTGGGACAAAGCCACTGGCGACATTGTGTACGACAACCAGATGGGCGCCAGCAACACCGCCGATCCGACGTTGGACGTCGTCGGCGGGAGTATCGTGATCCGAAAATAGAGACTGGACGCCATCCGCCTGCAGAAGCAAGCGATGGAGATTGAGGCAGTGGAACTCTAGCCGCTGGTCGAGCCTTATCAAGAACGACCAATCGAACAAACCTGGCCCGTTTACGGCGATTCATTTAGACATCTTCCCCTCGCACTGCCCTGCCGTTCGTTCCCTAACTCAGTGACTTTGTTCAGGTTCGCATCTCAGGCGAAAGGTTTACACTCCGCCTCTGCCGGCTTTACGCCACTCGCTCGCCGAGTAGTCTAGTAGCGTTTTGCCCTGGCTGTTGAAACGGCCAGCCCACGCCGGAATCGAAACCGATCATTGAAGCTGTCGGCTTCACTGACACGAGCCTGAATCGCTTCGGGAAGCGACGGTCAGAGGGATGTCAGTGAAAGTACTGTCCGCGAGGAAACCCGAAAAGACTATGGGCGTATATCTCCGTAGTGTGTCAGGCGCCCCGCCGATTCTTCGCTTATGTCGCAAGTGGAGAGTCTTTATCTCATTGGCAAGAGGACGTGAGACGCGCACACATCGAGACCGCGATATTGACCTTGAGGTAACAATGGAGCAGAGCATTGACCCCACCCGCAGCCTGGCCGCCTCAATCACGAAGGCCGCTAGCCAGCAGAC
>Ga0209108_10002061_pt1 | contig 11640 bp, 8 predicted proteins | sample Rifsed10ft1_FD_184003 | JGI IMG/M metagenome (GOLD analysis project Ga0209108, IMG submission 184003) | Soil microbial communities from Rifle, Colorado, USA - sediment 10ft 1 (version 2) | ecosystem: Environmental > Terrestrial > Deep subsurface > Rock core/Sediment | place: Rifle, Colorado...
CGGCTTGCGCAGCCTCGATCTGCGGCGTGCCGGGATTGCCAACCAGTTGCGCCACGGTCTCGGGCGTGGCCCGCATCGGCGCCGCTGCGAACACACCGGTCTGGTCTCCCAGCTCGGGCAGCGATTTGCTGGTGACCACGTCGCCCGTCGTACCGAGGGCGACCTGTGGCTCCAGATTGACGCGCGCAAATTCCGATTCCCTGAACGATGGATCGAGCGCCTTGATGCGTTCGATCAGCGGCGGATGGGTGGCGAACAACCGCGTCATTCCCGCGGCAAACAGCATGTGCGCCACTTCTTCGGCGCCAACGTCCTCAAGACGCGAGCCGCGCTCGAAGGCGCCGATCTTGACGAGGGCGCCCTTGAGACCTTGCGGTTCGCGGGTGAACTGCACTGCCGAGGAATCGGCGAGCGCTTCACGTTGACGCGCGACCGCAGCCTGAATGAGCCTGCCAAAGAACACACCGATGTAGCCCAGCACCATGACCGCGAGCGCAGCCAACGCGATCACCACGACCCCGCCCTTGCGATTCCCGGAGCCGCGCGAGGAATGCCGCAGGACCGTGCGGCCGATGAGTGCGATCACCAGCAGCCCGAACAACAATCCCATCAGGCGCAGGTTGAGTCGCATGTCGCCATTGAGGATGTGGCTGAACTCGTGGGCGATCACGCCCTGCAGTTCGGCGCGATTGAGCCGCTCTAGCGCGCCACGCGTCACGGCGACCGCGGCATTGGCCGGCGAATGCCCGGCCGCAAAGGCGTTGATGGCGGTTTCCTGTTCGAGGACGTACACCTCCGGCATGGGTACGCCCGAAGCGATCGCCATTTCTTCGACGACGTTGTGCAGCCGGCGCCGCAATGGATCCCGGATGTCACGCTCCAGTCTCGTGCCCCCGAGGGAGCGTGCCACGACGCCGCCGCCGCCGCGCAGCACTGTGCTCTTGTAGAGGCTGGAAAACCCCAGGATGGCGAGTACCAGCAGCGACGCGACGAACACGGAGCCCGGATGCGCCACGATCCAGGCGCGGTCGGGGACGATGAAGGTCTCGGCCTCGCCTGACGCCAGCACGGTGAGGATGACCGCATTCACGGCGATCAGCACCGCGACCACCGCCAGAATGAACAGGAGCACCAGGCGCCGCGTCTGCGCGCGAGCCTGCGACTGCCGCGCGAAGAAGTTCATCCGTTCAGGTGAAACTGACCTTTGGCGCTTCGCGCTTCTGTGCGTTGTCGATCTCGAGCAGTTGCGCCGGACCGAACCCGAATGCGTTCGCCACCAGGTTGTTCGGGAATACCTCGCGCGTGGTGTTATAGGACATCACCGCGTCGTTGAATGCCTGCCGCGCGAACGCCACCTTGTTCTCGGTCGAGGTGAGCTCCTCCGACAGCTGCATCATGTTCTGATTGGCCTTGAGGTCGGGATAGGCCTCGGCGATTGCGAACAGCCGTCCCAGTGCGCCGGCGAGAGCATTCTCGGCCCCGGCGAGCTGCTGCACGGCTGCCGGATCCCCCGGGGCGGCTGCGGCTGCCCGCAGGCCCGTGACCGCCGCATTGCGTGCGCGGATCACGGCTTCCAGCGTCTCGCGCTCGTGCTTGAGATAACCCTTGGCGATCTCCACCAGGTTCGGGATGAGGTCGTAACGACGCGTCAATTGCACGTCGATCTGCGAAAAGGAGTTCTTGTAGGCATTACGGGCCGCCACCAGCCGGTTGTAAATGCCGATGAGGAACAGAATGAACACGACGATCAGTCCGAGCAGCACCCAGCTCATGCGCTTCTCCTTATTCGGGCGGGTCGGGGGTCGTCAGTATTGCACAGGCAATCAGCCGTTGGTGCGGCGATGTTCCCTCAACACGCGGACCTGCTGGGTCGGCGTCTCGGCCGATTCGAGCTTGGAGTTGAGCGCGCGCACCCAGCTGACGACTTCCGCCCCAGGGAGCGGCACGCTGATGAAGAACCCCTGCGCCATGTCGCAACCCATCTGCTGCAGCAGGTTCCAGCTGTCGGCGGTCTCGACGCCTTCCGCGACGACCTTGACACCGAGGCTGTGGCCGAGCTCGATGGTGGACCGCACGATGACCGCGTCGTCGTTCTGGCGCGCGAGGTCGAGCACGAAAGACTTGTCGATCTTGATCTCATCCACCGGCAGACGTTTGAGCTGGGCCAGCGAGGAATACCCGGTTCCAAAATCGTCAATCGAGAATCTCACGCCATCGTGACGCAGCTCCTCCATCACCTTCACAACCCGTGCGGTCTCGCGCATCACCGCGCTCTCCGTGATTTCCAGGACCAGCCGGTTCGCAAGCGCGCCGGCATCGCGCAGCCGGCCACGCACGAGCTCGGGCAATTCGGGGTCGCTGAGATCGCCGGCCGAAAGGTTGACGGAAACGTCGAGGATGAATCCCTGGGCGGCCCATGCCTTCATCTGCTCATACGCGGTCTTCAGCACCCAGCTCGTCAGCAGGATGATGCTGCCGGCGCGCTCGGCCAGCGGCACGAATTCGCCCGGCGGAATGCGTCCGTGGCGCGGGTGGTTCCAGCGTACCAACGCCTCCAGGCTCTGCACCCTCTGCGTCAGGATGTGCACCTTCGGCTGGTAGTGGAGCTCGAGCTCACCGTTGTCGATGCCGCGTCGCAACTCGCCGAGTATCGCCAGTTGCCGCCGGTGTCCCTCCTCGCGCCCGGACGCGTAGACCTCGACCGACGATCCGGACTGTCTCGCGTCGCACAAAGCGATATTCAACCGGCGCAGCAGGGTCTCGGCGTCCTCGGCGTGTGCCGGAAAGGTGCAGATCGCAACCTGCGCATTGAGACTCACGTGCACATCATCGCGGATCAGGCCTGCGCGCACCGACTCGATGATCTGTCCGGCGAGCACGCGCGCCCGCGCCTCGTCGCCGGCGGGCAGCAGCAGCACGAATTGCGATTCGGTGCTGTGCGCGACGTGCTCTTCCGCGCTGACCCGGCTCGTCAAGCGTCGCGCCGTCTCACGCAGCACTTCTTCGCCGAATGCATGGCCGAAAGAGGCTTGAATCTGGTTGAAGTCGCGCAGTTCGACCAACAGCAGTGCCATGGGAACCGATAACCGGCGCGCGGCATTCAGCGCCGCTGCGAGTTGCTCGCGGAACAACAACAGGTTGGGCAGCCCCGTCACCGCATCGTGCAAGGCGCGGTAGCGAATCTGCTGCTCGCGCTCAGCGACCCGTGCCTGCATGGAGTTCAGCGTCGCCGCGAGGCTGGTGAACTCGGCGGTACTGTTGAGTTCCACCGGGATCGCGTAGTTGCCACCCTCGATGCGTTGTGCCGCCTCGACCAGCTGATCGAGCGGACGACTCGCGCCGCGTGCCAGCATCAGCGCCAGGGGCACTGCGAGCAGCAGCGCCAGTACGGTGATCAGCAGGATCGCCGTGCGCAGGTCGTCCATCGGCCGCAGGATGTCGGCCAGCGACGTCTGCAGGATGACGTACAGCCGGCCACCGGCGCCCTCGACCGGCTCGATGAGCAGGACATGCTGGTTGCCCCCGAGCGTGATCCGCTTCGCCGCGCCGGTGGACCCGATCAGCTGCGGCAGCTGTTCCAGTAGTGCGCCGCGCAGATCGCCGTTGAGCGTCGATACGACTCCTGCGGCTGCAGATGTCGCTCCATCGTAGAAGGAGACATCGACACCGAGCAGCGACTGCATTTCCGAGGCGAGCCCCGGGTCGATGCGAAAACCGATCGCGACCCATCCAATCGGCACGGGAGCGCGCACGGGAGCGATCACGAGCAGGTAGGGCCGTCCGTTGAAGGTGCGATAGACGACGCCCGAATCGGCGACCGCGGCGGTGCGCGCCGGCCAGTCAATTCCGACCACGTCGGCGATATCCGGGATCGTGGTCGCGAGCACTTGACCCTCGGGATCAAAGAACACGGCCAGATCCGCGTCGATTCGGCCAGCACTGTTTTCCAGCGCCGACAGCACTGTGCCGCGCTCGCCCGACGCCACGGCTTCCTTGAAGCCGAAGTCGGCGACGAGCACCTGCACTGCGTTGCGCAGTTGCTCGGCGCGCGTGTGCATGAGGTTGGAGAGTACGCGCCCTCCGGCTTCCAGTTCCGCCCGTGCCCGCGATTGCGCCTCACCTTGGGTCTTCACGACGAGCGCGATCATGGTGGCGATCTGTGTGGTCACCACCAGGGCGAGGAGCAGTCCGAGAATCCGGGTGCGGAAGCTCAGCATGGGCGAGTCCGTCGCGCGAACGATCCTTGCGGAATGAGGCCGATCGAGCGGCCAATCTAGAGAGCGTCCAGTGGTCCCGCCATTCGCATACTGTCAAAATGCGACACAGGTCGTGTTAAAGAGCCCGAATTTGCTTGGATGGGTCGCCTGCGTCGGTGTGGTCGCGGCCTGGCCGGCGCTTGCTGCAACCATCGAGCTCGGTGTGCTCGATCACGAGGGCCGAGGCGTCGGCGACGTTGTGGTCGTCGTCCTGCTGCAGGATGCGCCGGCGGCGACGTCGTCGGCTGCGGCGCGAGCGCACGCTGCAGCTCGCGCTGCGCTACACGTTTTAGAAGAGAGGCCTTGAGCCTTAGCGACTCGCCCCGGTCAGCTGACGCAGTTCCCGGCGCGCCGCAGAGAAGTCAGGTGCGATGATGAGCGCTCGTTCCAGGGCATTGCGTGCGCCGAGCGTGTCCCCGGCCTCGATCAGTCCTTGGCCCACGCGGAGGTAGGCGTCAGCCGCGCCCCAGCGCGGTCCACCGGGTGCTTGCGTGCCACCCTCTTCGAACAGTTGCACGGCACGCTTGAACTTGCTCTGCGCGCGTGCCTTGTCACCCCCGAAGGCCCTCGGCAGGGCGCGATCCGCCAGCCCGCCCAGGAGAACCACACGCGGATTCTCCGGCGCCAGCTTGTTCGCCTTTTCCATCCGCGCCGAGCACAGCGGTGCGAACACCACCGCCTTCCACACCTGAAGCTCCGCAAGGCTCGCGTAGCAGGCCGACTGCAACGCGTAGCCTTCGGCAAAGTCCTCGTCCGCTTCCACGACCTCGTCGAGCTGGTCGATGCAATCCGCCAGCACTGTCGCGGCTTCCCCGGCCGATTTCTGCATCAGCAGCAGTCCAAGCCGATAGTTCGCGAGCCCGACCTCGTAGCGTGCCAGCGTGGACACGCTGTTCTTCGCCAAGTCGCCCTCGGCAGCGCGAATGAGGTTGCGGAGCGAATTCGCGTCCTCTGTGAACCAGGCGTACTCGGTGCGGCTCTCGAGGTCATCGAGATCGAGTTCCTGCGCGGAGCTCGCCGTGGACACGAGCACGACCGCGAAGAACAGTTCCTTCCGACATGCGAGATTCATCGGGCCCTCATCGCGCAACGATCGCGCTACCGGGACTTGCCCGGCGCGGCAAGATAGCATGCAATGTGCGCCTCCCGAACCTTGTGCGCGATCTCGCAGTGACGCTGGATCTAGTCGATATCGGCATCAATCTCGCCCACGACAGCTACGATCGCGATCGTGCCGAGGTGATCGAGCGCGCACGCGCTGCGGGGGTGAGCCATCTCATCGTCACCGGCTCGTCACTCGCGAGCACGCGTCGCGCCATCGAACTGGCGCGCGAGTATCCAGCGATTATTCGCGGCACCGCCGGAATCCATCCGCACCACGCCGCCGAGTTCGAGTTGGCGGATCTGCCGGCTCTGCGCCAGCTGCTGCAGTCGGACGAGGTCTGCGCCGCCGGCGAATGTGGGCTCGACTACTTCCGCAAGTTTTCCCCGCACGAAGATCAACAGCGGGTTTTCCGCTGGCAACTGGAACTCGCCGTCGAGTCACACAAGCCCGCGTTCCTTCACCAGCGCGACGCGCACGCGGACTTCAGCGCCGTTCTGCGTGACTACATGCCGCAGCTTTCTGGCGCGGTTGCGCACTGTTTCACCGGTAATGCGCGCGAACTCGACGAATGTCTCGCGCTCGGACTCTACATCGGCATCACCGGCTGGATCTGCGACGAGCGGCGGGGAGCACACCTGAAAGCACTTGTGGCGCGGATCCCCGCCGAGCGGCTACTGCTGGAGACGGATGGCCCCTATCTCCAGCCACGCGATCTGAAGCCCAAGCCATCCTCGCGGCGCAATGAACCGAGCTATCTTCCGCATATCCTTACGACCGTGGCCCGGCACCGGCGTGAGGCGGTGGCAGAGGTTGCTCGCGCGACGACTGACAATGCGCGACGCTTGTTTGGCTGGCCCCGCGCGAACGGCGATCCTTCATCAACGAGCTAAGATTATTTCTTGAGTAATCCAATAAGCTATTGATAGAACAAGATTATATATGATTGACACTGGCGTCCTACGGCATCACGTGGCAGCCACCTGGTCGGACTCGATAGTCCCGAAGCTGTGCGATTACGTTCGGATTCCGAACAAGTCCCCGCTATTCGATCCCGAATGGGATGAGCACGGCCACATGGAGCAGGCGATCCAACTCCTGGCGAACTGGTGCACAGCGCAGCCGATTGCCGGCATGCACGTCGAGATCATGCGGCTCACGGGACGCACGCCCCTCCTATTTGTCGATATCCCCGGGCAGGTCGACGGGTGCGTGCTGCTCTACGGGCATCTCGACAAGCAACCGGAATTCACGGGCTGGGAGGAAGGGCTGGGGCCGTGGCAGCCCGTGCTGCGCGACGGCAAGCTCTATGGCCGCGGTGGCGCCGATGATGGCTACGCCGTATTCGCCTCGCTCACGGCGATTGCAGCCCTCGACGCGCAACGAATTCCGCACGCACGCTGCGTGGTACTGATCGAAGCTTCCGAGGAAAGCGGCAGTCCGGATCTGTCTGCGCACGTCGAAGCACTGGGCCGGCGCCTGGGGATTCCGTCGCTGGTGGTCTGCCTGGATGCGGAATGCGGCAATTACGACCAGCTCTGGTGCACCACCTCATTGCGCGGCAATCTCATCGGCACGCTCGACGTGCAAGTGCTGACGGAAGGCGTGCACTCCGGAATGGGCAGTGGCATCGCGCCGTCATGCTTCCGCATCCTGTGCCAGCTGCTTTCCCGGATTGAAAATGAAGCCGGCGGCGAGCTGCTGCTCGAGTCATTGTCGATTCCGGTCCCGGCCGAGCGGCGTCGGCAGGCCGAGACCACTGCGGCTGTCCTCGGCGAGGAGGTCTGGAAGCGATTGCCATTCGTCCCCGGCGCGCGGCCCCTCACCCATGATCCGGTCGAACTGCTGCTCAACTCGACCTGGAGACCGAGCCTGACCGTCACCGGCCTCGATGGCCTGCCGGCCTTGCGCGATGCTGGAAACGTGCTCGTGCCGCAGCTGAGCGTGAAACTGTCCTTCCGACTGCCGCCAACTGCAGACCCGCAGCGCGCCGCGCGGATGGTGAAGGATGCGCTCGAAGCTCAACCACCGTACGGAGCGCGTGTCGCTTTCACACCGGGATCGGCAATGGCGGGCTGGAATGCGCCGGCCTTCGAGCCCTGGCTCGAGCGTTCGTTGCAACGAGCCTCACGCGGAAACTTTGCCCGTGAGCTGCTCTGCATGGGCTCTGGCGGCAGCATTCCATTCATGGGCATGCTGGGCGAGCGCTTTCCGGAAACGCAATTCCTGGTCGCCGGTGTCCTCGGTCCACATGCCAACGCCCATGGACCGAACGAGTTCCTGCATCTCGACACCGCGCGAAAGCTCACCATCTGCGTCGCGCAAGTGCTGGCCGACCATGCCAGCCATGGCTAGCCCGCATTTCTCACCGCCCGGCTGATTTTCGGGACGGGATCGGGGATTGAGATGGCGGCGATAGCGAAGCGATCGAATGCACGGCGCAGCGCTGAGAAGGGATTTTTCAGCGACGCCGATCCGTCGCTCTGCATGAGAGCGGTTCGGCAAAAGAGAGCGGGAGTATCTGGTTCGTGGGGTGCGGCTCAGCGCGCCGCGGCGCCCAAGGCGTGGAAGGCGGCGAAGAACTCCACTTGGTTCGGACACGCGGAGCTCATCGCGAGCTTCACGCGCCGAACGCTGATCGTGACGATGGCACCGATTTTCAACAGCCTCAGGCGGATCGTGTTGGCACAGGCGCGGGCCAACGCCGTGTTCTTCAGGCCGATCCGCCGTAAGGCATGCATCAGCACGTACGCCGCCGAGGCGAGCCACAGCCGCAGCTGATTGGCGCGGAACGTGGCGCTGGAGAGCCGGTCGGCAAAGAGGTCGAGCTGCGCCTCCTTGATGCGGTTCTCCATCTCGCCGCGGGCGCAGTACAGCTCCTCGTACAGCTCGCGCGCCGGCAGATCCTGCTGCGACAGAGAGGTCACGACGAAGCGCGGGTTGGCCTTGTCGCCCGTGTGCTCGGCCTTGCCGATGACGCGTCGGGCTCGGCTCCAGCTCTTGCGCGTCGAGTACCGCAGTTCCTTGAAGCGCCGCGCGGGCCGGTGCGTGCGTCGCGACTCGGTCTCGGCCTCCCGCAGCTCGCGGCCGATTGCTCGCTGCAGGCGCGTGTTGCGGGCGAGCCCGAATACGTACTCGACCGTGTTCTGCTCGCACCAGCTCATCAGCTCCTCGCGGCAGAAGCCCGAGTCCGCGCGCAGGATGATCGGCGTGTCCGGCCAGCGCGTGCGAATCTGCGTGACGATCCGCTCGACTTCCTCCTTTGCTCCCGCCGATCCATCGATGTTCGAGCGACGCAGCTTCGCCGCCAGCAAGTACTCGCCGCAAAAGATATACAACGGCAGGTAGCAGTAGCCGTCGTAATAGCCGTGGAAGAACCGCCCCTCCTGATGCCCGTGCAGCGGATCGTCGGTGGCGTCCAGATCCAGGACGATCTCGGGCGGTGCCTCACGGTGCGCATCGAGGAACAGATCGACCCACAGCGCCTCGATCGCGGCCGTGTCGGGGCGGATCTTGTGATACCGACTGACGGCCTTCGCCGGGTGCAGCTCCAGTCGATTTAGCGTGCTCTTGCCCGCCAACGCCGCGCACGTCGAACGACGCGTCGCGGTCAACTTCCCGAGCAAGGCCCCCAGCACCGGATCGTGCCGTAGTTGCTCGTGATCGTTCAGGTCCTCGTACCCCAACGCCATCCCGAACACGCGCTGCCCAACGAGCGTTCGCACCGTGTGTTCGATCGCCCCGGCCGCGCGACCATCCTTGAAGCAGGCCGCCAAACGATCGATCAGCCCAATCGCCTCATCGGCGCGACCCAAGAGCAGTGCACCCGCATCGGAACTGACGGTGCCGCCATCGAACGCCGCCACCACGCGTCGTCGCTCCACGCATGAAAACTGCAGCTGTTCGGCGCTACACTGTGTGTGCATCGGGACCTCCGGTGGTTGAGTGTTAACTCGTCTTCGCAAAACAAGTTTTACTCTCTCACCGGCCCGATGCATCACTCCTTAGTGAGAAATCCGGGCTAGCGGCGCACCAACCACAGGATCAGTGAGACGATCAGGCTGATCACGATCATCGTCGTGAGCGGGAAGAAGAACCTGAATCCCGGGCGATCGATGATGATATCGCCGGGCAACCTTCCCAGCGGCAGCTTGCTGAGCCACGGCCACGCCAGACCGGCGATGAGCACGAGGGCGCCCAGCACGACGAGCACGCGATTCATCGGTTCAGCCTCCTGTCAGTAGCTGCTGGCGACGCGCACACGGTGCGGGTGGTAAGGCAGCACTTCCATGACCTCGCCTTCGAGATGATGCGCCTGCACCTGGCGCCAGAAATCCGCGGTCAGGATCTCGCCGTGCACCTCGAGGAACACCTGCTTGAGGTGCTCGCTGAAACCGAGAAACGCCAGGAAGGTTTCCGGGAACACGTCGTTGTCGGCGACGTAGAACCACGCTTCGCCACGCATCTCATCCTCGTCGGACTGTGCCCGCGGCAGGTCGCGGAAGCGGCAGTCGGTCACCTGACAGAGCTCGTCGTAGTCGTAGAAGATCACACGCTCGTGGCGGGTCACGCCGAAGTTCTTGAGCAACAGGTCGCCGGCGAAGATGTTCGTGTAGGCCAGGTCGCGGATCGCCTGTCCGTAATCGAGCACGGCCTTCTCCGCCAGCTCGTCCGGCTGGGCGCGCAGGAACAGGTTCAGAGGCGTCATGCGACGTTCGATGTACATGTGGTCGAAAATCAAGTCCTCGCCGTCGATGTGAACCGTGCCAGCGGCCACCTTCATCAGCTCATCGAGCAATTCGGCCGCAAAGCGGCTCTTCGGAAATCTCAGCCGGCGGTACTCCTGGGCATCGACGAGCCGCCCAGCGCGGTCGTGCTTGAACACCAGCTCGTACTTGGCGAGCACGTCCTCGCGCAGGAGGTTCTTCGGCGGCGGGAAACGGTCGCGGATGACCTTGAAGACGACATCGAAGGAGGGCAGCGTGAAGCACACCATCACCAGCCCGCGTTCGCCCGGCGCGTGCACGAACTGATCGGACGAACGCTGCAGGTGACCGAAGAGCTCGCGATACCGCTCGGTCTTGCCTTGCTTGGCGCGCCCGAGCACCGTGAACAATTCGCTCACCGGCTTGCGCGGCAGCATTGACTTCAGGAACACGACCGCCTCGCCGACGCGCTCCAGGTCCACATGAAAGTAGGAGCGGGCGAAGCCGAAGACGATGCTCACGTCCTCTTCGCGCATCATGACCGCATCGACCAGCACGCCGCGGTCGGTGTTCTTGAGCGCGATCACCAACGGCAGCGTCCAGCCACGGCCCTGCACCCGGCCCACCAGGTAGGCGCGCGTCATCTGGTAGAACACGGGACGAATGATCTCGACTTGTTGCACGAGTCGCCGCTCGTCTGCCTGGTCGCAGTAGGCACTCACCTCGGCGGTGACGTACGCGACGCTGCGATCGAAATCCCTCCACGGCGTGCGAAAGCGGAAATCGGTCAGCGCCTGCTCGAACAGCAGCTGCAGCGAGCCGCGATTGACATACGTATTGGTGACGACCTGGCTGCTGATGCTGCCGAGGGGATTGAGGTCGAGCGCCACAAACTCGACATCGGCCGCGACGCCGACGGTTCCGAACAGCCGCCGCGTGATGGAGCTGAAGAAGGTCTTGTTGAATTCCGTGTCGGGCAGTGGTTCTACGACGTCGGCAAAGTGGCCGCAGATGTCGCGCCACAACTGCCGGTCGAGGACCCGATCACCGAGTATCAGCCTCAGCTGCGCGATCGTCGCGTCGACGGAGCGATCGTAGAGCTCGATGCGCTCGATGACGTCTTTCTGGCTGTTGCGCCAATCCCGCTCGTCGAAGCGCTGCGGCGCCCGCCGGGTGATGGCACGGAACTCGTCGTTATAGTCAGCGAAAGCGGCGGCGATGTGCTGTGCACAGGAGAGAGAGTTGACGGTTGACGCTCCCCTCACATATTCCCGATCAACGCGTCGCCGAACTCGCTGCACTTGACCTGCTTCGCGCCTTCCATCTGGCGCGCAAAATCGTAGGTGACGATCTTCTGGCCGATCGTACGGTCCATCGCCGCGATAATGGCGTCGGCGGCCTCGGTCCAGCCCAAGTAGCGCAGCATCATCTCGCCGGACAGGATCACCGAGCCGGGGTTCACCACGTCCTTGTTGGCGTACTTGGGCGCGGTGCCGTGCGTTGCCTCGAACACGGCGTGCCCCGTCAGGTAGTTGATGTTCCCGCCGGGCGCGATGCCGATTCCGCCGACCTGCGC
>Ga0209108_10002062_pt1 | contig 11636 bp, 12 predicted proteins | sample Rifsed10ft1_FD_184003 | JGI IMG/M metagenome (GOLD analysis project Ga0209108, IMG submission 184003) | Soil microbial communities from Rifle, Colorado, USA - sediment 10ft 1 (version 2) | ecosystem: Environmental > Terrestrial > Deep subsurface > Rock core/Sediment | place: Rifle, Colorado...
GTCCGCCATGCCCACCTCCTAGTAGATGATGGGTTCCCGGTAGAGGCCGAACGCCTGGCGATAGACGTCCGAGATCTCGCCGAGGCTCGCGTTGTCCTTGACGGCGTCGATGAGCACCGGCATCAGGTTCTGGCCGTTCCGGCACGCTTCGGCGACCTGCTTCAGGCGCCGCTCCACCTTGGATTGGTCCCGCGACGCCTTCAGGCGCTTCACCTTGTCGATCTGCTCGAGCTCCACGGTTTCGTCGATCCGGAGGTAGTTGATCGGTTTCTCCTCCGCCATGACGTACTTGTTGACTCCCACGACCGTCCGGTCACCTCGGTCCTCCATGAGCTGGTACCGGTAGGCGGCGTCGGCGATCTCGCGCTGTGGATAGCCCAGATCGATGGCGCGGACGATCCCGCCCAGCTCGTCGATCTTCCGGATGTACGCCCACGCCGCCTCCTCCATCCGGTCCGTGAGCGTCTCCAGGTAGTACGAGCCGCCCAGCGGGTCGATGGTGAGGGGGACCCCGGTCTCCTCGGCGATGATCTGCTGGGTGCGGAGGGCGACCGTCACCGCCTCCTCCGTGGGCAGCGCCCAGGTCTCGTCGTAGGAATTGGTGTGGAGCGACTGCGCGCCCCCCAGCACGGCGGCCAGGGCCTGGAGGGCCACCCGGGCGATGTTGTTCAGGGGCTGCTGGGCGGTGGCCGAGACGCCGGCGGTCTGGGTATGGGTGCGGAGGCGCATGGACTCGGGGCGCCGGGCGCCGAAGCGCTCCCGCATCACGGTCGCCCAGATGCGGCGCGCGGCCCGCAGCTTGGCGATCTCCTCGAAGAAGTCGCTGTGGATGTCGAAGAAGAAGGAGAGACGGGGCGCGAAGGCGTCCACGTCGAGGCCGCGGCTCACGGCGGCCTGGACGTAGCCGATGCCGTCGGCCAGCGTGAAGGCCAGCTCCTGCACGGCGGTGCTGCCGGCCTCCCGGATGTGGTAGCCGGAAATGGAGACCGGGTTGAACTTCGGGACGTGCTTGGCGGTGAACTCGATCATGTCCACCACGATGCGCACCGCCGGCTCGGGGGGGCAGATCCACTCCTTCTGGGCGATGAACTCCTTGAGCATGTCGTTCTGCATGGTCCCGCCGACCTTGTCCCAGCTGACGCCCTGCCTGTCGGCGACGGCCAGGTACATGGCCAGGGCGACCGACGCCGTGCAGTTGATGGTCATCGAGGTCGTGACCTCGCCGAGCGGAATCCCCTCGAAGAGCCGCTCCATGTCCGCGAGCGTCGAGACGGCCACGCCCTCCTTGCCGACCTCCCCCCGGGCGCGCGGATGGTCGGCGTCGTACCCCATGAGGGCGGGCATGTCGAAGGCCGTGGAGAGCCCCGTCTGCCCCTGCTCGAGGAGGTATTTGAACCGGGCGTTGGTGTCTTCGGGCCGGCCGAACCCGGCGAACATGCGCATGGTCCAGAGCCGCCCGCGGTACATCGTGGGATAAACCCCCCGGGTGAACGGGTACTCGCCGGGGACGCCCAGCTTCGCCTCGTAGTCGAACCCCTGGAGGTCGGCGGGCGTGTAGAGCGGCTTGACGGGAAGGCCCGAGAGGGTCTCGTAGGGCACTGGCCGCTCGGGCGAGCCCTTCATCCCGGCGCGCTCGCTCTTCTCACTGTCGTCCATGACTCCCACCCCTCACCGCGCCCCGAGGACATGGCGGGCGATGATCAGCTTCTGAATCTGCGAGGTCCCCTCGTAGATCTGGGTGATCTTGGCGTCCCGGAAGTAGCGCTCGACCTGGTACTCCTTGATGTACCCGTAGCCGCCGTGGACCTGGATCGCGTCGGTGGTGACCTTCATGGCCATCTCGGACGCGAACAGCTTGGCCATGGAGGCCTCGGGACCAAACGGCCGGCCGGCGTCCTTCAAGGCCGCGGCCCGCCAGATCAGGAGACGCGCCGCCTCGATGGCCGTCGCCATATCCGCCAGCATCCACTGCACCATCTGGTGCTGGGCGATGGGAACCCCGAAGGACTTGCGCTCCTTGGCATACGCCACGGAGAGGTCGAAGGCTCCGGCGGCGATCCCCAGCGCCTGCGCCGCGATGCCGATGCGCCCCCCGTCGAGGGTGCCCATGGCGATCTTGAAGCCCATCCCCTCCTCGCCCAGGCGGTTGGCCGCCCGCACGCGGCACTCCTCGAAAACAAACTCCGCCGTGTCCGAGGCGCGGATGCCCAGCTTGTCCTCGACCTTGGGCACGAGAAAGCCCGGCGTGCCCCTCTCGATCAGGAAAGCCGAGATGCCGCGGTGCGCCTTCGCCGGGTCGGTCTGGGCGAACACGAGCGCCACGGCGGCCTCGCGGCCGTTGGTGACGAAGACCTTCCGGCCGTTCAGCACGTACCCGTCGCCGTCGCGGACCGCCAGCGTATGCTGGTTGGTGGCGTCCGACCCTGCCTGAGGTTCCGTCAATGCGAAACACCCGATCTGCTGGCCGCTGGCGAAGGGGGCGAGGAATTTCTTCCGCTGCTCGTCGGTCCCGTACTTGAGGACCGGATCGCAGTAGAGCGAGTTGTTGACGGACATGATCACCGCGTGCGAGGCGCACGCCTTGGCGATCTCCTCCAGCGCGAGCACGTACGCGACGGTATCGGCCCCGCTCCCCCCGTACGCCTCGGGCACGGCGATGCCCATGAGCCCCAGCTCTCCCATGCGCTTGACGGTCTCGTGGGGGAAGCGCGCCTCCGCGTCGAGCAGGGCGGCGACGGGCTTCACCTCTTTTTCGGCGAACTCCCGCGCCAGGGCCTGGATCATCTGCTGCTCTTCGCTCAGCTCAATCTTCATCTACTTCTCCAGCAGGCGCTTGAACTCAGCGGTCAAGAGCGGGGCCACCTCGAAGAGGTCGCCGACGATCCCGAAGTCGGCGACCTTGAAGATCGGGGCCTCCGGATCCTTGTTGACGGCCACGATGATCTTGGAGGTCCGCATCCCGGCCAGATGCTGGATCGCGCCCGAGATCCCGAAGCCCAGGTAGAGCTTGGGGGAGATGGTGCGGCCGGTCTGGCCGATCTGGAAACGGTGGGGACGCCAGCCGGCGTCCACCGCCGCCCGCGAGGCGCCCACCGCGGCGCCGACCACCTTCGCCAGCTCCTCGAGAATCGCAAAGTTCTCCGGACCCTTCATGCCGCGCCCGCCCGACACGACGATGTCGGCCTCGGCCAGCTCGGGCAGTCCCGTGGAGGCCTCCTCCTTCCGCTCCGCCAGCGTCATCGTCCCCTGCGGAATGGCCACCGCGGGACGCTCGACCTGGGGCGTCGCTCCGGTCTTCGGATCCTCGAGCCGGAAGACGTTGGGCCTGAGCGTCGCGAGCCACGGCGGTTTGCTCCAGGTGACCTTCGACAGGAGCTTGCCCGCGTAGACGGGCCGCGTGGCGACGAGTTTGCCGTCCTGGAGGGAAAACGCCACCGAGTCGGCGGACAGGCCGACGCCCACGCGGGCGGCCAGCCGCGCGAGCAGCTCCCGCTGGCGGGCTGTCACCGCTCCGAAAATCCCCTGCGGGGCTTGCTTGGCCGCCAGCTCCGCCAGCGCGGGTGTCCAGACCTCGCCGCGGTAGGGGGCCAGGGCAGGGTTTTCCAGGAGCCACACCCGGGCGGCTCCCCACTCCGCCAGCTGCTTCAGACCCTCGTCGGTGGCCTTGTCGGTGAGCCACACCGCTTCCGCCTGGCCGCCCAGCTGCCGCGCCAGGCGCGCGGCCTCGCCGAGCACCTCCCCCGTGACCTTCTTCGGGCGCCCGGCTCGATCATCTTCGACGATGCACCAGAACGCGCTCGCCATCGCTCTCTCCCCCTGCCCTCTAGATCGCCTTGGCGTCTTCTCTGAGCGATCGGACGAGTTCCTTCACGGCCTCGGCCGGTTCTCCCGGAATAATTCGCCCCGGGGGGCGCGGCGGCAGCGCCTCCAGCGCGACCACGAGGAGCTGGGCGCCGTCGGCCGCCAGGCCGAGATCGGCCGCCTTCACGTCTTTGATCTCCTTCTTCTTGGCCCCCATGATGCCCTTCAGGGTCGGGTAGCGCGGCTCGTTGAGCCCCTTCTGGGCGGAGAGCACGCACGGGAGCGGGATGGTGAAGATCTCGAGCGCTCCCTCCACCTGACGTCCGGCGCGCACGGACTTGCCGTCCTCCGAGATGGTCTCCTCCATGATCCAGGACGCGCAGGGCCACCCGAGCACCTCGGCCACCTGGGCCGGCATCGCCCCCATGTCGTCGTCGATGGCCTGGCGGCCGAAGAGCACCAGCGGCGGCGCTTCCTGCTTGATCACCGCCGCCAGGGCCCGGGCCACGGTGAGGCTGTCGGCGTTCTCCCACGCGGGGTCGCAGAGGTGCAGCGCGCGGTCGGCCCCCATGGCCAGGCAGGAGCGCAGGGCTTCCTTGGCCCGCTCGGGACCCACCGTGACGGCGACGACCTCCCCCTGCCCCCGCTTCTCCTTGATGCGGAGCGCCTCCTCTAGGGCGTACTCATCGTAGGGCGAGACGATCCACGTGATGCCGGCGGTGTCGATCCCCTTCGGGTCCGCGCCGATCTTCACCTGCGTCGCGGTGTCCGGCACCTGCTTGATCGGGACGAGAAGCTTCATGGCCTGACTCCTTCGTACGTGAGCTCCCGCGAGATCGAGAAGCGATCGCCGGGAATGAAGACGCGGTCGTACACGATGGGGGCCCCGTCGCCGCCCCAGGAAACGCGCTCCGAGCGGAACGCCGGCGCCCCCGCCCGGCAGCCCAGCTCGCGGGCCTCCCGGCTCCGAAGGGTGACGGCGAACACCGTTTCGTGGGCTCGGGTGATTTCGATGCCAAGCTTGAAGCTGAGCGCGCTCCGGAGCGGGGTGACGGCCAAGTCCGCCTTCGCCACCTCCTCGCCGATGCGGGCGGGGAGAAAGGAGCGTTGGTAGCTCATCGGATGCCCCTTCACAAGGCGAAGCCGATCCAGAACGAACACGGCGGCACCCGGGGCGAGCCGGAGCCCCTGAACCACCCGGCGGTCGGGCTGCCTGAACTCGCTCGCCAGGAAGCGGGTCTCGACGGCCTCGCCCTTGGCGGACAGGTCGCCCGCGAAGGTCCGGAGGTGGAGGATGTCGTAGTCGATGGAGGGGGAGGCGACGAAGGTGCCGAGGCCGTGGTGGCGGACGATGAGCCCGTCCCGCTCGAGGAGCTCGAGCGCCTGCCTGAGGGTCATCAGGGTGACGCCGAACTCGCGCGCCAGCGCGCGCTGGTTGTCGAGGCGGGCCCCCGCGCTCAGCGCGCCGCCGCGAATCCGCTCGCGCAGGGTCTCGGCGATCTGAAGGTAGCGGGGGACGCGCCCGTTGACTCTCGCCATATTTACTCGGTGCGAGTGTTCTAGAACTCTGCCGCCCGCAGGAGAGCGCTCATCACCATGACCGGAATCTCGTTGACGGGACAGGAACTTACAGCGGGCAACCAGGGGTATTCTACTTTGCGGCGGGCGGGGGTGTCAAACACGCTAGACAACACGCTGAGGACTGGGCCAGAAGCGACGGGAAGATAAGAAGCGCCGCCTTGCAGATCGCGGCAGAGCGCGGCGGGAGACGCAACCCGGGCGCTCTCCATGCGGCAAGGCATCCGCTGGAGCCTTGACAAGGCTAGCTATTTGTATGAAAATATACACGTAATTGTCTAAATTCATACAATACCTTGTAATGGCACAGTATAGGTTAGACAAACAAGGCCTCTGGACCATCCTGGAAGGATGGGACGCCTACCTTCCGCGTCGGGTGCATGTTGTGGCCTGTGGAGGAACGGCTCTGACCATTCAGGATCTCAAGGAGTCCACCAAGGACGTGGATTTCCTGGTACCGGAGGATGAGGCTTATATTGCCTTGATCCAGACAATTAAGAGGCTGGGTTACCGGCAAGCCACCGGCAGCGGATGGGCGAGAGATGATGGGTACATCTTCGACCTCTTTGCCGGGAAGACGATCTTTGTCACGGAGCTCCTTGAATCGCCGCTGGAGGAAGGCAACCACATCCCCATCAAGGCGTTCAAGAAGCTTTCTGTTAGCGCGCTGAACGACTATGACTTGATCATCTCAAAGATGTTCCGGGGAAGCGCGGTGGACATGGAAGACTGCTTGACCTTAATCCGCGCTAGAGGCAAAGCTTTCAACCTCAAGCGACTGGAAGAGAGGTACAGGGAGACGTCCGAGTACAACATAGCCCCGGAAAGGATGATAGGAAATCTCGATGCAATGCTCGACCGTCTTGGGAGAAGAGGATGAAGCCTAACGACTCGGGACTACTGGCTGCCTTAAGCCTATTCGGGTATCCGCTCTTTCAGGCGCAGGTCGATCCCAACGACCTACTCGCCTCCATGGCCCAGAGCGCGGATACCAGATTGCTCGAAGGCTTCCCAGTCGTTCTTGCCAACGCCCTCAGCGGCGGGGAGCCGAAGGTGGACCTAGCCAAGGCGGAAGCGCAACTGGGGGCCCTTGAGGAGCGAAAGCGTTTCAGGCAACTCGCGATGCTCTCTTTCTACCTCTTCGATCTCTATGGGCTTGGAGAACTCCGGCAGAGAGCCCAGGGCCAGCAGCTCCTCAAAGACGACGAGGGTCTCAAGAAGCGGCTGGTCGAGAACCGGCCGCTTAAGCTCCACGGCGACCGCGAGCTGGACCCTGAGAGGCTCAAGAGAACCTTCCTGGACTATGTGGTCAGGGCCAGGGAAGGCCGCTCCGGCGAAGAGAAGGCACGGCTGGGCGACGAGTTCCGTCGCGAGTTCTACCTATCGCTTCTATTTTCCCCTCGCCAAAAGGATCTGCTCTACAAGAAGCTGCGCGGAGAGCCGATGACTAAGACGGAGAGGGAGTACTTCTCACGAGTCGTCAAGAAAAAGCTGATGGCCCTGGCCGACCCGGATCTCTATCGGCTGGCGCAGAAGGCTCTCCAGGCATCATGAACCGTTGCCTTTGAGAAATTGCAACGAAAGATCGTTGAGTGGCGGCGGTATGGTCCATGGAGTGACCCGACGACACTAGGGATTGGAAGTCGGTCGTGAATTGATTGGCGAGGGAATGTCCATTCCTCCCGACCGCGAAATCCTGCTGAAGCTCGTGCAGGTGGAGTATGAGCTGTTGAAAGGACTTCAGGAGCTAAGTAAACAGCTGACCACCTTGGTGTTCGCCCTTAGCCTCAAGGGACTACTGACCCCTGAGGAGCTGAGTTCGGCGGAGAGGGAGTGGGGCGCGGGACTGGAGGTAGAGAAAGCACTCAACCGTGAAGTGGGACAAGCCTTCCAGGGACTACGCCAGATCGAAGAAGAACTCCGCGAACTCGGACGCGCACTACGATCTCGTCTTGAAGAGGCAGGGTGACGGTCATCGAGGGCGGTGATGAGGGCTTCCAGGGACAAAGCTGCTACGTTCACGGCCGCACAATCGAAGAGGTGGCCATTGGGGGGTTTCACCTGGAAACCGTTGGGCTATCTGTGGCTGCCGCCGCGCTTGGTCGCGTCAAATGATGATGTCCCCATTTTCTCCCCGTTTCCCTGCATTCCGACCCACGGACAATGCAACCCACTGACTTCTTGGGTCCTTACCTTCTAAACAGCCTAGTCTCTCTAGCCAGATCGTCACTTTTTTTCTTGAATAGGCTCTTGACCAATCCTAACCTGTTCCCAGCGATGCCTAAGCTCAAATGTAAGGAGGAAGAACAATGGCGGTCGATATGAAGGATGGCGTCGAGGGAAAAAGGTGTTCGAAATGTCGGGAATGGAAAGTGCTTACGGACTTCTACACGGACCCCAGCCACGGGAAGAGCCAGGGTGGAACACATTGCCAATGCAAGGTCTGCCAGCGGGAGGATCACAAGGCGCGTTACAGAGCCAGGACCCGCTGACCTGACTCGATAGACGATCTTCCATTTTCTTCCCGTCTCCCGATCTTCCCCCACGCCCCGACCCACGGACTGCCAATCCGAACCCTCACGGTAACTGATTGAATCTCAAGAGTTGGTCGGATCGTCGCGCGGGTCTCGCGCGGTTTTCCTAGTGACGCCAAACACGCTATACTGTGCGGGCCGGCATGCTCAGAGTCGAGGATCTCCACGTTTTCTACGGCGATATCCAGGCCCTTTGGGGCGTTTCCTTCGAGGTCCGCGACCGGGAGATCGTGACGCTGGTCGGCTCCAACGGGGCCGGCAAGACCACCACCCTCCGGACGATCTCCGGCGTGCTCCGCGCCGCTCGCGGGACGATCGCCCTCGACGGGGCGCCGATCGACCGGCTGCCTCCCCACGCCATCGTGGCGCGTGGGATCGGCCATATCCCGGAGGGGCGCCGCCTCTGGCCGGGCATGACCGTGCTGGAGAATCTCGAGCTGGGCGCCTACCCGCGGGAGGCCCGCCCGAGGCGCCGGGAGAGCCAGGAGTGGGTCTTCTCCCTCTTCCCGCTGCTGGCGGAACGGAAGGGGCAGCTGACGGGCACGCTCTCGGGGGGCGAGCAGCAGATGCTGGCCATCGGCCGGGCCCTCATGGCGCGGCCGAGGCTCTTGATGCTGGACGAGCCCTCACTCGGCCTGGCCCCGCGCCTGGTCGCCGAGCTCTTCCGCATCGTCGGCGAGATCAACGCCCAGGGCGTGACCGTTCTCCTGGTGGAGCAGAACGTGCACCAGGCGCTGGAGATCGCCCATCGCGCCTACGTCCTGGAAACGGGCCGCATCGTGAAGGAAGGGGCCGCTCGCGACCTCCTGAACGACCCTGCCATCAAAGAAGCCTACCTCGGCCTCTAGCCCCGAAATGCTCGACACCGCACGGACCCTGAGGGCGTCCGACGGCGCAAGCATCGCCTACCGGCTCTGGCGGCCGGGCCCACCGCGCCAGGTCCTCGTCCTGCTCCACGGCCTCGCCAGCAACATGACCCGATGGTCGGAATTCGTGGCCCGGACGACCTTGAGGGATTCGTGGGACCTCCTGCGGGTCGATCTCCGCGGCCAGGGTCTGTCCGTTCACCGCGGGCGCATCGGCATGGCCGAATGGTGCGGCGATCTTGCGGCCATCCTCGACGCCGAGGGCTATGCGCGCGCTGTCGTGGCAGGGCACTGCCTCGGCGCGAACATCGCCGTGGAATTCGCGGCCCGCTATCCCGGGAAGACCTCGGGACTGGTTCTCATCGAGCCCATGCTGCGCGAGGGGTTGACCGGCTCCATGCGGCAGATCGCCCGGCTCCGGCCGCTGTTCGGGCCGGCGGTCTGGCTCATCCGCGCGCTGAACGCGCTGGGAATCCATCGCCGGCGGCTGGCGCCGCTCGACCTCGAGGAGCTCGATCGAGAGACCCGCGCGAGGATCGCGGCGGGGGGACCGGCCGACGCGCTGCTGGAGCGATACGCGTCTCCCTTGCTCGACCTGCGCACCACGCCGAGCGGGGCGTACCTGCAGGCGCTGATCGCCGTGGGCGACCGGCTCCCCGATCTGTCGGGCATCAGGACCGCGGTCCTCGCGCTCGTGTCCACGGGGAGCACCTTCAGCGATCCGATGATCACCGAACGGCTGCTGGCCAGGTTCCCGGACTGCCAGGTCGTCAGGCTGGAGGCGCGACACTGGATCCCCACCGAGCAGCCAGACGCGATGCGCCGGGCGATCGAGGATTGGTGCGGTGGGGCTACTTCTCGTGCGCGAGCTTCTGTGAAAACTCGATGAGGGTTTCCAACTTCCGCTGGGCGGCGCCGGAGTCGATCGAGCGGGCCGCCAGGCCCACCCCTTCCTTCAGGTCCCGGGCCTTGCCGCCCACCACCAGCGCGGCGGCCGCGTTCATCAGGACGATGTCCCGCTTGGGCCCGTCGCCGCCCCCGAGGATGTGCCGGATGATCTGAGCGTTCTCGGCCCGGTCGCCGCCCTGGAGGTCGCCGATCGCCGCCCGGGACATTCCGAAATCCTCCGGGCGCACCCTGAAACTCCTCACCACGCCCTCGCGGACCTCGGAGATCTGGCTCTCCCCCGTGTTCGAGATCTCGTCCAGCCCGTCCGCGCCGTGCACGACGAAGGCCCGGATGGTACCCAGCTCCGCCAGGACGCGAGCAAGCGGCTCCGTGAGGGCGGGCGAGTAGACCCCGATGACCTGGGCGTTGGCGCCTGCCGGATTCGTGAGCGGCCCGAGCATGTTGAACACGGTGCGGATCCCCATCTCCCGCCGCGCCGCCATCACGTGCTTCATCGCCGTGTGGAGCAGCGGGGCATAGAGAAACCCGATCCCGACCTCGTCAACGCACCGCGCCACCTTGGCGGGCGGGAGCTCGAGGTTGATCCCGAGCGTCTCCACCACGTCGGCGGACCCGCACAGGGAGGAGACCGACCGGTTGCCGTGCTTGGCCACCTTCAGCCCTGCTCCCGCGACGACGAAGGCCGTCGCCGTCGAGACGTTGAACGTCCCCGCCGCGTCCCCACCGGTGCCGCAGGTGTCGATCAGCATCTCGCGGTCCGTCCCGGTGAGGGCGGCCACCTCCTCGCCCCGGGTCTTCACCCGGACCGCCTTCTGGCGCATGACCTGAGCGAAGCCGATCAGCTCTTCGACGGTCTCCCCCTTCATCCGGAGCGCCGTGAGGAAGGCGGCGATCTGGGCGTTGGTCGCGGCCCCGGACATGATCGCCTCCATGGCCGCCGCCGCCTCGATGCGGCTCAGGTCCTTCTTGTCCACCAGCGCCCGCACCGCCTCCGTAATGATCGGACTCGTCATACCTCAGCGTTCCCCTCGGCGCGACGGGGGGCGAAGGCCGCGACCGCCGCGAGAATGTCCTCGAACTGGACAGGCTTCGAGAGTACCGCATCTATCCCCTTGCCGCGAAGCTCGTCGGGCGAGAGCTCGACGCCCCATCCGGTGACCAGCAGCACCGGCACCGAGGGGGCCTGATCCTTCACGGCCCGGGCCACCTGCCAGCCGTTGACGCCGGGCATGGCGAGGTCGGTGAAGACGATGTCGAACGGCTCGGCCTTGAAGCGCCGGATGGCCTCGGCGCCGTCGGCGACGAGGACCGCCGAATGCCCCCCGGCGGCGAGGACGTCCCCCAGCACCTCCAGCACCGGCTGCTCGTCGTCCACCACCAGGCAGCGGAGCGGCGCCACGGGCTCGAGCGCCGCCGCGCGCGGGGGCTCCGCCTCGACCGTGCTCACCGGGAACGTCAGATGGAAGGTGGTGCCCTCGCCCTCGGCGCTCTCGACGCGGATCTGCCCCCCGTGGCGCGAGACGATGCCGTAGGTGATGGAGAGCCCGAGGCCCGTCCCGCTCGGACCTTTGGTGGTGAAGAACGGGTCGAAGATCAGGGGCTGGACGTCCGGAGCCATGCCGACACCCGTATCGTGCACGGTCAGCGAGACGGTCGTCTCGTCGGCCCGCGTGGCCAGGGTCAGCGTTCCCCCCTCGGGCATGGCGTCCACCGCGTTCAGGATCAGGTTGGTGAGGACCTCGCGGAGCTCCGCGGGATCCCCCGACACCGGCGGGACAGGGACCAGATCCGTCGCGACGTGGATCGTGACGCCCCGGCTCTGGGCGTCCTCCTGCCAGCGCGCCTGGGTCACCTCGAGGGCGTCCTGGACCACCTTGTTGAGGTCCACCGTCACGAAGGGCTGGTCGCGCCGGATCCGGGCGAACTCCTGGATGCGGCGGACGGTCCG
>Ga0209108_10002063_pt1 | contig 11626 bp, 6 predicted proteins | sample Rifsed10ft1_FD_184003 | JGI IMG/M metagenome (GOLD analysis project Ga0209108, IMG submission 184003) | Soil microbial communities from Rifle, Colorado, USA - sediment 10ft 1 (version 2) | ecosystem: Environmental > Terrestrial > Deep subsurface > Rock core/Sediment | place: Rifle, Colorado...
ACGCATCCGCTCCACGGCGCGCTCGCGGAACCGCATCGGGTATCGCTTATAGCTTCTGGCCATCGACGCTCTCCATTCCATGAAAAGTGTCGAATTCCCCGATGTCTCAATTTAGGGGCGCAGTCCAAGTAGCCGCAGCCACAATCTTGACTACAGTGGGACTTTCCCTCGAGATGTGGGCGATCGAACCGTGGCCGAGAGAGTAGTCGCGCAAGTTCTGATGACGGAAAAATTCGCATGCCTGCAGCTCCGGCCGGCCAACGGCCCGCACCGTCTAGTTTTTGGGGGGCATGGGGGAAGGTTCCGCGCCAGGCTCCTCCACGGTGAGGATCTGACCGCCCGAAACGTCGCGGAGAAGGCTTTTCGCGCCGGAGGGCCAGCGAATCTCGATCTCGTCGGCCTTCGCGCTGCGGCCCAAGCCGAAGTGCAGCCGAGGATCGTTGCCCGAAAGGTAGCTAGCTCCGCTCTGCACTTCGCGAACTTGCCAGCGGGTTCCGGTGCGTACCCGCACGCGGGCTCCCAGCGCCTGACGCGATAAGCGCTTGCCGACCAACCTCAGCAGGAGGAAGTTCCCGCGCGAAGGCGTCTGGTTCCACAACATAAGCGGCGGAGCGTCCAGACGCGTTACCACGATGTCCACCGCGCCATCATTGTCGAGGTCGCCCCACACCGCGCCGCGGTTGACCGCAGGCATGCCGCCGAGCGCGGCCGCAGGCAACTCAACGAAGCGCCCGCCGCCAGTATTGTGGAACAATTGGTTCCTTTCCGCGTAAGTGATGTTGCCTGGAACCTTGTCCATTTGCGGGTAGACGTGCCCGTTGGCGACGAACAGGTCGAGCCAACCGTCGTTGTCGAGGTCGAAGAAGAACGTGCCCCAGCCGACGAAGGGCAGCGTCGGCGTGCCAAGACCGGCACGGAAGGTCACGTCGAGGAAATTCATGCCGCCTTCGTTTCGGTACAGCGAGTTCACGTCTTCGGAAAAATTCGTGACGTAGAGATCGAGCTGGCCGTCGCCATCATAATCGTCGCAGGCCACGCCCATGCCAGCCTGAAACTGCCCGTTCGCGCCGACGGCCACGCCGCTCAGGAATCCGGTCTCCTCAAAGCGGCCGTCGCCGAGGTTGCGGTACAGAAAGTTTGCGGTCGAGTCGTTGGCCACGTAGAGGTCGGGTCTGCGGTCGTCATCGAGATCACACCACACCGCGCCAAGCCCGGGGGAACCTTGCGGGTCGTGTACGCCGGCGGCGCGGCCGACTTCCTCGAACGTGCCGTTGCCGTTGTTGTGATAAAGGGTGTCGCCCGCGCCGGGAAGTCCCCGGGGGCCGCACATCACTTGCACGCCCCGGTAGGTGCACGTGTTGCCTGCCATGCTGCCATACCCCGCGCTGCCCGGCTCGGGAAGTTTCTCAGGATCGAGCGCGAGATAGTTGGCCACGAAAAGATCCGGCCAGCCGTCACCGTCGTAGTCGGCCCACGCCGAACCAGCAGACCAGCGGGAATCGGCCACGCCAGCCTTGGCTGCTACCTCCTCGAAGCGCCCGTCGCCGAGGTTGCGGTAAAGGAGGTTAGGACCGTAGTTGGTGACGTAGAGGTCGGGCCCGCCGTCATTGTCGAAGTCAGCCACCGAGCAGCCGTACCCCCAAGAGCCGTTGCCGGCAACACCTGCCCAGGCAGTGACGTCGCGGAATGTGTGATCCCCTCGGTTGTGAAAAAGCGCGTTTTTCAGGGCCGAGGGTTTGCCCGCTCGAAAATTCTCGGTTTGGCCGCCGTTGACGAAATAAATGTCCAGCCACCCGTCCCCGTCGTAGTCCAGCAGGCAAAGGCCGCCGGCCATCGCTTCGATGATGTAGCGCTTCTCGGGTGAACCGCTGACGAGGGTGAAGGCTGCCAGGCCCGAGCGTGCCGTGCCGTCCACAAACTGCGCGGTGGGTTTGGCCTGCTGTGCGAGCGGCGGCGGGAAAACCAGTGTCAACGCGGCCGCGCACAGGCTCGCACACAAAATGTGACGCATCATCCATGATTCTATCACGAGCTTCGGGCTCGCTAGGCAACGGTCCTGGGAATCTTCTGCCGTGCGCAGACGATTTTGGTGGGCATGGATATAATGGATATAATGGGAGGCATGCGGAAAATCCGGCGCGAACAGAGGCGGGCACGCCCTGCCGGCTTGTTTTCCCTAACCACTTGGATGGCGGCGTTCCTGGCCGTGTTGGCCGGCGTGCCCGCTGTGGCTCAGCTGCTACCTGCCGCCGATGCGCAGCAATTCCGCCGCGCAATTGAAGCAGTTCAGGCGCAGCGGTTGGGTAGTGCCGAACAATTGCTTTCTGATCTGGCGCAGAAGTATCCGAAGCATCCGGACGTACACGAAGCGCTGGCCGGCGTACTCGATCTGCTGGGCAGAATCGAAGAAGCCACTCGGCACTTTGAGATCGCGGCCAAAGGGAAGCCTTTCTCCGCCGATTTGCGCATGAACCTCGCTATCAATTATGCGCGGCAGAACCGGGCGCAAGAAGCCGAGCACGAGTTCCAAGCCGTACTGCGCCTCCGTCCCAGCGACGCCACTGCGCATTTCAACCTGGGAACCTTTTTGCTTCGCCAGCAGCAGTTCGATCGCGCGCTTCCTCATCTTGAACAGGCGCGCCGCCTTCAACCTACGGACTTTGCCAACGGCTACCAGCTGGCGCTGTGTAATTTCCTGCTGCGGCGGCACGACGAAGCGCAACGGTTTCTCGATCAGCTCTCGCAGCGAGGTGCGGCACGGCCAGAATATCAGCTACTTCGAGGACTCAACCTGAAGGTTTTAGGACACGAGGCCGAAGCCGGTGCTTCGCTCGCCCGAGGGCTTGCGGCAATGCCGGCCGTGCCGGAAGCGCTGCCAACGGTCGCGCCGCTGTTCTTCCACGTGGACTTGGCCGCTGAAGTGCTTCCGTGGATCGAGCGCGTCGCGCGGCAGAATCTCGAATCGCTGCAGGCCATCACGTACCTTGCGCGGGCACAGCTTACCGCCGGCCAGTTGCAACCGGCGCGCGCTACGCTGACGCTAGCCCTTGCCAAGTGGCCGAGCGCGGAGTTGCACCACCTGCTCGGCGAGGTCGAGGAGCGGATGGGAAACTACGTCTCCGCCGCGCAGCACTTGCAGCGCGCTGCGGAGTTGAACCCTTCGGAAGCATACCTCTACGACCTGGGTTACGAGTTTCTTGCGCATTGGAATTGGGACGCCGCGCTTAGTGTTTTTGGCAGGGCGGCCGAGCGCTATCCTCAATCGGCACGGATTCGGCTGGGTGCGGCCACCGCGCACTACGGCAAGGGCTACTACAACGACGCCCTAGACAGCCTGCTTGATGCGGCGCGGCTCGAACCGCGCAATGAGCTAACTCACCGCATGCTGGCAGCCATTCTCCCGGTTTCGACCGGCAAAGCCGGGCAAGTTCTGCCATGGCTGCGGGCGTATGCTAGCGCCGAGCCGAAGAAGGCCATCGCGAACTACGCCTATGGCGTGGGGCTGTGGCAGAACCCGGACCGTCCGGCGACGCGAGCGGAGCTTGCCGAAGCCGTGCAGCTTCTCACGCGCGCGGCCGAACTGGGTCCGGACGTCGCGGAGATTCACTATCACCTTGGCCTGCTGCTTTCGGAGCAGCAGCAGTGGCCTAGGGCCGTCACCGCGCTCGAAACCGCCGCGCGGGTGAAGCCCGATTACCCGGAAGCGAATTACCGGCTGGCGCTGGCCTATCAGCGCCTGGGACGGAGCGAAGAGGCTCGCTCAACAATGGCGCGTTACGCGAGATTGAAAGAAGAGCAGGACGCAAAGCTCGACGAGCGCACGGCGAAGACGGCCACGTTCCTGTTTGCTCTCAAGCCCTAGCGGAGGCGACACAGTGCCGGGACTGGTGTGCTGCGGCGAATTCTACTTCGACTTCATCTTCTACCGGTTGCCCCGCCTGCCGCGGCTGGGCGAGGAGTTTGTCACGCAAAATTTCGCGCTCACACTGGGGGGCGGCGCCGTGATATCGGCGCTGACTGCGGCGCGACTGGGCGGGCGCGCGGAGCTCGTGAGCCTGGTGGGTAACACGGCACTCGATCGTTTCGCGCTCGAAGAGCTTCGCGAGGGCGGCGTGAGCGTCAAAGGCACGAAGCGGATTGCCGGTACGACGGGCGGGCTAACCGTTTCGGTTTCGATGGCCAAGGACCGCTACTTCCTGACCTATCGCGGGGCAAATCTCCGGCTGGAGCGATACCTGCTTTCGGCCCCGGCGCGAGTCTGGATGCAACGTGCCCGCCACGTGCATTTCGCGCTTTCGCCTCAGCGCTGGAACCCGTTCACGCAAACGTTGCGCCGGCTGCGGGCGGCGGGCGTGACCACGTCGTGGGACTTGGGATGGAATCCAGCGGCAGTGCGGCAGCCCGGGTTCGGGAAGGTGTACCGGATGCTCGACGTGGTTTTCCTCAACCGTGACGAAGCGCTGCGCTACTCCCTCGCACGCACTCCGGAAGCTGCGCTCGCGAAGCTGGCGCATCCGGGCCAATGTGTCGTCGTGAAGCTAGGGGCCGACGGCGCGATTGCGCAGGCGCCCGACGGAAGTAGCGTGCTCGTGCAGGGCCTGCCCGTGCGCACTGTCGAAACCACCGGTGCTGGCGACGCATTCAACGGTGGTTTCCTCCATTCTTGGATGAGCGGTGCAAATCTGACAGACTGCCTGCGCGCCGGCAATATTTGCGGCGCGCTTTCCACCACTGTTCCCGGCGGCTCGCCAGGGACTCCCACGAAGGCAGCGCTGAACCGATGGATGAGGCGGATGAGATGAAGATATCCCTGATCGGCGGCGCGGGAACGCGGGTTCCTCTGGTGGTTGTTGGCTTGGTGCGGTTTCACAAAGAGTTGCGGACGAGCGAGCTATCCCTGTGGGATCCGAACCAGGAACGGCTGGCGTTGATTGCGCGGTTGTGCAGTGCAATGGCCAAGCGCTACCAGGTGCCGTTGCGAATTACGGCCGCGCGAAGCGGCGAAGAGGCCATCGCAAATTCCGACTTCGTTCTCGCCAGCATCCGTGTGGGTGGCAGCGCGGGACGCATTACGGATGAGAAGGTCGCGTTCCGTCACGGCACGCTGGGCCAGGAGACCGTCGGCGCGGGCGGGTGGGCCATGGCGTTGCGCAGCATCCCGCCGATGCTACGCTACGCGCAGCAGATCCAGCGGCTAGCGCCGAGCGCGTGGCTGGTGAACTTCACCAATCCCGTGGGCATTGTTCAGCAAGCGCTTCTGGCGGCCGGTTGCAGCCGGGTAATCGGCGTGTGCGACACGCCGCGTGAGTTGTTCGAAACCGTCGCCGGTGAACTGGGCATCCAATCGCGAGATGCTTTTTTCGACTATATCGGGCTGAACCACCTGGGTTGGGTGCGCCGGGTGCTGGTAGATGGGGAAGACCGGCTGGCATCGGCGTTCACCGAGCCGGACCGCCTGGCGCGCTTTTACCACGTGCCGCTGTTCCAGGCGGAGTTTCTGCAGGAGCTGCACCTGCTGCCTACCGAATATCTCTACTTCTACTACCACCCAGAGGAAGCCGCGCAAAGAATCCGCAGCCAGCAGACAACGCGTGGCCAACAGGTTGAGCAGCAGGAAATGGAGCTGTTCCAGGTGCTCGCCACGGAAGGCGCAATGCCCGAGCGGTTGCTCGATGCCTACGACACCTATCTGGCCCGGCGCAATGCGACTTACTTCAGCCTGGAAACCGGGCAGGCCGTGCGCGAGGAAGCTGTCGAAAAAGCCCGGCGCGAGCTCTACGATCGCGCGGCCGGCTACGAGCGCATCGCCGTGGACGTGATGCGCGCCATCCGCAACCACATGCCCACTACGATGCCGGTGGACGTAGCGAATCACGGCTCCATCGACGGGCTCGACGAAATGGACGCCGTCGAAGTTCCCTGCCTGTTGGACCGCAACGGCCCGAAACCCTTGGCCGCCGGGCCGGTGCCCAAGGCCGTTCACACGCTGCTTCACGAAACCAAACACTACGAGCGGTTGACCGCGCAGGGTGCGCTGGAAGGTTCAGCAGCGAAAGCAGTTGAGGGGCTCGCGGCGAATCCCTTAATCCGCAACCGCGAACTGGCGGAGAAGCTCGCAGCCGATTATCGTCGCGAGCATAGGCCCTGGCTTGACTACCTCACCTAGCGTGACCCAGCCCCGAAACGAATTAGGGGGCGCCCATCCGTGCGCCCCGGCTTAGGAGTTGGGGTTAGTTTCCCGCTCCGGAGGAACGGGTCTTGCCGAGGGAGACCATATTAGCGTAGATGCGGAACGCGCCGCCCACTCCATGTGGCAGTTGCCGGTACCACGCGTAGGCCGAGTAGATGTACACGCCTTTGCCGTATTCGGCGTAGAGCATGCCGCCTTTTTGCGGCTCCTGATTGTTGTCATGGCATTCGAGCAGGGCCTTGTACCGTGGGTCCCACTTCTGAATGAACTTCGAGCCGCGCTCTTCCACCCAGCCGTCGAAGTCCTTCGTCGTGATCCTGTTCGGGCCGGTGAAGATCGGGTGGTTTGGCTCAAGAATAGTGACGATGGAATCCTCCTCACTGACCTCCTCGGGCCGGTTCGTCTGGGAGTACGGATACGGGCCGTAGTTGTTGTCGTACTCTGGTGTCTGGTACTGCACGATCAGCACACCACCGTTCTTGACGTAATCGAGCAGTCGACCGTTGTACGTCTTCACATCGGGACGCGCGGCGTAGGCACGCACGCCGAGGATGATCGTGTCGTACTGATTGAGGTCGGCATTGGCCAGGTCCTCCGGGCCGAGCATTACGGGACTAACACTGATCAGCCGCAGCGACTGCGGCACATCGTCGCCGGAGCCCATTACGTAGCCGACGCGCAGACTCTGGGCCACCTTTACATCCACGCCGCGCACCTGGTGCTTGGCGAACCTGTAGAGGTTAAAGCGGTCCACGTCAGGCGCCGTCACCGTGGTGAAACCCTCGGAGTACTCCCGTCCCCCGGACAAGGCCACGGCTTCGATCGTGTACGCCTCCTGGTGCACGTCCGAAGAAGGCTTCACCGTGAAATCAAACGTAGTCTCTTCATCCTCCTTTGCGAACGAGAAAGGTATCGAGGCCGGTACACTGCTCCAGCCCGGCGGCAGCTTCAGCCGCACCGTTCCTTCGGCGGGCCCCTTCACGTTGCTGCGCACGACAACCGACGCGCCGTATTCCTTCCTCCCGATGGGCAGCACGCCATGCTCCACCGGGAAGCGGATACTAATGGCGGGCACTACCGTGAGCGCCGGATGCACCGTGCCCGTTTGCGGATCGCGCAGCGTAACGCGCAAAGGTTCCCTCACGGTGAACTCGGTCCCAGCCACCGACAGCCGCACCACACCCCAAGCGGGCGAAGGGGGGAACGGATAGGTGAAATACTCCTTCTTGTCGATGGCGTAGACCGCTTCCTCGATCGATTCGCGGCGCCAGTACGGCCGCGTCGGCTCGGCGTTCCCGGCCACCTGCACGCTGAACCGCACGGTCATTTCATCGTTGTTTTTCAACGGCGCCTTAGGCACCTGCCCGGACGTCGCGCTCCAACCCTGCGGCACCTTCAACTCCATCTGCCTGGGCACCAATTCCACGTTGCTGCGGTTCACCACACGGATGTGCGCGGAGAACTTCTGGCCCGGAATGGCATGACTGAATGTCGGCGTTGTGCTGAACGCAGCAAAGGGGCCTGTGGGAATCACCTCCGGATCCACCTCGACTTCCACGTCGAGCCCCAGCGCCTGACTCAGCGCCTTCTGGAACTGAGTTTCCTTCCGCGCCAGAAGGAACTGGATCTGGTCCTCGGCCTCGGCGGCAATGCTTGAGCCTTTCACCTGCTCCAGCAGGTTCCGCGTTGCCGTCAGGCCCTGAGCAAGCGACGGCGCCGTTTTTTCCGGTGCGCGTGAATCGAACCTCCCGATCGCGGCTTCCACCGCTTCGTTGATCTGCTTCAGTCCGTCGGCAAGCCACGCTGGCGGCTGCCCGCCTGCAATCTTGGCGATACCGGTGATGCTGGTGTCCATGCCGTCGAAGAAGTCGTTTTCTGTCTTCGGCGCATAGCCGGGAATAGCTGTCTTCATCAGCTTGTAGTAGCTGCGGTAGGAGCCTGCCGGTTGCGCGCGCCCGGCCGTGCCCTGCGACCTCTGGAAACCGAGGCCCTCGCGCGAAACCTGCGCGTAGGAACGCCCGAGAAGCGGGTCGTACATGCCCGAATCCACGGTTAGCGTCACCATTTCCTTGTCTTCGGGCCGGAAATCCGGGCGGATGTTGTTCATGTAGAATTTTTTCGGCTTCCACAGCCGCAGACCTTCGGCAATCTGTTCGGGAAAGCGGTTCGGGTCGGCGGCTGCTTCGAATACTTTTTGGGCCATGAGACCGGCGGTTTGGTGATTGCCGTGGCCGTCGCGCGGGTTGCCGCGGAAACGGGCGATGATGACTTCCGGCCGCTCGCGGCGCACCACGCGCACGACCGCCCGCAACACGGCTTCCTCGCCTCCCCACTTGGTCAGCGCTTCTTGGAGCGTCTTCGAGAAGCCGTAGTCCACAACGTGGGTGAAGAACTGGTCCACACCGTAGTAACGGTCCGCTTGCAATAGCTCAAGAGTGCGCAGCATACCGAGCTCATCGAAGAAGAACGGTGCGATCAGGTTGGCGCCGCCTTCACCGCGATTCAGGGTGAGCAGCATCGTGTGCACACCCTGGCCGCGGGCAAGCTTGGTGAGCGTGGGGCCGTCTTCGTCGTCCGGGTGCGCGGTGATGTGAATCGCGCTGGCGGTGGTGCGAAGCTCGAGCAGCGAGCGCCACAGGCCCGCCGCGCCGCGGTCTTCGGGCAGCTTGCCGTCGTCAGCCCCAAGTGAGGCCAGGGCAACAGCGAGGACGAGCGCCAGACTCTTCAGGCACAAGGAACGCCAACGGTTCATGCTTCCTCCTCAGCGTCGCGATGCAGTGGGCGACGCGTAACAGACAGGGGACCCCGGAAGTGTTCGGAAACCCAATAGCAAAGCGCTTAGTTTGTGTCAAGAGGTTCCGCTGCGTGCGGCACATTCTTCTTGACACTAGCAACGCCTATCCAGTAAGAGGAACACGGGCGCTCGGGGGGTATCCTCCACCATGGAAAAAGTAGCCGCCGCAGATTCGGCCGCCGCCGCTTCTTCCGGGCTCGTCCGCGGGCTTGGACTGAAAGAAGCCACCGCCACCAATGTCGTGCAAATGGTCGGCATCGGCCCGTTTATCACCATTCCGTTCCTGGTTTCCGCGATGGGCGGACCGCAAGCGATGCTTGGCTGGCTGGTGGGCGCGATACTCGCGGTCTGCGACGGCCTGGTGTGGGCGGAACTGGGCGCCGCGATGCCGGGCGCCGGCGGTTCCTACGTATACCTGCGGGAAGCCTACGGCCCGAAGACCATGGGCCGCATGATGTCTTTCCTGTTTGTCTGGATGATCCTGTTCACCGTGCCGCTGGGGGCAGCGAGCGGCGGCGTTGGGTTTGCCGAGTACATGCACTACTTGATCCCTACGATGGGTCCGCTCACGACAAAGGTCGTTGCCGTCGCCGTGATGCTGTTTGTGACCTTCCTCGCCTATCGCGACATCCAGAGTGTGGGACGGCTTTCGTTCTGGCTGATGGTGGTGGTGGTGGGAAGCATCGCCTGGGTCATCGTCTCCGGCCTGTTCCGAATGGAGTTCGCGCACCTATTCGATTTCCCGGAGAACGCGTTTTTGCTCAGGCCGCAATTCTTCACCGGATTGGGAGCCGCCAGCCTAATTGCCATTTACGGTTACGGCGGATATAACAACGTTTGCTATCTGGGCGGCGAAGTGCAGAACCCGACCAGAACGATTCCGCGCGCGGTGATTCTTTCGATCCTCGTGGTCGCGTTCCTCTACCTGCTGATGACCGCTTCGATCCTCGGTGTGGTGCCCTGGCAGGAAGTGGTGAAATCGCAGCACGTGGTTTCCGACTTCATGGAAATGCTCTACGGCCCCTGGGGAGCGCGGGGGCTCACGCTGCTCATCCTTGGCGCGTCGCTGGCGTCTGTGTTCGCGATCCTGCTGGGCTCCAGCCGGATTCTCTATGCGGCGGCGGCCGACGGCGAATTCTTTCCGGTTTTTGCGAAGCTGCATCCGACCGGCCGCTTTCCCCACTTCTCGCTGCTGTTCCTGGGAATCGGCTCGACTGTGTTCTGCTTTTTCAAACTCGAAGAGATCATCCAGATCCTGATCGTGATTCAGATCATCATTCTGTTTCTGGCGCAGGTGCTCGCTGTCACGCTGATTCGCAGGCGCAAGGAAATCGAGCGACCCTTTCAGATGTGGTTTTACCCGTTGCCCAGTTTGACGGCCGCTGCGGTGTGGCTGCTCGTGCTGGTTTCGACGGGTTGGCGCATGGTCGGGCTGGGTGTCGCGGTACTTGCGATGGGAATTGGGGCCTACATGCTCAGGGCCCGCGTGCGAAAGGAATGGCCCTTTGCCGCGTCCGGATAAGAGACCTGCACCGGCTTCTGGGAAAATCCCGTGGAATCAGAAAATTGCCCTTGACATGACTTTCGGAAGGGGAGTATAAGCCGCATAAGCGCTTAGAGTTATTCCCTCGGGGGGGTGAATGAGACATGATTACGCCAAATAGTATTCTATTTCGGGTGGGTCTGTGCGTAGCCGTGATGTTGCTTGCGGCTGCATCAGTTTCCGCACAAACTGTTACAGGAACCTTTGCGGGTACGGTGACCGACTCAAGCGGTGCCGTGATCCCCGGTGCAAAAATCACACTCACACACAAGGAATTGAATGTAGCAACCGAAGTCTACGCCAATGAGGAGGGCAACTACGTCGCCTCCGCTCTCCGCGCCGGGCCGTACGACATCGAGGTGTCGTCCAATGGCTTCGAGACCACCCGTCGCAAAGCGGTGGTGTTGCACGTCAATGAGCGCGTGGTGCTGGACTTTGTGATGAAGCCCGGCGAAGTGACCACCGTTGTGGAAGTGACGGGCGGGGGGACACTGCTCCAGACGCAGAGCGCCGACGTCGGCCAGGTGATCGAGTCACGCACCATGGTGGACCTGCCGCTCGATGGCCGCCGCTACGTGGACTTGATGCTGCTCAGCCCCGGCGCGCTTCCTGCTCCGGGCGTCCGCAGCAACCCGCGCGAAGGCCGCATCAACGTAGACGGCAATTTCTCGCTGCAAAACTACTTTGTGATGAACGGAGTGGACAACAATTCGTTCACCCAGAACGCGCAGGACCGTAGCCCGCAGGTGGTGCGCCCGTCGCCCGACGCGCTACGCGAGTTCCGCGTCCAGACGCGCACCTACACCGCCGAGTTCGGCTGGGCCCAGGGCGCCGTCATCAACGCCGAAATCAAGTCCGGCAGCAACGACTGGCACGGTTCCGGCTGGTGGTTCCACCGCAACGACGGGCTGAACGCCGCCAACTTCTTCGCCAACCAGGCTGGTTTGTCGAAACCGGAAGAAAAACGCAATCAGCAGGGCTTCACCATCGGCGGGCCCGTGCTTCGCAACCGGACGTTCTTCTTCTTTGACTACGAATACTCCAAGGCCAACAAGGGCACGACCAACAGCGGCACGGTACCCACGGTGTCCATGAGGAA
>Ga0209108_10002064_pt1 | contig 11623 bp, 13 predicted proteins | sample Rifsed10ft1_FD_184003 | JGI IMG/M metagenome (GOLD analysis project Ga0209108, IMG submission 184003) | Soil microbial communities from Rifle, Colorado, USA - sediment 10ft 1 (version 2) | ecosystem: Environmental > Terrestrial > Deep subsurface > Rock core/Sediment | place: Rifle, Colorado...
CGGCGTCTCGCCGTGGTGCTGACGAAGGACGGCGGTTCACAGATTTATCTCATCAGCCCGGACGGGAGCGGCACGCCACAGCGCCTCACGCAGAGTTCGGCGATTGACACCGAGCCCAATTTTTCCCCGGACGGACAGTTGATCCTGTTCACTTCGGATCGCGGCGGGAGCCCGCAGATCTACGGCATGTCGGCAACGGGCGGAGACCCGCGGCGCCTCACGTTCGAGGGTACCTACAACGTCTCGCCGCGCTTCAGCCCCGACGGCAAGAGCTTCACGTTCATCCAGAGAAACGGCGGGCGCTTCAACGTGGCGGTGCAGGACCTCGCGACGCGCCAGGTGCAGGTCCTGACCGACGGCATGGTCGACGAATCGCCGAGCTTCGCGCCCAACGGCCGCATGATCCTGTATGCGAGTGGTGGAAAGGGGCGTGGTATATTAGCCGGGGTGTCGAGCGATGGCAGGGTGAAGCAGCGGCTCGTGGAATCCTCGGGCGACGTGCGTGAACCCGCGTGGGGTCCGCTGGTCAAATAACAGGTTTCTTTGAACGAGGAGCGATCGATGATGAAAATTCCCGCGGTACTGCTGATTGCGGCGATGCTGGCGGCTTGCAGCAGCACCCCGACCCAGGAACAGGAAGGCGCGAAGGTCGAAGACCGCACAGCGTCAACGCCGCCCCCGGCCAAGCCGTCGGGGCCCGCTCCAGGCGCGATGACCAGCAAGCCTGTCGGTCCCGGCGCGGTGGCGATGGACCCGCTCAAGGATCCCGGCAATATTCTGTCCAAACGCAGCGTCTTCTTCGACTACGACAGCAACGCAGTGAAGGACGAGTTCAGGCCGGTGGTGTCTGCACACGCCAGATATCTCGGCCAGAACCGCAACACGCGCGTGCGCATCGAAGGCAATACCGATGAGCGCGGCAGCCGCGAATACAACCTCGCTCTCGGCCAGCGGCGGGCGGACGCGGTGAAGCAGATGATGCAGGTGCTCGGCGCTGCTGCAAGCCAGATCGAGACGGTCAGTTTCGGCGAGGAGAAGCCGCGGGCGCAGGGGAGCAGCGAGCAATCCTGGGCGGAAAACCGCCGCGCCGACATCAAGTATCCGGGCGAGTAGGGAAAGTGCAGCATAGAGTGCAGAGTGCAGAGTGAAGAGTGAGCGACGAAAGCCCGTTGCTGCGCTCGCGGCCTGCGCTTGGGCCTTGGTCTTTCTGTCTGTCCCCGCCCAGGCGGCGCTGTTCGACGATGACATTGCACGCAGGCAGATCACAGAGGAACGCCGGCGCGTCGACGAGTTGAGGGAGCAGCAGTCGCAGCTTGCAGAGCGCCTTGTCAAAGTCGAGGAGGCGTTGAAGAACCAGCCCGTTCTGGCGCTGGTATCGCAGATCGAAGCCCTGCGCGACGAGATGCGGCAACTGCGCGGGCAGATCGAGGTCGTCTCCAACAGTATCGAGATGGCCGGCAAGCGCCAGCGCGACATGTACGTCGATATCGATACGCGCCTGCGGCGGCTGGAGCAGCCAGCCGGCGGCGCACCCGCTCCCGGGGCCACCGTTGCCCCGCCGGGGCAGGTGGCGTCGGCTGCGGCGGGCGAGGATGCGCGTGTCTACGAAGCGGCGCAGAATCAGAGGCGCATCGGCAACTACCAGGCCGCCATCGTCGCTTTCCAGGGATTCCTCGCGCAGTTTCCGCAGAGTCCGCTTGCGCCGCGCGCCCAGTACTGGATCGGCGACTCCTACTTCAATCTTCGCGATTTCAGGAACGCCATTGCCAACCAGCAGAGGCTGATCGCGACCTATCCGGACAGCGCGTCGGTGCCCGATGCGATGCTCAACATCGCGAGCAGCCAGCTCGAGCTCGGCGATACGGCTGCCGCGCGCCGCTCCATGGATAACCTGGTTGCGCGCTACCCGGCGAGCGAAGCCGCCGAAAAGGCCCGCAGGCGCCTCGCCACGCTGCGCTGAGGCGAACACGTCAGGATTCAGGATTCGGGATCGAGGATTGACGGGAACCGCTTGGCCGAGACGAGAAAGGCGGTGGTGCTCCTCTCCGGCGGCCTCGACTCGGCCACCACGCTCGCGATCGCGCGCGAACGCGGTTATTCGTCTCATTGCCTGAGTGTCGATTACGGCCAGCGCCATCGCGCCGAACTCGATGCCGCCGCGCGCGTGGCGCGGGCGCTGGGAGCGAGCGCGCACCGCACCATCAAGATCGATCTCGCGGCGTTCGGCGGCTCGGCGCTGACGGATCCCGCGATCGCCGTACCCCAGGCGCCCACCACCGGCATTCCCGTTACCTACGTGCCGGCGCGTAACACGATATTGCTCGCGCTTGCGCTCGCCTGGGCCGAGGTTCTCGGCGCGCAGGACATTTTCTTCGGCGCCAATGCCGTGGATTATTCGGGCTATCCCGATTGCCGTCCCGAGTTCATGCGGGCATTCGAACAGCTTGCGAATCTTGCGACCAAGGCGGCAGTCGAGGGGCGGCAGCTCGCTTTGCGCACGCCGGTCATCGAACTCACCAAGGCGGAGATCGTGCGCCGCGGCGCCGCGCTCGGCGTCGACTACTCGATCACGGTTTCGTGCTACCAGGCGACGGACGCGGGACTGGCGTGCGGGCGCTGCGACTCGTGCCGCCTGCGGCGCGCGGGATTCGAAGCCGCGGGCCTGCCGGATCCCACGCGCTACGCGGCATAGCGGCGCCTACGCGCGCCGCATCCACGAGCAAGCATCACAGGCCGGTGATATAGTGACGTGGCACGGGGAGCGGGGCGTGGTGCTTGCCTCTTCCCTCGGCAGCGGGACCGAGGGTGAGGAAAGAATTCCTGGCGGGAATGCGACATGGAACTCACCATCCATAATCAGGTGTTGCTCGCTGTTTTTGTCATCGCGGCGATCATGGGCGCGGTCGCCAACAAGACGAATTTCTGCACCATGGGCGCGGTTTCCGACTGGGTCAACATCGGCGACACCGGACGCATGCGCGCGTGGGTGTTCGCGATGACGGTCGCACTGGTCGGCGTGCTGGGGATGGAGGCTGCCGGGATGGTCAATCTGTACGGCGAGACCTTCCCTCCCTATCGCACCGCCAATTTTGCCTGGCTGCGCTACCTGCTGGGGGGGCTTCTCTTCGGCATCGGCATGACACTCGGCAGCGGGTGCGGCAACAAGACGCTGGTGCGCGTGGGCAGCGGCAATTTGAAATCGCTCACCGTATTGACCGTCGCATCGGTGGCGGCCTACCTGATGCTGTGGACGCCGCTCTTCGAAAAGGCGTTCGTGCCGTGGATCGGGCCGACAACCGTGAATCTCGCGCACTACGGCGTCCCGAACCAGGAACTCTCCACGGTGATGGCGGCGATGGTCGGTATGCAGGGCGCGCCCGCCCTGCATCTGGCCGTCGGCGCGCTGGTCGCGGTCGGCATGCTGGTCTTCGTATTCAAGTCCGGGGATTTCCGGGGCAGCCGCGACAACATTCTGGGCGGGGCCGTGGTGGGACTGGCGATCGTCGCCGGCTGGTGGATCACCGGCGGCCCGTGGGGCCAGAAGTGGAAGGAGTTTGCCGAGTTCGCGACCGATGTGCCGAGCCGGGTGCAGGTCCAGTCCTACACCTTCGTGAGCCCGATGGGCGACTCCGCGCGCTACGTGCTGGACCCGGCGAACCTCGCGCTGGTGAATTTCGGCGTGATGGCCCTTGCCGGCGTCATCGCCGGATCGCTCGTGTACGCGCTCGCGACGCACACGTTCCGCTTCGAGTGGTTCGCCTCACGCAAGGATTTCGTGAACCACGCGCTGGGCGGCGCGTTGATGGGCATCGGCGGCGTGCTGTCGATGGGCTGCACCGTGGGCCAGGCGATCACCGGCATCTCCACGCTCGCCATCGGCTCCATCCTCACGTTTCTCGCCATCGTGATCGGCTCGGCGGGGACGATGAAATACCAGTACTGGCGCATGATGCAGGAAGCCTGAGGGCAGGAGCCAGGAATCACGGGTAGGGTGCACATTGCGCACCACGAATCATTGACCCATTCTCCTATGAAAGGTAAAATTCGCGCCTTTTCTCGGGCGGTTAGCTCAGTCGGTAGAGCAGCGGACTTTTAATCCGTTGGTCGGGAGTTCGAATCTCCCACCGCCTACCAGATCAAACAAGGGGTTGCGGTTCCGCGGCCCCTTTTCTTTTGCATCTTGTGCCACAGGGCGCGGCTGAGCGCTCCATCAACGACCGCCGCATGAGGTGCAAGGTAGGCGGGTGTCGGCCAGAACCGAACACCGGTGAATGCCCCATAAGATCGGAAGCCGGGTGTAAGCTGCGCTCGGCTCCCGCGCTCCATAAGCCTCATATCGCGTGCGGCCGATTTTTAATCGTAGAGCACTGGACACAAGAGCACCTTGAGCGGCTCACTTGCCTCGGCGACCGGCATCGCCCTCGTAGTCTACGCGTCAACGAATATTGACGACTTACTGGTTTTAGCCGTCTTCTTTGCTGATCCACGCGTACGTCTCGGCGCGGTGATCGTCGGTCGGTTTATCGGGCTTGCGGCGCTGGTGCTTGCGAGTGCCGCCGCCGCGCTGCTGGCGCTGGTCATTCCGGCTGAGTGGATCGCGCTGTTGGGTGTTGTGCCGCTGTTTCTGGGGTTGCGGCTGCTGCCCGCCCTGCGCGGCAATCGCGAAGATGAGCAGAGCGGTGCCGAAGGCCTCCGCGCAGCCGATGCGAAGGACAAGCCCCGGCACGGATTTACCTCACAGGCGCTTTCAGTGGCGGGGGTTACCCTGGCGAACGGCGGAGACAATCTCGGCGTCTACATACCGCTTTTCGCGACCTCGCCCGATGCGATCGCCATCTACGTCGTGGTTTTCGCCGTCATGACTGCCGCGTGGTGTGCCTTGGGTTATCTGGTAGTGAACAACCCGCTGATCGGGAGTCAGATACGACGCTATGGCCACGTGCTCCTTCCCATCGTACTCATCGCCCTCGGGATCTACATTCTTTCGGGCGCCGTCGCGCTCGTTCGATGAAGAACCACCGTTGCGCCACGGTATAGCCGGATCCGCGCAAGACGGCGCCTCTCGACGGGGGACCAGGGAAAATTTGGCACCCAGAGGCGCGTGCAGGCCTTGCGAGACTTGCCGGGCCTTGGCGCGTGAGACTGGGCTACGTATTCTGCAAAAACAACGAGTTACCTGCGCCTCCGTGCAGGAATCCGGGCCATGCTTGATCTTCGTCAAGACGCGATTCACCGGAGGCTGCTGAAATTCTTAACGGTGTATACTCGATTTTTCCGTGAAAATCAGACTTGGGTGACGCGGCTTCAATGCCGGCCATGAACAAGCTGTATTTCCTCCTGTGTGCGTGCGCCTTGTTGGGCGGGTGTGCCATCGCCCCCGAGTACGGTCGTACGCAATTGACCGCACCCGCGCCCGTGAGTGCGGTTTACTCCGAGATGAACCTGCAGCTCAGCCTGGTGACGGCGGCAGGCGAATCACTACGCTGCCCCCAGCCCGGCTGCGGCGCGTCGGAACCCTTCGATCAACGCATCGCCTGGATCGGGCCTGAGCTCGCCAAAGCGGCGTACCAGGTTTTTCCCGATCTTGGCGACCGCATCAAGGGTTTCGAATTCGTCGTCGCCGACAAATCCGAGCCCGGCACGCTGTCGGGTTCCACGGGCCGGATCATCATCCTGCGGCCGGTCAGTTCTTTGTCGCCCAACGATGTCACGCTCGCCTTCATCGTGGGACGCGAGATTGGACATGTCATCGCGAAGCACCACGAGGAGAACACGGCAGTGAGCCTCATTGTCTCTGGTCTGGTGCAGCTGCTCATTCCGGCGGCGAACGTCGCTCGCCTGTTCACAAATGCTTTTCTGAGCAGTGGTGCGTTTGCGAACTTTGCCGCAGGCGCCTCGGTTACCGCCACGTCGTTCGTCGGATCGCGCCTGGTGGTCACGTCCTACAGGCCGCTCCAGCGGGACGAAGCAGACGCGATTGCCCTCAAGCTGCTTTCGCACCTGGGTTTCGACGCGCCCGCCGTGGCGGCCGCTTTCGCGTCGGTGAACCTCAAATTGCCTGCGACCGACTGGACGTCCGGACTGCGCGCTTCGGTGGAGCGCCTCTCACCGCAGCCGCGTCCAGGTCGCAGCGTTCTCGTCGACTCAAAGGCTGGTGCGCCGCAGGGGCTCGACTGATTCGCGTGCATAGCCCGCGCGTGCCGCTCATTGCGGCGGGATGCCGGCGTCCTTGGTCGTCTTCGCCCACTTTGTGACTTTGGTGGCGGAATGGCCCCCGAACTCTTCCACCCCGCTGTGCGCCGGCTCGATTCTATGGCTCACGAGCCGTTGTTTCAGGTCCGCGGCGCCGCCGCAATGCAGCGGAAAATGACATAGCGATGAGCGAAGACGCGCGCAAGCACCTGTTCGAATACTTCCCCGGCAATTTCGTCTGGTCGCAGCAGATCAATTCGGGTGCCCGATCCTCATCGTCCACGGCCTGCACCATACCATCGTGCCGGTCGAGTGGGCGCACAAGCTTTACGCGGCGGTGGGGTCGAAGAAAAAATTCCTCAAAGTCTTTACCCCCGAGGACGGCGGCTCCGAGCATTGTCACGGCGACAACCGCATCGTCGGCTCGAATTATGTCGCGGACTGGCTGGCCGACAACTTGTGACGCGCCGCCTTGACATGATTCTTTAGCGAATGCTATACCGGGCGCCTCGAGACGCACGCGTTCGAAGCCCCTCGATTCAGCGAAGGAGGAGAGAAGATGGCCCATCCCGGCACGCCGGTCAAACGGCAGTTCGTTTACGATTTCCACGGCATGCCGAAGGAAGCGCTGCTCGGCAAGACGTCCACTTCACAGGGCTCATCGTTCAGCGGCGAGCGCATCTATTGCGGCCTGGTGACGAAGAGGCGCGGCACCGGATCGAAGCCGCACTACCACCCGGACGAAACCTTCAATTACGTGCTGGAGGGCACCCTGAAGGTCAACATGAACGGCGAGGAGTTCCTGGTGCCCAAGGGACGGCTCCTTCACATCCCGCCCAACATGGTGCATGACGCGGTGGCCACGGACGACGCGGACGCGGTCTATCTCGTCTGGCGCGACAAGGCGAGCGAAAAGCTCGGCAAGTCCGTCACCATCGAAGCGTAGTCGCGCATGGCAACCTGGTGCGACAGCGTCTAGAATGACGTCAACCGAGAGCAATACCCCGGATTTCGCCGTCACGGATCCAGGAGCGAAAGTGCGACTCAAGTACAGCGGGCGCGCGGGTCTTGCCGGGATCGGCGCGTTTGCGCGCCTGCCGCTGTGCGCATTGCTGGTGGTCACGCTGACAGGCTGCGATCCGGTTTCACTCACGGTTTTCGGCGTCGGCGCGGCGACGGGCGTTCAGCATACGCTCATCGGCATCACTTACCGGACATTTACCGCGCCGCTGGCGCGGGTACGGTCGGCTGTCAATACCGCGCTGGGACAGATGGCGATCGAAGTTTACGCCGAGGAAAATATCGAGAACGGCAAACGGTTGAAGGCGCGCGTTTCAGGCCGGGACATCGAGATTGAACTCGAGGCCCTGACACCCCGGACCACGCGCATGCGCTCGACCGCGCGCAATGGTCCGTTCATGGACTCTGCGACTGCGACCGAGATCATTATCCAGACCGAGAAGGCTCTGGCCGGCGGCTAGAATCTTGTAGCGGAGGTGACATATGACGCGGAACCCGATTTCAGTCGTCAACGCGCTCCTGGTGGCGGGCGTGATCGGTGTGGGCGGCGTTGGCGCTCATGCCGCCGACAGCAGTGAAAGCGCACTCGCGACGCAGGCGAGTACGATGAATACGTTGACGGCGACCCGCGGCGACGGTGCGGTCAGCGGAAAAATCAGCTCCGACTTCGCCACGTTCGCGGGATCTTCCGCCAACGCCGACGCGCTGGTCACGGGCCTGCGCAGCGGCACCACGATCACGCTTACGGCGACGGACGCAAAGGGCGTGACGACCTCGACCGCGTTCACGCCGCCGACCGGCAACATGGGGTACGGGAACGTCTACACTTCGCTCGCGCTCGCCAGGCAGCAACTCGCCGGGCTCGGCATCACCAATCCCACGGCACAGCAGATCGAGGCCGCGCTCGTGGGTGGAACGGTCACCAACAGCAGCGGACAGACCACACAGTTAACCGGCATTCTGCAACTCCGCAGCCAGGGCATGGGTTGGGGACAGATTGCGAATTCGCTTGGCTACAAACTGGGTCCAGTGATCAGCAGCATGAGGTCGGCGAACGCGCACGTCGCGAAGGCGCCCGTTACCGCGGGTGGTACCGCGTCGACTACAAGCGCAAGGACCTCGCCGGCGCCGAAATCCGGGATCGTAACCGGCGCAGGCGGCGCGGCTGCGGGGTCGAGCGCTGGAGCTTCGGGCCGCGGCAATGCCTACGGTCGCGGCATTGTCACCGGTGCGGGAACGCCGGTGGGCGTGGGGGCCGGCCAGGGCAACGCCTATGGCAAGGGGATCGTCAGTGGCGCCGGCAGCGCGGGAGGTCAGGGGGCGGCAGCCGCCGGGGGCCAGGGCAAGGGCGGCGGCAAGGGGAACTGACCGCGCCGCCATGAGTTTTTTCGCACCCCGCCTCGATCGCATCACGCTCTCCGCGAGCAACGCCGCAACCGCACGCGTGCGCGAACTGCGCGCCGCGGGCCGCGACATCGTCGACCTCACCATCGGCCAGCCGGATTTCGAGACGCCACCGCACGTGAAGCAGGCGGTCGCCGCCGCGCTCGCGCGCAACGAGACGCGCTATCCGCCGATCGACGGCGTGCGCGAACTCAAGGCCGCGGCGCGGCTCAAGTTCCAGCGCGAGAACGCGCTGGATTACCGCACCGATCAGATCATGGTCGGGACGGGCAGCAAACAGCTGCTATATAACGCTTTGATGGCAACCGTAGGCGCGGGCGACGAAGCGATCATCCCCGCGCCGTACTGGATCTCGTATCTCGACATGGTACTGGTGGCGGATGGCACGCCGGTCGTCGTGTCGTGCCGCCCCGAAGACGGCTTCAAATTGACCCCGGGGGCTCTGGAGGCGGCGATCACGCCCCGCACCAAGTGGCTCATCATCAATTCGCCGTGCAATCCCACCGGGGCGGTGTATTCGCGCGCCGAACTCAAGGCGCTCTCGGAAGTGCTGCTGCGCCATCCCCAGGTGTGGGTGCTGTCGGACGACATCTACGAGCACCTCACGCTCGATGACAACGAGTTCGCCACCATCGCGCAGGTGGAGCCGAAACTGTACGAGCGCACGTTGACGATCAACGGCGTCTCCAAGGCCTACGCCATGACCGGTTTCCGGCTGGGATACGCCGGCGGGCCGCAGCCGCTCATCCGCGCGCTCGTCAAGATGCAGTCCCAAAGCACCGCCGGCGTGTGTTCCATCAGCCAGTGGGCCGCAGTGGAAGCTTTGACGGGGCCGCAGGAATTCATCAAGGACCGGGCCGCTTCCTTCGAGGCGCGGCGCGACCGGGTGCTCGAACTGCTCAGGGACGTTCCGGGGCTCTCCGCGCACAAACCGCAGGGAGCGTTCTATTTATTCGTTCATTGCGGCGGTCTCATCGGACGCAAGACGCCGCAGGGCAACGCGCTCGCCACTGAGCAGGATATCGTGATGTACCTGCTCGAATCCGGCGTCGCGGTCGTCGTGGGCGCGGCATACGGCATGAGCCCGTACTTCCGGATGTCGATCGCGACCGACATGGTGAGCCTGGAGGAGGCCTGCCGCCGCATGCATGCGGCGGTCGCTGCGCTCAAGTGAGGCTTGCGCGCCGCGAACCCCGGGCGTAACCCGGGGGTTGATGCCTTACACGGTCCTGCGGTTGGTCTCGCGGATGTTTGCCCGGCGGTTTTTCTTGTCGATCGCCTTGTTGTAGCGCGCCTGATCGGCATCCACCGAGTACGCGCCGCATTTCTGGCAATCCGAATGCCTGCGGGCGACGGACATGATCTTCTCGCCCTTGGAGCTGAACGATTCGGTCGCGCCGGCTGCCTCCTTGAGCGTGTCCTGCCCGCATTTCCAGCAGGTCAGTGCGTTTTTGGGTCTGGATTCTGTTACCGGTGCAGCAAGCATGTGATCTCCTTGAGTTCCCGTGAATGGTCAGCGACCCATGATGGGGCGCCATCGGTACGGCGCGACCAGGACACCTGCGTGCTGCCGCGCGCCTGCGCAAGCCGCACCGCTGGGACAAGATGAGAAAGCGGGGAACGGACCGGGGCGGTGTTCTACCGTTGCCCCGTCCGTGCAATGGCGTGGTCGCGGCCACTGTAACCCACTTCAGCCGGATTCACAAACCCGATCCGAAATCGCCGGGAAGCGCCGATTGACGACCCCGCTTCGACCCGCGCGAGCCGCTATCCGCGGCAGTTACGCCGCACTCGTCAGCTTGGCGAAACCCCGCTCCAGATCGGCGATGAGGTCATCCGGGTCTTCGAGCCCGATGTGGAGCCGTATCATCGGGCCGCCGGGATCCCACTTCGTCGCCGTGCGCTGGCCTTCAGCGCGCGCGACGATCGCGAGGCTCTCGAAGCCGCCCCAACTGGAACCGATGCCGAAGAGCTCAAGCGCATCGATGAAAGCCGTCACCGCCGCCGGCCTCACCGGATTGAAGATGAAGGAAAAGAGCGACGCGGCCCCTTCAAAGTCGCGCTTCCACAGCGCGTGGCCGGCATCGCCTTCGAGTGCGGGGAAGATGACGCGCTTCACCTCCGGACGCGCCTGCAGCCAGCGCGCGATCGCCAACGCGCTCGCCATCTGGTGTTTCATGCGCACCCCGATCGTCCGGAAGCCGCGCAACGCCATGTAGCAGTCGTCAGGACTTACGCAGTAGCCGTATTCGGCCACTGTCTTGCGCACGGTCTTCCAGCAACGCTCGTTGGTGACGATGGCGCCGAGCAAGATGTCGGAGTGGCCGTTGATGTACTTGGTGCCGGCGTGGATGGAAACGTCGATGCCGTGCTCGAACGGCCGGAAGAAGTACGGCGTGCCCCACGTGGTGTCGGCCAGCACCGGCACCCCGCGCGCGCGCGCCGCGGCGGCGATCGCGGGGATGTCCTGCATTTCGAAGGTGAGCGATCCCGGCGACTCGCAGAACACCGCGCGGGTGTTGGTCCTGAGGAGTTTATCGATGCCGGCGCCGATCCGCGGATCGTAGTACTCGACCTCGACGCCGTTGGGTTTGAGGTGCCGGTCGCAGAAGGTGCGGGTGGGGCCATAGACGGAATCGACCACCAGCAGGTGATCGCCGGTCTTGAGAAACGCGGCGAGCGGCGCGGCGATCGCCGCCAGCCCGGAGGGCACCACCACCGCCGCATGGCCGCCTTCCATTTTCGCGATCGCCTCTTCGAGGGCGAAGGTGGTGGGCGTGCCGTAGAGGCCGTAGCGCACTTTTTTGTAATCGTCGCCGCCTCGCGCCTCGTACGATCCGAGATCCGGGTAGATCACGGTCGAGGTGCGGTAGACCGGCGTATTGACCATGCCCTGGTACTTGGCCGGGTCGCGCGCAACGTGGGTGAGCAGCGTATCTTTCTTCACTGGGATGTCCGTATGGCGGGCGGCGGGATGGAGCGGCTATTCTCCCCGCCGCGGCCCGCT
>Ga0209108_10002067_pt1 | contig 11617 bp, 8 predicted proteins | sample Rifsed10ft1_FD_184003 | JGI IMG/M metagenome (GOLD analysis project Ga0209108, IMG submission 184003) | Soil microbial communities from Rifle, Colorado, USA - sediment 10ft 1 (version 2) | ecosystem: Environmental > Terrestrial > Deep subsurface > Rock core/Sediment | place: Rifle, Colorado...
CCATCGCCCAGAATCACCGCACCTACCGTGCCGGTTACTTTCGGCACATAACGTCCGAAGCTTTTCAGCACCACGTCCTGGTCGCTGAGCACTTCCTGCACCAGCACGCCTTTGGCCACGCCGTTCTCGGCACGTGTCAGCAGCACCGGAAAACCAAGCCGCTCGGCTTCGCGTCTGTCGCCGGGCAGATCCAGCAGGGTTTCCAGCCTGACCAGCGCATGCACGGTACCGCCCACGCGGTAAACCTGCTGCGATCCGACCTGCTCGATCTGGTCGGCGGTGACATAGTGAATATCCTCCACGCCGTGGCTGGACACGGCGATCAACTTGTTGCGATGCCGCACCACCAGGGTGTGGGCCGCCAGCAACGTGGCCGGCAGGCGCAATTCGACGGTCAGGCCGGTGCCCTGCTCCGAATTCAGCGCCAGCGTTCCCTTCATATCCTGTATCCAGCTGTACACCACGTTCATGCCAACGCCGCGCCCGGATACCTGGGTCGTATCGTCTCGCGTGGAGAACCCGTTAACCAGTATCAGGCGGGCGAGTTCATCGGGCGAAGGATCCTGCTCGGCCTCGACCAGCAGGCCCTTGTTCTCGGCGATGCGCCTGATCGCGTCGTAATCCAGCCCTGCGCCGTCGTCTTTGCAGCGGACGACGATGCTATTGCCCTCGCGCGCAAAACTCAGCTCGATCTTGCCGGTCGCAGGCTTGCCCTGGGCCGTACGCACTGAGGGCGCCTCGATGCCATGGTCGACGGCATTGCGCAGCACGTGCATCAGCGGGTCCATCAATTCATTCAGCACGTTGCTGTCGATGCTGGTGTTGTCTCCCGTGATCTCCAGCGTCACCTGTTTATCCAGCAGGCGGGAGGTTTGCCGCACGCTACGCTGCAAGCGCGATGCCACGCTGCTGACCGGAACCATGCGCGTGCGAATCACCGCATGCTGACTGTCCCTGTGCAGACGCTGCTGCACTTCCAGCAACTCGCCCAGCGTATCCAGTTGCTCGTTCACCTGCACCTGCATCTGCTGCGCGTCGTTTGCGGCCTCGACCAGCCTCCGGGTGACCGTATGCAGTTCGCTGAAATGCTCGAACTCCAGCGGGTCGAAATCGCCCTTGTCGCGCTCCTGTTCGGGCGCTGCCACTCCGCGTACATCGACCAGATGCTCCAGTTCGGCAACCAGTTGCTGGAATGACTGCAACTGGCGGTTGATTTCGCCGGCCTGCTGCGAGGTGCTCCGCAGGCGATCCTGTATCTGCGAATTGGAAATCAGCGTTTCGCCCGCCAGGCGCAGCAGCTCGTCCACCACCGGCGCCGGCACGCGCAGCACATTTCCCTGTTGCGGCAGCGTTTCCGGTTTGCTTTGCTGAGTGAGCTTTTCGGGTTGCGCCATGGCTACTGACGCGCTGGCAGCGGATGCGCCCATGGCGGCGGAAACGCCCTCGCGGTCTATGCGGTTGGCGCTGTCCAGCACCTCTTGCAGTACCTCCAATGCCTGCTCGGGTGCAGAACCGACCCCCATCAAGGCCTCGCTCATCGCCTCAAGGCAATCGCCCGCATTGGTCAGCATGTTGGCGTACGCACGATCGGGTATCGCATTGGCTTCGGATAATGCTGCCAGAATATCTTCGACGTGATGGGTCAGGTTGGCGATCCCGCGCACCCCCACCGTGTTTGCCGCCCCCTTGAGCGTGTGGGCCGCGCGCATGGCACGTTCCACGTCTTCGCTGCTGCCCTGGCCTGTTGCCAGGCGCTCGATCGCAGACGTAAATGCAGCGGTTTGCACAGGCAGTTCCTGCAATAGGCCATCCAGCAATTCCGCGTTGATATCGTCCGGCAGCGCCAGGGAAACATCCTCGGCGCTCGCCTGGGACTGGCGTGCCGCTTGCTGCATCTCACTCTCAACGATCTCGACACTGCCGAGTGACTCTACCCATTGCGGCGCCGCATCTCTGTCTACGGACGTGCGCCATGCGGTATCGGCCAGCAGATCCACCAGGGCTACCCCCGCGCTTTCATCACTGGGGCTGGCCAAGTAAGCGGCAACGCAACCGGGAAGTTGTTTCAGCAACTGGTACTGCTCAGGACGTATCTCTTCGGTGATCGCAGACAGCGTGTATGCCAGGCGAGCAAATACCGCACCCAGCGCCGTCATTTCGATCGATTTGGCCGCGCTACTGAGCCGCTCCAGCAGTTCCGCGTAGTTGACCAGCGCCACTCGCCTGTCGTCTGCAGAAAGCTGCGGGTCGACACTGGCCGCCAGCTCCTGGAACTGATCGTCCATTCGGCTGAATTCCTTGCTCAGCATGGCCAGCATGTCGCCATCCACCTTTTGCACGCCCGCAGGCGGCAAAGGTTCAGGTGCGGATACCGGCTCTGCAACAGCATGCATTTCAGCCGATTCCTCCGCCATGGCCGGAATTTCAATCAGCAGGCTCCGCAATGCCTCCGCATCCGTTTCACTCAGTGGTGATGGCCAGCCAGCCAGCGCCAGGTGCTGAACCAGCGTTTCGCCTGCCTTGCCGTCGCCCTCGCTCATCACATAGCCCAACAGCAACTCAGCCAATGCCGGCAACAGATCGGCTTCAGCCTGGGTGAGCGCTCTTTTTTCGCGCTTGATGACAAGCAGATTTTCCATGGCCCTGGCAGTGACGGACTGCAAACCGTCCAGTCCGCTGTTGCCGGCAGCGACGCCCATCCTCTGCATCGCTTCCATGTATCGATCCAGCAAAGGCTCGATCCTGCTGGCTTCCGCATTCAGCAAGGCATCGTCGTACATCACGCCCCACAGTTCGTCGAGAGGTTCGGACGCTGTCTGGCTGAACTGAATCAGGAGTTGCTTAAGCATATCCGTAACATCCCCGGTTGGTCATCGTCGATCCAACTATCTCAAGCGGGGAGTTTGAATACACGCACTGCCCCCAGAAGTTGCTTCGCATATTCCAGCAGGTTGGAAGTCTGCGCCGCCTGTTCATGAAGCTGGTCCGTGGCCTGCTGACTGCTTCGCTTGATCTGCACCGCGCTGTCCAGCAGCACGTGTCCCGCCTTGGCCTGAACTTCCGAAGAGGTGGCGATCTGTCTGACCGAATCCACCAGTTCGGCAGTGTTCTGCTGCGTGACCTGCATCTGCTGGCCGGCTTGCTCGGCCAGGCGGCTGCCTTCCACGATCTGGCTGATGGCGTTGTTCATGGTGCTGACCGTATCCGCGGTTTCCAGCTGGATGTTGCTCACCAGCGCCGAGATCTGTTGCGTGGCCTGGCGTGCGTTTTCGGCCAGCCGCTGCACTTCGTCCGCCACCACCGCGAATCCGCGTCCGGCCTCGCCCGCAGATGCGGCGTGCATACTGGCGTTCAGCGCGAGAATGTGAGTACGTTCCGCAATCACGTTAATCAGGTTCACCACGCCGGAAATTTCCTGCGAGCGCTCACCCAGCCGCTTGATCCGTTTTTCCGTTTCCCGAATAACGTCGCGTGTGCTGTTGATGCCGCTCACCGTGCTATTCACCGTGTTAAGCGCCTGTTGTGTCGACCTGATCGCGTTGTCGGCGACGGTGTTGCACGCCTGCGCCAGGTTCGCAATGTTATGCATCGACTCCGCTGCCGCTTCCAGCGAAGCCGCAGTGCGGTCAGCCTCGTCGCGATCCTTCTTTGCCGCGTCCAGCAGCGTGTCGGCCTTCGCCTGCACCGTCATGGACGCCTTGGTAACGTCTGCGGAAATACTGTTCACCTCAGTCATCACCTTGGCCGTTTCGCTGGTGAGCTGGTTGAGCGCGTCGGCAATCGCCCCGGTGACGTTCTCGTTCACCGGCACGCGGACGGTCAGGTCTTTCTTCGACAGCTGCGCCACCGCCTGCAGCAAGGACAGCACCGATGCGTTCAGCTCGTCGTTTTCCTTCTTGATCGCCGCCTGCACCGCTTCACGTTCGTCCATCATCTTGTCGAACTGCTTCGCCAGCAGACCCAGCTCGTCGTGGGTCCTCAGGTTTGCGCGCGCGTTGGTGTCACCCGATGCAATCCTGGAAATGGTTTCCCGCAGCGTCTTGAGAGAATCCGAAATGGTGCGAATGATCGTCCACGCCAGCAAACCGGACAGTGCGGCGAGCGTGAGCACAAGTGCGATGGAAAGGTATTGGGTGCGCAAGCTGGCGGCCTTCACTTCCGCCCCCTTCTTTTCCTGCAGTTCGAGGTTATAGGAACGGATGTTTTTGATATCCGTGTCGATGGGTTGATACAGTTGCGCGGCTATGCCGATCGATTGCCGTGCGGCTTCGGCCATTTTCCCTGCCTGCAAATAACCGATTAGAGGGTCGTTACCGTCTTTCGCATAAGCGGCACGGTGGTTTTTCCACACAGCCAGCAGCTCGCGCTGTTTGTCGTCCTGCAGAGTGGCCTCGTACTTTTTCGAAGCGTCCGTAATAACGGAACGATTATCCAGGAACTCCTCGGCTTTCTTGGCCGCGTATGCCGGATCGGAACTCATCGCGCCATCCAGCAACCTGTATCGTTGCGTAGACATCATGTAATTAATCGTGTCGAAAGCCTGGACGTTGTCGATCGTCAACTGCATATCCTTGTCCAGGCGCTCCATGGCACGCAGACCGTCGACGGTGGCATAGATGATGGTACCCAGCATCAGCACGGTAATAACGCTCACCAGAATAATCAGGCGGGTTACGATTGGTATGTTCTTAAACATTTTTCCCCTCTTTCAATTCACGGCAATAATGCGAATAAATCAATTACGGATGTATTTCATCCTGCACCAATAGTCAGCAACGCTTCTTCAAATCTGGCAGATTCCGGTTTCGGAAATCCGCTCCTTGCCCAAAACCGGCGCGCACCTCAGTTATTGTTCTGAGCGCGCCAGGTTCTCAAAAAATGATTCGTGGTCAAATTCCAGCCAGACGGTGTCCCCCTTCATATAGCCACCACGCACATGAGCCTGCAGATCCGCCGGCAATTGCGGCAGGCCGGGCAGTAAACTCATCTCGATGAGGGGCTTGGGGAAGTCGTCGATCAACAGGCCAGCCGCTTTGTCGCCTTGGTCGAATACCAGCACCAGTTGCGCAGACGCAACCTCACGCGGCGGCAAGCCGAACAGCTGGCGCAGATCGAATACCGGAACCAGGTTGCTGCGCAGATTGACCAGACCCAGCAACCACGGAGACGAACCCGGCAGTTCCCATATGTCGGGGTTGTCCAGCACTTCGCTGGTACAACCGGTCTTGATGAGGAAACCCAGGGTGGAAACCCTGAATCCATAGCGCGCGCGCTGCTCCTCGACGGTAGCGGCCAACACCATTTCCGGAGGAGGTTCAAAGCGTTCAAGGGCCGCGGAGGGCGACAACCACTCACCCGCCCGCACTCCATCGTGAACGGGCGCCAGGCACGAACTGGATTCTTCCATCATGTTCGACGCCCGTTTTTCAGGTCAGGCTTTTCAGTTGATCGACGATCTGATCGGCGGTATACGGCTTCGACACATGACCCTTGGCACCCTGCAACTCGCCCCACACCTTGTCTGCCTTCTGACCCTTGCTGGTCACGAACACCACCGGGATCCCCTTGGTTGCGGCATCCTGGGCCAACTGCCGGCACGCCTCGTAGCCGTCCATGTCGGGCATGACGATATCCAGGAATATGACCGAGGGCTTTTCGGATTTCGCCATTTCAACCGCTTCTTTTCCGCTGCTTGCAGTCACCACCATGCAACCCGCATCTCGCAATATGTTTTTAATATTGGCCAGATCGGCGGCGGAATCGTCAACTGCGAGGGCTTTCTTGGATACCATCTTGATTCTCCTTGTTTTTATCTAAGACTTAAAGATTACGAAAAATTTCTCACTGTAACTGCCATCACAGGAATTTTTGGCAATCCAGAGCACTGTTTCGAAGTGCCCGGATGCCGTTTCCTTTTGTTATTTCCTGCTTTCATGCCCACGACTGGCGCATCAGGCAGCCTCCTTCACACTTCATATTTCTCCAGCACTTGCTTAAACTCCTGATAATCGACCGGCTTGGTCAGATAGGTATCGCACCCCGCCAACGAACCGCGCACGCGGTCGAATGGCGACGATTTGCTGGTCAGCATGACAACCGGTATCTGCTTGAGCAGGGGATTCTTTTTGATGTGCTTGCAGACCTGGTAACCATCCGCACCCGGAAGCATCACGTCAAGAAAAATGATGTCGTAATCATTCTTCCCCATCAGATCGAGACCCGTCTCCCCTGTCTCGACTGAGTCGACTTGAATATTGGAAGCTCCCAGCTCTTGCTCGAGTTGCTTGCGCACGGTGAGACTATCGTCGACCACCAGGGCGCGGCGGGTTTTGGAAGAACCAATGGGGGACGTTACGTGAATTTGCCGATTCGAATCGCCACTGCGGGCCGCGGCAGTTGCGCTCTTACCGGAGAAGATTTGATTGGAGGGTTCTTGCAGTTGCTTCTCGAGGACCAACTGGTCAAGTTGCTTCAGCAACTTGACCGGACTCAGCGGGCGCAAATAATAGGGATAGCCAGTGGGATAGCCCGGTTCTTCACTGAAAACCAGCAAAGGCACAGTCGCACTTTGCTTGCCAAAAGCCGCCCGCGAACTTGCCAATGCGCCTGCATCGTCTGCGTTCACCAGCAATATGTCGCAATTGATTGCGCTGGCTCCCACGTATATTTCGTAACCACCCTGAGGGCGGCAGGAGGCAATCTTCAGTAAATTGCGAATCAACCGGAATTCCGTGGCGTCGAAACCCATTACGCCAACAGTGGTTACTTTGGCTCGATCCACAAATGTTGTCCCCACGACCGCCTCCTGCAAGTTGGACAAAATTACTGTCCGATGATCAAAAATGGCGGGAGCAAGCCTGAGGTAACGCAGGAAAGAGCGAACTTAAGAACGCGCTTAATCTAGCAACCCCGCTGTCATAGAGCCCAAAACAATGGCTCCTTAGACCGGTAACTTTGCGTCCCCACCTTTCGATAGGTTTGCCTTTTAATACTACGCAACCGAACAATCGCAGAGTTTCGCAATCATGTCAAGAATGCGTCAAGAACGCGTCAAGAAAGCATCAAGAGGGGCCATCTCCGGATAATTGGAGAAATGCTTGCGACAGAATCACTCTACATCATATGGCGTGTTAATGAATTTTACCGAGCATTTACAGAATTTACATACAATTTACACCAATTTGCGATGCCATATTCAACAATTCAACATCCACAGCATGGGTATGAGAAGTTTCAGGGTTATGGCAACAACTGTCAGCATCCAATGAAGATAAAAACCACAATTCAGACTGGATCGTGGCTAAAACGTGAGTATTGACTCCGCGGGGGGCAGGCCGTTAACACGACTCTTTTAAGAAATTGAGTTTACAACGTGGGCTTTCCGGCAAAAAAAACACTGCATGGATGCATGCAGTGCCTCATCTATTTCTGCACCGAGGTTTCAGGCTCGGGTAGCCCAATCACCAGACCGGATTTCCATTGTGGTCTTTGATGCGACTCTTCCATTCTGCACGGATCAATTGCTGGGTGTTGGCCGGCAGAGACACGAAGCTCAGGCGCTCGGCCGCCTGGGTGCCATTGGCGTAGCTCCAATCGAAGAACTTCAGCACGGCCTGCGCCACTTGCGGATTGTTCTGGACCTTGTGCATCAGCACGAAAGATGCGCCGGTGATCGGCCAACTGCTGCCTTGCTGGTCGGTGAGTATCTCGTAGAACCCTGCATTCTTGCCCCACTGCGCGTTGGCGGCGGCAGCCTTGATGCTGTTGACGGACGGGCTGACGAACTGTCCGTCGCGGCTTTTCAGCTGCACAGGGCTGAGGCCGTTTTGTACGACGAGGCTGAAATCCACGTAACCGATCGAATTCTTGAGTCGCTGCACATAGCCGATGACGGAGGTGCTGCCCAAGCCTCCGGTGCCGGTTTTCCAGTTGACCTTGGTGCCCTCTCCCATGGCGTTACGCCATTCCGCACTGGCCTTGGACAGATAGTTGGTGAGAAGGAACGTGCTGCCCGACGCGTCGGAACGGTAGATCACAGCAATGTTGGCATCCGGCAGCTTCAAGTCGCGGTTGAGTGCAACAATGGCCGGGTCGTTCCATTTTGCGATTTTTCCGAGATAGATCTTTGCCAGGGTTTCTCCGTCCAGCTTCAACCTGCCGGGCTCGATCCCTTCGATGTTGACGACCGGCACGACCGCCCCGATTATGGCTGGGAACTGGACCAGATTGTTCTTTTCGAGCTCTTCCGGCTTCATCGGACGGTCCGAGGCGCCGAAATCGACCTTGCCTGCGATGAGCAGATCGACCCCGCTTCCCGAGCCGACGGCCTGATAAACGAGACGCAGGTCGCCGCCGTGGGTGTTACTCCACGACTTGTAGATCGGATCAGGCAGGGAAGCGCCCGCACCGACGATCTCGACGGCGGCGGCAGTTCCGGTCATCAGAAACGCCAGTAAAATTGACGAAAGAGAAATCAGGGAGTGCACCTTCTCCATACATAAACCCCTCAAGTTGAATATTTGTAATGTCCCACTAATTATCTCGATTATTTTAATGAGAGCCATGATGTACGCAAATAGGTAGAAACACCTATGTGCATTGCGCGCATGGATTACCAGATGCCCTTCTTAGCGGCGGGATTTGCAGCAGCGTGTGCTGACGGTAAGAACATGAATGATTGGAGATAAACTCCAGGGCGTGCTTGGGCGCACCACGAATACCGTGCAGCCGTCGGCGTCTCTAACCGGCCTGCGCCCTTCTGATCCGCCCTAGCGCCTCTGCAATCGTGCGCCGCGGCGATGCGATGTTCAGCCGCATGAAACCGCTGCCGTTCTTGCCGAACACGGTGCCGGGATTCATGCCCACCTTGGCCTTGTGCACGAAGAACTCCCGCAACTTCACATCGCTCATGCCGAGGCCGCGGCAATCCAGCCAGAGCAGATAGGTGCCCTGCGACCGAATTACCTCGATGCCGGGCAGGTGGTGCGCGACGTAGTCGCTGACGAAATCGCGGTTGCCTTGCAGATAGATCAGCAGTTCGTCCAGCCAGGTTTTGCCGCCGCGGTACGCGGCTTCGAAGGCAGCGATGCTGAAGGGGTTGGTATTGCCGATATGCAGGGTCTCGAAGGCCTGCCCGATGGCATGGCGCTGGGCGGCGTTCGGCGCGATGACGCAGGAGAGTCCCAGACCGGGGATATTGAAGGTCTTGCTCGGCGCCACGGTGGTGATGACCCGGTCCGATTCCCCTGCCAGCGTGGCCAGCGCGATGTGGCGTTCGCCGGGATAGACGAGGTCGGCGTGGATCTCGTCCGCAAGGATGGTGATGTCGTAACGGCGCGCGATGTACAGCAGCTCGGTGAGCTCCGCCTCGCTCCATACGCGCCCCACGGGGTTGTGCGGCGAGCAGAACAGCATGAGCTTCGCCCCGTCGGCGGCGCATTGTTCGAGATGGTCGAAGTCGATGAGGTAGCGGCCGCCCGCCAGGCGCAGCGGGTTCTCGATGAGGCGGCGGCGATTGGTGGTCACCGCGGAGAAGAACGGGAAATACACCGGCGGCTGCACGATGACGCCCTCGGCCTCCTGCGCGAATGCCATGACACTGGCGAACAGCGAAGGCACGACGCCGGGCGCCATGACTATCCACTCGCGCTGCACCTCCCAGCCGTGGCGTTGCTTCAACCAAACCATCAGCGCTTCGTATGCGCTTTCCGGGTACTGGGTATAGCCGTACACCGGATGTGCGGCGCGTTGCTGCAAGGCGCGCGTCACCGCTTCGGGCGAGGCGAAATCCATGTCCGCCACCCACAGCGGCAGCACGTCGGCGGCGCCGAAATAGGCGGCACGCCCGTCATGCTTGACGGAGTGGGTGCCCGCGCGCTCTATCTCCAGGTCAAAGTCGATGCTCAATGGATGCTCCCGGTGAATGTGGAAGTCTTGTCGCCCGGATTATCCATCACAATCCCGCCTCCCGTGCCGCAAGAACAATCTTGTGCCGGATTCGGGATTTCAGCGCCGGCTTGAATTAAAATGCACCGCTTTCGATATCGACTGAATCATGCCCGCGAGGGCTCCACTTTGAACATGAACCTCATCCTCCAGGCCTTACACGACATCCCTTCCGCGCACGTCGAGCATCTTGCCAAGCTTTCCAATGCAGCGCGCACCGAGCAGGTCGCCGCGCACCGCTACCGTCTGCGCGAGGCGCAGCCTCACGCCGATATCGCCGCCTATTGCTTCGAGCACCGCATCGACTACGGTTTCGTGGCGCAGGGCAAGCGCCTTTCCGATTTCGGCCTGGTGGTGATGGACATGGATTCGACGCTGATTTCCATCGAGTGCATCGACGAGATCGCGGACATGTACCAGCTCAAACCCGAAGTCGCGGCGATCACCGAATCCGCGATGCGCGGCGAGATCGATTTTGCCGAGAGCCTGCGCCGCCGCGTGGCCCTGCTGGAAGGGCTGGACGAGGGCGCATTGCAGCGCGTATACGACGAACGCCTGCAGCTCAATCCCGGCGCGGAGTTCATGCTGGCAGAGCTGAAAAGGCACGGCATCAGGACGCTGCTGGTTTCGGGCGGCTTCATATTCTTCACCGAACGCCTGAAGGCGCGCCTCGGCCTCGATTTCGCGCACGCCAACACGTTGGAGATCGTGGACGGCAAACTCACCGGCAAAGTACTGGGCAAAATACTCGACGCGCAGGGCAAGGCCGAATGGCTGCTGAAGACGCGCGACGAACTGGGACTCAAGCCGGACGAGGTGATCGCGATGGGCGACGGCGCAAACGACCTGAAAATGATGGCGCAGGCCGGCGTGAGCATCGCCTACCACGCCAAACCGGTGGTGCGCGAACAGGCGAGCTATGCGCTGAACTTCGTCGGGCTGAACGGGCTGGTGAATCTGCTGGACAACTAGGACGCGCCGCGCACGCGGTTTCAACCCGCTGCACGTGTGCTAGAGTGCACGCGCTTTTTTGGGCGCTAGACAGAAAGGAAAGTCATGAAAGATGTCATGTTGGGACTGGTCGATGTACCGTTGGTGCGCATGTTTGTGCTCACCGGCATCATCTTCCTGATGATCGCGGTATTGGGCAAGATCGAGGGCAAGATCGAGCCGGGGCGCCTCGGTCGCATCGGCGCTGCCTTCATGGGTGTGCTTCTGATCCTGGTGGGACTCACCATGCAATACAGCGAAACGCATGATGTGTATGCCAGGCTGCCGTCCAACATGATCGCATCCATCCCGGCAAACATGGTCACCGTCGCGCCAACCAGCGTTGCTGCGGCTGCGCCAGTCATCCCCATCAAGGTCGTGTCCGGCACCTATGGCCGCAACTGCAACGCCCAGGCCGGCAACGCGACTGCGCTGCTCGCCAGTAGTTGCGATGGTCGCAGCAACTGCGATTTCGCGATCGATCCCGCCGCGCTGGCAGACCCGGCGCCGAATTGCAGCAAGGATTTCGCCGCCGAATGGAAGTGCGGCGACAGCAATGCCGTCTATTCGGCAGCCCTGTCCAGCCTTACCGGCAAGAGCGACAGGCTGCGTTTGCACTGCGCAAGCTGACAACTGCGGGGAATCCCCCGGTTTGCCAGATTCTGGCGCGAGTCTTGCTGTC
>Ga0209108_10002070_pt1 | contig 11613 bp, 10 predicted proteins | sample Rifsed10ft1_FD_184003 | JGI IMG/M metagenome (GOLD analysis project Ga0209108, IMG submission 184003) | Soil microbial communities from Rifle, Colorado, USA - sediment 10ft 1 (version 2) | ecosystem: Environmental > Terrestrial > Deep subsurface > Rock core/Sediment | place: Rifle, Colorado...
CCCGATGGCTCCCCCGCCAACGGCGAATATCCCCACAACCCCAACGGCTCTATCGCCGACATCGCGGGCATCTGCAACCCGCAGGGCAATGTGCTCGGTCTCATGCCGCACCCCGAAGATCACATTGTTCTGTACCAGCATCCGCGCTGGAGGCGGGGCGAAAAAGGCGGATTGGGGCTGAGGCTTTTCGAGAACGGCGTGCAATACGCCGCACAACTTTGAGACCAATATGCTGACATCAGAAACCATACGCGCTCTCCTCCCGCACGGCCTCCGTGAGACAAACCTGCCGCTCGCAGGCAAACAATCGGGCAAGGTGCGCGATGTATATCCTTTACCGGGAGCCCATCTATTCATCACCACCGACCGCCTCTCGGCGTTTGATCGTATCCTGGCCCAGGTCCCATACAAGGGGCAGGTGCTCAATCAACTCGCTGCCTGGTGGTTCGACCAAACGGCGGATGTAATTCCGAATCACGTGCTGGCTGTGCCTGATCCAAACGCGCTTTTGGCGATGCCGACTGAGCCATTTCCTGTGGAAGTAATTGTGCGTGGGTACATCACTGGCGTCACCTCCACGGCCCTGTGGTATCGCTACTCGCTCGGCGAGCGCGAGATTTACGGTTATCATTTCCCGGATGGCCTGCGCAAGAACCAGGCCCTGCCGGAACCTATCATCACGCCGACAACGAAAGGCGGCCCCACCGGCCACGACGAGCGGTTGACGTGCGCCGAAGTCGTCGAACGCGGTCTGCTTGACGCGCGGACGTGGGAGCAGATACAGTCGGCGGCGCTCGCCATCTTCAAGCGCGGGCAGGGGATCGCGCAGAGGGCCGGGTTGATCCTCGTGGATACGAAATACGAGTTCGGCCGCGCACCCGACCCTGAGCATTCCGGTGGCCGTGTGCTGCTGATTGACGAAGTTCATACCCCGGACTCCTCGCGCTTTTGGAAGGCCGATTCGTACCCGGAGCGATTCGCACTGGGCGAAGAGCCGGAGAATTTCGATAAAGAGCTTGTCCGCCTCGCCTACGCAGAACACGGCTATCGCGGCGATGGCGAGCCGCCCGTCATGCCCGACGACCTGTGGGTCACGGCAAGCCAGCGGTACATTTCGATTTACGAGATGCTCACCGGGCAGGCATTCAATCCGGGCGTATATCCGGTCGAGCCGAGGCTGATCGAGAGCTTGAGAAAGGCAGGCATCCTCCGGTGACACAACCGCTCGTCGTCATCCTCATAGGTTCCAAATCGGACGAGGCCCACTGTCAGAAAATTGCCGCGGCAGCGCGAGGCTTCGGCCTTGAGGTGGCGCTGCGCATCGGCTCGGCGCACAAGACGGCGGAGCACGTCTTGCACATGCTCCGCGAGTACGAAGCCGACCCGCGCCCCAAGGTGTACGTCACTGTGGCGGGGCGGAGCAATGCTCTCTCCGGCTTCACCGATGGCGCGGTCACCGCCCCCGTCATCGCCTGCCCGCCCCCGAGCGAGGCCTTCGGCGGCGCAGACATCTTCTCGTCACTGCGCATGCCCTCCGGCATCGCGCCGGCTGTGGTGCTCGAGCCCGCCAACGCCGCGCTCCTCGCAGCGAAAATCCTCGGCCTCGCTGACCCGGCCATCCGCGCAAAGGTGGTGGAGTTCCAGAAGAAGCAGGCAGAGAAAATCCTGGACGACGACCGGTCCATGAAATGAACCACAAGGCCACCAAAACAATGGGGTGACTTCGTGTCTTTGTGGTGGACGACCAGAGAGAGACAAATGCTCATCAACGACAAGCCTCACGACGAATGCGGCATTATCGGCATCTTCGCGCCGAATGAAGACGTGGCGCGCATGGCCTACTTCGGGCTGTACGCGCTCCAGCATCGCGGGCAGGAAGCCGCCGGCATCGCCGTCTCGGACGGCGTAATGGCGCGCGTGCACAAGGACGCGGGCCTCGTGTGGCAGGTGTTCACGCCGCAGAGCCTCGCGCCGCTGCAAGGTCACTGTGCCATCGGCCACACGCGCTATTCCACCACCGGCTCCTCGTCCATCCGCAACGCCCAGCCGTTTCTGATCGAGACGCAATACGGGCCGCTGGCCGTGGCGCACAACGGCAACCTGATCAACACCGCTGAACTCCGCCGCGAAGTGCTGGCGCGCGGCGCGGGCCTGTCGTCCTCGTCGGACAGTGAAGTGATCACCATGATGCTGGCGGGCGCAGAAGGCGACACGTGGGAGGAGCGGGTCCGGAACACGATGCCGAAATGGCGCGGCGCGTACTCTCTGGTGCTGTTGACGCGCGATAGTGTGCTCGCCGTGCGCGACCCGTGGGGCTTTCGCCCGCTGACCGTGGGCCGCCTCCCCAGCGGAGGCCACGCGGCGGCTTCGGAGTCCGGCGCGCTCCGGACCCTCGGCTGCAATGCCATCCGTGAAGTGAAACCGGGTGAGATCATCACCCTCAGCGACACCGCGCTGCGCGTGCGGCAGGCCCTGCCGCCCGTCACCCCGCTCGCGCGCTGTGTCTTCGAACACATCTACTTTTCGCGGCCCGACAGTTTCTGGGATGGGCTGAGCGTGCATCAGGTGCGACAACGATTGGGCGAGGAACTCGCACGAGAAGGGCCCGCAGCGGCGGACGTGGTGATCGCCGTCCCGGACTCGTCGGTGCCGGCCGCCATCGGCTACGCCCGTGCGTCCGGCATTCCTTACAACGACGGCTTCATCAAGAACCGTTACATTGGGCGCACGTTCATCGAGCCAACGGACTCGCTGCGGCGGCAGGGCGTCGCGCTCAAGTTCAACGCGCTGGAAGAAAACCTGCGCGGGCTGCGCGTGGTGATGATTGACGACAGCATCGTGCGTGGCCACACTTCCGGCCCGTTGGTAAAACTCCTGCGCGACGCCGGAGCGCGCGAAGTCCATCTCCGCATTACCTGCCCGCCCATCGCGCATCCATGCTTCATGGGCGTGGACATGGGGACGTACGAAGAACTCATCGCGCACCGGATGACGATTGACGAAATCCGCGATCACGTGGACGGAGACTCGCTCCACTTCCTCTCGCTCGAGGGCATGCTGCGCGCCATTGGCCGCGTGGGAGGCTACTGCAACGCCTGCTTCACGGGCGTGTATCCGATTGAAGTGGACGCGGAGCGCACAAAGACCGGTTTTGAGAAAGCGATTGCCTGATTTCACCGCAGAGCACGCCGAGAGCACAAAGCGCATAAAGACAGGCAACATGCCAACCGTGTGATGTCTGCGTTCTCAGCGTAAAAGGGAAACCATGAAAGTCCTCGTCGTCGGCTCCGGTGGACGTGAACATGCTTTGGCGTGGAAGATCCTGCAATCCCCGCGCCTGTCACAACTGTTCGTCGCGCCCGGAAATGCCGGCACAGCCGAACGATCCCACATCGTGCCTATCCGTGCCGAGGCCTCCGCCGCGCTCGTCGCCTTCGCACGCCAGGAGGAGATTGATCTGGTGGTCGTCGGGCCAGAAGCGCCGCTGGCAGCCGGACTGGCTGACGAGCTGCGATCAGCGGGCGTGCGCGTTTTCGGCCCCTCGAAAGCGGCGGCAGACATCGAATCTTCCAAAGCCTTCGCCAAAGCCTTCATGGCGCGGCACAACATCCCGACAGCACGCTATGCGGCCTTTACCAACTTCTACGAGGCGATCGGCCATCTACTCGAAGTGGACTACCCTGTCGTCATCAAAGCCTCCGGTCTCGCGGCGGGCAAAGGCGTTATTTTGCCGGATTGCGCCGATGACGCCGAGGCGGCACTGCGCGCGATCATGGTTGAACGCCAGTTCGGCGCGGCGGGGGACGAGGTTGTGATCGAAGAGCGATTGACAGGCGAGGAAGTCTCCGTGCTGGCTTTCACCGACGGCGTGACCGTGCGCCCGATGCCCCCGGCGCAAGATCACAAGCGTCTGCGTGACGGCGACCTCGGGCCAAACACCGGCGGGATGGGCGCGTATGCCCCGGCCCCCATCTGCTCACCCGCGCTGGTCGAAGAAATCACGTGCACCGTCCTTCAACCCGCGGTAGACGGCCTGCGCGCCGAAGGCCGCCCCTTCGTCGGCGTGTTGTATGCCGGATTGATGTTGACTCACGCCGGTCCGCGCGTCCTCGAATTCAACTGCCGCTTCGGCGACCCGGAGACGCAGGCCATCCTCCCCCTGCTCGACTCGGACCTGCTCGACATCGCCGACGTCTGCGCCAAAGGGCGATTGGCCGCGCTGGACATCCGCTGGAAGAATGGCGCGGCGGCGTGCGTGGTGCTGGCGTCCGAAGGCTATCCGGGCCAGTACGCGAACGGGCGCGAGGTTCACGGGCTGGATTCAAAATTCGAGAATGCCGTCATCTTTCACGCAGGCACGCGGCAGGCAGACGACAAGGTCGTGACGGCAGGCGGGAGGGTGCTGGGGGTGACAGGATGGGGAAACGATCTCAAGACAGCTATCGCTGCTGCCTATGACGCGGTGGGGCAAATCCGGTTTGAAGGGATGCAGTACCGGCGAGATATCGGACAAAGCGCCTTCAACGGACGATTGAGCGAACGAACGAACAGAAGCGGATAGCGGCGAACAAGACGGGAGCGAAATCTCATGGCGCTCATTAAGACCGATTCTGCCTACACCGCCTCCGGCGTCAACATTGACTCCGGCAACCGCGCTGTCGAACTTATGCGCGACGCCGTGCGCTCCACCTACGGCCCGGAAGTGCTGGCGGGCATCGGCGCGTTTGGCGGATTGTTCGACGCCTCCGCTCTCAAGGCCCTGCGTGATCCCGTGCTCGTCGCCTCCACCGATGGTGTGGGCACAAAAGTGAAACTCGCCGCGCAAGTTGGGCGATTCGAGTCCATCGGACACGACATCGTCAACCACTGCATCAACGACATCCTCGTGCAGGGCGCGCAGCCCCTCTTTTTTCTCGACTACATTGCAAGTTCCCGACTTGATCCCGAGATGGTCGTCGCATTGGTGAGCGGGATCGCCGCCGCATGCCGCGAGGCCGGGTGCGCCCTGCTCGGCGGCGAGACTGCAGAGATGCCCGGCGTGTACTCGCCGGGAGAATTTGACGTGGCCGGAACGATCGTGGGCGTCGTTGACCGCGCCGCCCTCCTGCCTCGCTCTGACTTGCAGCCCGGTGACCTGCTTCTCGGCCTGAGCTCCTCCGGCCCGCATACGAATGGCTACTCTCTCATCCGCAAAGTCTTTGAAAATGTACCCCTCGACACCGTCTTTCCCGAACTCGGACAGCCGCTCGCCCATGCCCTCCTTGTGCCTCACCGCTCCTATTTAGCACTCCTCCAGTCCGCTATCCGCCATCCGCCACCCGCAGTCAAAGCACTGGCGCATTTGACGGGCGGCGGTTTTATCGAGAACATTCCCCGCATTCTGCCCGACGGCATAAGTGCCGTGGTGCGTCGTGCTAGTTGGCCCGTGCCCCCACTCTTCCAGTTGATCCAACAGCGCGGCAATATCACCGCCGCAGAAATGCACCGCGTCTTCAACATGGGCATCGGCATCGTTGCCGTCATTGCTCCTGAAGACCTCCCCGCCTTACAAGCCGGCATCCCGGAAGAGACCTTCGTCATCGGCGAACTAGCTCCTGGTGAAAAGAAAGTCGTGCTGGCATGACCAGTCTCCCATCCCCTGTCTCCAATCTCGTCGTTCTTATTTCCGGCCACGGCTCCAACCTCCAGGCCCTCCTCGACGCCTGCGCCTCGGGCGAACTTCAGGCCCGCGTCGTCGCCGTGATCTCTAACAATGCAGACGCCTTCGGTCTTGAGCGCGCTCGCAGAGCCAATGTCCCCGCCCTCCACAGGCTCAAACTCCCCATTCAAACTCGCCGCGCCTACGACTCCGACCTCGCCGACCTCGTCGCCTCGTATCACCCCGAGTGGATCGTGCTCGCGGGCTGGATGCGCCTGCTCACCTCGACGTTTCTCGACTGCTTCCCTAACCGGGTGGTGAATCTGCATCCCGCGCTGCCCGGCGCATTTCCCGGCGCGCACGCCGTCGAGCGCGCTTTCGCAGCCTACCGGCGCGGCGAGGTCACGCACGCAGGCATCATGGTTCACCTCGTCCCCGACGAGGGCATGGACACTGGCCCCGTACTCGCGCAGGAGGTCGTCCCCATCCATCCCGACGACACCCTTGAGTGTCTCGAAGCCCGTATGCATGCCGTCGAGCACCGTCTGCTCGTCGCCGCGCTGAAACAACTCGTCAACAGCCAATCTCCAATTGCCGATCTCCGATGACCAAAGGAATAAACTATGCCACGCGCCGTCCTCTCCGTTCACGACAAAACCGGCCTCGTCGAATTCGCGCAAGGGCTGACCGCCCTCGGCTGGACGCTCATCGCCTCCGGCGGCACGGCCAAACTCTTGAGCGAAAACAATCTCCTCGTTACCGAAGTCGCCGACTACACCGGCTCGCCCGAAATCCTCGGCGGCAGGGTGAAGACGCTGCACCCGGCGATTCACGGCGGCCTGCTCGCCCGCCCCACCGAGGCCGACCGCGCCGAACTGATCAAACTCGGCTGGGACACCATTGACCTCGTCGCCGTCAACCTTTATCCGTTCGAGCAGACCGTCGCGAAGCCAGGTGTGACACTGGCCGAAGCCATCGAGAACATTGACATCGGCGGCGTCACGCTCATCCGCGCGGCGGCGAAGAATCACGAACGCGTCACCCTCGTGTGCGACCCGGCGGACTACCCAGCGGTGCTGGCCGAATTGCGCTCAGGGAAGGTAACGGCGGAAACGCGCCGCCGACTGGCCGTCAAAGGTTTTGCAGCCACAGCGCGCTATGACACGGCCATTTCATCTTATCTTGTCCCCGGCCATCCCCTGAGCGTCAACGCCTACCCGGTGCAGACTCTCCGTTACGGCGAGAACCCGCACCAATCGGCCACGTTCTATTCGTTTGAGCCGGGCGCCGGGCCGCTCGGCGGGCAAGTATTGCAGGGCAAGGAACTCTCCTACAACAACCTGCTCGACCTTGACGCGGCGTGGAAGGCCGCGGTAAGTTTCGAAATGCCGACGATCGTCATCGTCAAGCACCTCTCGCCGTGCGGCATCGCCTCGGCGCCGGCGCTCGCCGACGCATACCAGGCCGCCCTCGAGTGCGACCCCGTCTCCGCGTTCGGCGGCGTCATCGCCAGCAACTGCCCGCTCGACGGCGCGACTGCCGAGGCGCTCGGCGATTTGTTTGTGGAGTGCATCGCCGCGACGGGATTCACCGACGAGGCCCGCGCCGCGCTGCGCGTCGCGAAAAAGAAAAACTGCCGCCTGCTCGATATGCCGGATACGACGATCGAGCCGCGCTACGAACTGCGCTCCCTGATACGCGGTTTGCTGAGGCAAGACTTGGACATGGGCGACCCCGCGAGCGCCGCATGGAAAGTGGTATCAAAACGACAACCGACCGACGAAGAATGGACCGCGTTGCGCTTCGCGTGGAAAGCCTGCCAGCACGTCAAGTCGAATGCAATTGTGTTTGCCCGTCCTGTCGCAGGAGGCGAGGCCACAGTGGGCATCGGCGGGGGACAGCCCAACCGCGTAGACTGCGTGCGCATCGCTGCCGAGCGCGCGGGCGAAAAGGCGAAAGGCGCGGTCATGGCCTCGGATGCGTTCTTCCCGTTCCCGGATTCTGTGGAAGTCGCGGCGAAAGCCGGCATCACCGCCGTCATTCATCCGGGCGGCTCGGTGCGGGATGCGGACTCCCTCGCCGCCGCCGACGCCGCCGGGATGGCGATGGTGGTGACAGGGGTGAGGCATTTCAGGCACTGATGGCGATCGCCTGCCACAAACGATACGCCATATGCGATACGCCACAAGCAAGGAGAACCCCATGAACGAAGACCTCTTTATCCACGTCGACTCCCTCACCTTCGACGACCTGCTCATCGTCCCCGGCTACACCGAGGTGCTGCCCGACCAGACCGATGTGCGCGCACGGCTGACGAAGGACTTCGCTCTCAACATCCCGATTCTCTCGGCGGCGATGGACACGGTGACCGAGGCCCGCATGGCGATTGCGCTCGCGCGCGAAGGCGGCCTGGGCATCCTCCATCGCAACATGCCCATCGAGGCGCAAGCCGCAGAAGTCGAAAAGGTCAAGCGCTCGGAATCGGGGATGATCGTTGATCCGGTGACGCTGCCGCCGACGGCCACCCTGCAAGAGGCCGAAAGCGTGATGGCGAACTTTCACATCAGCGGCGTGCCGATCACGGAGGGCGGGCGCGGCGGGAAACTCGTCGGCATCCTCACCAACCGCGACATTCGCTTCGTGGAATCGGCGGACTTTCAGCGTCCGGTGAGCGAGTTCATGACCAACCACACGCTCGTGACCGCGCCTGCGGGCACGACGCTCGAAGAGGCAAAGGCCATCCTGCAAAAGCACCGGATTGAGAAACTGCCGTTGGTGGATGCCCACGGATGTCTCAAAGGATTGATTACCGTCAAAGATATTCAAAAGAAGCGCGACTATCCCGACGCGGCGACCGACGCGCGCGGGCGGTTGCTCGCGGGCGCGGCGGTAGGGGTGGGCGCGGAACTCGAAGCACGCGTGGAGGCGCTGGTCGCGAAAGGCGTTGACCTGGTCGTCGTGGACACCGCGCACGGCCATTCGGCAGGCGTCATCGGCGCGGTGCGGCGCCTCAAAAACGGGTGGCCGACCCTGCCCGTCATCGCCGGGAACGTCGTCACGGCCGAAGGGACGGAAGCGCTCATCGCCGCGGGAGCAGATGGGGTGAAGGTCGGAGTGGGAGCGGGATCCATCTGCACCACGCGCGTGATCTCCGGGGCCGGGATGCCGCAGATGTCGGCGATCTTCGAGTGCGCGCGCGTCGCCCGCCCCAAAGGCATCCCCATCATCGCCGACGGCGGCATCAAATACAGCGGCGACATTGTGAAGGCCATTGTCGCAGGCGCAGAGGTTGTAATGCTCGGCAGTTTGCTCGCGGGGTTGGAAGAATCGCCCGGTGAGATTGAGCTGTATGAGGGGCGACGGTTCAAGCAGTATTGCGGGATGGGAAGCCTCGGCGCGATGCAGGGCTTCGGCAAAGACCGCTACGGCACGGGCCAGGGCCACAACGGCAAACTTGTGCCGGAGGGCATCGAGGGGCGCGTGCCGTACAAAGGGACGTTACACGATTTCGCCTATCAACTTGTGGGCGGCTTGCGCTCCGGCATGGGATACGCGGGCGCGGCCACGCTCGAGGATTTGCGGACGAAGACGCGCCTGACGCGCATTACGAACGCGGGTCTGATCGAAAGCCACCCGCATAGCGTGACGATCACGCGCGAAGCGCCAAATTATCAACGGGAAGGATAAAATAAGACAGCGGGTGTCGGCCTCATCCCGTCCCTGCAATCCGCCGCAGGCATCCGTTGACTACCCTTTCAACGCCCCCGCCAGCAGCCCGCGCATGAAGTAGCGGCCCAGGATGATGTAGATGAGTAGGGTGGGCAAGGCGGCCACGAGCGCACCCGCCATCTGCACGTTCCATTCGACGATGAAACTTCCGGCGAGGTTGTTGAGCGCCACCGTCATCGGTTGGACTTCGGCCTTGTTCGCGATGACGACGGCGAAGAGGAATTCATTCCAGATAGAAGTGAACTGCCAGATCAGCACCACCACGAAGGCCGGGATGGACAGCGGCACCAGGATGTAGCGATAGATGCCGAAGAACCCCGTGCCGTCAATCTTGCCTGCCTCGACCAGTTCGTTCGGCACGCCGACATAGTAGTTGCGGAAGATCAGCGTGGTGATGGGGATGCCGTAGACCACGTGCACGAGCATCAGCCCCCCGATGGTCCCGTAGGCGGGGACGTAGTTGGCGAGGAGCGGCGGCAACCACTTGATCAATTCCGGGACCTGCCAGGCCGCTACCGCCCGCACCCAGTCGCCCGCCACCTCGCGCGTCCACACCTGCAGGAGCGAGACGAGCGGGATGAGCACGCTCTGATAAGGGATGAACATGCCGAAGAGGATTAGCGGGAAGATCACGTCCGCGCCCCGGAACTTCCACTTCGCCAGAATGTAGCCGTTGATCGAGCCGAGGAAGGTCGAGATAATCGTGCCGGGGAGGGCCAGCTTCACGCTATTCCAGAAGTTGTTCGCCAGCCCGTGCGTGCCTTTGGCGGCGTTGCCCACCCACGCCTCGCGGAACGAGTCGAGCGAGAAGCCGGCGGGCGGATTCCACATGGTGGCCAGGTTGACTTCGGCGTAACTCTTGAGGCTGGTGACCACCAGCACGTACACCGGCAGCAGGAAGAACGCCGCCGCCACAATCAAGATCGCATAAATGACGATACGGGAGACGCGGCGTGACACGGTTTGTGTGGTCATTGTTCCACCTCCGTGCGCGAGCTGTAGATGAGATAGGGGATCACCAGCACCGACACCATCAAGAGCAAGATAATGGCAATGGCCGCGCCGCGCGCAAAGTGGTTGCCGCGAAAGACCGTGTCAAAGAGATAATACGCCGGAACGTCGGTGGAGAAACCCGCGCCGGGGCCGGTCATTGAAGAAATCAGGTCGAAGATTTTCAGCGAGATGTGGCCGAGGATGATCACCGCGCTCAGCGTCACGGGCTGGAGCAGCGGCAGGATGATGTGCCGGAAGACCTGCCACTCGTTTGCACCATCCACGCGCGCGGCTTCCCGCAGGTCTTCTGAAATGCCGCGCAACCCGGCGAGGTATAAGGCCATGGTGTAGCCGGCCATCTGCCAGGCTGCGGCAATCACCACGGCTTTGATGCCGATGTCCGGGTCGGTGTACCAGCCGTTCTTGAGAAAACCCAACCCCACTTTGTCAAACAGCAGGTTGATGCCCACGGCGCCGCTCTGCGGCGTGCCGGGGGTGAGCACCCACCGCCACGCCACGCCCGTCACAATAAACGAGACCGACATCGGGAACAGATAAATACCCCTGAACAGTCCCTCGCCCCGAATCTTCTGATCGAGCAGCGTCGCCAGCAGTAGCCCGATCACCAGACATGCCCCGATGAACAGCACGGTGAACACGACCGTATTCTCCAGGTCCTTCTGAAAACGCTGGTCACTTTGGATTAACCGGATGTAATTATCCAACGGAAGCCAGTCTCCCGGAGATTTAGCGAGAGGGGCCTTTGGCGGAAACACCTTCAGGCTCGGAAACTGAGGGGGGGCCTGCAGGGGCAGCAAGTCGTTCCACTTGAGCACCGAGGCCCAGCCTGTCCACGCGATGAAGGCATAAACGAAAATAGCGATCGCCAGGATAGAGGGGGAGATAAGAACGACGGCGAGGATGCGATCCCAGTCAAAGCGGCGGGCAGTCAAGGGGCACCTCCTGACAAGCGGGAACCAAAGGAACTCAGGGAACTGAAGGAACTCCGAACGGTAAGTTCCCCGGAGCCCCTTCAGTTCCTCCTTTTCCCAAAAGCTAGGGGCAGCCGATCCTGCTGGCTGCCCCGCTTTTTAACACAAGCTCAGGTTACTTGCAAACCTCAGCGTCCACGCAGGCGGCTGCCAGCGCGGCTTGCGTCGCGGCCACATCCTGAGTGGTCACGAACGCGCCGACGGCGTCTACGTACGAAGCGGCCCAGCCTTCCTTGGCCGCCGCGCCGTGCACCACCGAAG
>Ga0209108_10002072_pt1 | contig 11595 bp, 10 predicted proteins | sample Rifsed10ft1_FD_184003 | JGI IMG/M metagenome (GOLD analysis project Ga0209108, IMG submission 184003) | Soil microbial communities from Rifle, Colorado, USA - sediment 10ft 1 (version 2) | ecosystem: Environmental > Terrestrial > Deep subsurface > Rock core/Sediment | place: Rifle, Colorado...
CCGCCTTGACTTCGGCGGTCAGGGCGTTTCCACTCTGCACGGCCGGCTGACTCATGCTGCAGCCGCCGTTTGTTTTTCGCCGGAGGCTGCGACCGCGTCACGCACGTCCTGCACCTTCGGGAAGAAGGATTCCTGCCAGGGCCAGTTTCCATCCAGCTCGAACATCGGTTGGCCTTTCTCAAGCCGCTCGAGGTATGGGCTCGTAATGGGTTCGGACCAGGGGTTGATTCCGCCTTCGTAGAGCTTCGGCCCGTACATGAAATGCTTGGCCTGCTCCAGGGATTCCACGAAAGGCGCGTTCGCGTCGAAGAGGCGCTCTTTCTTCATCGGCCGCGGACCCGCTCTCGAAACATGTCCCCAAACCTGACGCCCGAGAATTCTCTCCAGCAACCAGACGCATTCGATGAGCTTGTCCAGGTTGACGCCGGTCTCGATACCCATGCCTTCGAGCATGTGCATGAAGTCCTCCGTCGGCATCATCCCGGTCGCTTGCCCGCAGCCGCAATAGGGACAGCCGCCAACGCCGCCCAGCGTGCCTTCCATGTGCAGCGTGTCACGTTCATCCAGAATCTTCATCGCGGCGTAGGCCGACGTGATCGCCATACCGCGCGCGTTGTGCAGGTGGGCACGAAAGTCGGTAACGTCCGGCCACATCTTCTTTACTTGACTGAATATCTCCTCGATCTTGGTCGGGTGTACCCAGCCCATCGGATCGCCGACCGCTACCTGGGTGACCTTGATGCCCGCAGCATCCCACAATTCATGTTGTTTCTTGAGAAACTTCATGGTCACGTCGACGGAAAAGTCGCCGAGGAAATTGGATCCGAACGTCGCATTGGTTCCGATTCCCGCCTCGGTCGCGCCTTTTTCCTTCGCCGTGGCGATGGTCTTCGCCCAGCCGGCCATTTCCTTCATTTGCGAGCGGTTGTAGTTGCGGCGCGTGAACACGTCGCACTGATGACAGCTGGTGCGCGGGAGGCCCTTGCCGCGCGAGAGCGTGAGCGGCGGCGAGAACTCCCGTGCGCGCTCCATGCCGCGCTCGTTCGGAATCATGGCCAGGTACGTCACCCCGGGTTTGGGCTTGAAATTGATCAGCACGTCCTCGATGCGTTTCATCTGCGGCGTGTATTTCGGGCTCACGAAGGAACCGACCACGATGTTCTGGAGCCCGGTTTCAGACAGGGCGTTAAGCAGCTCGACTTTGTCCTCGGTGGGAATGGAGGCACTTTCGATCTGCATGCCTTCCCGCATCACCTCTTCGGTAAAGACGATCTTCGGATATCGATTAGCCATGAATGTCTCCTTGAGACGCGGCGTTTGCCGGTACGAGTGTACTAGACAGGATTGTCACCCTCACGCTTTTTGAACGCGAGCGAGCGTGCGAAAGATTGCATCACGCCGGGCCAACAGTGTCAACCTTTTTGTCCGCAGCTATGCTATCGTCTCACCAGACGAAAGGTGGCGGATCGATGAACGGGGTCGTGCCGGTGAACCTGGTCGCCGAGCCCGGCAGGACGGTGACGGTTTCCTCTGGCGGCTTACCTTTAGACTTGGTCAAACCAGGGCCGACGGCGATCCGTCTGGATCGATAGAACACGACCGCAGTACGATCATGCTGCCTGCTACGCTTGACGATGTGAAAGTGCTTGACCTGAGTCAAGGTCTGGCGGGCCCGATTTGCGCGAAGATCCTCGCGGATTTCGGGGCGGACGTGGTCAAGGTGGAGCCTCCCGGAGGAGACGCCGCCCGATCGATGGCGCCGCACTTCGGCAACGATCCCCATCCGGAAAAGAGCCTGATCTTCCTGCTTGCGAACCTCAACAAGCGGGGTGTCAGGCTCAATCTGGATGACCCGGATGGGCGGGAGTTGCTGCGCCGGATGGCTCGTACGTCGGACATTGTCGTGGAGAGCTTCGAACCGGGTTATCTGGCCGCGCTCGGTCTGGACTACGCGGCTCTTTCACAGGAAAACCCAGGGCTCATCATGATCTCCATCACGCCGTTCGGCCAGACTGGACCGTACAGCGCGTACCAGAGCGAGGAGATCGTCACTTACGCGTTGAGCGGCATCATGAGTATCAGCGGCATGGCGGAACGCGAACCGCTCAAGCATGGCGGCATGCAGTCGCAGTACGAAGGCGGCCTGAGCGGCGCCGTGGCAGTGCTTGCGGCCCTGCATGCCAGGGACGTCATTGGAGAGGGGCAGCACGTCGACGTTTCGCTGCACGACGTGATCGCCTCAACGCTCGTCATTCACCAGCCGATGTATGGCTGGGTGGGCGCTGTTCAGGGGCGGCGGCAGCCGAGCGGTAGCAGCTACGGCCATGTGCAGCGTTGCAAGGACGGTTACTTCATCTGGCAGACGGGCGGTGGCGCGGAATGGAGTGACATTGCAGAGTTCTTCGGGCCGGAGGCGCTCAAGGAGGAACGTTTTGCCTCAGTGGCCGGCCGGGTGGTGCATGGCGAGGACCTCGATCGACTGGTACTCGAGGGGACCAAGGACAGGACGATGCAGGAGCTTTTCAGAACAGCGTCGGAAAAGTACCACATGTTGTTTGGCGTTGTGCAGGAACCCGAAGACCTGGCGCGCTGTCCGCACTTGGAGGCGCGCGATTTCTTCCAGGAAGTCGACCATCCCGTCATCGGGCGCATCAAAGTTCCGTTCCGGCTTTGGAGCATGCCGGATGCCCCTGCCGTGTACCGCAGGCCCGCACCCCTGCTTGGCCAGCACAACACTGAAGTGCTGGGCGACATGCTGGGACTCGACGCCGGCCGTATGGAGGCGCTCGCGGCACGGGGCGTAATTTAGGTCACCACTATGGGAAGCCCAGAATGGAAGACGGGCGGCTAGACCAATGATACGCATGACCAAAATGCCGCTGAAGGGGATTCGCGTCATCGACAGTAGTTACGTGTTTGCCGGGCCGTATGCAACCGGACTGCTGGGCGATCTGGGCGCGGAAGTGATCAAGATCGAAGGCCCGGAAAGACCCGACTTCACTCGCGGCGGCGCGTTTTCCGGGCTGTTGCCCGACAACGAAGCCAGGTCGGATCCGTGGAACCGTATGAGCACCTACAATCTGGTGAACCGGGGCAAGAAGTCGCTGGTCGTGGACCTCGCACGCAAGGAAGGGCGTGAGGTGCTGGTCGATCTGCTCAAGGTGAGCGACGTCATCGTCGAGAACTTCACGCCACGCGTCATGCGCGGCTGGGGTCTGGACTATCCGAACATGAAGCTCATCAATCCGAATATCGTCATGGTGTCGAATACCGGATACGGGCGCGGTGGCCCGTACTCGAACTACCCCGCGCAGGCCACGACGCAGGAAGCGACCCATGGGTTGGCCGCCATCACGGGCTACCGCGGCGGGGAACCGTCCAAGGCGGGACAGTCGTATGTCGATTTTCTGGCGGCATGGGCCTGCGCATCGGCGGCGCTGCTCGGTCTTCGCTACCGCCGTCGATTCGGGCACGGACTGTGGGCCGACATCGGAATGTATCAGCTCGGATGCTACAACGTGAGCGACTACATCCTCGATTCGATTGCGAACGGCGCGCCGGGCGAGCGCATCGGCAATCGGCATCGACAATTCGCGCCGCAGGGCTGCTATCGCTGCGCCGGAGGCGATGCCTGGTGCGCGCTCAGCGTTCGGGATGACGAAGAGTGGGGCGCGCTCTGCGGGGTGATCGGACAACCGGAACTCGCCCGCGATCAGCGCTTCTCGACCGAGGTCGCGCGGCGTGCGAATCACGACGCGATCGACGAAATCATCGCGCGGTGGACGGCGACAGTGACCAAGATCGAAGCGATGGAGCGCTTGCAGGCGGCGGGCGTGCCGGCAGGCGCCGTGCTGGACGGACGCGACCTTCACTTCGATCCGCATCTGAAGGCGCGTGGTTTGCTGGAAATGGTGCGATTCCCCGAGGAGAGGGAGATGGGGCCATGCAGACCGATTATCGGCCGCCCCTGGAAATTCAGCGCCATGCCCTTGACGGTACGGGATCCTGCGCCGACCTTCGGCCAGCACAATCGCGAGGTACTCCACGAAATTCTCGGGTATGATGAATCCCGGTGTTCGGCGCTGGAAAGCGCAGGCATCGTCGTGGATAAGCCGAGGAAAATCCGGGAAGTGCCGGATCTGAGCATGGACCAGCGTGTCGCAATTGGACGCCTCGCGTACTGGGATTCTGACTACAAGGAGCGGTTGGGTATCGCCTAAGAGTGCCTGACATAATGAACCGCACACGCGGTTCATTATGTCAGGCACTCTACACGCGATGCGTGCGCTTTTGAGTGTTGGATCATAGGAAGGACGACCATGGAATTCGCATATACACTTCAGCAGGAAGCGCTCAGGCGGGAGGTTCGCCAGTTCATCAAGGAAAACGTCACACCCGAAGTTGCCGAAGAGATGGATATGCACGCTGGCGCGGAGCGGCCGCGCGGCCAGGGGCCCAAGGCCGCCGCGCTCTACAAGAAGATCCATGAGCGGGGGTGGCTGGGCATTACCTATCCGAAGGCGTACGGCGGACAAGGCGGCGATCGCATCACTCAGTACATTGTCGAGGAGGAGTTCACCCGGGTTGGCGTCAATATCTCGTTGGGCGGTAGCGGCGCGCCGGCGATCATGGCAGCGGGCACGGAGGAGCAGAAGCAATACTACATTCCCCGTCTGATCAAGAGAGAGATCTCCTTCTGTCTCGGATTCACCGAGCCTCATGCGGGCGCCGACCTTGCGAACCTGCGCTGCAGCGCGGTTCGCGACGGCGACCACTACGTGATCAACGGCCAGAAGATGTACACCACCGGCGCGCATGCGTCGACGCATATCTATCTGATGGCTCGCACCAACCGGGACGCGCCCAAGCACGAAGGTATCTCGATCTTTCTCATTCCGATGGACACGCCCGGCATCACGGTGCGCCCGCTCTGGACGATTCAGAACAATCCGACGGCGCCTGTCAGCACGACCTACGGCGCGGCGCGCACCAATGAAACGTTCTTCGACGACGTGCGCGTGCACAAGTCGTGTCTTCTCGGCGAGGAGAACAAGGGCTGGCGCGTCGGTTCCATGGGCTTGAACCTGGACCGCGTCGGCGCTTCGCGCTACCTCATTTCGGTGCGGCGCGACGAAGATATCGTGAACTGGGTGAAGAACAATGCCATGGACGGCTTTACGCCGGGCAAGGACCCGGCCATCCGCGACAAGATTGCCGAGCTCTGGATCGAAGCGCAGGTCTGCCGGCTCATGACCATGAGGAGCATGTCGATCGTGGAGCGGGGCGGAAAGTTCACCTACGAGGGATCCGCCGAGAAGGTCTGGGCGCCGGAGCACGGTGTGCGCATCACCGAAGCGATCACCCAGATGCTGGGACCCTACGCGAGCTTGCTCCGAACCTCCCCCCACGCGATCGAGGACGGGGTTTTCGGGCACAACGTGATGGGGTCGTTCCAGTCCGGAATCAACCACGGCAGCGTGCAGGTGATGCGCGACCAGGTGGCGCGTCGCGGGCTCGGGTTGCCGTCTTCGCGCAAGTCGGGAAAAGTGGAGGCCAGGTAAATGGATATTTTAATGAACGAAGACGAGCGCCTGATCGCTGAAAGCGCCCGTGAGTTTCTGAATGGCGAGTGTCCGACGGCGCTGGTGCGGGCAATGGAAGCGGATCCGGCCGGCTATTCGAAGGAACTGTGGGCAAAGATTGCCGAGCTTGGATGGCAGGGAATGTGCCTGCCGGAGAAGGTCGGGGGATCGAACATGCCCCTGGTCTATCTTGGGCTGGTCCTTCAGGAGGCGGGCCGAGCACTTGCACCAGTGCCGCTGCATAGCACTGCCGTTGCCTCGCTGGCGATAGCCCGCGATGGATCGGAGGCGCAGCAGCAGAAGTATCTTCCCGACGTGGTATCGGGCAGATCGGTGCTGACGTGGGCACTTACTGAACGGGATCCGCGCTTCATTCCGGAGGCCGTGCAGATGAGCGCGCGGGCGCAAGGCGACAATTTCGTTCTCGACGGCATGAAGCTTTTCGTCGACAGTTTTCTGGCCGCGGACCACTGTCTGGTTGTAGCAAGAACCACGCCTGGCTCCAAGGGCGCAGAAGGCCTGACCCTGTTTGTTGTCGACGCGCGTTCGAAAGGCATCAGCCACACGCCGCTCATCACGCTCGCCAAGGACAAACAGTGCCAGGTGGACTTCAAGGGTGTGCAGGTTCCGAAGGCAAATGTCATCGGTCGCGTCGGCGAGGCGTGGCCGATCGTCGAGCGCATGCTCGATCGCGGCACCGCGTTGCTGTGCGCGCAAATGCTCGGCGCTACGCGCAAGGACGTCGAGATGGCCATCGAGTACGCGAAGTTTCGCGAGGCGTTCGGCCAGCCGATCGGCGCGTTTCAGTCGGTGCAGCACATGTGCGCCGATATGCAGATCTGGGTGGATGGCGGGGAACTGCTGACCTTCGAGGCGCTGTGGAAAATGGACCAGGGCCAGCCGGCCTCGGTCGAAGTCTCCCAGGCCAAGGCCTTCTGCAATGAGAAGTGCGAAGCCGCGATCCGCAATTCGCAGAGCATCCACGGCGGCATCGGGTTCATGATGGAATTCGACCTGCAACTTTGGTTCCGGCGCGTGTCGGCCTGGACCATGCGCATGGGCACGACCTATGAGCATCGCGCGCGCATTGCCCGCGCACTGATCGACGTTCCTGGCGTTGTGGTGCTTGGCCGCCCTGTGCCCGTCGTTCCAGAGGACATGGGCGCGCCAGTCTCCGCGGTGCGCCCGGCGGCGGCAGTCACTGTTTAACGAAGGAGGAATCCCAAATGGCGAAATGCCCGGTATGCCAGCAGCCTGTCGACGAAGCGGCTGCGAAAGCGCAAACAGGGATGACCCCCGGTGGTGCGAAAGAGGTCGATCCGAAGGCCGGAACGCGGCAGTTTCACGACGGGACGTGGTACTACTTCGATTCGCTGGACTGCCGCAACCGCTTTACGCGCAACCCCGAAGGCTACCTGAAGCAGGCAGCGCCCTAGCGGTTCGGGGTATCGGAGATCACCGCGGCGCTTATTCGGGCCCGCGGCGGCGGTGCAAATCTACCCTACCGTCGTACGGCTCGTACCGTGCTCCAGTTGATTGGCGGCACCAGCGCCGAACCAGCGCGCCAGCTCGTCGTTAACCTCGTCCGCGCGTTCAAGCTGGACCCAATGCCCGCCACCCGGGATCACCCGGCACTCCCGGCAGGCCATCGCGTTCATCAGGCTGTTCTTTGCCATCTCAGGCGTGCAAATCACGTCGTGCTCGCCGTACACGAATAGTACGGGATCGGTGTACGGCATGAGGATGTCTTGGAGCGCCACGCTGTGCGCGCTGCCGCGCCCGCGACCGCGAAAGCGAGTCGCCTTGAGCGCACCGACGTAGGCCTCAAACGCGAGGGCGTCGACGTTGTTCTCAGAGTGCATCATGTGGGCGAGCAGATTGTGGCGCAGCGCGGCGAGCTGCGCGGCTCCATGCGCATTGCGCCAGCGAATAAGTTGAGTTCGGGGTCGTGGAGGCGTTCCACTTGCGGGGCTCCCGAGAAGCGCGAGCCGGCGCACTGCGCCTCGCTGCACGGCGAGGCGTGCCGACACAACACCACCAAACGAAAACCCCGCCAAGTTTATGGCGCACCGACCGCCGAGCAACGAGTCGAGCGAAGTCATGACCGCGTCCACGATCGTCTGAATGCCGGATCCCGCGGGCGGATCATCGGAGTCACCGAAACCGGGAAGATCCGGCACGAACACCAGGTGATCACGCGATAGCGGCTCGATGTTCCTGATCCAGTGCAGCCAGCTTCCGTGTCCCCCATGGATGAGCACCAGTGGATCGCCTTTCCCGAAGACGCGCCAGCGCATGCGGCGGCCATGTGAGAACGGCACCGATCGCTGCTCGGCGGCGGCATCGAGGCGTTCGATGTGTTGACGGGCCTGCGCAGTGTCCAAGGGGGACATCGCCATTTCCATTTCAGGCTGCCTCTTCCAGGAGATCGGTAATGACGCGCTCCAGATCGTTCAGGGTGCTGCATACCCGCACCAGGCTGCAGTAGGGCGCGTAGCGATACATATCGGAATCGCCGGTGCCCCAGGCAGACCGGGGTTCCGGATTGAGCCATATGATCCGCTTGGCACGTTGTGCGACACGATCCACGATATCCGCACGCGGATCCGTGCTGTTGCCGCGCGCATCTCCGAGGATGATCACGGTCGTCTTGTTCGTGACGTGCTCCATCCAGCCCTCTTCGAAGTCGGCAAGCGCGGCGCCGTAGTTCGAGGAGCCGAAGCCCATCGCCGCCATGACCCGCACGATCGCTTCATCGATGGGCTGCTTCTCGAGGATGTCGCTCACCTCGATCAGCGATCCCGAGTAGGCAAACGAACGGATGTCCGAAAGCACTTCGGTCAACGCATAAATGAACATGAGCAGGAACTGCGACACCCACGCGACCGAGCCCGAAACGTCGCACAGCACCATCACCCGCGGTTTGTCGATTCGCTTCCGTCTCCAGGCAGTGATGAAGGGAATGCCGCCCCAGCCCATGTTACGGCGCAGCGTGCGCCGGACGTCCAACTGGCCGCGCTGGCTTCGCCGCCGCTTCACGGCGTAGCGGGTCGCGAGCCGCTTTGCCATCCTGCGCACGAGCACCCGCATGCGTTCGTGTTGACCGCGATCGATATTCTCAAGCCGGGCGGACTTGAGCAACCTCTCATGGAGCTGCTCGGTCTCGCCCCGGGCGAAGAGAAGCAGGCTGCGCTCGACGAAATCCCGCACCGCGTCCCACAGTCGCTCGACCCGCTCATCCAGGAACTGCGCCCGGGCGGCGGCATCCGGCGTGCCGCGCTGGCGCAGTGCCGCCATCTGTCGTTCCAGTTCGTGCAGTCCCATGTGTTCCAGAATCTGCCGGGCGTAGCGATTCTTCTGCGTGAAGTAGCGAATCTTCTCGATGCCGGATTCGCGTGCTGCGATTTCCATGGCCATGGCGAGAGCAGCGCGCTCGCCGCTTTCCAGCAGTTCGGACAACGACTGTCCATCCGGGCCGCCCATCTCTTGCAAACCATCAGGCGCCCCCCGGCGCATGTCCTGCGCCTCAGGGCGGGGCTTCGTCTCCGGGTCGTTCGCGGCGGCGAACTCGTCGCGCTCGAAATAGAGCTCGAACGTTTCGTCGTAGAGGAGCTTCTCGTCCGCAGTCTTTGCGAGGACAAGGCCGAGCGTGTCCTTGAGGAGGGTGCGGTCGGAAAAGCCGACGAGATCTACGGCGCGGGCAGCATCGATTCCTTCTGCTGCCGAGACGCGTAGTCCCGCCCCGCGGGCCACCTGCAGGAAGCGACGGAGCGGCTCGCTGGCCGCCGCCCGGATGGGCGCGGTGGGTGTGGGGCGGGGGGCGGACATCAGCGGTTGATCGCGACGGCCTGCTGCGCCTTCCTGGTGAAATCGGCGATGCGCTTTGCGGCGGCTTCGATGTCCGACTCGAACTTCAACAGCACGTTGAGCGTGTCACGCACCATGTCCTCCGCCAGCACGGAGGCGTGCATCAGCATCATCACCCTGGCCCAGTCGATGGATTCACTGACCGAGGGCAGCTTCTTCAATTCGAGTCCTCGCAGCTGTTGCACGAAGGCGACGAGCTGCGCCAGCAGCCGCGCATCGATGTCGGGCACGCGTGAGGCGATGATGCGCGCTTCGAGCTTTTCGTTCGGGAATCCGATGTGCAGATGCAGGCAGCGGCGCTTGAGCGCGTCGCCCAGGTCGCGGGTGGAGTTCGATGTGAGCACCACGATCGGCGGCACCGTCGCGGTGATGCTCCCGATCTCAGGTATGCTCACCTGATAGTCGGAGAGAATCTCCAGCAGGAACGCCTCGAATTCCTGATCGGACTTGTCGATCTCGTCGATCAGAAGCACGGCGCCGTAGGGCTGCTCCAGGGCGCGCAGCAGCGGCCTTGCCTCGAGGAAGTTCTTGGAAAAGAAGACATCCCCGAATGCGTGCAGCCTTTCGAGCGCCGTGGCGAGGTCGTCCGCGTCGCCGATCAGCATCCCGACCTTGTCGCGCAGGATCTGGGTATACAGCAGCTGCTTGCCGTACTTCCATTCGTAGAGCGCCTTGGACTCGTCGAGTCCCTCGTAGCACTGCATCCGGATCAGCGGCAGCATGAGCCACGACGCGACCGACTTGGCGAGCTCGGTTTTGCCGACGCCGGCCGGGCCCTCCACCAGGATCGGCTTGCGCAGATGATGGGCGATGTAAATGGCGGTGGAGATCTGGCGGCTGGCGATGTATCCGGCCGCGCCGAGCCCTGCGTCGACCTCGTCGATCGATCGAATGATCCGCTGTGGATTGTTCTTCTCGACGTTATGCATGGTGGCTGCGCGCGGGGGAAGCCTCTTCAATCGGCGGACGCCTGCAGTACGCCGTGCTGACTGCCGAGACGGCCGATACGCTGGTGCGGCTTGATCGCCGACTCGTAGGCCCGCCGCAGTTCAATCAGGCCCGGCTGAAGGGTCACCCGCTTGCGCAACAGCGTAATCTCCTGCAGACAATCCTCAAACGGACGAGCGGCCCGGTCCGCGAGATAGCTTGCCACGACCAGCGGCGACCGGCTCACGCCTTCCATGCAGTGGACAAGCACCGAACCCTTTGCGAGGAGCTCGTGGAGTTGCCAAACCGCCTCTTGCAGCCGGCTGACGTCGTTGCCGTGGCCGTCGATGAGCTCTACGCACCGCCAGGTGAGGCCATGGCAGTTGGCGGCGCTATTTGGCCAGCCGTTCAACGACAAGATGCTCTTGATTCCCGCGCTCCGCAGTTCGGTAAGCCGTAATGCGTCGTCCACGTTACCGATTGCGATATCGCGTGTAATCCAGTCCAAAGTCAGCCCCTTCCGATGTCGTGAAGGATAGAAGATTAGGGCAAATCGCACCAGCCGCTTTTCTCCGCGGACTCGCGCCAGACCTCGCCGAACCGGAGGAGGCGCATGGCGTCCTCGAAGCGGGGGATGGCGCGGGCTGGCTCGTGTTCGCCGCGGATCGCAGCTATGAAGTCGGCCTCGACGCTGACCCCATGGTCGTACTCAGGCGGGATTGGCAGCGGCTCGAGCTCGCTGGAGCCGCGCTTGGCGCCGAAGAAGCTCGCGGGCGCATTGCGGGCGCCGGCGTAGGCGACGACGTAGCCGTCGGAGCCGACGATCTCCCAGCGAGGGCGTGCGGTCTCGCCGGCGACGGTACTGTGCTGGTAGGTGATGATGGCGCCGCTGGCCAGCTCGGCAATGGCGATGTTGGTCTCGGGGCGGACCTCCCCGCGACCGGCGCGGCCGGCGACCGTGGCGCCCTGGACGTTGTAGCTGTGGCGGTAGCCGAAGATGCGGGTGTGCTGGCCGAACCAGCGGCTGCCGACCTCGAACATGCTGCCGAGACCGAAGAACGGCGCGTACCAATAGTCGGCGACCTGGAGCACCGTACCCACGTAGCCGTCGTCGAGCAGGTGGCGCATCATCGCGTCCTCGCGCAGGAAGTAGGCCACGCCTCCGGCCGGGTATACGAGCGCCACCAGGTTGGGACGCGCGGCGGCCTTGGCCGTCAGC
>Ga0209108_10002073_pt1 | contig 11592 bp, 8 predicted proteins | sample Rifsed10ft1_FD_184003 | JGI IMG/M metagenome (GOLD analysis project Ga0209108, IMG submission 184003) | Soil microbial communities from Rifle, Colorado, USA - sediment 10ft 1 (version 2) | ecosystem: Environmental > Terrestrial > Deep subsurface > Rock core/Sediment | place: Rifle, Colorado...
GAGCCTGTCCTTGCCCCCGCTCGAGTGCTGCTTGGGCACGAGCCCGATCCAGGCTGAGAAGTTGCGTCCCGACCGGAAGGCCTTCGGATCGACGACGCTGGCGACCAGAGCCGTGGCCAGCGCCGGGCCAATGCCAGGAATGGCATCGAGCCGCCTGCTCGTCTCATTGGATCGGTGCCAGGCTAGGATCCGGCGATCGAACTCCAGGATCTGCGCCTTCAAACCCCGTAGCTGGGCGCCCAGGGCGGCGACACAGGCGCGGGCAAGCTCAGGCACGCGTCGGTCACTAGCATCCGCGACGACCGCAAGCAGTTGCTCAACACCCTTGCGCCCCACCGGCGCTACGATCCCGAACTCGGCTAGATGGGCGCGAATGGCATTGATCACCGAGGTCTGCTGGCGGATGAAGAGTTGGCGGGTGCGATGGAGCATCAGGCAGCTCTGCTGCTCGGGCGTCTTGGTCTCGACAAACCGCATGTTGGCCCTGGTGACCGCCTCACAGATGGCCTCGGCGTCAGCGGCATCGTTCTTCTGCCGCTTGACGTATGGCTTCACGTAGGCCGGCGGCATCAAGCGCACGGTATGCCCGAGCGCCTTGAGTTGGCGCGACCAATGATGCGATGACGCGCAGGCTTCGATACCAACCAGGCATGGCGGCAGCTTCTCGAAGAACGCCAGGACGTACCGGCGCTTCAGCTGACGGCGGATGAGCACCTTGCCTTCCGCGTCGACGCCGTGCACTTGAAACACCGACTTCGCTATGTCGAGACCGATTGTTGTCATCGCTTGCATGATTGGCTCCTCCGAATCGTGGGAGCATCAACAGCACCCACATCCATGGCACTCATGTGCCGGTGGAGGAGCCGTCCACAGCATCAGAAGCCGACGTTGTTGGTCGGCGAACTCGTAGGCTCGCACCATTCCGAGGCCAGGCAAAAACCGCCCGAGCGGACCAAAAGCCCGCGTTGGGCGTTACTAGCAGCATGGAACAGCGACGATTCTTTGAGGTGAGGGGTGAAGAAAGCGGCGAATGGCTCGTTCTAGACGGCAAGAGCCGTCCGCCGCGCGTGATTTGTAGGTGTCTCGGCTGGAACGCGCCGAAAAATGCAGCGCTCATCGCGGCTGCCTTGGAGGCGCACAATTCGGAGCTCTACTCAAAATTCACCCTCGACGGTTCGGGGCGGCTCAATGAGCAGCCAGCCGTCAAACCCTGCTTAGCATCAGGCGAGGCTGAATCTGCGCCCCCACCCAAGCCTGCAACCGGAAAGGCCCGGCATGGCACCAGGGCTAGGCGGCGAATTCACTCTTAGAGCGAAAGCTCCATCCATCAAAAACCCCGCTTTTGGAGCCACCGCCGAATCGGGCCCGGACCGCCGTTCTTGCCGGGTTGCCCCCGACCTGGGGGTTCTCCCTTTCAACCGGCAGCGAACGGGTGGTGCGCCGCATCCTTCTTCGCAGTGACCTCAGAGGCCTTTGGCTCGCCCTTGACGGCGCGCGCGAGCGCTTCCTTGGTGGCGCGATAGTTGAACTCCTGGATCTTCTTGTCATCCTTGGCTTCCCCTACGGGGCGCCACTTCTTATCGTCAATTCTCCAACTCAAGCGCTGCGGAGTCTCAGGCCGAAGACCGAGATCGTGCCTTTGCCTTTGACGTCGAGCTCGCCCAAGGCCTCGCCGTCGAAAGCCGATCGGATCAGGTCGAAGGTCTCCTTGGTGGCGGCGACGCTCCCCGGCGCGCTCATGCCGACCATGCGGGCGGCGACATTGACCGTGTCACCCCAGATGTCGAACTGATAGCGCTCCTGGCCGACGACGCCGGCGACGACCGGACCGGTATGGACGCCGACTCTCACCTCCCAGCCGAGATGGGCATCGATCAGGGTCGAGGTCATCTCGAGTCCGCAGCGAACGGCAGAGCCCACCGGGTCATTGACCTTTTGGAGCAGCCCGGCGGCCGCCATGAAGCCGTCGCCGATGGTCTTGATCTTCTCCAGCCCGTGCTTGGCGGCGATGCGCTCGAAAATGACGAACAGCGCGTCGAGCCGCGACACCACGTCCTCAGGCTCATGCTTGTCGCAATAGGCGGTGAAGTTGGTCACGTCGCAGAACAGGACCGCGACGTTCTCGTAGCGCCGCGGGATCACGGTGCCGATGCTCCTGATCTCGTCGGCGGCTTTTTTGGGGAGGAGCGCGTGGAGCAGCTGGTCGGCCTGATTGCGCGCCTCCTGGGCTTCGCTGAGCGCTTCCTGGAGCGCGAGTTGCGTCTTGACCCTGGCAAGGACGATGGGGCCGGAGAACGGCTTGTGGATGTAGTCGACCGCGCCGACCTCGAAGCCCTTTTCCTCGTCAACTTCCTCGGTCTTGGCCGTCAGGAAGATGATGGGAATGTCGCGCGTGGCGGGATTGTCATTGAGCCTCCGGCAAACTTCATAGCCGTCCATCCCAGGCATCATGACGTCGAGCAGAATGAGATCGGGCTTCTCGGCAGCCGTGGCGATGGCAAGCGCCTTCTCGCCGTTGGTCGCAACCTTGGTCCTGAACCCGTCCTTCAGCAGCCCAGAAACGACGGCGACGTTGGTCGGAGTGTCGTCGACAATCAACACGAGCTTCCGGTCGGGGCCCGACATCATTTGCCTTCGAGATTGAGGGACAGACGCGAGGCAATGCCCGAAAGGCACTTAAGCGCCGCCTCGAAATCGAAATTGCCGACGCGATCGGCAAGCGTCTTGATTTCCGCAGGTGTCAGCACGCCCGCAAGCCGCGGCTTCGCATCAACGATGAAGTCGGCGGCTTCGCCGTCGTCGGCTTCGAGCAGCACTTTCAGCCGGGCCAGTGGCTCCTGGACGCTGGCGCGATCGCCTGGGCTGCGCCCGGCGCCGTTGCCGCCAGTGTCTTCCGGGAGGGCGGCCCGAAGGTCGGCAAGCACGGCAGTCAGGGCATGCGAAAGGGAACCGATGGCCTCCTCTTCGCCCCGCCCGCTCTTGATCGCGGTCTCGGCCCTAGCAGCCGCCTCGGACAGCGCATTCGCGCCGAGCGTGCCGGCGGCTCCCTTCAAAGAATGGGCGGCGCGTTCGGCCGTGGCGCGGTCGCCGGCGGACAGCGCGCTTTTCATTGCGTCTATGGTGACCGATTGCTGCTCGGCGAATTTGCGCAACAGAATCTCGTAGCGCCTGAGGTTGCCGCCGGTCCGCTTCAGCCCTGCGCGCACGTCGATTCCGGAAATGGCGAGATCAGCGGCGCTTGCCTGCCCATCAGGAGCGTGGGCCGAGGCAGCTGACGCGGCCTTGCCGTCACGGTCGGCGCGGCGGATCCATCGGAGCAGCACGCCGAACAGTTGATCGGGATCGATGGGCTTGGCGATGTGATCGTTCATGCCAGCCTCGAGGCACAAGATACGATCGGAGGCCATGGCGTTAGCGGTCATGGCGATGATCGGAAGGTTCTCGAAGCGGGGATTGGACCTGATTATGCGGGTCGCCTCGATGCCGTCCATCACCGGCATCTGCATGTCCATCAGCACGACGTCGTAGTCGTTGTCGCGGATCATGCGGAGCGCGACCTCGCCGTTCTCTGCCAGGTCGACGAAGGCTTCGGCATCCTCGAGCTGGCCGATCGCAACCTCCTGGTTGATCTCGTTGTCCTCCACGAGCAGGACTCGCGCGCCGCGCATCCGGTCGATGTCGAAGGAGGGGCCGGCCTGCACGGTCTCGGTCCGCTCGCCGTCGGCGCCGAGCGCGACGACGGCGGTGTCGAAGAGGATCGAGGAGGTGACCGGCTTGATGAGCACGTTCTCAAAGCCGCTCTCCTCGGCCTGCTTCAGCACCTCCTCGCGGCCGTAAGCCGTCACCATCACCAGATGGGGCGGGGAGCGGAGTTCGGAGAGGCCGAGGATGCGCTTGCCGGTTTCGATGCCGTTCATGCCTGGCATCTGCCAGTCGATGAAAGCGATCTCGTAGCGTTCGCCGGCGTCTGCGGCTTGGCGCACCATGCCGATCGCCTCTTCGCCCGAGGCCGCCTCGTCGGCGACGAGCGTCATGTTGGTCAGCATGTTCGCGAGCACGGCGCGCGCATGCGGGTTGTCGTCGATGATCAGCACGCGGCGGCCGCGCAGGTCGGACTGCAACAGACGCGGTCGCTGCGTCGCAGTGCCTTTGCCAAGGCGCGCGGTGAAGCGGAACGTGCTGCCTTTGCCGGGCTCGCTCTTGACGGAAACCTTTCCACCCATCAGCTCGGTCAGCTGCTTCGAGATCGCCAGACCAAGTCCCGTACCGCCATATTTGCGGGTGGTTGAGGCGTCGGCTTGCTCGAAGGCTTGGAACAGGCGTTCGATCTGAGCCTCGGTCATGCCGATGCCGGTATCGCTTACGGAAAACTCGACGAACTGGCAGTCGGGGCTGTCCTCCAACACGCGAACCTGAACGGCGACCTCGCCCTTCTCGGTGAACTTGACGGCGTTGTTGCAGAAATTAATCAGGATCTGGCCGAGTCTCAGCGGATCGCCGCGGAAATGGGTGGAGACCGCGGGCTCGACCTCGAAGATCAACTCGAGTCCCTTGGCCGAGGCCTTCTCCGACATCAAGTTCCCGACATTCTCCAGCACCTTGTCGAGATCGAAGTCGATGTTCTCGATCGACAATTTGCCGGCCTCGATCTTCGAGAAGTCGAGGATGTCGTTGATGATGCCGAGGAGATGCTGGCCGGAGCTCTTGATCTTCAGCACGTAGTCGCGCTGGCGCGGGGTGAGATCGGTCTTCAGCGCGAGGTGAGAGAGGCCGATGACGGCGTTCATCGGGGTCCTGATCTCGTGGCTCATATTGGCGAGGAAGATGCTCTTGGCCTCGCTCGCTTCAAGCGCAGCCCGCGTCGCCTTTTCGAGCTCGACCTGCGCCGCCTGAAACGCAAGCTCGGCGGCTTTGCGCGCGTCAATGTCGCTCCAAGAGCCAACTACCTCGACGGGGTTTCCATTCGGGTCGCGAATGAGATGCTGCTCGTCGCTCACCCAGCAATAGGTGCCGTCCTTCTTGCGGAAGCGGTACTCGGCTAAGTGCTCGCATTTTCTGAACAGCTCGACTTGCTTCGCTTCGACCTCGGGCAGGTCGTCGGGATGCACATGGGACCGCCAGAAATCGGCATGCTCCAAGTATTGGTCCGGGCTATAGCCCAGCATGTGCGCGATATTGGCGCTGACGAAGGTCGGCGCGAAGTCACCATAAGCAGCGAAGCTGTAGATCACCGAGGGGGCCGCTCCCAGCAACAGGGTCAGCCGCGAACGCGCGGTTTCTCGCGCCTCCTCCGCCTCCTTGCGGGGCGTGATGTCGGTCCAGGAGCCTACGATCTCGATCGGCTCGCCCTTCGCATCGCGCAGCAAATGCTGCTCGTCGTTCACCCAGCAATAGGTACCGTCCTTGCGGCGGTAGCGGTACTCGATCGATTTGTGGTCACTCTCATAGATTCGATCGATCCAAGCGTCGATGCGAGGAATGTCGTCGGGGTGCACCCTGTCCCGCCAAAGGTCGGGATTCTCGAAATATTCCTTCGGGCTGACGTCAAACAGCTTGGAGATGCTCTCGCTGACAAATGTCGGCTGGTAATTGTCGCTGGCCGTGCGGCAGTAAATCACCGCCGGCGAGGCGTTGAGCAAACGCGTCAAATGGGCGTGGGCTGAGGCTTGGACGTCGGCAATCCGTTGGAGACCACGTTTCTCCTGCTCGGCAATCTCCCGCTTATGTGCTCCCTCGAGCTCGCCCAACATCTCATTGAAGGCAACCGCGAGGCGCCCGATCTCGTCCTCGCTCTTGTAATCGATACGGTTGCGGTAATCCTTCGTCTCGCGCACGGTCCTAGCGAGCCCTTCGAGCCGCGCGAGCGGGCGCACGATGTGGCGATGCGTCAGCAGAGCGAGGAGAATACTTAGGACCGCAAGCGCGCCCGTCAGCAAAAGGCTGCGATGTAACTTGCCGAGCAGACTGTCTATGCGTTCGTTGAGAAGGCGTTTCAACTCAGCCTGGGTGACCGTCCAAGCTGCGACCGCATTATTCACCGTCGCCTGGTAAAGGCGATCGCGAGATTCAAATCCAGTCGGCTCGCTCGCGCTCTCGTCCAGAGCACGGAAGTATGACGCTATGCTGGACAGCATTTTCGTAACGTCGCCTTCGATTTTTTGCCGCAACTGTCCATCGGCATTTCCGCGGTAGGCGGACGTCAAATTTCTTTCGATCTCCTCGGTCGTCGCTCGAGTCATTGCATCCAGAGCGAGGACACGCGCCTTGTTGTCACTCGAGATTGAGGCACCGGAAGGCGCTCCCAACGAAGTCTGTGTCTCACCGATTTGGCCGAGCAAACGCGGCATCTGCCTGACCACGGTGTCTTGCAGGTAGTAGCTGTCGAGGTCGGGATCGAGGGCGAGATTGGAGTCATCGCCAATGCGCGAGGCCAAATCCCGGGCCTTGGCAAGCGCATCTACGACAAGAGAGCTTCGGTCCTCGCCCGGCGCCTCTTTCGACCAAAGCTGGCGAAGCGTTGCCGCTAGCGATTGTTCAAGCGTGGCGGTTTGCAGAGTGCCGGCAGCCTCTTTTTCGGCGGCCTCAAGCGACTTCAGCGCTTCCTCTGGGGACGGTGCCTGCCCGGCGGCGTTAACGCCCAGCGGTTCGGTGAGAATCGCGGCATAGACGCCCCGGAGACTCTCGAAGTAACGCACGCCAGCGAGTTCTTTGCGGGCGAATTCGATAGCGATCTGCTTTTCGGCCACGAGGCTGTAGATTGCCACAGCAATCGCGACGATGAAGGTGCAGCACAGAATGAAGAGCTTTGTGCTGGTGCTTAAATTTCTAAACATGGCCGCTTGATAAGCCCCTGTTTCCAAGCCCTGTAATTGCCAGCACCGTCAGAAGCGCCTGGATACTAGACGCATGTCGGCGACTGGCATAGGGCACCCTAACGTGCCGATCGGGGCACGGAAATCCGCTAAAAGCCTAGTCTCTTATTGCACCAGTTCTTGTTCAAAACTGGAACTCGAACTTGCGCGTGACAGCCCGCTCCAGTCTTCTTGACGGGTTTTGATCCTCAACCCTTCTGGGGACGGGGTTTGAACGACCTGGGAGGAGATTAAGCCATGAAACCGTTCGATGTGGTCGCGGCCGGTGTGCTCACCGCCGCCGTCGCGCTAGGCAGCGATGCGGCGCTCGCTGAGCCGCCGCGGAAACCCAATATCGTCGTGATCATGACCGACGATGTCGGCTGGGGCGATCTCGGCTCGTATGGTGGCGGCGCCATGCGCGGCGCGCCGACGCCGCATCTGGACCGGCTCGCTGCCGAAGGCATGCGCTTCGTCAATTATTACGGCCAGGCGAGCTGCACGGCGGGCCGCGCCTCGTTCATCACCGGGCGCATTCCGATCCGCACCTCGCTCTCCGCCGTGCTGGCGCCCGGCGATCCCAACGGCCTCACCAAACAGACGCCGACCATCGCCCAATATCTGAAGCAGGCGGGCTACACCTCGGTGCAGCTCGGCAAGTGGCATGTCGGCGACAAGGCGGAGAACTTCCCGACCGCCAACGGCTTCGATGAGATGTACGACATGTTGCCCTATTACGCCGGCGTCTACGCTTACGACGACCTGACGCTGCACCCGAACTTCCCCAAGAACGACAAGACCTTCATGGCAATCTGGAATCAGGTCGACCTCTCGCAATGGGAGGGGAAGGCGGGCGAGGCGCCCAAGGCGGTGAAGAAGAAGTTCACCTACGCCGACCTTGCGACCGGCGATGACGAGATGCGGGCCAAAGCCATCGACTGGCTCACGACCCACGCCAAGGACGAGAATCCCTTCTTTATGTATCTTTGCTTCCTCAAGGTGCACAACCCGAACAATCCCTCGCCGCGCTTCAAGGGGAAGTCTCCCGCTGGCGGCACCTATCTCGACTCCCTGATGGAGCTCGACGACAATTCGGGCCAGGTGGTGCAGGCGATCCGCGATCTTGGGATCGCCGAGAACACACTTGTGATCTGGACCACCGACAACGGCGCCTGGATCGATGCCTGGCCCGACGCGGGCTACACGCCCTTCCGCGGCATGAAGGGTTCCTCTTTTGAAGGCGGCTTCCGCGTGCCGGCCATCGCCTGGTGGCCAGGCCACATCAAACCGGGCACGGTCAACATGGATATGTGGTCGCACATGGATTGGTGGCCGACCTTCGCCAAGCTGGCGGGGCTCGAGCCGCCGCCACATGACTGGACGGACAACAATGGCAAGCCGATCATCTTCGACGGCATCGACCTAAGTGACTCGCTGCTCGGCACAGGGTCCGGCAAGCGCGACTATTTCATCTACTTCAACGACCAGACTTTCGGGGGCTTGCGCGTCAAGAATTACAAGACGCTGTATACCGCCAAGGATACCTGGCTTGGACAGGATCAATCCCTGAAGATCCCGGCGGTTTACGATCTGTGGTGGGATCCAGGCGAGCAATACGACATCGTCTTCAATGGCGCCGCGCCGACGCGTGGAGACTTGAAGACGTCGCCCGGGAGATATTCGGGTCAGGATAATGGCTGGATCGGCCTCTACATCACGCCGGTCCAGACTCAGTTTTGGGACGAGTTGAAGACCCACCCGAACATTCCCTATCAGCCGTTCGGCGCCGGCGCCTACGAAGATATCCCACCGGAATTCCGGTAGGCGGCAACCTCGCTCAGCGAAATGAAAGGGCGCCCCCTCGGCCGCCCTTTCTGTTTTCCGCGCGCTCCTTAGCAGCCTGCGCTCGCCGCCTGCGGCGCAACGTCTCACGGCCTGCTCCATTGCGGTCGCGGCCGAGCAGGGTGCGTTCTAACCGAACTGTCCTGAGCGGCGTCGCATGCCAAACTTGCCCGCAAATTGGGCAAAACCTGTGCCGCGTGGCTCCCATGTTGCCAAAAGTCTGCAGAGTGTTGCCTCTTTGCTCTATCCGGGCGGCATAGTTAGGCATACCGTAAGTAGGACTTGCGAATCAGTTATTGCGGTGCAACATTGCAGTTGCGAAATGGCCGGCACGAGCATTAATGGTCAGCCAGCCACGCAATTGGTGATTGTAACGGAAAATGAGTCGCAGGTAGATGGACTTAAGGGTCAGTCCGCGTTGGGGTGTCAACCCTGTTAGCCCGGATTGAATAGTCCAAGCCTCATGCAACCAAGGCGACTTATTTCGCGTTGCAACATGGAGGAAGCGTCAAGGGCGGAGTTCCAGTTCAGAGGAAGGACTGGATCGTGAGCGGTGCTTACCGATCAACTCCAATAGGAGGCCCTATCGATGCTGACCAACCTCACCCTTGCCGCGGTGGCGAGCCGGCTCGTCTCTGCTCAAGCCGTTAGGCAGCCGCCAACGGCACCACCTCAAAACGTCAACAGCTTGCTTGAGCGGGGGGCCTAGCCATGGGCGTCCAAATCCCTCCCGTGCTGGTGCTCATCGTCTGCAAGACCGTTCTTGCCGGGGCGCCCGACCAGAACTCAGCTTTCACCCATTGGGAGAATCTCGAATGGGCGACCGAGCACTCGATGATGGTGTGCCGCCGCAACGAGATCCAGCTTTACGACCCGGCGGAAGGCATGAAGCTCAGTCCAACGGACGATCCCGTTCGGCCGCTCAATCCCAATTTCGCCATGGCGTCGCAATGCGCGAGAGCCGGGATTCGTCTTGCGACCGATTGGGACGACAGCCACAGAAACACCCGTTGGCGGGTCTGGCGCGTTGGTTGCCCATCCCCCATCGTGGATCTCAGGACAGGAACCGTCATCGGGTATAAGCTGCCAGAGTGCGGGCACCGCGATACGGTGATCTGCGAGACGGATTCCGTGATCTAGAGCGGAGGACGTGATGTCTGTCCGGTTGAGGATTGCCGCAGGGCTCGTGCTTGCCGGCGCGCTGATCGGCTTTGCCGGGTTCAAGGCCTATTCCGAGAAGCTCGGGCCTTTCGTTCAGGCGTACGGCACGACCTACTACAACGGCGACGGCCCGATTTCCGCGCCCCTCGCGTGCAAGCCCGAGAGCGAGATCGTCGCCGCGATCGGCCAAGTGCACGCCAAATACGACTATCTCGAAGGCGCCGATCTCGAGGTTTTCGAGCAGCGCGCGGCTGAGCTCAAGGGACTGCCGCCGCTCAACGTCGAAAAGCTATATGTCATCACCGAGGACGACCAGCTCCGCGACGGGGAGATGGTTCTGTTCATCGGGCTCAGGGTCAACTGCGTGACCACGGTGTTCGGGCTGCCGACGAAGCTTTACCGCGAACTGATGGGGAAGTCCGACAGCGCTTAGACGCGCTACTGAGGAGGATCATCACGCCACAGGGCGTCAAGGGATGCTCCTCTGAATGCGAAGGTCGCGTCTAAATTCCAATGCCAGCGTCCAATTTGGACGCCGAAGCCATCCGCTTTGCATTAGAGTGCGGCATCGATGTCGCTCTCAGTCTCGCCAAGCCGTCCAACACTGCCAGAGGGTCAACTCCTCTATGCGGTCGGCGATATTCACGGCCGGCTCGATCTGCTCGAGGCGATCCTCGCGCTGATCGAGGCCGATGCGGAGTCAAGCGGACATGTCGAGCGGCGGACCCTCGTCTTTCTCGGCGATTATGTGGATCGCGGACCCGACAGCCGGAGTGTGGTCGATAGAGTGATCAGTGGGTTGCCGCAAGGCTTCGAGGCGCATTTCCTCAAAGGCAATCACGAGGCCATTCTGCTCAATTTCCTCGACGATGCGTGGTCGCTCGACAATTGGCTGGTGAATGGCGGCGAGGCGACAATGCTGTCCTATGGCGTCGACACCGGGCGGCTCGCCCGGCTCCGCGCCCCTTCCGAGGCTTGGCGCCAAGCCTTCGCGGCGGTGCTGCCCGAGGCGCACCTTCGCTTCTTCAAGAGCTTGAAGCTCAGCGTGTCGTTCGGCGACTATCTCTTCGTGCACGCGGGCGTGAAGCCAGGCGTGCCGCTTGCGGCACAGACCGAAGCTGATCTTATTTGGATCAGGGGGCCGTTCCTCGACCATGCCGGCCCCTTCGAAAAGATCGTGGTGCATGGGCACACCCCAGGGGAACAGCCGGTGATACGGGCGAACCGCATCGGCATCGATACGGGCGCCGTCTTTACCGGCCGGCTCACGGCGCTCCGGCTTCAGGACGGCTCGGGAAAATTCCTTCAGACCTGAAGGTCGGACGGGGTCAGGTGTCGTGCCGCTCGGCGACGAGGCCCCTCAACCGGGCGCTCAAGCTGGTGCCCCCGGTCTTGCGGGAGCGGCGCGCCTCTCTGCGAGCGACGAATCGACGCGCAAACGAGCCTTTTGACTCTTCGGTCTCGCTGTCCGCCTCGTCCTCGGCCGGACCGTCGGGCTCCTCGCCGTACGTCGCACCGGCCATCCCGGCCGCCACGGTGTCAACCTCAAGACCGGGCTCGGCATCCTCTGGCTCGCGGGCAGCGCCGTTCCCGGCATGCTCCTGTTGCCAAGCCTCTTCGGTCTGTTGCGGAGCTTCATGCTCCTCAATCGCGTTAATCTCGGTATAGGTCTGGGCGACCTCGACGACCATGCGCTGCTGCGCTTGCGGTGCCCCTTGCGCCCGCGCCACGGCAAGAA
>Ga0209108_10002074_pt1 | contig 11591 bp, 9 predicted proteins | sample Rifsed10ft1_FD_184003 | JGI IMG/M metagenome (GOLD analysis project Ga0209108, IMG submission 184003) | Soil microbial communities from Rifle, Colorado, USA - sediment 10ft 1 (version 2) | ecosystem: Environmental > Terrestrial > Deep subsurface > Rock core/Sediment | place: Rifle, Colorado...
CCCGCTCGGGAGGAACCCAGGTAAGCGCCATCCAGATATCCCGGCCCCCGCCCTCCAGCCGGCCCGCCTCGGCCAGCGGGACCGCCCGGAGGTCGAAGGAAACGACATCGCTGGCCTGGCGGACTACCAGGCTCGAGGCGCCAGCCACCAGGGGAAGGTCCAGCGACCACTCGGCCAGGACGGCGGCAACCTGGCGCCGGGTGGTCAGGTCAATGACCCACACCGAGTCGCCGGCCTCTCGATGCACGAGGAGCCAACGCCCCGAGGCGTCCACCCGGAACTCCCGAGGCGGTCCCGGTAGCTCGATCGGCGCGAGCTCGACGAGGTTGAACCGGTCGAACACGCGGATTCGGGGGTCCTCCTGGCTGACGTAGAGGCGGTGGCCCGAGGGGCTGAACGTGACCCGCCGAGCCCGGATCCCCGAGGCGAGTTGGCGTTGATCTCGAGGCCCGCCGGTCTCGAAGAGAAAGACCCCGGAGTCGCCGGCGACTGCCACCAGGTCTCCCCAGGGGGTGGCGGCGACGTCGCCGGAAGGGAGCGCAACGGAATGCACGACCTGCTCGGCGCTGGCGGTGATGAGGCGTGCTGGGGAGGCCACAACCGCCACGACCTGGTCGCTTACGGTTCCGAACAAGGCTCGGGGGGGGCCAGGGAGGGAATCGTGGAACCGGGCCACTTCGCGACGGGCCACCCGGACGATCCGGCGAGTGGCATCTACGAGGTAGAGGGAGCCATCGGCCCCGGACGCACCGGTCACGATTCGGCCGAGGCGCTTGCGGACTCCTCGGGTTTCAAGATCTACCCCGACCAGGCTGTCACGAGTGTCGAGGGCCCAGAGTAACCGCTCGTCCAGGTCGGCGCCGAGGACGCTGCGGATCCGGGGCACTGGGTAAGAGGTCCAGCCCGCGGGTCTGAGGCTGTCGGGTCGGTAGGCTTCGACGGCTCCGCCCGCGCCCGAGCCCGGGAATCGAAGCAGCGACATCTGGGCCCCGACGGCGGGGAGATCGGGTGGGGGGGCGGCTGCCTCCCGCCGGCAGCCTGCTGCTAGAACCGCTGCGATGGCCGCCGCCCGGGCCATTCGGGCGGCGGGACGATTCCGGGTCAGAACGTGGGCCCCAGGCTGAGGGTCCAGTACCCTTTCTTCAGGAACGAGCGGCCCGCGGTGAAGCCCGGCCGTTGCAGCGGGAAGGAATAGTCGGCCCTGAGAATCAGGAAATTCAGAATGTTAGCCCTAATGCCGGCGCCGACCGAGGTCACCGGGGCGCGAACCGAGTCCGGCTCACCGGGATCCCGGCTCCACTTGAGTGTGCTGCCCTTTTGGAATATGAGCGCGGCATCGTAGAACACGACCCCTTCGACGGCCGGGAGGATCGGGGTGGCGATGCGGGCTCCGAAGAAGAGGGGCCACCGAAGCTCCACCCCGGCCAGCGCGAGCCGGGTGCCGACCAGCTGATCCACCGCGGCGCATCCGGTGACGGAGCCGGCGTCACTGGAGGTTCCCGGCTGACTGCATTCGTTGTCGGCGAAAGACCCCCAGGTGTAGCCGCGGAGGAAGTCGGGGATGCCGGCAAAGAACCGGAACTGGCTCTCGTCGCGCCCGTGCTGGCCGAAGTACTGAAGGCGGGTGGCGAGCGTGAACGGCCCCACGATCCGGTCGTAGCGCCGGTAGTCCGCCGTCAACGAGACGAACCGCCACTGCCCGAAGCGCGGCGCGACCTCGATGCGGGAGCGGCGTCCCAGGATCGGCCCCACCCCTCCGAACAGCGAGTTATCGAACACGTAGGCCGCGCTGGGCTGGGCGAAGGTTGCCTGGTCGAGGCGGTTGGTTTCGATATAGGCGTCGCGGGTCTGGAATCCGGTGATCGGGTCGAATGGGATCACCAGGGAGCGCCGGTCGTCGGTAACGTTGACAACCGCCGCGCCGAACTCGAGGCGGCTGAACCGGCTGAAGGGATAGGCGCTGATGACCTGGCCCTGCCGGACGACCAGGCGGCGGAGGTTTTCGCGGTACAGGGCTTCCCCCTGGACCGGGGACTCGGCTACGTCGGCGCTCTCGAAATAGAAGTAGGGCACCTGGGTGACCCCGGCGGCCCAGTTGAGCCGGCGGGTCAGGTTGACGTACATGGTCTGGAAATAGGTCTCGTTGAGCCTTCCGTTGAGCGAGGCCGCGATACCGAGCTGGTGGTTCCCCAGCATGTCGCCGAGTACGATCCCGGTCGAACCGGTGACGCCCTGGCCGAAGCTGTTTCGAGTGTAGCCGATGGTGGGGCGACTGACGTACTCGGGCTCGAGCCGGGCCTTGTAGGGGCGAAAGGTGAATTCGCTCGTATCCGGTGGAGTGAACTCCATCGAATCGAGGATCCGGGCGACGGAAATCGGCTCGCGAAGCCGGGCAGTGTCGGCCGGGAGGGAATCGGCCGGTCGGAAGCCCTGGGGGGTCCGGTAGACCGTGCGGCCTCCCAGGATCTGGGGTCCGGCGGGGGGAGGGAGGGTGGTCCGGGCAACTTCCGCCCGGGGAGCGATGGCGGCCAGGGTCCGGCCGGCGACCGGCGGGCGGGTCCAGGGCTGACCCTTGAGGGCCCGGGGATTATCCAGCGCGTACACGTCGTAGCGGCCCTGCTCGAAGTAGACAAAGGCAAGCCGGTCGGCACCGTGAGCCCAGGAGAGGCCGGGGGAGAGCGCGGTGATTCCCTGGACCCCGGTGTAGAAGTCGGTCAGTTGATAGCTCTGCCCGTCGGACCGATCGTAGAGGTAAATGTTCGAGACGCCGTTCCGGTCGGAGACGAAGGCCAGGGACTTACTGTCGGGAGCCCACTGGGGGTTGGTGTTGCGGCCGGCGTCGAGCCCATCGGGATACTCGATCCGGCCGGTCTCGAGATCATAGAGCGCGATCCGGAGCGGGGACCACCTCAGGGCCTCAAGGTCGGTACCGGGCCCCCGATCGGTGGCGAAGGCGATCGTCTTTCCGTCGGGAGACCAGACTGGGTGGAGGTCGGCCTCCCGGTCGCTGGTGAGCCGGGTCAGGCCGGTCCCGTCGAGGTTGACAGTGTAGAGGTCCGAGATTCCGCCCTCCAGGCCGCTGAACACCAGCCGGGAGCCGTCCGGGCTCCAGGAGGGGGTGGCCGCTCCGGCGAGGGGGAGCCGGATGGAGCGGACGGTGCGATTCCGGTCCACATCAATGATGACGATGTCGTCCCGGCCGGCTTGCTTGGCGGCGATGGCGAGGTAGTTGCCATCGGGCGACCAGCTTTCGGCGGAGTTGATGAAGCGGAAGGTCTCGTAGCTTCCGCTGTAGGTGGATTTGAGAAGCCGCTTCTCGGTCTTTCCGGTCGCCGCATCGGCCAGCCAGAGGTCCACGAAGTAGAAGTCCTTCTCGCTCAGGTAGGCGATCCGCCTTCCGTCCGGCGAGAGGGCTGGGGCGAGGTGCCATCCACCCCCGGTGCGCTTCCGGGTCAGGACTTCCTGGGCCATGTTCCGGGCCTTGGCCCGGTTGGCCACCTCGGGCAGGTACTGCTTCTGCACCGCGTCGCGCCACTGGTCCACGAGCTGGGGGAAGCTCATTCCGAGCACCCGCTGTAAGGCGGGATCGATCCCGCCCCCGGCCCCCAGCTTGGTGATCTGGCCGATGGCTTCGTCCCCCCAGCGCTCTCCGATATAGGCCACGAGGGCGTGCCCGAACCGGTAGGGGAACCACTGGTAGAAATCCCGCGCGCTCGGGAGCTTGGCTTCGTTGGCCGCGTCGCGAAGCCACATCGCGGTGTTCGGGTCCACCGGGCCCAGCGAGAAGTACTCCGCCATTCCCTCTCCGAACCAGAGCGGAGCGTTGGTGTTGATGATCCCCTGGGCCCCGCCGACCCGGCCGCGGGACCAGATATCGAATTGGAACTGGTGCACCATCTCGTGCTGGAGGACGTGCTGGTTTTCCTCGTAAGAACCGGTCAGGGGGAAGATGTTGCGGTGGCGCAGGAAGTCCGTGAAGCCTCCGGTGCTCTCGTCAATCTCCTCGCCGGTCGTGTTGGTTTGCTGGAAGTCGGCCTGGGAGGCGTACACGATGATGGGCTTCCGCTCCTCGAACGTGTGGTTGAGCGCCCGGGAAAGCTTGGCGTACGACCGCTCGGCGATCCGGGCCACGTCCAGCGCGGCGGCCCGCTCGACCGGGTAGTAGTACACGTCGAAGTGCTCGGTCTGGATGATCCGGAAGTCGAACCTCCCGTACTGGACCTTGTTGCGGCCGAAGTACTGGGCCGGAAGGACCGCCGGAACCAGGCCAAGCAGCAGTGCCAGAGCGCCGATGCGTCGCGTCATGAGAGCTTCCTTTCGACAGCGGGCCGGAGCCGGGGAGCATCGCTCCAGAGCCGCTCCAGCTGGTAGAACGCCCGCGCCTCAGGGTGAAACAGGTGAACCACCACGTCCAAATAATCGACCAACACCCAACGACCGGAAGGCAGCCCCTCGACATGGTGGGGTTGCACGCCGGCATCCTCGATCCGACGGATTACCGCATTGGCTATGCCGCGGACATGGGCATCCGAAGTACCGGACCCGATGACGAACCAATCCGTTGCGTCATTGAGACCTCGGAGATCCAGGGCCACCAGGTCCCGGGCGCTCAGGCCATCCGCGGCCCCGAGCACCATGTCCACCAGGGGGGACGCCCCGGAGGACACTCGGGCCTTGCCGGTGCTCTCCCCGCCTCTTCCGGCCCGGGTCAATCCTCGACCTGCCAGCAGAGACCCAGGGCCCCTGGCCCAACATGGGTCCCGAGCACGCCCGTGGCCAGGGCGACGAAGCAGTCCGTGGGCCGGTAGGTGGCGACGAGGTCATTCCGGACCCGGTCCGCCAGCTCCGGCGCTTCCACATGCGCGATCCCGAACCTCACCCGGCGGGGCCTCGGGGATAGTCGGCGGTCCAGGTGGGCGAGCATCCGCCCCGCCACCGCCTCCCGGCCCCGGACCCGATCCACCGGAACCACCCGACCCCACCGGTCAAGGCTCAGGATCGGCTTGACGTCGAGCATCCCCGCGAGCCAGGCCTTGCCGCGGGAAACCCGGCCCGACCGGATCAGGTTGTCGTAACGGTCCACCGTCAGCAGCAGCCCGGACTGGTCCCGGACTCGCTCGCACTCGGCGGCGATCCTGGCGGCAGACCACCCCGACTCGGCAAGCTCTGCCGCGCGAAGCGCGAGCAGGCCCACCGAGAACGACGCCGCCCGGCTATCCACCAGGGTGACACCCGAGAGCCCCGCCGCCCTGACCGCGGCCTGGGCCGCCTGGAAAGTGCCCGACAGCGCGGAGCCGAGCAGGACCGCCACGACTTCGTCGGCTTCTTCCAGGGCCGAGCGGAAAGTCCGAACGAAATCGGCCGGAGTGGGCTGAGAGGTCGTGGGGAGGTCCTTCGCCGTGCGGAGCCGCCGATAAAACTCCTCAGGCCGCAACCCGACCCGGTCCTGAAACCCGATGTCCCCAAAGAGGACCTGCAGGGGCACCATTGCGATATGATGGCGATCCAAAACCGCATCGGGGAGATCGGCTGAAGTGTCCGTGACGATCGCTACGGGACGGCGCGTGCCGTGGGAGAGTCTCCGATGTTGCGCCCTCATGTCGTCGGCCTTGGTGGCAGTCACCTCACCCCACCGACCGGCAAAGCTAAAGACGGCCTCGGGGGAATCGGTGTGCACATGGATCTTCAGGATGTCGGACACCGCGGCAACGACGACCGACCCGCCGAATTGGTGCATGGCGGCGCGCACCTCGTTGGCTCCCGGGATCGGGGCTCCCCGTACGATCAGCTCGGTGCAGAACTGGTAGTCCTGCTCCGGGGCGACGGCGACCAGGGCGGCGGCGCTCAGGTCCGAGCCGAAGTCGAGCTCGCCGGGAGGGGCCGGGAGGATCGGGTCGCCCTCGATGAGCCGCACCACCCCTTCCAGCATCCGGACGAAGCCCTTCCCGCCGGCATCCACGACCCCGGCGCGGCGCAGCACCTCGAGAAGCTCCGGGGTCCGGGCGAGAGCGGTTTCTCCTTGCGCGAGCATCCGCTGGGCGAATCCGGAAAGGTCGGGCGAATCGGGGGCCGCTCGCTCGGCGGCCTCGGCGGTTTCGTCAGCGACGGTGAGGATAGTCCCCTCGCGGGGATCGTCCAGCGAAGCGCGGAGGGCATTGGCACCGCGCCGCATCGCGGCGGCGATATCCGGCGCGCAAGCCGTCGGACGGTCGCCGAGGCTTTCGGCGAACCCGAGAAGAAACTGGGCCAGCATCATTCCGGAGTTGCCCCGAGCGCCGAGGACCGCGCCCCGGGCCATGGTGCGGGCGGTTTCGCCGAGGGGGGCCCGCCCCAGGGTCCGGCAGGCCTCGGCGACCGAGCGGAGGGTGAGAGTTAAGTTGGTGCCGGTGTCGCCGTCGGGAACCGGGAAGACGTTCAGCCGGTTGATTTCCTCTCGCCCGGCGTTGACCCAGTCGGCGGCGGCGAACACCGACCGGGCCAGCCGCGGTCCGTCGAGGTAGGCGATTGCGACCGGAAGTGCCAAGCTCAGCCGGGGACGATCCTGACCCGGACCGCCGCCTGGACGTCCGGATGGATCCGGATCGGGACGGTGTGATCTCCGAGGAGCTTGATGGGGTGGTCGAGGTCGATCCGCCGCTTGTCCACCGGGTGGCCGGCCTGCTGCAAGGCGTCGGCGATGTCCTGGGCCGTGACCGAGCCGAAGAGGCGTTCGCCCTCGCCGGCCTTGGCGGAGATCGTGACCGTGACCGCCTCGAGCTTGGCGGCGGCCTCCCGGGCCTCGGCCCGATCCTCGGTGGCTCGGGTCTCCCGGGCCCGGCTCTCCCCGGCGATCCGCTTCTTGTTGCCCTCGGTCGCTTCGTAAGCGAGGCCCTGCGGCAGCAGGTAGTTCCGGGCGTACCCCGGCTTGACCCGCACGATCGCGCCGGCCTTGCCGAGCGATTTCACGTCTTCCCTGAGAATCACTTCCATCAAGGCACTCCTTCCGATGCGGAGGGGAGCAGACGCTTCCTGATGTCGAGCCACGTGTCGGCGAGCCCGATCGCCATGCAAGTGCCGAGGGCGACAAGGTTAAGCAGCACCGCCAGCGCGACGGCACCGATTCGGAGGATAACCGGCGCCCGCGCCAGAAGCGCAGAAAAAACCGCCAATCCCCGGATCGCGTACAGTCCGGCCCAGACGACGAGCAGGTTCTCGGCGAGGGCGCGCCATACCGGGGGAAGCGGAGCCAGCAGCGAAGCCAGTGTAAAGATAGCACCCCAGACCAGGTGGTCATTGAACCGGAACCGCCGGAACGGCAGGGGGGGAGTACCGGTAGGAACGCGGGAGATCCGGTGCTGCCACAAGGCGGCCAGGCCGATTCCGGCCAGCGCCTGGAGGGCCAGGAGGCCGGGCATGAGCCGGGCGATTCGGGGGACGGCCTCCAGCACCGGCCGGATCAAAGTCTCGAGCTCCTGCCGCGTGGCTGGATTAGTGGTGAGGTTGGGGACCGACCGGTATGCCTCCACCAACATGGTGGCAAAGGCCCGCTCAACCTCGTTCCAGCCGACTCCGCGAATGCCGCACCAGGCCGCGATGGCGACGACCGCGACCAGGAGCGCGGCCCCGGCCCGAGCCAGCACCGGGCCGCGGCTCCGCAGGCTCAGCACCCCGAAGGCGAGGGCGAGAGCCACTCCGCTGGCCCTCAGCAGGCCAAGTCCCAACCCGGCCGCCCCGGTCATCGAGACCACGATTCCGATGCTCGCGGCCAGAAAGGCCAGCACCTCCCGGCGGGCTCGGATCCCCGCCAGGAGCAGAAGCGCGGCAAAGGGTCCGAGGAAGTAGAGAGGCGGCGCCAGCAGCAGAAACGCCGCCAGCACCGCCACTCCGCCGACCCGGAGCCGCCGGGGTCCGGTCAGTCGTGGTATCCCTTGATGTAGGGGATGAGTGCCAGGTACCGGGCCCGCTTGATCGCCACCGCAAGCTGGCGCTGATGGCGGGCCGAGACCCCGCTCAGCCGCCGGGGAAGGATCTTGCCGCGCTCGGTGAGAAACCGGCCGAGGAGCTTCTCATCCTTGTAGTCCACGACCCGGATCCGGAGCTCGGCGATCGGGTCGCCCTTTTTGGCGCGGCTCATTCATCCTCCTCGAAATCGGCCCGGGGCGGGAGCGCCTGGGCCGGCGTAGGCGGTTCGTCGTTGAGCACCAGGAGATGCCGGATCACGCCTTCGTCGAGCTTGATGGCGCGCTCGAACTCGGGCAGGGCGGTCGGCTCGGCGTCGAAATTGGCCACCACGTAGTAGCCAGTGTCGCGTTTCCGGACCGGGTAGGAAAGGGTCCGCTTGCCCCAGTGGTTGAAGGCGGGCTCGCTGCCCTCAATCCGAACCAGGGAGTGGAAAGTCTGGAGCTTCTGTTTGATGGTCTCTTCGTCCAGGGAAGGATCGAAGATGTAGACCACCTCGTATGGGCTGGCCATGCCACCGTCCTTTGGTCTTGGCGCCCGGCCCCTGGTGGGGGGGCCGGGAGGTGAATTGGGAGTGAGGAAGATAACCGGTGGGCGGTGAACCGTAAACGGTGAACGGCGATGGCGGGGGCCTCTGCTGCCCGGTACCTTACACCGCTGTCCCATCCCGGCGACGCGGCCACCCGAGCATCCCAGGGCCTCTGAAAGCGAGGTATCTCATGGTTATCCGCGCGCTCGTGAGCGGCGCGTTCGCTCTCTCCCTGGTTTCCGTGGCGTCGGCGCAGTCCCCGGGCCCATCGCCCTCGTTCGAGGCGGTGATCGAACTAAAGCTCGCCGGCGGCTCAGCCATCTCGCCCAACGGCCGGCACGTGGCGTTCACAATCCGCTCCACCGATTGGAAGGAAAACCGATACGATACGGAGATCTGGCTATCCCGGGACGGTGGAACCCCCTTCCAGCTGACTCGGAACCCCAAGAACAACAGCGGCTCGCCCCGCTGGTCTCCCGACGGAAAGTGGATCGCCTTCTTGAGCGATCGCGGCGAAAAGCAGCAGGTCTACGCCCTCGCGCTCGAAGGCGGTGAGGCGTTCAAGGTCACCAACGCCGAGAACGGGGTGAACGCGTTTGCCTGGGCGCCCGACGGGAGCCACGTCGCCTACACGGCCACCGAACCGGAGACGCCGGAGCTCAAGCAACGCAAGGAGAGATTCGGCGAATTCGCTGGCGAGGATGAAGACTGGTCCGCCAGCCATCTTTGGGTGGTGGCGACCGACCCGAACGACTGGGCCAGGGGCTCAATTCCCCCCGGCACCCGGCTCACCGGCGGTACCGGTCTCACGGTCGGGAGCTTTGCCTGGGCGCCGGACGGCCAGCGGATCGCCTTCGACCACCGTGCCGATCCGCTCATCAATTCCGGGAGCACCTCCGACATTTCGCTGGTGACTATCGCGACCCGGGCGATTACCCGTTTGGTATCCGATCCCGGCGGGGACAGCGGACCGGTCTGGTCGCCCGATGGCGGTTGGGTCCTGTACGGCTCCTCGGGAGGAGACACCACCTCCAACTACTACCGCAACGGCAGGCTCATGCGGATCGCCGCGAGCGGCGGCGCGGCGACCCGGCTGGCCCCTGATTTCGACGAGCAGGTCGGCGGCGTCGAGTGGACCAAGCGGGGGATCTTTTTCACGGCGTTTCACAGGACCGAGCGGCCGCTCTACCGCCTGGATCCGGAAACCGGAGCGGTGACGGTGATCGGCGGCGGGAAGCTCCGAATCGGAGGAGCGACCTTCTCCGCCGACGGCAGCCGCCTGGCATTCTCGGCCGGGTCCGCCACCACCCTCACCGAGGTTTACGTCAGTGCGCTCGAGCCCTTTGCCCCGGCTTCGCTCACGACCATGACCGGGCAGCTGGCCGGCTGGCCGATCGGCGGCTCGGAGGTGGTGTCCTGGAACAGCCGGGACGGCGCGATGATCGAAGGAGTACTGCACCGGCCGGCGAACTTCGACCCGGCGAGGAGGTATCCCTTACTCGTGGTCATCCACGGTGGCCCGACCGGCATCGCCCTGCCCCAGCCGCCGGCGGGAGGGGTCTATCCGATCGCTCAGTGGGTGGCGCAGGGCGCCCTGGTTCTGAGGCCCAACTATCGGGGATCTGCGGGTTATGGCGAATTGTTCCGCAGCCTGAATGTCAGGAATCTCGGCGTCGGCGACATGTGGGACGTCATGTCGGGCGTGGATCACCTGATCCGGCAGGGGAGCGTGGACACGGCCCGCATGGGGGCGATGGGCTGGAGCCAGGGCGGGTACATCTCCGCGTTCCTGACCACCAATACCACGCGCTTCCGGGCCGTCTCGGTGGGGGCGGGGATCTCGAATTGGGTGACCTACTACGTCGCGACCGACATTCATCCCTTCACGCGCCAGTATCTCAGGGCGACCCCGTGGCAGGATCCCGAAGTGTATCGCCGGACCTCCCCCATGACGGCGATCCGCCAGGCCAGGACCCCGACCCTGATTCAGCACGGCGAGTTCGACCGCCGGGTGCCGATTCAGAACGCCTATGAGCTCTGGCAGGGATTGCAGGATCAGGGGGTGCCGACCCGTCTCGTGGTGTACAAGGGCTTCGGGCACGGAATCACCAAGCCCAAGGAGCAGCTCGCGGCCGTAACCCACAACTGGGAGTGGTTCGGGAAGTACCTGTTCGGGCCGAGGGCCGAGCGGATTACCAAGTCACCCAAACCAGACTGACGACCGCGAGTCGCCTGGTCATGATGCGCCTGGAATCAGTTCAAGTCGGCCAGACCCGGACCTACGGCACTCCCGGTGCCACCAATCCGCTCGAGCGCCCCTGGACCAGCGCGATCCGGAAGGAACCGGTGCCGGGGCCGGTGTGGGCCGGGCGGGAGGGTCTTTCGGGGGATCAGCAGTACGACCGCAAGGGTCATGGGGGGCCGGACCAGGCGCTGCTCATGTACTCGGCGGACCATTACCCTGCCTGGCGGGAAGAGTGGGGCCGGAAGGACGTCGGGCCGGGCGCATTCGGGGAGAACCTGACGGTATCGGGCCTCAACGAGGACACCGCCTGCATCGGCGACATCTACCGGATCGGGGAAGTGAGGGTGGAGGTGTCTTCGCCCCGGTCGCCGTGCCAGACCCTGGCCCGGCGGCACCGGATTCCCGAGCTGGTGAAGATCATTACCCAGAACCACCGTTCCGGTTGGTACCTCAGGGTGCTGCAGGAAGGGTGGGTTGAGGCCGGGGTGCCGATGGTGCTGGTGGACCGGCCTTACCCGCAGTGGACGATCCGAAGGGCCGCCACGGTCAACTGGATGCGGATGGACCTGCCCGAGGAAGCCCGCCTGCTCGCCGCCTGCCCCGCCTTGCGGGCGGAGTGGCGGAAGAAACTGCAGCGGGCCTTTAGCGCTCCGACGATATCGTCAGCTTGAAGCCGTCGGGGTCGGTCGTCTCGAAGATGCGGCTTCCCCACTCGGTATCGTGCGGCTCGGTGTCCAGGACGATTCCGGCGCTCTTGGCACGGGCGGCCACGCCATCCAGGTCCTGGCTGGTCCGGATCCAGAGCCGGAAGCCGACTCCCTTGCTTCGGTCGCGGCCTTTCTTCCAGTCGTCCTGACTCAACCCCAGGTTGACCTGGCC
>Ga0209108_10002075_pt1 | contig 11589 bp, 6 predicted proteins | sample Rifsed10ft1_FD_184003 | JGI IMG/M metagenome (GOLD analysis project Ga0209108, IMG submission 184003) | Soil microbial communities from Rifle, Colorado, USA - sediment 10ft 1 (version 2) | ecosystem: Environmental > Terrestrial > Deep subsurface > Rock core/Sediment | place: Rifle, Colorado...
TGATCTTTGGTTCGCATCCAGACGCAATGCTCGTTCCCTTGATAGTCTAGCCCAGATGATGTGTCCAACTTGCCATTTCGCGACAGCAGCCTTCCAAGCTGAGATTCGTGGGTTCGAATCCCATCACCCGCTCTGCACCGAAGCACCTGTTTTTATAGACGTTTTGCGCCCCCTCTCCATGATGGGGCGCATAAAAACCATCACCGAAAAACAGGAGCTTTTGGCAGCCGTCACTGCTGGCCTGCACCAGTCGGTGGACGGCTTTCTTGTTGCCAAACGCGCTGAAGGGTTGAGCGCGGGCACGCTGCGCAAGATCTATGGGCCGCTGGCGAGTAGAGGCAACTAGGGTCTGCAAAACCCTCATTCGGCGGTTCAAATCCGTCCGTCGCCTCTAAGATGTGAAAAAGCCCTGTAAATCCAGAGCTTTTTGATTTCGAGTCGTTCGACTGGATCGATCCAAGTCTCGTTGAGCGGTTTGCCATAGAGTTGATGGTGGCGTCGCTGGCGCCGAAAGTGATGAAACGCTTCCCAACCCCCATTCTCGTTGACCGCACGCAGGGCCAGAGCTTCGGCTCCGGCGACCGTCCAGCGCATGCCCGAGAGTTCCATGCGGTCTTTGACCAGATGCCGACACGCGCCTTCGACCACAGCCCGGTGAGTCTGACGCTCGAACTCTGGCACCTACTTTTCTCAACCCTCGATCAAGATGGCACGCGCTGGCGCGCCATCTGCGCCGACCAGTTTGAGGGGCAGACAGTACAAGGTGTAATGGCCGGCCGCGATGCCGCTCAGGTTCAGCCCCTCTACCGGGATGATGCCTGCGCGCAGAAGAATGTCGTGCGGGGTGAGCGGGTCGGGGTAGGGGGCAACCGAGAGATAGTCCACGCCGATCACCTTGACCCGGTGCTCCACCAGCCAGCGTGCGCCGTCGGCGGTGACGGCCACGTAATCGGTGTTGAAGTCGCGCACGTCGCGCGCCCACAGATCGGAGTTGTGCGTGCGGACGAGCAGACGCTCTGTCCTGGCGGGAATGTTCATCGCCTCGAAAACGTCGGCGGTGAGCGCGTTGGCGTTCAGCGCATGGCAGACGAGCGCCGGGCCGCACAACACCTCGAGGGGGAGCGCGTCCACGCCCGCGCCGCCCGGCACGAAATGCAGAGGCGCGTCGAGGTGCGTGCCCGTGTGCACGCCGAGCGACAGCTCCGAGACCGTGGCGAGGTCGCCCTTGGCCTGATCCAACGTGCGTCGCAAAGTGACATTGGGGTTGTCCGGCCAGACGACCATGCCGGGGAAGACGGGAAGGGAGATGTCGCAGAGTTTCATTGGGCCTCCTCGCCTGTGATCGCCGCCGCGCCGATCTGCGCCAGTTCCATATCTTCGGCTTCGGGCAATCCGCTGACGCCCACCGCCCCGACGACTTCGCCGTTCACCCACACGGGGAGGCCGCCGCCCCAGCCGATGTAGCGCGGGTCGCCGAAATAGGCCATGTCGAAACCGTCTTTGGGATCGCGCGCCGCCGTCCACGCTTTGTTGCTCGCAATCAAGATGGACGGTAGGGGAGCGCCGTCCAGACGCAGCAGCGCGATCAATTCTCCGTGCGTGTCCGTCACGGCGATGACGGCGGCCTTGCCCCGGCGCACCAGTTCCTGTTGAATAGCCTCAATGGCGCGCTGAGCGTCGGCGTGGCCCAGGCTATGCAGGTGTTGCATGGTCTCATCTCCTGAAAGCCTGTTCATGTGCGACGCACATCAAAAGTGCCTCGCACGTCGAATTTTTCGGTGGCCGCCTCGGCCACAGGCAACGGCACGACGCCTCGGCTCGCGTCCGTGCAGCCGACGAGCAGGTTGGTCGGCGCGAGGCCCCGGCGGCGGGCGAATAACCGCTTCAGCCGCTCGTCGCCGGACGCTTTCCGCTCCGTGCTGAGTTCTCCGTGGAACGGCCTGGCCTCGCCGCGTTCTGCAAAGGCGGCTCGATCCAGCAACTCCATCCGCCGTTGACGCAGGCGGAGATGCAGCAGGTCGCCGTCGCGCAGGTAGAGGATACCGCCGCCGCGAATCGCCTCGGGCGTGACGTGGCCGATGGCGGCCCCGTACGTGACGCCGGAGTAGCGCCCGTCGCTGATCACGCTGACGAGCGGCCAGAGCGCGCGGTTGGTCGAGAGCTGCAGCATCGAGGTCGCCATCTCCGGCATCCCGTAGGCCTCCGGCCCCTGCCCGCTGATCACGACCGCGAGCTTGAGCGTCTTGGCTTTCACCATTTCGGCGAATCCCGCCTCCCCGGTGAAACGGGGGAGGGGGTGGGGGCTGTTGTGCCGGTGAAGCGCGGCCATGAGCGCGGGCGAGAGCGACAGGCGGCTCTCCAATGCCTCGAGGAAATGCACGTCGAGCAGTTGGCGGTTGGCCTCGTCTTCGTTTTCAAAGTACGCGACCACCGCGACCTTCTCGTCGAACGCGTTCAGGTGCTGGTCCGGCAGGCCGCTGATCTTCACCACTGCCGAGGCGAGCCAGTTGCCGCGCAGCACGTCAATCCCGCTCACCCTCCGGCGCGGCTTCGAGACGACGATTGGGTTCACGGTCACGGCGGCGGCGGCGAGGTTGCGGGTATCGCCCAAGCGCTGCCGCCACGTCTGCCCGGTCACGGTCGGCGCGTCGAGGTTCATCGGCACGCCGAGCCGGTCGAGCTCGTAGACCACGGTCTCGATGCCGCGGCTCTGCCCGGCGCAGCACTGCTGCGCCCACGCGAAGATGTCGCGGCCCTCGGTGAGCGAGTAATCGAAGATGTCGGGGATCGGCGTGGCGGTGCGGATCGCGTCGTAATCTTCGAGCGAGAAATCGGCGCCGGCGTAGAGCATCGCGGCGACGATGTGCATGATCAGGTTGGTGCTCCCGCCCGTGGCCGAGTGGACGCGGATGGCATTCTCGATGTTGTTGCGGACGAGGCTGCCGACCGAGAAGGCCGGGTCGTCGAAGAAGGTGAAGAGCGCGTCCACGGCTGTGTTCACCTGCGGCTGAGCCGGCGGGTCGGTGAGCAGTTCGAGCGCGGGATGCACCAGGCCGAACGCCGAGACCACGTCGCGCGAGGAGTTGCCGGTTCCGTGGAACGCGCAGATGCCGCCCCTTGGATCGCATGTGTTCACCGCGAGGCGCTTCTCGAAATGCTTGTGCGCGGCGGGCGTGAGCAGCCCGGCCTCGACCGCGCGCACGAAGATGCCTTGAAATGACGTGTTGCTCGAACACTGGAGGATGTAGGCGAGCGTATCGCGCACGTCATCCGCGATCTGTGCCTGCCCGGCGCGCTCGGCTTTCTGCGCGAAGTCTTCCAGCTCGCCGCGCAGGTCGGCGGGGATGGTCCCGCCCTTGAGGACGTGCGCGGGCGCGAAAGTGGCGAACACGCTCGCCTCGCCGCGCGCCTGCCGCACCCGGTCGAGCAGCGCGAGCGCGGAGACGATTGCCATCGGCGTTTTGTCGCAGCCCTGAATGACGAACGCGCCGTGATAGCCCTGGCCTTCCATCTGGTTGACGACCATCTCGGCCACGGCGTTGCGCGATTGAAGCGAGTAGCTCATGCCGCGCGTGGACTGCGCCGTGCCGTCGCACACGACCGGGATGGAGAACGAGAACGGGACGCCGCCTTTCTCCCAGATGCGGGCCGCGGCTTTGAGCACCGTCTCCAAATCCATCACGTGCGCGGGGTGGTCGGGCGAGCCGCCGACGATGGCGATGCGCGGCGCGTTCGCGTCGAGGCGGTCGTACACCTCGCCGAGGTCGGCGCGCACTTCGATCCCGAGCACCTGCCGCGCGCGGTCGAGCAGCCCGGCCACGCAGATGGGCTCGTTGGCTTTGCCCTGCACGTTGTCTTTGTACGGGTTGTAGCCGGATTCGACGATGGGGAACGTGGGCATAAAGATGTTCCTCTATACTTATTCTGTCGCATCACCAATTTGCGATTATGGCTTCCAAGTAGCGCATAACCGGCCCTCGCCTGAGGTGTTGGTGGGCGAACTGATTCCGATAGCTCCTCAAACAACCATAACAACTTGTATCCTCGCCGCATTTGCAAGCCCCACTCACTCTTGTTAATGCTGCTTCCAATGTCCTCTTGAGCACATCGTTTTCCTCCAATCTAGCGACGAGTCCCGCTCCGCCGGGAACATTGTCATAGAGGATAATCGGAGGAATAAAGTACTCGCTACCATAAGCCACGGTCGCATTCAGATCGGATGAGGGGACTTCTAGAATCTCAGCGGCACCTTCAACAACTGCGTAGGCAAGCGAATAAGCAAACCAAATGGGTTCAATATCCATCACTGACGGCTGGGTAAGGAATTGCATACGGAGTACGTCGGTCGCAAATTCGTGTCCAAGAGAGATACCTGTTTGAATTTTCCCCAAACATTCTGTTCCAAACGGAGTTTTATGTCCCTTTTTGAGTTCGCTGGGTTTGACGCCTGCAGCGCAAGTTTCACAAATGTTGAAGCCCTCTCCCTTACGGCCTTCACAAAGTACAACCATATTTCCAGGCGATGTCCTGGTGAGTTGAATACTGCCGAATGACATCTTACTCGGCTCTATCCCGGTGAAACCCACAAAGTACGGCCTTGTCGTGAAAGTCTTCGCAGGACGCCGCTTAGGCTCCTCTGGCTTTCCTATAGCCGTAACAAATCCAAATATGGGATCAATATACTCGTACTTTTCGGGCAATTGGTCACAACCGCACCTACCAGGAGGTTCCACATCTTCCTGCCCCCATTGCTTGAAAAAATTATGCTGGATACATCTCCGGTAGAATTTCCGCGGCCACTCCTTGCCAGCGACTTTCTTGAGGCCTTTGGATTCCCATTCTTTCTTGTTAGCAACCAGCTTGCTAGTCGGCGCAAATTCCGCGACGGCGATCGCAAGGTCTCTTTGAAGGGAAACCTCGAATGACTCACGGCTTCTGCCTGTTCTTACTGGATGAGTATCCAACTCCACCACATCTACTGGAAAGCCATATTTAGGGACCACGGCCTTCCGTGAAAGGAAGGAGAGGACGTCTTCGCCGACAATCGTGCTCACCCGCGCGCTTGCCCGCTCGGCCGCCTTATAGTCCCGCTTTTGTGCGGATGTGGTTTCAAACTCCTTCACACTCTTGTAGTCGCTTGAGACTTCGGCTTCAGCAAGCACAAGGCGACTTTCGCTCCCTGTAATTTTCTCAGTCCAACTCCCATCATTCAATCCTATTGACTCTGCCATTTGTTCAGGAACAACTGCGCGTAGGGAGTTTTCTAATCCTACTCTGTTAACTTGAAGGAACTCCCTAAAATCAAATATCCCAGTGGGCTTCTCAATCTCTTTAAAGAAAGTTCCCACATTTTCGAATCTAATCGGGAAAGCTCGAAAAAAACGAGATAGCGCTGTCGCCGCTACATGACGGAGAATGATTTTCTGATTGCTCAGACGTAGCACAGGTGATCCGGTTGTCCCCTTGAGCATCTGTTGGGGATTGGCAAAATGGTAGAGATCGTGAGGTCCGCGCTTGCAGTATGTGATTGCAATTCCTGGGTATCCCTTACGGCGACCAGCACGCCCAACGCGCTGTGCGTAGTTGAAAGCTTCAGGAGGCACATTTCTGAGGAAGACAGTATCCAAGTCCCCCAAATCTACCCCTAGTTCAAACGTTGTAGAACAACTCAAAACGTCTATCTTGTTCTGCTTGAAGTCTCTTTGAAACTCACGCGCCCTTTCCTTGTCAATTTGTGCTGTATGCTCTTCTACTACTAAACGCCCTGGCAAATCTTCATCGTAGAGGAGGCGATAATGGTTTTCCTCCAAATCAGCTGAGTGAATCTCTTTGAGTTTGCCGGGGCATTTGTGCCTTGGACAAACGCCTTTGATCGACACTTTTTGTAAGCGACCACATTTATCGCATTGAAAGAGGGGCACATCCTTTCCAACAGGAAAGGATCTCCACCAATCCGGGTTCAATCTGTGAGCATCACCCACACGGATCAGGAGACGCGCATCAGATGAATGCTGATCATCCCATTGCCGCACGCGTTCCCAGATTGCGCGGAGAGTCCTGTCAGCAAGTTCTACGGCTTCATTTTCCGCCAAACCAATCGCCAAAAGTATTCGCTTCAGAAACCCGGCCCTGGCTGTCGTCGCTCCAGCCCAACTATTCATAGCACGTCCGCCTCTCGATTTAATTAGTTGGACAGAGACTTGCCGCGCCTGGAGATTGAGCTCTTCCCAGTTGTCATTGTTAATCGAAACGGCGTCCTCAGTGCGAAGTTCGACAGCCCTTTCGCGCCGCATAAAGCCGAATAAGATGGTCTTCAACTCTTGTGCCCCGTGTTCGCTCAATGACCAAGGCGGAAGTTGCAAAACTTCTGGAATCTGAAAGCCATCCGGCCATTTGATTGACCAATGAAGCAAGCCAACGCCATCCAATGAAATTCTTGGTTCGTCAGTAAGAAATTCCCGATAAAGAGCAAGCCAAGCTTCACGCCGAAGTTCAATATCCCCCTTTGAGGCTTCAAAGACCTGTAAATTTCTAAAAAGATCACGCATACCAGTCGCAAGTTCACGCAGGGACAAGCCCTCCAGAGTATAAGGAGCGAGTTTCCGGGCGGCCCGCAGAATTAGATTGCGATTACGAATATCTTCATATGACTTCTCAAGATACCAAGCGAAGAACGCTGCTTCTTGGCGTCCATCAGCGAACGCCAAGACCTTCTTGCGATCTGCCGGAAGGTTTTGGTGAAGCGTCGTCGCTATTACGGCGTGTGGGCCATCAGTGCCATGCACTACTTCCCGTACAGGATCAGGCGCTCGATAACCGCAAGCGCTACAAGTCGGTATTTGATCTTCCCTTTCGCCAGCAGATTCCTGTTTGACCACAAGAATTGAGGTATTGTGTCCACACCCGTCCTCGTTGGAGTTGGGTTTAGCTCGCCAGATCTCTCCACACCGGATGCAGAGTCGGAAGGATTGCTTTTGCTTTACATCATTATCACCATCGTTGTCGCTTTCGATTTCTTCAGCTTCAACAGGATGGAAAAAATCTGCGCCAAATTCAGGATGTCCAGGGTCACGCATCGCTTCTCGCAATTTTCCATCCTTTAGTTTGCCAACAAAGTAGTGCTGACCGCATTCGCGACACAACGCGACTTCGAATGCTACGCCGCCATTTTCTAGCGTTTGGCGATCCAAATAGACTCTCTTTTCCGGCCAATATGAAACGAAAGCCCCTTCCAAAGATCGGAGAAAGAGATGATAACGGGCGGAGAGAAGCGGAGAATCAGAAATGGGATCTTGAGCTTTCAACAGCAGATCCACAAGTTCAGAAAGCGCTGCGACCCTTTGTGGATTTGGCACATCAGCGAAAACTTCGTCTGCAAGCGCTTGAACTTCCGTAGGCGTGCCGGTAATTTGACGCCGAAGCCGGATCGCACGACTATCCTGCTGAAGAAGTTGTCCGACTTTTTTTGGCATTTCCATATCAATCGGAAGCGGCGCATTGATGTCTGATGCCAATTTAGAGAGCTGAATTTGCGTTTCTTCTGAGAGAGATATAAGGGCTTTGTGGAGAACAGGGTAAATCGTTGGCGAAATGGTCCTAAAGCCTTCCTCAGGCAATGGCTCGGTTTCTCCTAAGATTACATCCTCCTCACGAAACTCTTCGCCAAATAAGTCTGCCGCAAATCTCGCTACATTCTTACTGTCCTCTTTACCGCCAGCAATGGAGGCGCTGGTTGCGATACAGCGGAACTCTCCAGCTTGTCCCCCTTCCCTAAGCCGACGTTTTAACCGCCTGATGAGCATCGCCATCTCTATGCCTTTTGAACCTCGATACTGATGCGCCTCATCCAAAACTAAGAATGTCCACCACTTGGCTCGGCCATCATCAAAGAGTTCGCTGTCTTTCGGACGGAGCAGCAGATACTCCAGCATCGAGTAATTTGTGAGGAGGATATGGGGCGGCTCTTGGCGCATTTCCTTTCGAAGAACCAACTCTCCCGCGCAACGCCCATCTATGCGGCTACGAGCGTTGCGAAAAGAGTCTCTTTCGTCTTCCGGTGTATCGCCTGTGTATTGCCCAAATGTAAAGTGGAAAGGCGAACGACTCTGTTTTAAAAGCGCGCAAATGCCAGGTGGGGTAGAAGGGCCACCTGGTGAGCCAAGTCTGTCTCGCTGGTCATTCGCAAGCGCGTTCATTGGGTAAAGGACGAGCGCCCTTACGCCGGATCCTAACGCACTCTGCTTAAATTCTTGATATAGATGTAGCAGTATCGGGTACAAAAAGGCCTCGGTTTTACCACTGCCAGTCCCCGTAGCAACTACAACATTGCGCCCCTCGAACACTCGGCGGATTGCTTCCTCTTGATGTTGGTATAGAGGTCCGGCATATACAGCGTTCAGGAAACTATCGTGTGGGGCGTATCCAAGGAGGCTTTGAAATAATAATCGTGGAGTCTGGCCGCGTTTGAATACGGGTGTGGCTTCGAGGTAAGGACCTTTGCTCAAGTGGCCCGTGTCCTTTAACTCTTGCTCAAACGACTCGCGTAACTCTGGATCACGAAAGTAAAAGGTGGTCTTTAGATATCTTCGGTATCTTTCCTCAACTTTCTGCGCCAATTCTACGGGATCCATTTTGACCTCCAATTATCGCTTCGGTCGTGAGGAAGCACTTGCGGGACTATCCTTCAACGCCTCGTAGTTTTCGCGAACCCCTTGCATAATATCGGGGTAGGCGACAGACAATCTGACAAGCTCTCTGATCCATCGCTTCCGACGACCTGGCGGCTTTATCTCATTTGCTCTGAGAATCTCCCACGCCAGTGCAATCACACAGGATGTTTCTATGCGATAAGAACCAGCTTCGGACCTGAGCCCCGAGGCAGACCACTTCTCCCGCGCCTCGCTTATCATCTGACGCAGCGCCGAGTCTTGCGACCTACGCCTAAGACGCTTGAGATAATTTCTCATGCGGCGAACATTAGCCCGTACTCGGCCTGTTTTGATAAAAGGAGGCTGTGTTGCTCGAATGACAGCTACAACCGCTGATATGCTTTGGTTGGCGTCATCTTTTATCCATAACTTCAGCAAATGTTCCTGCCATCGGTCTTCAAACTCCTTCATGTCTCCCAGATCACCCAAAGGAATGGTGACTTCCCGTTTAGCAACCTCCACAGGGTAAGCCCTTGCTCTCCACTGCTCGAAACCTACTCGAATTTCCTTAACCCAACGGGATCGGGGTAAACGAAAATGAAGTGTCTGTTTCGACGTGGCAGTAACAAGATCACGGGAAATGTTCAGCGGCGTATCCGTCCACTTGCTCGTCATTTCTTCCATGCCTTCTTCACCGATGGTCCACCAGACACGTTCTACTAGAATCATGGCCTCCACTTGCGCTCCATTCTCGGCTTGAATTAGCCAGCGAGTTTCATCCCAAATCGGATCAGGGGGAATTATTGTGCTTGTTCGCTCGTGTTCATATTCGACGGAAAGATTTTCCGCAGAAGAATCAGCCAGCTCAACGATGCAACCCTTATCGTGCAGAAACTCAACTCTTGCCGCCAGATGCCCGCTGTCGCTGGGAAGCGCTGAATGAGGTGAGATTCTGATCTCTTTCAAGGCATTTACAAAACGGAAGTCCTGGCTCTCGATCAATCTATCGTCCGCGTCAAAGAATCTGATGAAATACCATCCACTGCATCGCTCAGAAAGTTTTTTGGGAAATTCCTGTTCGATGCAATCTTGTTCAGGGCTGAAATCCTTTCGCCATCGCCCTCGTCCAGGGCCTTCCTGGCCTACGATTATTGTTCCGACATCGCTCCATCCATTTGGATCCAATGCGCGAATTCGCGGTGGCCCTTCTCCAAACAATGGCCCGATATTCTCGGTCGCGTCAGGCAACCGAGTTCCAACCAACTCAAAACGCGGGGCACGCGTCGGGATCATAACCGACTCGCCCTCGGGGGTACGAAAAGCGATCTTCTGGTTGCTCTCTCCAACAAGCGAAAAGTAATGTGCTTGATAGCCAGACAGGAAAACGCTCTCTGGCAAAATCGAAGCAGGCTCAGATATTTTCTCGTCTCTCTGCCATTGGTCAGGTACTACGACAAGAAACCAACCGAGAGTAGCGTAACGAACAAAACGGCCACGGCTTATAGTTTGCCCAGTGAGCTTCAAGAGTAGGTATGGCTTGTCGCCCAGATCAATTTCAACAGGGTGATCAGCTTCATCCCAACCTACGCTAACTTTTCCGGTGATCTGCGTCAACACCCATCGGCCTTTATCATCTTGAGTCAATGGATTATCGTTTTGAGTAGCTATGAGTCCAATATGCTCTTGAATATCCTCAGGCATCTCTATTCCAATAAACCATCTGCGTGCTTCCTTCCAGCACACCGCTTCTGGTCTCAGTATGCGGCGTTTCTTCTGGGCGTGTTCCGATTCATCCTCGTTTTTTGTTCGGCTGCCTCGTGGTCTCCCCCCTCCACTGACAGGGGATCGTTTAGTAGTGGCTTGTGGAGTGGGTGGATGTGCAGAGATTGTCTCGGCAGTAGCTTCACCTTCGCTAAGGTCCGCCTCTTTGTAGCCGATCTCAGCGGTCTCCGGCTCTGCTTCCACATCTAATGTGGGAAAGGTGGTTTCAGGGACGGGGATAGTAGGCAAGTCACTACTTGGCGATAAAGCATCAAGGGTTTCTGCTTCCACTGCTTGGCTAATTTCGACTCCCTCTCCTTCCAAAATGGCGGGGGTTGGCACGGAGTCGCGAGGAACAGCCGATTGGAAAGGAACGACATCTGGCGATAGAGCACCAGAGGCCTCCGTTTTAGTTTCGAGAACATTCTCGACTTTCTCGCTTACGTCCGCTGTTCCTGTGATAAGGGAAGCAGTTTCAGGTGTGTCAACAATAGTAGGCTCAGTAGAAGGCGTGTCCGGCAGAGGAGGGTGTGAGGTAGTATCATTAGGATAGTCTTTAGTTTGGGGAGCAACCGAGCGACGAGGATGGAAACGTTGGTAGAGTACGACTCCGATAGCTACCAACGTTACCGAGGCAATAAAGAGGACTGACAGGACGATTAGGGTGTCCATTCCCCCCTCATTCACCGATAGGTCATGACCCGTTGACGAATGACGCGGGCTAGGAGCGTCTCGTCCCCATCTAAAAGAGGCGAAGATCCTCCTCGAAGCCTGTTTGATAGTCAGACTGAATTACATGATAACAAATAACTGTCGAAATGGTACGCTCCTGCCTGAAGGTTTGAAAAGCCTTAGTTTGAGGCCCTGTGGGATCAAACCCGCTTCTACTTCAACATCTCATCTCTGACCATCCGTCCAGCCGCCACCAATTCGCGGAAGCGCGTCACCGTCCAGGCCACGCCCTCGGCCAGCCGGGTGATGGGCAGTTGACCGATGATGCGGGCGAGGGGAGCGCCGTCCACTTCGTCGGGGAAGGGCAGGGGCTTCTCCTCGAACGTGATCTTGCCCCGCATCTCCGGCGCGGCAGCCTCAATCGCGGCGACGACCTCGCGCATGTGCGCGGCGCTGCCGTGAACGTTGAAGATGTCCGCGCCCTCGAACGGGGCGCGTGCGGCGGCGA
>Ga0209108_10002076_pt1 | contig 11581 bp, 10 predicted proteins | sample Rifsed10ft1_FD_184003 | JGI IMG/M metagenome (GOLD analysis project Ga0209108, IMG submission 184003) | Soil microbial communities from Rifle, Colorado, USA - sediment 10ft 1 (version 2) | ecosystem: Environmental > Terrestrial > Deep subsurface > Rock core/Sediment | place: Rifle, Colorado...
GGCGACGCCTGCCGACGTGAAGGGGCTGATCGCGGCCGCGGTGCGCGACCCCGACCCGGTGCTGGTATTCGAGCAAAAGTCGCTCTATGCGATGAAAGGCGAGGTGCCGGACGGCGAGCACGTGGATGAGCTGGGACGCGCGAATGTGCTGCGGCACGGCAAGGACTGCACCATTGTTGCGCTCGCGCTGATGGTGCATCGGGCGCTGGGCGCGGCCGAGATTCTGGAAAAGGAGCACGGCATTTCGTGCACGGTCGTGGACGTGCGCTCGCTGGTGCCGCTCGACACGCGGACCATCCTGTCGGAGGTGGCCAAGACCGGGCGCCTCGTCACGGTGGAGGAGAACCCGCGGCTGTGCGGCTGGGGGGCGGAAATCGCCTCCATCGTCGCCGACGAGTGCTTCTGGGACCTCGACGGCCCGATCGTGCGCATCACGACGCCGCACGTGCCGCTGCCCTCGGCCGACGAGCTCGAGGACAACACCATCCCGTCGGTCGAGCGCATCGTGCGCGAGATCCGTGAGAAGATCGATTAACTACCAAGACGCCAGGGCCCTGCCCAACTACGTCGCAGATAGAACGTCGCAGATAGAGCGTCGCAGATAAAGCGCAGTATCTGAGACGCAGTACCTGAGACGCCGTATCTGAGACGCATTATCTGAGACGCAGTTAGTGGGTGGGGCGTAGGAGCCGTTAATGGATGTAGTGATGCCGCAGCTCGGCGAGACGGTTGCCGAAGGCACGGTCATTCGCTGGTACAAGAAGGTCGGCGACGCGATAAAGGCCGACGAGGCGCTGTTCGACGTCGAGACCGACAAGGTGAGTACCGAGATTCCGGCGCCCGCCTCCGGCGTGATCGCGGAAATCCTGGTCGCGGAAGGCACCACCGCCAAGGTCGGGACGCGGCTCGCGGTGATCCTCGAAAGCGGCGTCCAAGCTGCGGGGCCTGCGGTGGCGTCCGTTGCTGCGCCGGCCGCAGCGCCCCTCCCGGTCGCCGGCGCTGCTCCCGCGGCTGCGGACGCGCGGGCGCTTCTGTCGCCGGTGGTAAGCAGGCTCATCGCCGAGCACGGTCTCGATGCGCGTGCCATCACCGGCACCGGCCGCGACGGCCGCATCACGCGCGAGGACGTTCTGGCTCATGTCGCGCAGCGCGGTGCCGCGCGGCCGGCCGTCCGGACCCAGGAGCCCGCGCCGTACCGGATCGCCGGTGCCGAAACCGTTCCGCTCAATATCATCCGCAAACGCACCGCCGAGCACATGGCGAAGTCCTGGACCACGGTGCCGCACGTGCTGCAGGCGGTGGAGGCGGACTTTTCCCGGGTGGATCACGCCCGCCGCATGACCGGGGAGCAGTGGAAGAAGCGCGAGGGGTTTTCCCTGACCTACCTGCCGTTCATTGCTTGTGCCGTGGCGGCGGCCCTGATCAAGTACCCCCGGCTGAATTCAAGCTTCAACGGCGATCACCTGCTCTTGCACCGGCGCGTCAATCTCGGCATTGCGGTGGACCTCAATCTCGAGGGATTGCTGGTGCCGGTGGTGAAGGACGCTTCGGCGAAATCGCTGCCGGCGCTTGCCCGCGCCATCAACGATGTCGCCGTCCGCGCGCGGGAGAACCGGCTCAGGCCGGACGACATGACCGAGGGCACCTATACCATCAGCAACAACGGCGCATCGGGCACGCTGATCACCGCGCCCATCATCAGCCCGCCCCAGGTCGCGGTCCTCTCCACCGACGCCGTGCGCAAGCGGACCGTAGTGATCGAGAGCGCGGGGAGAGATGAAATTGCCGTGCGGCCGGTGGGCGTGCTGGCGCAGAGCTTCGATCACCGCGCGGTGGACGGCGCGTACTCGGCGGCGTTCCTCAACGAGGTAAAGACCCTGATCGAGACGCGCGACTGGGGGAAGGAACTGCAAGGATGAAGGATGAAGGCGGAAGGATGAAGGCGGAGGGAAGAAAATCGAGCGCGCTGGTGGATCCCGCCTGGCTGCATCGGCGCCGGAATGACCCGAAGGTCAAGCTGATCGAGATCGCGGGCATGAACCAGGACGAGATGCAGGCGTACAAGGCGGGCCACGTGCCGGGCGCGGCGTGCTGGAAGTGGAAGGAGATGCTCTGGGATTCACACCGGCGCGAGTTTCCAGCGCCGGAAGATTTCGCGCGGCGCTGCGGTGCCGCCGGGATCGGCAACGACACGACTGTCGTTTTCTACGGCGAGGGCGTGCAGTTCGGGTTCTACGCATGGTGGACCTTTCGTTACTGCGGGCACAAGAACGTGAAAATGCTCGATGGCGCGCGCTATCGCTGGGCGGCGGAGGGCCGGCCGCTCGTGACGGAAGAGCCGCAAGCGGCCTCGCCGGTGGCGTACACGCCGGTGAAGCGTGTCGAGCGGATGCGCATCCACCGTGACAAGGTCCTGGCCGCCCTGCGCAAGGACGCGACGCTTCTTCTCGACGGGCGCTCGCCCGAGGAATACCGGGGAGAGCGCGTCGGAGGTCCGGGCGGTCCCGACGTCGGGGCGGTGCGTTACGGGCGGATTCCGGGCGCCAAGCACCTGTATTTCGAGGAACTGCTCGACGGCAACCGGGCGTTCAAGCCGATTCCTGAGCTGAGAAGCCTGTTCGAAGCGCGCGGGGCCGGGCCCGGGCACGACATCATCGCCTACTGCCGCATGAGTCATCGCGCGACCGTGCTCTACTTTGCCCTCACGCAATTGCTTGGCTTCAAGAACGTGAAGATCTACGACGGCTCGTGGACCGAGTGGGGCAACCTTGTTGGCGTTCCCGTGGAACGCTAAGGATGAAGGATGAAGGCGGAAGGATGACCTGGCCTTTGCTCCCGCACTGCGGGGGTCATCCCTCATCCATCATCCCTCATCCCTCGGCGATGGCAGTCGCAGAATCGATTACGCACAAATAAGGAATGGCAATGGCAAACATGAAGGCGCACCGCCTTGGCTGGATCGGCATCGGCCGCATGGGCTATGCGATGGCCGAGCGACTGGCGAAAGCGGGGTGCGACATCACGGTGTGGAACCGCACCCGCGCGAAGGCCGAGCCGCTGGCGAGGTCGGGGGCGAAGATCGCCGGCTCGCTCGCCGATCTCGCCGCGTGCGACATCGTGTTCACGATGGTCTCGACCGGGAAGGACGTGAAGGAGGTGCTGTTCGGGGCGAACGGCGTCACGTCGAAGGGCAAGGCGCCGAAGATCGTGGTGGACAGCACCTCGATCTCGCTCGAGGAGTCAGCCGAGATCCGGGAGAAGCTGGGCAAGCTCGGTGTGAAGCTGCTGGCAGCGCCGGTGTCTGGAAACGACAAGGTGGTCAAGGCCGGCAAACTGATGTTCGTCGTGTCGGGCGCGCAGTCTGCCTACGACACCGCGCGTCCCTACCTCGACCTCCTGGGGCGGGGCTCGAGTTACGTCGGGGAAGGTGAGCTCGCGCGCATCGCCAAGATCTGCCACAACGTGATGCTGGGAGTGGTCATCCAGAACCTGTGCGAGATCACGGTGCTGGCGGAGAAGGCAGGCATGAAACGCCACGCCTTCCTCGACTTCCTCAACAAGAGTGTGATGGGCTCGACATTCACGCGCTACAAGACGCCGGCGCTGGTCAATCTCGATTTTCACGTGACGTTCACGCCAGAGCTGCTGCGCAAGGACATCGACCTCGGCCTCTCGGCGGGCAGGGAATTCGGCGTGCCGATGCCGCTCACTTCCATCGCGCGCGACATGGTGCAGACCCTGATCGGAAACGGTTACGCTGACCAGGATTTTTCCGCTCTGCTCCTGCTGCAGGCGAAAGCGTCCGGCATCGAGTTGAAGCCGGAACACGTGAAAGTTGACGACGGCCTCGGCTCGTAACCGGCGAAAGGAGACCCTGATGGCGGCGCAGGTCGAGTATCTCGAAGGCACGGACTTCCAGAAAAGCCGCGCTTTTTCTCCTGCGGTGATTACCCAGGGCGGCAGGACGATATGGCTCGCGGGGCAGACCGCCATCGTGGACGAGTCCGGCAAGGACATCTCGGGCAATTTCGAGGCGCAGACGCGGATGATCTTCGCGCTCATGGACCGGACGTTGAAGCGCGCCGGCGGCTCGCTCGCCAACCTGGTCACGATGACGGTCTTCATCAACGACCCGCGCTACGGTGATCCGTTCGTCGGGATCCGCGCGGAACACTTCAAGGACGGGCGCTTTCCCGCGAGCGCGCTGATCACGGTCACCGCATTCGCGCGTCCCGGGATCCTGGTTGAGATCCAGGGCGTCGCGATGGTGTAGCATGTATTGAGGGTCAAACAACGAGGAGGGTGACATGAAGAACTTCATACGAATCCTGGTGGCAGTGCTGGCGGCCGGCGCACTGCAGGCGTTCGCGCAGAATTACCCGGTGAGGCCGGTGCGCGCGATCATCGCGTTCCCGCCGGGCAGCGCCACCGACATCATCGGCCGCGTGATCGTGGCGAAGGTCTCGGAAATATGGGGCCAGCAGGTGGTGCCCGATAACCGCGGCGGCGCGGGCGGCTCGATCGCTTCGGCGCTCGCGGCCAAGTCGGCGCCGGACGGCTATACGCTGATCATCAACTCGGGCGCACATGCGGTCAATCCGTCCATGTACGCCAAGCTCCCCTACGACACGCTGAAGGACTTCGTCGACATCATGCCGCTGGTGGGGCAGCCCAACGTGCTGGTGGTCAACCCAGGCTCGAAAATGAAGACGCTCGGCGATTTCCTGGCCGAAGCGAGGGCGAACCCGGGCAAGATCAACTTCGCGTTCGCCGGACTCGGCAGCGGCACGCACCTCAACTCCGAAAAATTCAAGCTCGATGCCCGCATCGACTTCACGCTCGTGTCGTACAAGGGCTCCGGGGAAGCGATCATCGATGTCGTGGGTGGACGGGTGGATACCTATTTCGCGCCCGTTTCGGCCGGGCTGCCCTTCGTCCAGTCGGGCAAGTTGCGGGCGTTGGCAGTGACGACGGCCAAGCGTTCGAGCCAGCTGCCGAACGTGCCGACAATGGCGGAGGCGGGTGTGCCTGGATTCGAATTCATACTGTGGTTCGGGCTGTGGGGCCCGACCGGCATTCCAGCTCCGGTCGTGAGCAAGATTCGGAAGGATTTCGGCGCCGCGCTGGCGGATCCCGGCGTGCGCGAGAAGCTCGCCACGCTCGGCAACGACGTCATGATCATGACCCCGGCGGAGTTCAGCAAGTTCGTGCGCCGGGAGGTCGCGGATACCGCGCGGATCTTCAAGGCGGCGGGGATCAAGCCTCAATGATCGGGAAGCGTGATTCGTGATTCGTGGGTCGTGATTCGGCGCTGATGGGGGATAAGTTTCCGACCGTGAAGGTGGCCGCCGTGCAGGCGGCCTCCGTTTTTCTCGACCGCGAGGGCTCGACCGCGAAGGCGTGCCGCCTGATCCGCGAGGCGGGGGCGAACGGCGCGCGGGTCATCGGGTTCCCGGAGGGATTCATTCCGGCGCACCCCGTGTGGTACCACCATCATCCGGCGACGAGCGCGATCTCCAACCGGCTCGCGACGGAGCTCTTCAAGAATTCAGTCGAGATTCCCGGCCCCGAAATCGAGCAGCTCCGGGCGGCGGCGCGCGACGCCGGCGCCTACGTGGTGATGGGCGTGTGCGAGAAGATCCCCAATACCATCGGCACCATGTTCAATACCCAGGTCTTCATCGGGCCGGACGGGAGGCTCCTCGGCAAGCACCAGAAGCTCATGCCGACCGTCGGCGAGCGGCTGGTGCACATGGGCGGCTTCGGCGACACGCTGGCCGCGGTTGAGACCGAATTCGGTCCGATGACGGGGCTCATCTGCGGCGAGAACTCCAATCCGCTCGCCATCTTCGCGATGACCGCCGAGGGCACCCGCATCCACGTCATGAGCTGGCCCAACCATTTTCCGACGAGCGGCGACCCGATGAGGAACCGCGTCTCGGTGGACTCGCAGGCGTTCGCCCAGATGAGCAAGGCGTGGGTGATCTCCGCCTGCGGGACGGTGGACGAGGACATGATCCGCAAGCTGGAGGTCGGGCCGGAGTCCGAGAAGCTCCTGCGCAACCCGGACTGTTGTGGCGGCAGCATCATCGTCTCGCCGGGCAGCCGCATTGTGGCCGGGCCGATGGGCGCGGAGGAGGGTATCCTCTACGCGCAGTGCAACCTCGAGCTCGGCGTACTGACCAAGCTGCGCCACGATTTCGTCGGCCACTACAACCGGCCCGACATCTTCCAGCTTCAGGTGAACCGCGCTGCTCCGCGAATTTACACGGTGCGCGACGAGAGCCTCGCCCTGCCGCCGGTGATGGCGCCCGACGGGCGTTTGGCGCGCCCGGACGCGCCGCGGCTTGCCGGCGCCGTGCGGAGGGGAGCGCGGCGGCACGACGCGCGCAAGCGCGCGCGGGCGCACCGGAAGAAACGTTAAACCGGAAGCTTTGCTCCGGTTTAACTCCGCGCATTCGAGCGGACACTCGCGTGCCGCTCAACGCGCGGATCTTGGGTTAGGATTCCAATTCCTGACGAAGCAAGCTCGCGCGAAGTCCAGCTTATGAAATACCGGCAACTCGGAAGAAACGGCCCGCGGGTGTCCGCAATCAGCATGGGCCGCGGCAGCCAGGCGATCAGGCTCGAAGACGAGCCGCTGGTGCAGTCCTTCAACACGACCATCCGCCGCGCCTTCGAGCTCGGCATCAACTTCTTCGATTCGTCGGACGCCTATTGGGGAACGCGCCACGAGGTGCTGCTCGGGCGCGCCGTCAAGGGCTTCCGCGACAAGGTTCTCATTTCCACCAAGTTCGGCAACATCGACCTGCCGGATGGGAGGAAAGCGACCAACGGCCGACCGGAATACGTGCAGCAATGCTGTGAAGCGAGTCTCAAGCGCATGGGCGCCGACGTGATCGACGTCTACTACCTGCATCGAGTGGACCCGGCCGTGCCTATCGAGGAGACGATCGGCGCGATGGCGCGCTTGATCGAGCAGGGAAAGGTGCGCTGGCTCGGCGTGTGCGAAGCGGGTCCGGAAACCCTCCGGCGCGCGCACCGGGCCCATCCCATCGCCGCGCTGCAGACCGAGTACTCGCTGTGGTTCCGGGAGGTGGAGCGCGACATCATGCCGGTGTGCCGCGAGCTGGGCATAGGCTACGTCGCCTATGCGCCGCTCGGCAGGGGCCTGCTGACGGGCAGGATCAAGACCGTGGACGATCTCCCGCCCAGCGACCGCCGGCGCCGCCATCCGCGGTTCGCGCCCGAGAACCTCGCGCGCAACGTCAAGCTGGTGGAGGAGCTGGAGGCGATGGCGCAGGGGCAGGGCGTGACGGCGGCGCAGGTCGCGCTCGCCTGGATACTCGCGCAGGGAGAGCACATCGTGCCGATACCGGGCACCAACCACGTGAAGCACCTGGAATTGAACGCCGCCGCCGCCGATATCCGCCTGTCGGCGGAGAAACTCGTGCGGCTCAACGAGATATTTGCGATCGGCGCGGGCGCCGGCAAGCGCTACAGCGAGAGGCTGCTGAAGGGCATGGGCATCTGACATGGCAAAGAAAGCAGGTAAGGCACCAGCAGCACAGCCGAAGGATTCCCCCCGCAAGTACCCGCGCATCGACGAGCGCGCCGCGGCGAATTTCGTCTCGCTGCAGGAAATCGTGGCCACGGCCAGGCGCAACCTGCCGCAGGATTTGTGGGACCACCTCTCCGGCGGATCGGATTCCGAGACCACGCTGCTCCGCAACCGCCAGGCGCTCGACAGCCTGGCGCTGCGCCAGCGCGTGCTGGTGGACGTGAGGAAGATAGACATCACGACGACGCTGCTGGGACGGAAGCTCGCAAGCCCCGTCTTCCTCGCGCCGGTCGGCGGCTTCGTCGGTTTCGCACATCCGGAGGGCGCCTGCAACGTCGCCCGGGCGGCGGTGGCGCATGGCACGACGGCATTCATCAGTACCGCGGCCAAGCCGAGCCTCGAGGCCGCGGCGGCGGCGGTCAAGGAGCCGCTCATCTTCCAGCTCTACGTGAGGGACGACCGCAAGTGGGTGGAGGACATCCTCGATCGCGCGAAGGCGTCCGGCTACCGCGCCCTGTGCGTGTGCGTGGACCGGAATTACTACGGCCGCCGCGAGCGCGACATCATCGCCCGCGCCAACGTGCGGGAGGGTTTCGGCGATCCCACGTACCAGATGGGTCTCAAGTGGGATGACCTCGTCTGGATGAAGCAGCACTGGAAGGTGCCGCTCATCGTCAAGGGCATCGCCACTGCGGAGGACGCGCGCCTGTCGGTCGAGTACGGCGCCGATGTCGTCTACGTCTCCAACCACGGCGGACGGCAGCTCGACCACGCGCAGGGCACCATCGAAGTGCTGCCTGAGGTGGTGGCGGCTGTGGACGGTCGGGCCGAGATCTTGTGGGACGGCGGCGTGCTGCGCGGCACCGATGTGGTGAAAGGGCTCTGCCTCGGCGCGCGGGCGGTCGGCGTCGGCAAGATGCTCGGCTGGGCGCTCGCGGCGGCGGGCGAGGCGGGCTTGAAGCGCATGCTCGAATTGATGGACCTGGAGATCCGCACGGCGATGGGCCTGATGGGCGTCACCTCGCTCGCGCAATTGAATCCCTCCTGGGTGCGCCCGGCGCAACCGGTGCGCCCGGCGAGCCAGACGAACGCCTATCCGTGGTTCGAAGAGCAGAACATCAAAGGAAGCCGCCGATGAACGCCGATAAACGCCGATCAGGCAGCAGTAAAAGGAAACTCATCACTCATCACTCATCACTCATCACTCCGCTCAGGATTGCGCCGCGCCTGCGCGCAATCATGCGGCAAGAATACCCGCGCTTCTCCAACGCGGAGTACGCGCGGCGGCACAAGGCTCTCGGAGCCGTGATGGAGAAAGCGGGCGTGGATCACCTGCTGGTTATCACCGACCACCGCGCGGGCAACGCGCCGCAATGGGTCACCGGCTGGCCCGGAACGGTCGAGGCCTACGTCATCTTCCGGCCGGGCGAGAAGATGTGGATGTCGGTCGAGTGGGTCAACCACTTTCCTCTCGCGAGAAAGATCGCACGCGACGTGGAAGTGCACTGGGGCGCGCACCACGGCCTGGAGCAGATGATTAAAGAGTTGAAACGCCGCGGTGCGAAGCGCGTCGGCATCATGGGACCGCTGGGGGTCTCCAAGTACCGGATGCTCGAGCGGGACTTCCAGATGGTCGGGCTGGATGCGGAATACATCCGGCTGCGCGCCATCAAGTCAGAGGAGGAACTGGACTGGCTGCGCATCGGTGCCGCCCTCTCGGACGCGGGCCTCGCCGCCCTGCTCGCCGGCACGAAGCCGGGACTCACCGAGCGCGAACTCGGCGCCATTGTCGAGAGCGCGTACATCAAGCACGGCGGCACGACCATGATCCACTACATGGGCGTGACCTCGATGGCCCATCCGCACATCTACGTGCCGCCCCAGCACCACTCCCCGCGCAAGGTGAAGAAGGGCGACGTCGTGTTCTGCGAACTTTCTGCCTACTGGTGGGACTACGCCGGCCAGGTGCTGCGCACGTTCACCGTTGGCGCCGATCCGACGCCGCTCTATCGCGACCTGTACGAAACGGCGGAAGCGGCGTTCGACGCTGTGACCGGCATCATCCGGCATGGCGCGACGATGCAGGAAATCCTGGATGCCACGGGCGTCATCGAGAAGAACGGCTTCACCGTGTGCGACGACCTCATGCATGGCTTCGGCGGCGGCTACTTCCAGCCCATCATCGGCACGAAGAGCCGGATGGCGGGGCCGCTGCCCGACATGAAGCTGGAGGAGAACATGACGGTGGTGGTGCAGCCCAACGTGATCACCCGCGACCACAAGGCAGGGGTTCAGGTGGGAGAACTGGTCCGCGTCACTCGTACTGGCTTCGAGCGGCTGCACCGGGCGAAGCGGGGCCTGTTCCGCGTTGGTTAGACGTAAAGCTTCACCGCGGAGGACGCAGAGGACGCGGAGGAAAAGAAAAGCTTTACCGCGAAGGAAATAATATAAGGACCAACCCCAAGACCTGAAGGGCGCGAAGGAAACGCGCCAAGGGTGGCAATAGGAAGCGCTCTTGGGGTTGCAGGCGCCTATTGATCTCCCCTTAGACGCACACTTTAGCGTTCAAAAATACGGTTCTAAGCGCTTAATACCCGTCGTATTGAGCGCTTTGTTTTTCCGTATCAATGCGTTGCGGCGGTCCGACCCGGACGTAGGACCAATGCTACGAGTGGCCTGAGTGCTAACATGCCGCGTAGACCGCTGAGCAAAAGGGGGAGTCGTGTTCGACATCCGTTTATCGCAGGATCAACGCGAGTTTCGGGACCTTGCCCGCAAGTTCGCGCAGGAGGAGATCAAGCCCAAGGCGATGGCGCTCGATCGCGAGCCCGAGTGGGAAAAGCGCATTCCGTGGGATCTTCTGAAGAAAGGCTCGCAGCTCGGTTTCCGCACGTTCGTCCTCCAGGAAGAGAACGGCGGCGCCGGCATGTCGGATCACCTCACGTCGTGCCTCGTGGCGGAGGAACTCGCTGCAGGCGAGCTCGGCACCGCCTATTATTTCATGCTGACGGCGCGCCGCGCGCGCGACTGGTTCGAGCTGCGCATGACGCCGGAGCAGAAGGCTTACTTCATTCCGAAGTTCGTCGGCGACGACCTGTACTTCACGACGGTGGCCATACACGAGCCCGAGACGGACTTTGGCTTCGACTATTTCACCGAAACACCGGACAACGTGCGCTGGAACACGCGCGCCGTCGAGCAACCGGACGGCTCATGGATCATCAACGGAACGAAGGCGTTCCAGACGGTCGGATACCTCGCGAAGTTGATCGTCACGAGGGCGCAGACGCCGGCCGGCGTGCAGTCCTTTCTTGTCGAGGGCGATGCTCCGGGACTCTCGCGGCGCCCCTTGTCGAAGCTCGGGCGGCGGGTCGGCGACAACGCGGCAGAGATCCATTTTGACAACGTGCGCGTTGCAAAGGGGCGGATCATGCCGCCGCCGCCCAAGGGGCGCACCGACATGGGCACGCATCCGACGATCGCGGCGCTCACGCTCGGGCTTGGCCGCGCGGCGTTCGAGGAAACGCTGAAGTACACGCAGGAGCGCGTTTCCGGCGGCAAGCCCATCATCAAGCATCAGGCGGTGGGCCTCGCGATCGCGGAGATGGCGATGAATCTGCAAGCGGCGCGGCGTCTCCTCTGGACGGCAGCGTGGGTGAAGGACCATCCGGAAGCGATTGCGGACGGCAGCGTGGAGAACCTGCCCTATGAGCATATGGCGCTGGCCTTTACGGGAACCGCCGTTCAGCGGCTCACCGAGCAGGCCATCGAGCTGTTCGGCGGCGCGGGCGTGATCCAGGGCATGCCGATCGAGAAATACGTTCGCGACGCGCACGTGCAGAAACACGTTTCGTTTCCGTTTCCATCGCGATTCAAAATCACGGAAGCATTGGCGGGCTTCAAGAGGAAGGTGCCGCCATTTCACGGCGGTGACTAGTTGTACTGTGTCAAGGTTAGTGCCATGATGCCGGAATCTTCATTGCTCGGGGGTGAGGATTCATGGCCAAGCTCGCTGAATTT
>Ga0209108_10002080_pt1 | contig 11572 bp, 16 predicted proteins | sample Rifsed10ft1_FD_184003 | JGI IMG/M metagenome (GOLD analysis project Ga0209108, IMG submission 184003) | Soil microbial communities from Rifle, Colorado, USA - sediment 10ft 1 (version 2) | ecosystem: Environmental > Terrestrial > Deep subsurface > Rock core/Sediment | place: Rifle, Colorado...
TGATTTCGGCGGTCGCGGCCTATCTCGTCATGCGGCGGACCGAAGTGCGGGCCGGCGCCGATTTCGTGGTGCTCACCATGTCAATAAGCGTCGCGATCGCGTTTGCGCTCGTCGCCAGCGCCTGCTGTGACGTCGCCCGCCGCATCCTATTTGAAAAGCGCCGCCAGCGTCGGCTCCAGCCGCGGATGGGCGAACGTGAATCCGAGACGCTCCGCCTTGGCAGGGATGGCGCGCTGTCCCGACAACAACAGCGCCTCGGCCATCTCTCCCAGAATCAGTTTCAGCACAAATCCTGGCGTCGGCATGAAGGCCGGCCGATGCATCGCGTGGCCGAGCGCTTTGGCAAATTGCGCGTTGGTCACCGGGTTGGGGGCCGTCGCATTCAGTGGACCAGACACCCCGGGGGTTTCGATGGCGAATCGGACGAGCTCGATCCAATCCAGCCGGTGAATCCACGGCCAATACTGACAGCCTGATCCGATCGGACCGCCGCCGCCGAACCAGAAGGGCGGCAACATTTTCGGAAGGGCGCCGCCATCTCGTTCGAGCACCAGTCCCGTGCGGATGGTAACGACGCGAGTGCGCGGTCCGGCCGCGGGCTGTGCCTCGGCTTCCCACTTCACGACGACGCTCGCCAGAAAATCGTGACCAGCCTGCGTCTTTTCCGTGACGACCTCGTCGGCCAGCGGTCCGTAGTAACCGACCGCGGATCCGCTGACGAGCACCGGTGGAGGCGTCGCGGCATGGCGGATCGCTTCGACGAGGCTCCGCGTGGCGAGCACGCGGCTGGTGAGGATGCGCTCCTTCTGCGCGGCCGTCCAGCGGCGGGCCGCGATCGATTCACCGGCCAGGTTGACGACGGCGTCGACGCCGTCGATCTCTGAGGCCCACACGCCAGTCGCCCCGTTCGGGGTCCAGGCGACCGTTCGCGATCGCGCGGGGCCGGCAGCCGCCGTTGCGGTTCTGGAGAGGAGGACCGTGGTGTGGCCGCGTTCGGCCAGGGAGGCGGCGAGCGGCCGGCCGAGGAAACCCGTGCCACCAGCGATGACGATTTTCATAGGATGCAGTTATAGTATCGTAGTTGACTAAACGGTTGGGTCATCTGCCTCGCCCCGCCCGAGTGTCGCCCGATCGGATTCTGGCCGCTGCCGCGCTTGAGTTTGCCGCGCGCCGATGGCCACCTTGCAAACCCTGCTCGGGCTCGGCAGCCAACAGCAGCCCACGACCCACAAGCAGTCGTACAGTGTGGAGTCAAACGGATAAGCAGAACGGCCTTTATGTCGGGCTTAGCGGTCGCGCGGCGGGCCGGGCTGCGGTATCGTAGGGTCCGACATCAGCTGGCACCCACGTCAACTGGCTCACCCACCAAGGAGGTACCATGGCGCAGGAACGCGCAGCCGCGGTCAATTTCAAGAGCAGCCCAGTCACGCTGCTGGGTCCGGAGATCAAGGCCGGCCAGCCAGCGCCCGACTTCGCCGCCGTGGACACCGAGCTCCAATCCGTCAAGCTTGATCAGGCTCGCGGCAAGGTCGTCATCCTCTCCGCGGTCCCATCGCTCGACACGCCCGTATGCGACATGGAGACGAAGAAGTTCAATGAGGCGGCGGGCAAGCTGGGCGGCGTGGAGATCTGGACGGTCAGCATGGACCTGCCCTTCGCCCAGAAGCGATGGTGCGGGGTGGCCGGCGTGACCAATGTCAAGACGCTGTCCGATTTCCGAGGGCAGTCCTTCGGGCAGAACTACGGCGTGCTGATCAAGGACGGGCCGCTCGCCGGGCTCACGGCCCGCGCGGTCTTCGTCGTGGGCAAGGACGGCAGGGTCGCCCACGCCGAGTACGTCAAGGAGATCACGACCGAGCCGAATTACGAGGCGGCCCTCGACGCCGCGAAGAAGGCGCTGTCGGCCTAGTCTTGATGATTCACGGGCACGCCATCCGCCCGAGCTCGGTGTCCTGGCTCAGTAGGGAGTCGACGGGGATGGGAAGAGACAGGAGTCTTACGAGGTCAGACAGTGGACGCGGGTTCTACGGCTCCTGCCCATCCAGCTTGGCGGGGGCAGCGAACTGTATCGCCTCATTGACCTTGGCGACGATGCGCGTCCAGAGCGCGTTAGGTTGGTCCTCCGTGGCGTGTTCACGCCGTGCGTCGCACCAGCGTTTGAGGACCTGACCGTCTTGGAGGCTCAGCTCGATCCAGTTGGGGTCTGCCTCGCCAACGAGCGGGCTCCGCTCGCCCACGCCCCGTATCGTGGACGCGATCCGGGAGTCGAGCTGAGGTTCGGCTCCTGCATCGAGTGCGGCAAGGATCTCCCGCATCTGGTCGGGGGTCCAGCCAATGCTCACCCTCATGCCTGCTAATGTAATCACCCCCGGCCAGGAGCTGTCAATGCGTTGTCAGGGTGCTGTCAATCTGTCACTGACTTGGGCGCCGCTCGCGCTCGGCGGCCGGTTACGCTGGATGGCCTCCGGACTCGTCGAGTCCGACCCCATGTTGATAATGCGCCCGATCCTCGCCCACGTCTGACCGCCTCCGTCCCGTCGGCGAAGGAGCAGAGGTATACTTGCGCCTGGAGGGATCATCCGCAGCTTCCGATAGATCGGCGCCCTACTCGATGAGGGCGACTGTCACCGCCGCTGAGGAAGGAAGACACGATGGCGACCCAACAGACCGCGCTCCCGACCTGGACCCTCGATCCCGTGCATTCGAGCATCGAGTTCTCGCTCGAGTTCATGGGCATGTCGACCTACCGGACGGGCTTCCGGGCGCTGGAGGGCACACTCCGGTTCGACCCGGACCGCCCGGCGGAGTCTTCGGTGTCGGCCACGATTCCGGTCGCCAGCGTGGACGTGACGAACGACCGGCTGATGGGTCGTCTCATGGAGGACGACCTGTTGGGCGGCGCCAACCATCCGTCCATTACCTTCCGCAGCACGCGAGTTGACGTCGTGTCCCCGGAGAGCTGGAAGATCTCCGGAGAGCTGACCATCCACGGCACGTCTCGACCCGTCACGCTGATTGCGCGCTACTTCGGGCAGAAGAAAAGCCCGTTCTCGGGCAAGATGATGGCGACCTTCCGGGCCGAGACCATCGTCAACCGCGGGGATTTCGGCGTGACCTGGAACGCCCCCCTCGAGGCCGGAGGCACGTATCTCGGAGAGCGCGTCCATCTCTCCCTGCTGATCGTCGCGGCGCGGCAGGACTGACGAGCGCGGCCAGACGCCGCGGCGGGTCACGCGGTCTCCCGGATCGGCACGTCCTTCAGCAATGCGCTCAGCGTGGGGTCCGCGTAGACGCCAAACGCATCGACCAGCGTCCCTCGCACGCCGTCCTTGCTTTCGATGCCGTAGACAATCGCCATGTCGTCGGGGTCCGAGATGCCTTCGAAGCGATGGTATTCGAGGATCACCAGATCCTCTGCCCTGAGCGCCTTGCCCGTCCCGAGGACTCGAAGCCTGCCGTCGACGACACGGAATTCCTCCGTGAAGCCGCGGCGAGCCAGCCCGTCGACGGCGTCCGCCACGGTCACGTAGTTCGCCGTCCGATTTGCCCCGTTCATAGGTGTGGGTCCAGCTTTCGCCGACATCGCGTCCTCCTCTCTTCGAAGCCTAGATCGGGCAGACGAGCCGGCCCAGCCGCGCGGTCAACTTGGCATTCTCGCCGTAGTCGACGGGCACGTCGATGATCGACGGGCCGGGCTGGGCGAGCGCTTCCGCCAGAATCGGGCTCAGCTGGCGGGCCGATTCCACCCGGTAGCCCTTCGCCCCGAAGGCCCGCGCTAGCTCGACGAAGTCCGGGTTGCCGAATGTCACGCCCGATTCCCTGCCGTGGTGCGTCTGCTGCTTCCACTGGATCAGGTTGTATCCGCCGTCGCGGAAGATCACGTTGACGATTGCGAGGCCGAGCCGTCGCGCGGTCTCGAGCTCCTGGCAGTTCATGAGAAACCCCCCGTCGCCGCTCACCGCCACCACTTTTCGCTCCGGATGGACGAGCTTGGCCGACACGGCGGCCGGGAGCGCAAAGCCCATGGCCGCAAAGCCGTTGGAGATCAGCACCGTGTTCGGCTCGTACGCCGGGTAGGTCCGGGCGATCCAGAGCTTGTGCGTGCCCACGTCGGAGATCAGGATGTCGTCGCGAGCCATCTGCGCCCGGAGATCCCGGAGGATGCGCTGGGGTTTGAGAGGGAACGTATCATCGGCCGCGCCCTCCTCGAGCTGCTCGAGAATGACGCTCCGGAGCGTGCGATAGGGGGTCGGGTCCTTCTGCCCCTTCACAAGGCTGTTGAGGAGCTCGAGGGTTTCCCGCACGTCCGCCACGACCTCGACGGCCGGCTGGTAGAAGCCGTCCACTTCCGCCGGCGTGAAGTCGATATGGATGATCGGCTTCTTCCGGTCGGGATTCCAGAACTTCGGGGCGTACTCGACCGGGTCGTAACCGATGGCAATGATCAGGTCGGCCTTATCGAAGCCGCACGAGATGTAGTCCCGCGCCTGGAGGCCGGCCGACAGCAGGCAGAGCTCGTCGTCGTAGGGCATCGTGCCCTTGGCCATGAACGTGTGGACGACCGGGATGCCGTGGCTCCGTGCCAGCTCGCGGAGCTCCCTCGACGCCTCGCCGCGGGCCACCCCGTTTCCGGCGAAGATCAGCGGGAAGGACGCGCCCTCGATGAGCCGCGCCGCCGTCTGGAGCGCCGGACGGTCCGGGGACGGTCGCCGCGTCCGCTCGGTCGACAGCGGTGTGCCCTCCGCCGCCTCGCCCGCGACATCCTCGGGCACCTCGATGTGACAGGCCCCTGGCTTCTCCGACTCGGCGAGCTTGAAGGCCTTCCGGATCACCTCCGGGATCACGGCTGCGGTCTCGACGTGCGTGTTCCACTTGGTGAGTGGTCGGAAGTGCTCGACGATGTCGACGTGCTGGTGGGACTCCTTGTGGACCCGATCGCGGCCTGCCTGCCCGGTGATCGCGACCAGGGGGGCGCGGTCGAGATTGGCGTCGGCGACCCCGGTGGCGAGATTCGTCGCTCCGGGTCCGAGCGTGGAGAGGCACACGCCCGCACGCCCCGTCAGACGGCCGTAGGCATCGGCCATGAAGGCCGCCCCCTGCTCGTGACGCGTCGGGATGAAGGTGATGGGCGAGTCCAGGAGAGAATCCAGGATGTCCATGATCTCTTCTCCCGGCAGGCCGAAGACATAGCGGACACCCTCGTTCTCGAGACACTGGACGATCAGATCGGACGCCTTCATCGCATGGCTGCTCTCAGCATGACCTAGGCGATCCAGACGGACTTGATGTTGACGAACTCGCGAATGCCGTACTCCGAGAGCTCTCGGCCGTAGCCGGAGCGCTTGATGCCCCCGAAGGGCAGCCGCGGGTCGGACTTGACGACACCATTGACGAAGACGGCGCCGGCCTCGATCTGCGCCGCCATCCGCTCCGCGCGGGCGCGGTCCTGAGTCCAGACGGATGCGCCCAGCCCGAACGACGAGTCGTTGGCCAGGCGCACGGCATCGCCCTCGTCCTTCGCGCGGATGACGGCCGCCACCGGTCCGAACGTCTCCTGGTCGAAGGCCGGCATGCCCCTGTCCACCCCTGCCAGCAGGGTGGGTGGATAGAAGGCGCCCCTGCCGGGCGGAATCTCGCCACCCAGGAGACGCTTGGCCCCGAGTCTGATGGACTCCTCCACCTGCTGGTGGAGGGAGTCCCTGAGATCGATCCGCGCCTGCGGACCGACCTGGGTCTCGCGCGACAACGGATCCCCCATCCGGCGCGACCGGAGCTCGTCGCCGAATCGCTCCACGAACCGGTCCGCCACCGCCTCGACGACGATGAAGCGCTTGGCGGCGATGCAGCTCTGGCCGCTGTTGACGAGGCGCGCGTCCGCCGCCGCCTTCGCCGCAATGGCGAGATCGGCGTCCGCCATGACCACGAAGGGGTCGCTCCCGCCGAGCTCGAGCACCGTCTTCTTGATCTCACGACCGGCCTGCCCCGCCACGGCGCTGCCGGCCCGGTCGCTGCCGGTGAGCGTCACGGCCACGACGCGCGGGTCCGCGATGAGGGGAGCGACCGCCGCCGACTCGAGCAGCACGGCGGAAAAGAGCCCCTGCGGGAAGCCCGCGTCCCGGAAGATCGCCTCGATGGCCAGCGCGCATCGCGACACGTTCGACGCGTGCTTCAGGATCCCGGCATTGCCGGCCATGAGGGCGGGTGCCGCGAACCGGAACACCTGCCAGAAGGGAAAGTTCCATGGCATCACCGCCAGCACGGGCCCCAGCGGATCGAAGCGGACGTAGCTCCTCGACGCGTCGGTCTCGCGCGGCTGCTCGGCGAGGAGGTGCTCGGCGTGATCCGCGTAGTAGTCACAGGCCCACGCGCACTTGTCCACCTCCGCCTCGGCCTGGACGATCGGCTTGCCCATCTCGAGGGTCATGGTGCGGGCGTGCTCGGCCTTGTCTTTGCGGAGTAGCCGCACCGCATCGCGCATCCGTTCAGCGCGTGCCGCGAACGGCACGCTGCGCCACTCGACGAATGCCGCGTGCGCCCGCGTCATGATCCGCTCCAGCTCCGCCGGCGATGTCGCGCTGAAAGTCTGGAGCACCTCCCCGGTCGCGGGATTGACGGACTGAATGCTCATCGTTCTCTCTTCATGCGTGAATGGGAGAGTTGCCAGTCGTCTCCGCGCAATGGGCGCAGCAGAAGATCATGCCTCCTGCGGCTACCCCATGGCCGATGACCCGGCACCCGCAGTGCTCACAGGCCGGAGCCATCGCGTGAATCGCGCACTCGAAGCAATCGTACGTGCCGGTGATACCAGCGAGGCGAATCTCCATCGCCTTGTCGTAATCGTTGCCGCATACGTCACAGCGCGCCATGGCTAGACCTCCTAGTCCGTCGGCTTGCCCTCGACGGTAGCCCGGTTCGGTTCGCTTATGCGTTCGGTGGCGCCGCGCTGATGGCCGCGAGGGCAGTGTGACGATCCCGCTTTACCGCCAGATCGCCGATCGATACGATCCCCAGCACGAAGCCGTTCTCATCGACGACCGGAAGTCGGCGGATGGCCTTCTCACGCATGAGTCGTACCGCCTGCCCGACGCCGGCCGTGGCCTCGATCGTCGTGAGGTCCCGGCTGCAGATCTCAGCCACGGACGTGGTGTGCAGGTCCGCGCCCTCGGCCAAAGCGCGCACGACGATGTCGCGGTCCGTCAGGATCCCGCAGAGCCGGTCGTCCTCCAGCACGATCACGTTGCCGATATTGTTCCCCCGCATGATCTGAGCGGCATCCATGAGCGACGCGCTGGGAGAGATGGTGCAGGGGTTTGGAGTCATGACGTCTCGAATGCTTTGGTCCATGGTTATGTCTCCTCTGGCTACTCGCCAGGACGTGACACGCTCGGAGGCCCCCCGGCCGTGGCTCAGGCAGCGCGCCGCGACATCAGCGTGTCCACGAAGAGCCGGTCTTCGATCCGACAGTTGCCTCGCGGGAACGTCGCCTCGCGTATCACGAGCCCCAGAACCGCGTCGTGTAGCGCCGGCGTCGGCACCGCGCCCGTGAGGGCGATCACCGCTTGGGGGCGCGGCCCAAGCGGTACGTGAACGGTGGGCGTGATCGGAAGGCGCGCGAGCGACGGCTCGGTGAGCAGGGCGTCGGAGAGCCGCGCTTGCAGCGCGACGCCCTCGTCTTCGCGCTTGCGCTTCATGTCGTACAGCTTCACGGCGATTCCGGTAATGGCCAGCAGGCCGATCACGAACACAAGTGCGAAGAGCCCGGAACCGGCGCCGTTCTCGGCCGCTGCGGGAGACGTTGCCTGCGTCCAGGCGACCTCGACCACGGCCAACAGCGCGAACAATCCGGCCAAGCTGAAACGAAATAGTCTCATGACCGTCACCTCCTGCCCTTCAGGGCTGCATCGCATATGCCAGCCTCCCCCTGGTGCGAATGGAGTCGATGTTCTCGCCACTTGAGGGGCAGGACCCCGTCGGCAACAGGGGAAAGTGTCTCAGGCGCTTCCTGAGCAGCGTGTAGAAATTACTATCCGGTAAAGCTGCGATGGTAAAGCAGGGAGTGATTCGCAGAAGGGCCCATCTGCTTCGTTGGCGATGGATCGGAGCCGCGCCTCGACGACGGCGTGCTGCGCGGCGGGCACGTCGGACTTGCCGGTGATCGGGGCGACGCGGGGCATGGGGGGCTCCTTTCTCGGTGCGGAGATATGACACCGTTGTGACACCTCACTGCCGGCAAGCGGCGAGGATCGAGGTTGCGCATCCGGTGCGACAGTCCGCCGCCCCGCGCGCGGGAGGACGCCATGCGACACGCGGCATTGGTCTTTTCGGGGCTCCTGGTCGCGGTCACACCGCTGGCGGCCGCGGTGCAGGCGCCACCGGCCGAGCTCGGCGACATGATGGACCGGCTGATCCACCCTGATCCCTCCACGCGCGACGCCGGCCTCGCGGAGATCACGCGGCTCGGCCACCCCGCGGCGATCCCCGGGCTGATCGACGTCCTCTATCTCGACATCATCCTGGACTCGCGGGTGGCGAATCTGCTCGAGCGTCTGAGCGGTCAGCGGTTCGGGCACGACTGGCGCCAGTGGGTCGAGTGGCTCCAGAAGCAGGAGGCCATTGTCCCCCACCGTGACTACGCCGGCTGGAAGGGCCGCCTCTTCTCCCGGATCGACCCCGCGTTCGGCCGGTTCCTCCCCCCGGGCGTCAAGCACCGGGTACGCCTGGAGGAGATCGTCTGGGGCGGCGTGCGGAAGGACGGGATCCCCGCCCTCACCAACCCGCGCCACGTCCGGCCGGAGCAGGCCACCTACCTGACGGCCGACGAGCTGGTGCTCGGGATCTCGGTCGCCGGGCAGCACCGCGCCTACCCGCTGCGGATCATGGATTGGCACGAGATGGCCAACGACGTCGTGGGCGGGGTGCCCATCACCATCGCGTACTGAACGCTGTGTGGATCGGCGATCCACTACGAGACCACCGTGCGTGGTCAGACCTTCGTGTTCGGCAGCTCCGGGTTCCTGTTTCGCAGCAACAAGCTGATGTACGACCAGCAGTCGCTGAGCCTCTGGAACCATCTGCGTGGCGAGCCCGTCGTGGGGCTGCTTGCCGACAGCGGCATCCGGCTGCCGGTGCGACCGGTGGTGACGACGAGCTGGCAGGCGTGGCGGCAGTCTCATCCCGACACCCTCGTGCTCGACTTGGACACCGGCCACACGCGCGACTACACTCCGGGACGACCCTACGGGCTCTACTACGCGAGCCCCGACACCATGTTCCCGGTGTCGCCACGCAGCCCGCGGCTCGGCACAAAGGACATCGTGTTCGTTCTCCGGCTCGGGGACCGCGCCAAGGTCTACCCGCTCGCCGCGCTCGCCCGCGAGCCGCTGGTGCACGACAGGGTGGGCGGCACCGAGGTCCTCGTGGTCAGCCGGGCCGCCACCCGCACCGTCCGGGCCTACCAGCGCGAGTGGCTGACCTTCCGGGCGGGAGCCCAGGCGGACACGCTCCGGGACGGCCACGGCCAGGTCTGGGCGGTGGAGGAGGAGGCGCTCGTCAATCCCGTGACAGGACGCCGCCTCGGCCGGGTGGCCGGACATCTCTCCTACTGGTTCGGGTGGTTCGCCTTTCATCCCGAGACGCCCGTGTATGGGACCCCGAAGAATTGACATCGTGTTCACACACACCGGGTCCGCCTCCCGCTGTATGTGAAACGTGAGAAGCCCGGCCAAACCCTTCGGGCGGCCGCGGGCGTAGCGCACACCAACACAGGGAGGACCGACGATGCATCCACTCGGCACGGGCATCATGATCGCGACCGCCGTGGCCGCGCTGGCGCTTAGCGGCGGCCTCACCGCCATGGCGCAGGACAAGGGCAAGATGGAGCCCGTGAAGTGCGTCGGCGCCAACGAGTGCAACGGGAAGGGGAGCTGCAAGAGCGCCATGAACGACTGCAAGGGAAAGAACGCCTGCAAGGGGAAGGGCTTCGTGGAGACGAAGGACGCCAAGGAGTGCGCCATGAAGGGCGGGAAGGTCCAGAGCTAGGGCCGATGGCGATCGCCGTGCCGTTCCTGGGCCACGGAGTCGGTCTCCGGCCGAAGCACTTCCAGCAGCTCTGGGACGGCACCGCGCGCGTGGACTGGTTCGAGGCGATTTCGGAGAACTACATGGTCGCGGGGGGTCGCCTGCGGGCGGCCATCGAGCGGGCGCGATCGATGGCGCCGCTCGTCCTGCACGGCGTCTCGCTCTCCATCGGGTCCACCGACCCGCTCGACGAGGCCTACCTCCGCGCGCTTGGGGCCCTGATCGCGCGCGTCGAGCCGGCCTGGGTCTCCGACCACCTGTGCTGGAGCGGGGTCGGCGGGCACTACGCCCACGATCTTCTCCCGCTCCCCTACACGGAGGAGGCGCTCGCGCACGTCGTCCGCCGCGTCGTCGCCGTGCAGGAGCGGCTGGGGCGCCAGATCCTCATCGAGAACGTCTCGAGCTATCTCACCTACACCCACTCCACCCTGGCCGAGTGGGAGTTCCTCGGCGCGGTCGCCGAGCGCGCCGACTGCGGGCTCCTGCTCGACGTGAACAACGTCTACGTGAGCGCCACGAACCACGGCTTCTCGGCGGACGCCTATCTGGCCGGCCTGCCCCCCGATCGCGTCGGCCAGATCCATCTCGCCGGGCACACCGACATGGGCACCTACCTCTTCGACACGCACGACGCGCCGGTGATCGAGCCGGTGTGGGATCTCTACCGGCAGGCCCTCCGACGCTTCGGGCGGGTGTCGACCCTCGTCGAGTGGGACGACCACATCCCGGAGCTCGACGTGGTGTGCGCGGAGGCGGAGCGGGCGCGCGCCGTCGAGGCCGAGGTGCTCGAGGGAGCCAATGCTGCCCCTGCGTGAGCTCCAGCTCCGGCTGTCCACCGCGCTCTCCGCGGGCCCCACGGGAACGGGCGCGGTGGCGGACGCCGTCGACCCCGCGCTGCTCGCCCTGGTGAACGATCGCGGCGGCCTCGGCCCGGCGCAGCGGCTCGACATCTACGCCGACATGTACCGGACGCGCCTGGTCGACGTGCTCCGCGAGGATTTTCCGCGCGTGCTTGCCATCCTCGGAGACGAGGAATTCCGGGCGCTGGCGTGCCAGTACCTCGCCCGGCATCCATCCACGCATCCGTCGGTCCGGTACGTGGGCCGCCGGCTCGCCGAGTTCGTCGCCGGCGAGGCGACGCTCCCGCCGTTCCTGGCGGACCTCGCCCGCCTCGAGTGGGCGCGGGTCGAGGTCTTCGACGCCCCTGACGCGGAGCCCCTCCGCCTGTCGGATCTCGAGTCCCTCCCGGCCTCGGACTGGCCCGCGCTCCGGCTCCGGCCGATCCCCGCCTGCCTGCTGGTCGAGTGCGCCTGGCCCGTCCACGAGATCTGGGCCGCCGCCGAAGATCCGGCTCCCGGCCGGGCAGGCACGGGCCGGCCGGAGGCGAGCACGATCCGGGTGTGGCGCGAAGGCTGGAGCGTGAGCCACGCCGCCATGGGCGACCTCGAGCGACGGGTGTTCCCGCTGCTCGAGCAGGGCGAGCCGCTGCGCCGGC
>Ga0209108_10002082_pt1 | contig 11569 bp, 10 predicted proteins | sample Rifsed10ft1_FD_184003 | JGI IMG/M metagenome (GOLD analysis project Ga0209108, IMG submission 184003) | Soil microbial communities from Rifle, Colorado, USA - sediment 10ft 1 (version 2) | ecosystem: Environmental > Terrestrial > Deep subsurface > Rock core/Sediment | place: Rifle, Colorado...
GATCAGTTTCGCTATCCGTTCCTCGCCGCGACCCACCGACTCCACGCGCTCGAGGCGCGCGATGGGCACATTGCGATCGACGATGAGAACCGAGTGCCCGGCGCGTACCTTGCGCAGGTAGAAGCTGAGACGGTCCTTGAGCCCCGAAACCGATGTTTTCTCCATATGGCCATTATAGCCACCAGGTTCGAGTGGCTCAATGCTCGGCGTGCGAGACTTGAATTGGCGGGCGAAAATCATGATGAACTAGCCGTCATCCGACACGCTGGAGATCGCGTTAGAGTTCCTCTGACCGGCGCGCTGAAACGCACACGTGCGATCTGGTGGGCAGTGCTGGGATCGAACCAGCGACCCCTGCCGTGTGAGCGCGATCAAAGGGATCGACGCGCCCAACCTATCGGCGCGCGTTTCGTTTGGCAGCATTCACTTGGCGAAACACGACATGCTGATGTGCGCCGCATCGTCGCGTCCCCGATCCCGCGCTCTCGACGTCGGTGACGCCTGCGTACCGGTCCGAGCGCAGAGCATCGCAGCCGCCCCGGCCAAATACTCCGCGCTCACCCGATGCGTCGCGTGGATGCTCAAGGCGTGACGAGGGTGCCCGCTTGCACGACAACCACTTCGCCTTCCTGCAAGGGCTGCCAATCCTCCTCGGTGAGCGGCACGCTTGCCAACACAGTCAGCTCCTGCGGCTCTGCTCCGATCTCCAGATGCACACCGGCTTCAGCGAGCGAATCGAGATCCACAGCGCATGCACGGCGCAGCCGCCAGAGACCGGGCGGAGCGATGGTGCCATCCGGTTGCGTGCGCCGGTCGCCGTGTGCGAAGAGGGTGGACCCATCGGAGTAAAGGAAGTTCGCAGGGCCGATCTTTCGCATCTCCGCCGCGAAGCGCGCGACGATCTCGAATCGGTCTGCGAGAGCGGGCGCTTCCCGACGCGACCACAAGCGCGCAATTCTTTCAAAGAGCACGCAGGACGCAAACTCCGAATCGGTGTCCCCTATGGGCTGGAACCTGTCCGACTCGCCTGCATGCCGCAGTTCGATGGACTCCAGGCGGCCATTGTGCGCGAAGCAATGCATGCGGCCGGCAATCTCGCGCACGAACGGCTGCGTATTCGCCAACGTAATTGCACCGCGGGTGGCGTGACGGATGTGCGAGATGAGAAGACAGGTCGCGATGCGGCGTGACTGAATGAAGTCGATCCAGGCGCTGTCGCGCGCCGGTTCGGGCTCGCGATACAGTCGCAAGTCGCGTCCGTCGAACAGCGCGAGCCCCCAGCCGTCGACCGTTCGTCGATTGAGACCACCCCGTTCGGCAAAGCGTTGCAGGGTAATAGTTGCAACAGTCGGGAGGCGGCTGGAGAAGCAAAAGAGCTCGCACATTTGCTTACGCTCAGAATTCGTAGCGGACCTGGAGGTAAACATTGTCGTCGTGCGCGAGTTGTCCGAACGTCCCCCACGGCTTGCCGCCGAACACATTGACGCCGAGCGCACCCCATGCCTGGTCGTTGAAGCTGTAGCGCAGCTCCGGGTTCAGGTAGCGGTCGCCGTTGCTGGCGTTGTACGAGGCGTAGGTGGAAAGCCGCAGCGTCTGGTGCAGGAAGAACTGCGTCAGACGCGCCGTTGCGGTATGGCTCCAGCGCTCGTCAGCCGGAAAGCCAGCGGGCAGCGCGGCACGGTAGGCGGCGTAGTGATGCACGTATTCCGCGTAGTACTGGAAGCCGAGCGAAAGATCCTCAGCGGGCTGGATCTGATAGCCGGCGAGCAGGCGCGACTGGGAGTTGGGCACTGTGAAATCGTTGCCCGAGCGATCTTCACGCGAGTCATAGTAGGCTCCTTCCAGACTCAGTACCCCGTCGCCAGCACGGCCGGACAGGCTGGCACCGTAGACCGAGAGCTTGGGATAGAAATAGGTAATTTTCGTGGGCGCCGTCAGGCTGTCCGGACGCATCGCGGGCGTGCGTTGGAAGCCGCGATAGAGGTAGAGCGCCGCATCGTAGCCGGCGATGTCGCGGTAGATACGCAACCCGGCCTCGCCCTGGCCCGGTGTGACGGTCACGCGATTGGTCACCGCCGGCATCGGGTCGAACAGGTGGAAGCGGCGCGCATCGGGGATACGGCTCGCGCGGAAGCTCGGCGCCACCACCAACTCGAAGGCGGCGAGCTCCCGGTAGACACCGAGCTTCATCGCGTCCACTCCAAGCTTGAGGTACTCGAGTGGCCGGCCTGCAAACAGCGCCTCGTAGTCCTTGGGGAAGACGTCGTTGATGAACACCAGATCGCCCAAGCCCCAGGTGATGATCTGCCGGCCGAGGCGGATATCCCAGTCGCTCGCCACATGATCGGCATAGCCCTCGCGCAGCTCGGAGTGCGCCTCCTGCGCGAGGTGGTCGTAGGCCAGGTCGCCCTTGGCCAGCACGTGCCAGGTTTCGCCGCGGCCGTCGAGCTTGAGCTGGACACGCTCCTCCAGCCACTTTTCGTGGCGGCCGTCCGGGTTCGCCGCCCCGGCGTTGAAAGCGCTGTTTTGCTGCACGAATCCCGACAGCGTGAACTCCGCAAGCGCGGCGAGCGGCACCACCAGCAGGACGGCGCCAGCGGCGACCGCCCGCCGCATCAGTCGACCCATTTGTGCGGCGGCTGACGCAGGAAGCGTTCGCTGAACAGGTTGTCCTCGATACCCAGGTCGTAGTCGGCCTTGAGATAGACAACTTCCGTGCGGTGGCCCGTCTGGAGGTTCTTCATGGTGCGTTTGATCACCGTTGGAAAGCCATTCACGTCCGCAACGTCGTCAGCAGTGAACTGTTTGTAGCGGGCGCCTTTCTTATCGAACTGCTCCTCCTTGAGCGGCAGGAAGCTGCCCTTGTCTACCCAGGTTGTCTTGTAGCCGAAGTCGGCGTCGCTGCCTTTGGGCGTACTTTTCACCACATAACAATCGCGATCGCCCACCTTTTCCTCGCGTTCGATGACGTAGGTGTCTTCTTCGATGTCGCGGCCGGAGACGTCCTCGTACGTGAAATCCGAGCCGACGAAGCTCGAGCGCTTGTCTTGCGCGGCGATGCGCTTGACCATGTTGATCGCGGGGATGAAGAGCCACCGGTCGTCGTCCCTGGCCGGGTACTTGTAGATCATGAAGCTCATGTCCTTCACGTCGGCCGGCCGGAAGAAATAGATGAAGTACTTCTGGTCACCGCCCGGATCGCCCGCATTCTTGCGCAGCATGGTCATCTCGCGCACCCGCTCCTGGCCGTCCTTGTCGATGAGCTTCATCACTACCCGCGCTTTGAAGTCGTTGCCGGGGTATAGAAAGGCCGCCTGGGATTTCCTCATCACCTCCTCGCCATCGAGCGCGAAGACCTGCAGCGGCAGCAAGCCAATGAGGAGCCACAACCCTATGCGTTTCATCTCGGTCTCTCCTTTGTTTCGGTGGCGAGCAGCCAACCGCGCCCGAGCATCACCAGCGCCGGCAGATACAGAATGGTGAGCAGCGCCGACAGCAGCATCATGCTGACGATGAACGCCCCTACTGCGACGTACGGTGTGAGCGGCGCGAACAGCATCACCGAGAAGGCCGCGGCGAAGAGTAGGGCGTTGCGCAAGATCCCCTTGCCCGGCCGCGCTGCCGTCCACAACAGCGCCTCCCGCACGTCACCATCCGTCTCGGCCAGGCGCTGGCGGAAGCGGTTGACGAAATGGATGGCGAAATCCACCGCCATGCCGAGGGAAAGACAGCTCAGCACCGACAGCGGCATGTCAAAGTCCTTGCCGCTGAAGCCGACCACGCCGTAGATGAGCAGGACGGTGAACAGCAGAGGAATGTAGCCGACCAGCGCCCATTTGGCCGAGCGGAAGTTCAGCACCAGGATGGCGAATACCGCCACCAGCGCCAACGTGAAACCGCGCACCATGTCGCCCAGCACCGCGTCGTTCCACACCAGGTTGAACCAGCCGATGCCAGCGGGTTTTACGGTCACGGCCAGAGGATGGGATTTCCGGTAGCTTTCCGCTGCCGCGATCACCTCGCGCATCGCCTCGGCGTCCCAGGTCTTCAACTGCACCCAGACGATCGCCTGCCGAAAACCGGGATCGATCACGTTGTCCAGGTCCGAGGGCTTGGCCGACATGCTGAACAGAAACAGATACTGGCCGACGCTATCGCTCGTATCCGGCACCGCGTCGAACTTGGGATCGTTATCGTGCAGCACGCGGTTGATGCGCTTCACGTAATCGGCGACGGAGAAGGTCTTGCCCACGACCGGCAGGCGTTCCAGGTCCTGCTGTAGTCCCGCCAGCCAGCGCATCGCTTCCGGGCTCTTCATGAAATCGGCCTGACCGGACTCCACCACCAGGTAGCCGAGCGAGGTCCCGCCGAGCGCCTGATTCATCGCCGTGTCGGCCACACGGATTTCGCTCGATGCCTTGAACCAGGCCACCATATTGTTGTTCACGTGGAGGCGTGAAACGCCGACAGCGGCCACCGCCACCAGCCCGAGGCCGACCAGCACCGTCGCGAGCGGGCGGTCGGCGCCGATTGCGCCGAGCTTGCCCAGAAAGCGCGCGGTAGGATCGAGCGCGACGCTCTCGAGTCCGGCAGCGCGCCCGATGCTCTCTTCCTTGACGAACGTGAGGATGGCCGGGATCAGGCTGAAGGAAAACAGCCGCAGCACCACCGTGCCGAAGGCGATCAGTCCGCCGAAGACTTTTACCGGCACGATGTTCATGAACAGCAGCACGGCGAAGGCGGACGCCGTGGCGAGCGCCGTGTACCGCACTGGCCGGCTTATCGCCGCCATGGTTTCGCGGATCGCGGCCAGTTTGTCGCTACGCTCCCGGTAACGGAAGTAGAACTCGTTGAAGATGTGGATGCTGTCGGTCGCGATGGCCATCAGAAACACCGGCGCCATCGAACTCATGATGTGCACCGGAAAGCCCGCGCCGATCAACAGGCCCATGCTCCAGATGATCGACGCCATCGACACGCCCATCATGGCGAGCGACAGCGACAGGTTGCGAAACATGAGCTGGATGGCCGCGAACATGATCATGCCGGCGATGGGCGCAAAGATCGCCATCAGCTTGAACATCTCGGCGCCGAAGGTGTCGCGCGCCACCGGATCGCCCGCGATGTAATAGCGCTCCGGACCGTGCTCCCTGGCTACGATCGCGCGGACTTGTGATGCGATCTCGGCACCGTTGGCGCCCTGCTCCAACGGCACGTAGATTGCGGTGGTCTTGCCGTCGCGGGAGATGACGCGGTCGAGGAGCAGCGGATTGTCGGACAGCGCACTGCGCAACGCCTCGACCTCGGCCTCGCTTTGCGGCGCGCCCGGCATGAGCGGCCCCACTTTCAGCATGCCGGCTTCGGCCGTGACGTTGGTGATGGTGGTGAAGCCGTTCACGTCCCGGCTCGCCACGCCATCGAGCTTGAGGATTTCATCGGTGATGCGGGCGATTCGACCGAGGGTTTCGCGGTTCAGCACGCCCGCGTCGTTCTGTACGCCCACGACGATGGTGTCCTCGTAAAGCGCGAAGGTCCGGTCGATCTGGTTGTTCCAGACGCGCACGTCGGACGTTTCCGGCAGCATGTGCTTCGGATTCGTGTCAATCCGGATGCGCGGGATCAGGCCGAGAAACAGCACGGTCAGAGCCACTGTCAGCCAGACGACGAGACGCGGGCGGCGCAGCGAGAATTCTACGAGCGAGAATCGGTGCGTCATCCCGGTCTTTCCCTTGGCGCAATCAGAAATGCCGGAAGAGCCAGTATTTCTCGTACAGCACCTTGCCGAGATGCCAGAGAACGCCCGGGCCGTACATGCGGACCCGCGGCGTCGGCTCGGCGAAGAAATTACCGCTGCCGAAGCCGGCGCGGCCGCCGCCGGTTTCGATGAAGCACGCACCCTCGCCGGCGAATTGACGCGGTCTGCCTTTTCCGGTCCAGGCCACGGCCAGGTTGTGCGCCACGACCTCGGCCTGCCCGCGCGCGAACACGCCGGCCTTGGGCAGCGGTCGTCCCATCTTGAGCGGTATGGTGTTCACATCGCCGATGGCGAATACGCCGTCGAACGAAGTCTGCAGCGTGCTTCGATCCACCGGGATCCAGCCGCTCTCGTTGCTCAGGCCCGCGTCGCGCACGACGGCCGGCGCCCGATGCGGCGGCACGTAGATCAGCAGGTCGAACGCCGTCGTGGCACCGTTGGTGAAGGCGATTCGGCGCGCTGCGGAATCGATATCCTTGACTTGGTGTTCCGGGTGGTAGGCGATGCCGCGCGCCTCAATCATGCCGCGTACCGCCACCCCGATCTCCGGACCGGCGACGAACATCGGCCGTGGCTCGGCGGCATAGATCGCGATCTCGGACCGCTCGCGCAGACGACGCCGGCGCAGATGGGCGTCCACCAGCATCGCGGCCTCGTAGGGCGCCGCCGGGCATTTGTACTGTGGCGTCGCCGTGAGCACCACGATGCGCGCGCCCGCAAAGTCGGCGAGGGCGTCGCGAATCGCGCCCGCGCCCGCCACTGTGTACAGGTTCATTCCGGCTTCCTTGAGCCCGGGAATGGTTTCCGGTGCGTAGTCGGCGCCGAGCGCGATGATCAGCGCATCGGCGACGAGCACCTGCCCGTTGATTTCGACCTCGCGGTGCCGGGGATCGATGCGGGTCACGGCGCCTTCGCGCCACTCCACGCCGTACCCGGCGAGGCGGCGCAGTGGACGGCTGAAATCCGGCGGCTGGCGTTCGCCCACCATCAACCAGAGTAGCGAAGCGGCGAAAACGTGCCGGTCGGCGCGATCGATCACGATCACCCGGTCGGAGGCCGGCAAGCGCCGGCGCAGCGCTTCGGATGCGGCCACGCCGCCGATGCCAGCGCCGAGGATCAATGCGGTACGACTCATGGCGGGCTCAGAAAGCGACGGTCTTGTCGGCCCACAGCATCCAGTCGGTCAACTGCTCCAGCGTGCTGCGTCGCGCCCCTTCCGCCAGCTCGGTCTCGAAGATCCCGCGCGCATCCAGGCACGTTCCGCAGACGCCGATTTCGGCGCCATGCCGGGCGGCCGCCTTCAGCATCAATTCGATGTTGTAATAGCCCGACGGAACCTTATGCCCGGCTTTGGCGCATGCAGCTGCATCGCCGATCAGGAACAGCTTGACCTGCTCGCCGCTGCGCTTCGCAAGACTGCCGGCGAGCCGCAGGCCGTTGTAGCTGCGCTCCGAGCCGTATGGCCCATCATTGAGAATGATCAGCGTCTGTGCCATCGAAACCGCCTCGCGCAACAGCGCAATTACCGACCACTCACTTCGACAGGCAATCCCGCCGCGCGCCATTCCGGCAAGCCATCTTCGAGGCGGCGGGCCTTGAAGCCCCGTGCCCTCAGTGCCGCGACGGCTTCGTACGACAGCACGCAATATGGGCCGCGGCAGTAAGCGACGATTTCCTGCCGTCGATTGAGGCTGGCGAGCCGCTGTCCGAGTTTTGAGAGCGGGATATTGATCGCGCCAGGCAGGTGGCCAAGCGCAAACTCGTCTTCGGGGCGAACGTCCAGCACGGTGACGAGCCCCGCCTTCAGCCGATGCACCAAATCTGCGCGGGAAATCGGTTCCAGGCTGTCGCGGTCGTTGAAATAGCTGCGGACCACGCGATCGACTTCGGCCAGACTGCGCTCCGCGATGCGCCGCAGAGCTGCCAGCAATTCGAGCACGGCATCGTCCGCCAGGCGGTAGAAGATGTACCTTCCCTGGCGTCGGACCGCGACCAGCCCCGCGCGCCGCATCTGCTGCAGGTGCTGCGAGGCATTGGCCACAGTTACCCGAGTTCGATCCGCCAATACTTCGACACTACGCTCCCCCTGCGCCAACTGTTCGAGCAGCGCAAGCCGGTGCGGGTGCGCGATGGCCTTCGCCACGGCCGCGAACTGACCAAACAGCACAGCCTTCGGACTTTCATTTGACAAGGAATTGCACTCGTCAGATCATTCAATTGATAGATTGAATGATGAGACAGGCGGACGGCCTCCGTCAACCTCGCTACGAACCGGAACGCGGCTTCTTCCAAAGTTGATTGGGTTCGATCGTGGGAACTCATGCGCAAGTGCAGGCAGCTGATATCCGGTCTTGTCTCCACCAATAAGCAGAATTGCGGTTCTGTGGGGATCGAATGCAAACGAGATGCGAAGCGGTCGCCCCTTACTCTGCACCCGGAGCTCGCGCATGTGGCCGTGCCGGGAGCCATTGATCGCGCTCGTATACGGGTACCCAAGGTTTGGGCCCTGTACCTCCAGCATCCTTACGTGGGCGTCAATGGCACCTTGGGCCTCTTCCGAGGCCATTCCACCACGCCTCGAATTCCAACGTGCACTCGACGTCCCATGCCATTGAGAAATCGGCCGAAACTTCGCGCTCGATCAAACGGGCGTCGCCGGCGCACGGTTTTCCGTATTTTTTCCGTGCGAATCGAGGCGCGAGAAACTAAGTGGTTGAATTCTGGTGGGCGGTGCTGGGATCGAACCAGCGACCCCTGCCTTGCATCGGATGCGCCGTTTCAGTCGCGAAGAAGCTTCTCCAGTGCGTCACTCGCAGCACCGCCGTATGCTTTGGCCAGTCGGCGCAATAAGTTCGTGTCCAGCGCGCGCCCGTCGGACTCGATTGCACGACGCGCATCGGTCAAATCCTGAGGTCCACCCGCAAATACCTTCATGGCGATGAAATCCTCGCGGCCGATGATGCGTAACGTTTCGCCTTGGAAGGGCACGTCGATGACCCTCGAGAATGCTTCCGGCTCCAGGCCGCGCAACCCGAGGAGCAGATCGACGCGGTTTCCGTGGGAATCGCTCACCGCGAGAAGCGCCGGAATCGGGTCGTCCTGATCACCCATCCTCAATGCCGTCGTGAAGCCCGCAGACTTGAATGCCCTGTCGAGATCGCTCGCTTCCCGCGGCGACAGCGATACGACGGCGTCGGCATCCAAGCTCGCCCGTACGACGCCGTGGACGGACGCTGCGAGCGCACCGATGACAGCGTAATCAACCTTGCGACGTACGAGTGCCGCCACGACATCAAGCAGCAGAAGCGCGGACTGGCCCGGTGCCGCAGCTCTCATGAGCGCACTGCCCGCGGCGGTGAAGAGCTCTTCCGTCCGGCGCGGTACAGCTCCATCACGAGCTGACAGTGCCTGAGAAAGGCATTCAGCCGCTCCTCCGCGCTTAGCCGCTGGGTGGCCGCGATGAGTTCCCGCTCGGATTGGCGTGCAAGCTTGGACTCCATGGAAACTATTCTACGGCAGGACCAATGGTGCGTGGCTGAAGGGCCGGCCCCAGCCCGAAGGCGTGCGCTCACGCGTTTGCAGCACCCGAGACCCGAACTCGTGGACGGCCGCCTTTGCGACCGTTCTTGCGCGCCGCGGCCGCTTTCACGTCGGACGTCCGGCGCCCCCCAATGCGTCCAAGCTCCGCCATCCAGGACCGGCCTTCGAACATGGACAGGACGAGAGCCGGCACACTCAAGTCGAGGTCCAGACTCTCCCAGTGCAAGCCGCCGCCGCGGCCAAGCACTTCTACGGCGCGTAGGTCTTGAGGCGCTGCGCGCTCGAGTCCGGGAATGAGTTTTACCGGGACCGTGAGCGTCGCCCCATTCGTCAGTTCGACCTGCAACGCCTCATCTCTGGCCAGATAAGTGGCCTTGGCCGCCCTTGGCTCGGTCCGGGCAGCGCGCCGTCCGGCACGCGATGCGCTCACGCGCTTATCGCGTAGTTCCTCTTTCACCCACTCGGGTGTCGCCATGAATCTCTCTCAACGTTGCATCAGCAATGCGCGGTTTCGGTTGATCTCAACGAGAGCCGCTGCCAGTTCGGTCCGTGCGAATCCATTGTTCGTCACCAGCGAGGGATGTGATTCCTCGCCACCGAGCTCGATCCTTGCCTCTCGATCTCGCCCAACGACGTGAACGTGCGGCGGCCAATGATCGTTTGAGTAGATGACGACGCGAAGACCGCGAACACGAAAGATGGTCGCCATCGAGATATTATCCGAGCGCTTGGGTTTGTGCCGATCCGCTCGGCGGAAGCACGCCGCCGGATGATCAGCGCTCAGGTGCGCGACACGACGCGCTTCATAGAGAGCGGCATTCAACTACTGTACGGAGCGCAGCCCGCGGCGGCTCACCTTCGTTTCTGTTGCAAGCGCGGCGAAATGCGGCATCTGTCGTCGGCGTGCTTGGATGGTGGGCGGTGCTGGGATCGAACCAGCGACCCCTGCCGTGTGAAAGCAGTGCTCTACCGCTGAGCTAACCGCCCGGATTCGAAGGGCGCGTAGTCTGCCCTCACCCCGCCCTCTCCCGCAAGCGGGAGAGGGAGAGGGAGTGGAGAACACCTCTCCCGCTTGCGGGAGAGGTCGCGACTGCGGAGCAGTGGCGGGTGAGGGTTTTCTTAGTCGCCGAGGGCGCGCAATAGTTCATCGGTCCTGGCGCGCATCAGGGCTTCGTCACCGCGCGACTCGACGTTCAAGCGCACCAGCGGCTCGGTGTTGGACGAGCGCAGATTGAAGCGCCAGTTGTCGAACTCGACCGACAGGCCATCGATGTGATCGATCTGGCGCGCCTTGGGCCTGTACAGCGCCTCGATGCGCTCAATTGCCGCCTTGCCGTCCTTGAGCTTGCGATTGATCTCGCCACTCGCCGGAAACAGCTTCATGCGCTCATCGACGAGCGCGGAAAACGGCTGGCCCGACTCGCAGATCGTCTGGGTGACGAGCAACCACGGGATCATGCCGCTATCGGCGTAGGAAAAATTGCGGAAGTAATGGTGCGCGCTCATCTCGCCGCCGTAGACCGCGTCTTCGACACGCATCTTCTCCTTGATAAAGGCATGCCCGGACTTGCACAACACCGCGCGGCCGCCGAGTGATTTCACGATCTCGAGCGTGTTCCAGGTGAGCCGCGGATCGTGCACGATCTTCGCGCCCCGTATGCGCTTGAGAAAGACCGAAGCCAACAGCCCAACGATGTAGTAGCCGTCGATGAACCGCCCGCTCTCGTCGAAGAAGAAACAGCGGTCGTAGTCACCGTCCCACGCAATCCCGAGATCCGCCTTGTGTTTGCGAATGGCGTCGATCGTCGGCGCGCGGTTTTCCTCGAGCATCGGGTTCGGCACACCGTTCGGAAAGTGGCCATCGGGCTCGTTGAAGAGCTTGATGAACTCGAACGGCAGGTGGCGCTCGAGCTGATCGATCACGAGCCCGGCCGCGCCGTTGCCGGCGTTGACGACGATCTTGAGGCGCTTGAGCTTCTTGAGCTCGACGTAGCCGAGCAGATGGTCGAGGTACGATGCGCGGACGTCGATCTCACTGCGCCGGCCTTTGCGCGCAACGGCCGGGAATGTGTCGCGCTCCGCGATGGTTCGAATGTCCTGCAGACCCGTATCGGCGCTGATCGGCTTGGCCTGCTCGCGTACGAACTTGAAGCCGTTGTAGTCGGGTGGGTTGTGGCTCGCGGTCACCATGATCCCGCCGTCGAGCTTTTCGTGGAACGTCGCGAAGTAGACGCCTTCCGTGCCGCAGAGCCCGATGTCGAGCACATCGACGCC
>Ga0209108_10002083_pt1 | contig 11568 bp, 10 predicted proteins | sample Rifsed10ft1_FD_184003 | JGI IMG/M metagenome (GOLD analysis project Ga0209108, IMG submission 184003) | Soil microbial communities from Rifle, Colorado, USA - sediment 10ft 1 (version 2) | ecosystem: Environmental > Terrestrial > Deep subsurface > Rock core/Sediment | place: Rifle, Colorado...
ATCACCGCTTATCACGAGGCTGGACATGCCCTGGTTGCCAAGCTTCTCCCCGGGACTGACCCGATCCATAAGGTCACGATCATCCCGCGCGGGATGGCGCTGGGGTTGACCCAGCAGCTGCCGATCGATGAGAAGCACACCTATCCGAGGGAGTATCTGCTGAATAATCTCGCGATCCTCTTCGGCGGGCGCGTGGCGGAAGAGTTGGTCCTGAACCATATGACGACGGGAGCGGGCAACGACATCGAGAAGGCCACGGAACTCGCGCACCGGATGGTTTGCGAGTGGGGGATGAGTGAAAAGTTGGGGCCAATGACCTTTGGCAAGAAAGAAGAACAGATCTTTCTCGGGAGAGATTTTACCCAACAGCAGGACTATTCCGAGAGCACTGCTGTGGAGATCGATGCCGAGGTCCGACATATTATCCTAGAGTGCTATCAGCGGGCAAAGGGCATCCTCAGCAAGAATCTCCATGTCCTTCATAAGATTGCGGAGAAACTTCTCGAGAAGGAGGTTCTGGACGGTTCGGAGATTGATGCCTTGGTGCAGGAGTTTGGCGGTAACGGCGGGGATCCGCTCGCGCCTTTGGCCGTCACGGCTCACGCCTGATTGAACCCTCCGCAGGATCTCCCAGCCCTCCAGATTTTCATCCCGCAGCTCAACCATCATTCGCCGGTGGTGTGAGAGCAGTGGCCCTCATGGGAGCATGTTGGGTCGAGGATAGAAGATTGAGATTGGAGAATTGCGATCCTCGATTCTCGGTTTTGGCTCGCTAAAGGTTGTCGGCCTACGTTGAGATCTACTGAACCATTATGAGTAGTTTCAATGTCTCCGCTTCGCAAGAGCGTTGGATTCTCGCGACCCGCAGGGGGGAGATCAACATGCTGCGGCGGACCGCCCTGATGGGGATCGTGAACGTTACCCCGGATTCCTTCTCAGACGGGGGAAGATACTTCGAGCCGGCTCAAGCGATCTCCCACGGGTTGAAGCTGGTTGAGGAAGGAGCCGATATTATCGACGTCGGGGGCGAGTCCACGCGGCCCGGGGCGCGGCCGGTATCCGGCCGGGAAGAGATGGAGCGCGTCATTCCCGTCATCCGCGGGCTGCGTCGTGAGTTGTCGGCGCCCATTTCCGTGGACACTTATAAGGCTGACGTTGCCAGGGCCGCTCTGGATGAGGGGGCGGACATGGTCAACGACATAAGCGCGCTGAGGTTTGATCCCGCCATGGCCCCGCTGGTCGCGGCGGAGAAGGTGCCGGTAGTTCTGATGCACATGCAGGGCGCCCCTCGAACCATGCAGCGGCGGCCGCATTATCGGGACGTGGTGGAGGAGGTGAAGGAGTTTCTGCGGGATCAGATCCGCTTTGCCGTGCAGGCCGGCGTGGATTTGGAGCGGATCATCGTCGATCCGGGAATCGGCTTCGGCAAAGAGCTTGAGCACAATCTGGCGTTGCTGCGCGCGCTGCCGGCGCTCGCGGACTTGGGCAGGCCGGTCCTGGTGGGTCCGTCGCGCAAGACCTTCATCGGCCAGATTCTCGACCTCGGTCCGGAAGAGCGGCTCGAAGGAAGCCTGGCGGCGGCCGTGGCGGCGGTGCTGGGCGGCGCCAGCGTGATCCGAACGCACGACGTCAAGGAGGCCCGAAGGGCCATTCGCGTCGCCGACGCGATGCGCTTCGGGGGCGCGCGGTCGCAGGGGGCGAAGGATGTTTGAGATCTTCACTCAGCTCCGCTGGCAAGACGCTCTCGACATCGGCATCATCGCCTTTGTCGTCTACCGGCTGATTCACATGATCCGGGGAACTCGGGCGATGCAAATGATTATCGGCCTGGTCGTGGTCCTCCTGGCCTACGTGACGTCGCAGATGCTCGGGCTCTTCACCCTGACCTGGATGCTGGATAATTTTTTGGGCTCTATCATTCTGGTTATCATCGTGATTTTTCAGAGCGATATCCGGCGCGCCCTGACACAGGTGGGCACGGCGCCTCTTTTCGGCGGCGCCGATCGCATCGAGCCCGGGCAGGTGCTCGAGGAGGTTGCGAAGGCGGTGGTGGCGCTGGCGAGCCGGCGAGTCGGCGCCTTGATCGTGCTCGAAAGGGAAGTGGGGTTGAACGAATACATCGAGGTCGGCACGCGTCTCGACGCCCGCGTCACCAGAGAACTTGTGGAGAGCGTCTTTATGCCGCACTCGCCGATGCATGACGGCGCCCTGGTGATCCAAAAGGGAAGGGCCACGGCGGCGCGCTGTTTTTTACCCTTGAGCGTGGATCCGAACTTGAGCAGGGCGCTTGGGACTCGCCACCGCGCGGCGGTGGGGCTCACCGAGGAGACCGACGCGGCTGCGATCGTCATCTCGGAGGAGCAGGGCAGCATCTCTCTCGTGGTGGAGGGAAAGGTGACTCAGGACTTGGACGGTCCCCAAATGCGCATCTCCCTGGAGAGGCTTTTCGGCTCATGAGATACGCCAGATACGCCTGGGAAACAGTCATCGCGCTGGCGAGCAGTGATCTTGGTCTCAAGCTCTTTTCGCTGGTTTTTGCGTTCGGGCTCTGGCTGTTCGTCAACGCGGGACAAAAGGCGTCGGAAAGGTCTGTCGAGGCTCCGCTGGAGTTCCGCAATATTCCGTCGGACTTGATGGTCAGCGGTCCGGGGGCCGGACCGGTCGAGGTGCGCGTCATGGGGCCTCCAGCCCTCCTTTCCACCCTGGACCCCGATTATATGAAAGTCGTGCTCGATCTGGAGGGGGCGCGACCCGGGACTTCGACTTTTCGTCTGAGTCCGGATTTTTTTAATCCTCCCCGGGGCGTGCGCATCACGCGAATCAGCCCGTCGGTCATCAATCTCAAGCTGGAGTCGGTTGCGGTCCGTTCTCTTCCGGTGACTCTCCGCCTCGGCACGAAGTTGCCGTTCGGCTACAAGGTCGCCCGCGCGAGCGTCAACCCGGAAACCGTCAGGGTTCGGGGTCCGGCCCACGAGGTAAACCGGATGACCTCCATAGAGACGGTGCCGATCGATCTTGAAGGCGGGCGGGGGCAGATAACTCGCGAGGTGCGCCTCAGCTCGTCGGGGCCCGCCTTTTCATTTCTTCCGGAGCGGGTGACTGTCTCGGTCCTGCTGGAAGAAGAGTCGATGACGCGGGAGTTTCAGCGGGTGGAGGTAAAGGCCAAGAATATTGCCGGGAGCTATAGCGTGAACCCGCGCCGGGCGTATCTCCGATTGTCGGGCCCTAAGCGCATTGTCAGCCCGCTCCAGCTCGGAGCAGACCAGGCCTATTTGGATCTCAAGGGGCTGGAGCCTGGAAACCACACGGTCGCATTGAGTCTAAAGTTGCCGCCGGAAGTTAAAGTGCTCGAGCAGAGGCCGGACCGTTTTCGCGTGAAGATCTCCGGTGTTGAGAAATAGATCGATGGAGGAATGAGGAGAAATGGGCATGTCATCGCCGGGAAAGAAAAATCACCAGAGGCACCTATTCGGGACCGACGGCATTCGGGGGGTCGCCAACCTGGAGCCGATGACCTCTGAGATGGCGCTGAAGCTCGGGCGGGCGGTTGCCACCGTGCTGCGCGAGCCGATTTTTCACTCCGCAAGCCGGACCGCGAGCAAGAGGCGGGCCTCCGGGGTTCGCGCCGCCAACAAGGCGAGCGCCCACCGCTACAAGGTCCTCATCGGCAAGGATACGCGGCTGTCGGGCTACATGCTCGAGACGGCCCTCGCCTCCGGCATATGCTCGAGCGGCGCGGATGTCCTGCTGGTCGGTCCGCTCCCGACCCCGGGCGTGGCCTTCTTGACGCGGAGCATGAGAGCGGACGCCGGGGTGGTGATATCGGCGTCGCACAATCCCTTCCAGGACAACGGGATTAAGTTTTTCTCCGCGGACGGCTTCAAGCTGCCGGACGAGGTCGAGGCGCGCATGGAGGAGATGATTTTAAACGGCGAGGCCAACCTTCACAGGCCTACGGCCGCGCAGATCGGCAAGGCCTTTCGCGTCACCGATGCCGTGGGACGATACATCGTTTTTCTTAAAAACAGCTTCCCGCGCCAGCTCAGTCTCGAGGGGCTGAGGATCGTGGTCGACTGCGGTCACGGCGCGGCTTACCGGGTGGCCCCTGAGGTGCTGTCCGAACTGGGCGCGGAGGTGGTCTCTATCGGGGTTCATCCTGACGGGGAGAACATCAACCGGGATTGCGGCGCGCTTCACCCCGAAGCGGCCCGTCGGGCCGTGCTGGAGCACCACGCGGACCTCGGCGTGTCCCTGGACGGGGACGGGGATCGCGCCATCTTCGTCGATGACGCCGGCGAAGTTCTGGACGGAGACGATGTCCTTGCCATAGCCGCGCGGGAGATGCAGGAAAAGGGAATTCTCAAGGGTAATACGGTGGTGGCCACGGTGATGAGTAACGTAGGCCTGGGCCTCGCGCTTCAGGGCGCCGGTATCAAGGTGGTGCGCACCGATGTGGGAGACCGTTACGTGGTCGAAGAGATGCTGGAGGGGGGATACAATCTGGGCGGAGAGCAGTCAGGTCACGTCATCTTTCTGGACCACAATACGACCGGAGACGGCGCCCTCACCTGCCTGCAGCTTCTCGCGATCATGGTCGAGAAGGGGCGCCGGCTTAGCGAGTTGAGGAGGGTGATGAAAAGGCTGCCGCAGATTCTCGTCAATGTGGGAGTCCGGGAGAAAAAGGAACTTTCCCGCCTGCCGCGGCTCCGTCAGAAGATAGCCGCAGTCGAGAAAGAGCTGGGCGCGCGCGGCAGAATCCTGGTGCGTTACTCCGGGACCGAGCCCCTGGCGCGAGTGATGCTGGAAGGGGAAGACGAGTCAAGGATCCGGCAGATGGCTCATGAGATAGCGGAACAGATCCGCAACGAAATTGGAAACGAATAAGAGTTCAAAAGGTTCAAGATGTTTAAGCCGTTCAAGCCGTTTAACGATTTGAACGATTTGAACTTTTTGAACGGCTTAAACCATGTTGAGATTAGGCGTCAATGTCGACCATGTTGCTACCGTGCGGCAAGCGAGGAGGATCGATGTCCCGGATCCGGTGGAGGCGGCGCTGCTCGCCGAGAAGGGCGGGGCGGACGGGATCACCGTCCATCTGCGGGAGGACCGGAGGCATATTCAAGAGCGGGATGTGGAGCTCTTGCGCGAGAGGGCTCGTACCAAGGTCAATTTGGAGATGGCGGTGACTCCCGAGATGGTCCGCTTGGCCGAAAGGCTTCGTCCTGACGACGCCTGTTTCGTGCCGGAGCGCCGCGAGGAGCTGACGACGGAAGGCGGGCTCGATGTGAGCGCGCACCAGGGTAAGATCCGGGACGCCGTGCAGCGACTCCAGGGGCGAGGCATCCGGGTGAGCCTGTTTATCGATCCGGAGGAGGAGCAGATCGCGGCAAGCCGTGAGGTCGGGGCGCACGGCGTCGAGCTCCATACCGGACGTTATTGCAACGCTGCCGGGGATCGGGCTGTCGAGCTGGAGCAGGTCGCCGCCGCAGCCTCCCTGGCGCGCCGTCTGGGTCTGGAGGTGCACGGCGGTCACGGGTTGAATTACGCCAATGTCCTTCCCGTCGCGCGGCTGCCTGAAATGGTCGAGCTCAATATCGGCCACAGCATAGTGGCCCGGGCTGTTATGGTCGGGATGGAGCAGGCGGTCCGGGAGATGAAGGCCCTGCTGGTAAAAGCGCGTGGCTAGTTACTGGTTATTGGTTAATAGTTATTTGGAAAGCGGTGCGGCAAAGGTGGTTTACAGTCGAAGCTAGTGACCAATAACTAATAACGAGTAACTAATAACTAATCATGTTTGTTGTTACTGCGGATGAGATGCGCGAGCTGGATCGGCTGACGATCCAGAGATACGGGGTTCCGAGCCTGACCTTGATGGAACGGGCGGGAGAGGGCGTCGTTAGCGCATTGCTGGAGCGTTTCGGCCGGATCGCCAGAGGCGGAGTGCTCGTCGTCGCCGGCAAGGGAAACAACGGCGGCGATGGGCTGGTGGTGGCGCGCCGGCTTAAAAAAAAACGGATCCCGTGTGAGGTCGTACTTTTATCCCGGAAGGAGGAGCTGTCTCACGATGCGGCGGCCAACCTGCGCGCTTACCTCAAGGCGCGAGGGAAGCTCTTCGAAGTGGGAAGCGACTCCCTGTCGCTTCTCAGCCACAGGATCCGGGGAAAAAAGCTCCTGGTCGACGCCGTTCTCGGGACCGGCCTCAAAGAGGAGGTGCGCGGTCTCTACGCCGAGGCCATTACGATCATGAATGCCGCGGGACTTCCCATCGTAGCGGTGGACCTCCCGTCCGGGTTGGACGCCGATAAGGGAAGGCCGCTCGGCGTCGCGGTCAAGGCGGAGATGACGGTTACCTTCGGCTTTCCCAAGTTGGGGCAGGTTGTTCATCCCGGCGTGTCCTACGTGGGCGAATTGGCGGTGGCGGATATCGGCATTGATCCGCGGGCTTTCGATGAGGTGCGGCCGCGCACGGAGCTCCTGGAGAGAGAAGATATCGAATGGCTCGTTCCCTCGAGAGAGCCGGACACCCATAAGGGAACCTACGGCCATCTTCTGGTCATGGCCGGATCGCGCGGAAAGACCGGGGCCGCGATTCTCGCCTGCAGGGCGGCCATGCGAGTCGGCTCCGGGCTTGTCACTTTGGCCGGGCCCCGCTCTCTGAACGGTATCTTCGCCAGCTCCTTGGTCGAGGTCATGACCGAGCCTCTGAGAGAGAGTGCCGGGGAAGAGATGGAGCCGCTCGGCGATCAGGAGTGGCGTCGCGTGCTCGACAAAAAAAGCGCTCTTCTTTTCGGGCCGGGCATCGGAGTCGGGGACCCGACGCGCAGCGCGCTCAGATGGCTGCTCAAGAACCTCGACGTTCCCTGGGTGATCGACGCCGACGGGCTCAGCGTCCTGGCGAGCGAGCTGGAGCGGCTCCGCGGCGCAAAAACCCCGCCGGTCCTTACGCCGCACCCGGGAGAGATGGCGCGGCTCCTGGGAACGGATACCGCGGCGGTCAATCAGGACCGGATGGCCGTGGCCCGTTCCTTTGCCCGCGCGCACCGTTGTTATGTGGTGCTCAAGGGGGCGCGCAGCGTGATCGCCGCGGCTGACGGCCGCGTATTCGTCAACCCGACGGGCAATCCGGGAATGGCGAGCGGGGGCATGGGAGATGTCCTTTCAGGGATTCTGGCCGGCTTGATCGCTCAGGGTTTTGAAATCGAGGACGCGCTCAAGCTCGGGGTCTATCTCCACGGCTTCGTCGGAGATCAGGTGGCGGCTGCTAAAGGAGAAATCGGACTGATAGCGTCGGATATTATAGAGGGGCTTCCAGCGGGAATGCGGGACCTATCGCAAGTCAAAATGCAAAGTGCAAAATGAAAAATTCAAATTTAAATCTTGCATTTTGCAATTTTCAATTTGCAATGAAGCGTTTTAGCATTGTAACTCGCTCGGAGCTCCAGACTCGAAGCTGGGGGGAAAAGTTGGGAAAGCTATTAAGCGGAGGAGAGATCATCGGGCTTACCGGAGAGCTGGGAAGCGGCAAGACCTGCTTCGTGCGGGGAATGGCGCAAGGACTCGAGGTCGGCAAAGAGGCGTGGATTCGCAGCCCCACGTTCACTCTGATCAATGAATATCACGGCAGGCTCCCTCTCTATCACATTGACCTCTACCGGGTAGAAGGGCGCCGCGAAATCGAGGAGTTGAATCTCGCGGACTATTTTTTCGCGGACGGCGTCAGCGTCGTGGAATGGTTCGAGCATCTCCCGGATGACACCGTGGATGAGTGTCTGCGTATTGGCTTTGAGCATGCCGGCGGCAACCGGCGCAGGTTGACGTTCGCGCCGCACGGGGAGCGGTATGAAGAAATTGTAAAGGCATTATGCCATTGATCGTGCAGAAATACGGCGGGACCTCCGTGGGCAGCATCGAGCGGATCAAGCACGTCGCCCGCAAGGTTGCCGAGGCGAAAAAACAGGGCAACGACGTAGTCGTAGTGGTATCGGCGATGGCCGGCGAGACCAACCGGCTCGTGGCCCTGGCCCAGCAGGTCTCCGAGTCTCCCGACGAGCGCGAGCGCGACGTGCTGCTCGCCTCAGGCGAGCAGGTCTCTTCCGCCCTGCTTTCTTTGGCGATCAAGGATCTGGGCTGCCCCGCGCGCTCCTTTTTGGCGCATCAGGCGCGGATCGAGACCGACAAGGCCTACGGCAAGGCGAGAATCAAGAGCATCGACTCGACGCGAATCAAACGGGCGCTTAAGGACGGAGAGATCGTGGTAGTAGCGGGGTTTCAAGGCGTGGACGAAGAGGAGAACATTACGACGCTGGGGCGCGGAGGATCGGACACCAGCGCCGTGGCGATGGCGGCCGCGCTGAAGGCGAACGTGTGCGAGATCTACACGGACGTGGAGGGCGTTTTTACGACGGACCCCAGCATCTGCCCGAAGGCGAGAAAATTGGACCGTATTTCTTTCGAAGAGATGATCGAGATGGCGAGCACGGGAGCCAGGGTGCTGCAGATCGGCTCCGTGGAGCTCGCCATGAAATTTGCCGTGCCCGTCCATGTTCGCTCCAGTTTTACCGACCTGGAGGGGACATGGGTGGTGGAGGAGGATGAAAGCATGGATGAGGTCCTGGTTTCCGGCGTGACCTACGACAAGAACGAGGCGAAGATCACCCTTTTGAAAGTTCCGGATCGCCCCGGCCTCGCGGCCCAGATCTTTTCGCCGATTTCCGGGGCGAACATCGTGGTCGACATGATCATCCAGAACGCCAGCGAGGACGGCACCACAGATTTGACTTTTACCGTCCCCAAGGCGGATTATAAGAAGGCGCTCTCGCTGGTGGAAAAGACCGCTTCCGTCATACACGCCGGGGGGGTGAGGGTGGACCCGGGCATCGCCAAGGTCTCGATCGTCGGGGTCGGGATGCGCACCCACGCGGGGGTGGCGGCGAAGATGTTCCAGGTGCTCGCCCGCGAGGAAATCAACATACAGATGATCTCGACCTCCGAAATCAAGATTTCGGTGGTCATCGACGAGAAGGAGATGGAGCACGCGGTTCGGGTCCTGCACGAGGCGTTTGTCGAGAAGCAGGGGAATCTATGAAAGACGTTTTGATCTATGACACCACCCTGAGGGACGGCTGCCAGGCGGAGGATATCTCTTTTACCCTCGAGGACAAGCTCCGCATAACGGAAAAGCTGGCGGAGTTCGGGATGGATTACGTCGAGGGAGGGTTTCCCGGCTCCAACCCGCGCGATGAGGAGTACTTTAAGGCGGTCAAGAGGCTGAGACTCAAACAGACCAGGATTGCCGCTTTCGGGATGACCCGGAAGGCCTCTTCCAAGTCTTCTCAGGATCTCAGCCTGAAGACGCTCCTCGACGCGGACACGCCGGTCGTGACTCTGGTAGGAAAGGCATGGGATCTCCATGTGCGCGACGACCTGCGGATCAGCAAGAAGGCGAACCTGGAGCTCATCGCGGATTCCATCGCCTTCATGAAAGAGCGCGTGGACGAGGTGATCTTCGACGCGGAGCATTTTTTTGACGGCTATCGCTCGAATCCCGAGTATACCCTGGAGTGTCTCAAGGCGGCGGAGGAGGGCGGCGCCGATTGGATCGTTCTGTGTGATACCAACGGCGGGCGCCTTCCCGGCGACATCCGCAGCGCCATCTTAAGCCTGAAAGGCGTCATCAAGACGCCGCTGGGGATTCATTGCCACAACGACGGAGAGCTGGCCGTGGCCAACACCATGACGGCCGTGGAGATGGGGGTGCGGCAGGTGCAGGGGACGATCAACGGGATCGGCGAGCGCTGCGGCAATCTCAATCTCTGCTCGCTCATCGCCAACCTGCATCTCAAGATGGGAAAGAGATGCATCGACCCCGAACAGCTGAAAAAGCTGCGCGAGGTGTCCCACTTCCTGGATGAGCTGGCCAATATCAGCCCGAACAAGCATCAACCCTACGTGGGGGACAGCGCTTTCGCCCACAAGGGCGGGATGCATGTGGCGGGGATTCTCAAGAACCGCGAGACCTACGAGCACATCGACCCCGAGCTCGTCGGCAATCGCCAGAGGGTGCTGGTTTCCGATCTGGCCGGGCGCAGCAATATCATCTACAAGGCGAAGGAGTACGGCATCGATCTCAGGAGCAACGATCACGCGGCGCACGAGATCCTGGGCCGCATCAAGAATCTGGAAAGCCAGGGATACGAGTTCGAGGCCTCGGAGGCTTCCTTTGAGCTTTTGATCCAGGAGGCCCTGGGAAGGAAGAGAAAAAATTTTCGCCTGGTCGGCTTTCGCGTGATCGACGAAAAGCGCAAAGAAGGCGAGCCGCCTATCTCGGAAGCGACGATCATGGTCGAGGTGGACGGCGTCATGGAGCACGCGGCGGCAATGGGAAACGGCCCGGTAAACGCGCTGGACCAGGCGCTGCGGCGGGCGCTGACCAAATTCTATCCCTCTCTCAATGAGATGGAATTGCTGGACTATAAGGTCCGGGTGCTTTCATCGGGGGAGGGCACGGGCGCCTCGGTGCGGGTGTTGATCGAATCGGGCGACAAGAAGGACCGGTGGGGCACCGTGGGGGTCTCCCAGAACGTGATCGAGGCGAGCTGGCAGGCGCTGGTGGATAGCATAGACTATAAATTGTACAAGGATTCGCGGCCCGCAAAAACCTAAAGGCACTTTTTAAGCTATCGCCTAATGCCTCTTGCCTGATGCCTATTTTTTATGTGGGACACGCTGAAAGAAGATATCCAGGTCGTTTTCGACCGCGATCCGGCGGCGCGCAATATCTGGGAGATCCTCTTTACCTATCCCGGCTTCCACGCGCTTTTCTTTTACCGCGTAGCCCATCTTCTCTGGATCAAAGGGCTCAAGGGGCTGGGCCGTTTTGTCAGCCACGTCGGCCGCTTCCTCACCGGCATCGAGATCCATCCCGGAGCGAAAATCGGCCGCCGGTTTTTTATCGATCACGGCATGGGCGTGGTGATCGGCGAGACGAGCGAGATCGCCGATGACGTGACGATCTACCAGGGCGTCACGCTGGGCGGCACGTCGACGCAGCGCATCAAACGCCACCCCACGATTGAGGACTCGGTCACCATATTCAGCGGCGCGGCGGTCCTCGGGCCGGTGACCGTCGGCCGCCACAGCCGGGTGGGCGCGGGCTCCGTGCTGGTGACCTCGGTGCCGCCGCACTCCACCGTGGTCGGCATCCCGGGCAAGGTCGTGAAGACAGAGACGAGGCACACGCCGGCAGGCAAGGCGATCATCGATCTCAACTCGGCCGACCTGCCCGACCCGGTGCAGCGCGCGCTCACCAGCGCGCTCGAGCAGGTCGAGCGGCTCGAGAAGAGAGTCAGCGAGCTGAGCGCGCGGCAGGGGGGATTGGAAGAGGAGCTGAAGAAGTCGAGAAGCGAATAAATCAATTTTGAATTGTGAATTATTAATGTTTAATTTAGAGCCTGTCGAAATTCAAAATTCGGTTCAAACAAATTTTATCTGTTGAAAATGCTTACCATTACACGTGACCTTTGGACGCTGTCGGATCAGAGCAGTTGCCCACATTTGCAGTGCGTGAGG
>Ga0209108_10002084_pt1 | contig 11562 bp, 9 predicted proteins | sample Rifsed10ft1_FD_184003 | JGI IMG/M metagenome (GOLD analysis project Ga0209108, IMG submission 184003) | Soil microbial communities from Rifle, Colorado, USA - sediment 10ft 1 (version 2) | ecosystem: Environmental > Terrestrial > Deep subsurface > Rock core/Sediment | place: Rifle, Colorado...
ATTGGCCCAAAGCACCGCCCGACGGCAGCATCACCCGCGCGCCAGCGGGTCGCCGCCCACATTGGGGAGCAGAAAAAACTTCGGGATGGCCGAGTGCTTGGCGGCGCGGAGCGCGAGTCGGGTGCATGCAGGGTTGGCCCACTCTATTGTTGAGCGAATGGCGTGAATTACTACCCTTGTCTCGTGCCATCCGGATTCTCTGGTTTCGCCTCAGCATTGCTATCACTGTCGTCCTCGTGCGACTTGATTGTAAAACTCATTGGCGACATCGTTAGTTCGGGACTCTTGGGGATATTGCGGCTTTCTATCACTGGTCTTCGTCGTCTCCAGCCTTTGATATTTTCATACCAGAGTGCCAACAGCGTAATAGCCACAGTCGCAAAGTAAAGAACAATAGTGGCGGTTGTGGGATGCTGTGTAAAAACGCTCAGAATCCAGTCGTATAAAAGCCCAATCAGAGGAGGATAGTAATTAGGCATGGCAAGCGGCCAGCTCTTTATCACATTTACGACGCTTTGGGCCGCGCTCAAAGAGAAGACTACAGCAACCAAGGTCGTCAAAATCTTGACCAATTGTTCGCGGCTTGTGCGATGCTTCTCTTCCGCTCCTTGAATAAGGCTTTCGATGCCTTCAAGTTTGGTTACAAACAGCTTACGGAGGTCGTTTATTCTGAAAGTCTCGTGCCCGCGTTTGATAATGTCGTGGACGCTCCCGTAATGACTGAGGCCGAGCGCCCCAAACTCTTGAAGCGCTAAGATATATTCCTGCTTGAGGTTGGTTAACTTGGTGACGTCGTATGTTGCCTGACTGAGTTGATTGTTGAATGTGAACAGTATTGCTCTCTGCAATAGTATCATGTCAATTACCACAGTGGTCAAGAATTTCTGACGAACCCATTCTGCTCCAATGGCGTCAGGAAGGACTCCAAATTTGTGGTCGCCATAGTAGATGACCGTTCCACTCCCCTCTGTCAAGTAAAGAGAGTAATCGTCGGTAATGCTCAGGTCTTCATCGCAAACCTCCGACACCACTTTAGGCTTGAGGGACGATGAGCTTTGTAGCCCCAAAACCAATTTTGCAAGTGTCTCAGCGTGCGATTTCTTGAATTCGGTTCCGGAAGGATAGCTCGGCTCTATTGTCTTGATAAAAACGATAGGATAGCCGTGCCAATGGTTGCTTCTCAAGCCTCGATGTAGTTCGTCAAGTGACCAATGCCTTTTAGCCAAAATGGTTTCGATGCAGAAATATCTGTAAGCGTCAAATATTCCGCCAAATTCGCTTGCCTCGTCTGCTTCGAATTTTGTGTAACCCATCTCATCAGACTCATACTCTCGTTGTGATCCGATACCCGGCACGTAGCCCGCCGACAAATTTCCATATCTCTCAATAGCGACAGTTGGGATTTCACAATCCTGCACGGGAAGAGCGGAAAATCTCTCGAGCTTGAGTATGTCTTCGAGCAACAAATAGCCCGAAAAGCCGCCATACGCTGTTAGAATGGCTATTCCTGTTCGATGAATCGTCAGCGTCACATCAAAGAGAATGGACTGCCCTACTATGGTTGCTCCAAATGGTTGGAGACCGACTCTGGCAAATGGGGCTGACTCAAGGTAGCCAGAAAAGAAAATCTCGCGGTCAACGTGCTCATGGATGGCGAGCAAACCCAAAAGATCTGTGACGGTTTGACCAACCCATTCCTTGAACCCCTCAAGAGGTTCGCCGTTACCCGACTCGGTATCTTCTTCCGCTTCTTTGCTCGTAGATTCTGAAAAAGCTGTCTTGAAGGCCTGTATGTAGGCATTGCCAAATCGGATGGGGTCATGCCTGAATAGTTTCAGATATGTGAGCAAGCTGGGGTGAGCATTTAATTCCTTGTATGCCGCCTCCATGTCTGTAATCTTTTTGTACCCCTCTGCCAGCGGCTTGTATCGGTCGGCAATCTCAGATTTATCAGTGAGGTAGTTTCGGAAAGCCTGCCCCAAATCTGTCTTTAGGATGCGACGCGCGGCATCTATTGGATTTACAGGGCACCCGATGTCAAACACATAATTGAAGTAAATGTCCACATCTGAAAACTTGAGCTGTGATTCGTTGTTGTCCATTAGACGAGGCACCGATGTGATGTGGAGCGTCTTAAGCAATACTCATAGTGGCTGCGAATTTGCATGCCTCAGTGATAGCGGATGAGCGGGCCAACTCGGGGATGAGCGCCAAAAGTGCCCGGCTATATTCCTTTGGAAGTCCTCTGCGCCTCATACTCCCCCCAGGGGGTGTTTTATCAGGAGTTTTCGCTGGGTAATATCCCACACGAGCGTTCGGTTGGCATTTTCGGGGGATGTTCTTGCCGGTCACCCCCAAGACGTGCCCGCGACACAATTCAGTATAGGCTAAATCCCCCCGACCGCAAGCCCCCGGAGCGCAGGGTGTGCACGCAAAGGTTGTCAGGGAGAAGGGCCAAGAAAAGGCGAGCCTGAGGTAGGATAGCAGTTGCGAAACCCCACCCTACCCGAGGCTCACAATGGACTCTAACACAGAACTCATCACGGCGATTGCCCACCAGGTTAGTGCGTATCTCAAGCAAGCGATTCAGCAACGGGAGGTGGCGGGCGAACCAGTCACCTTGGCAACGCTGGAGACCGAGTTGCGGGAGTGTTTACGGCAGACGGGGGCTCAGGCGTTGAGCGAGTTTTTGAGTACGGCTTTAGGCACGCCGGAGGCGACGGTGCCGTGCGCGTGTGGCGAGCGCTTGCACTATCAACGTCGTCGTCGGGCGGTGGTGTTGAGCGTGTTCGGGCGGGTGGACTACACCCGCGCATATTATGCGGGGTGTCCGTGTGGGCACGGGAAAGCGCCGCTGGATGAACACTACGGGATTGAACCCGGGCAGGTGAGCGCGGGCTTGGCCAAGTTGTTGAGTCTCGCGGGGGTGGAGTTGCCCTTTGAACACAGCGCGCGGTGGTTGAAGGCGTTCTTGTTATTCGACGTGTCGGAGAATACGGTGCGGCAAGAAACCCAACAGATGGGCCAGTTGCAAATGGAACGCGAAGCCGACCTGGCGCAACAGAGTCAGGATGAGGCCTATTTGCAAACCCGGTTGCGGGAGACGCGCCAGGTACCCCAACGGCTGTACGGCCTCATTGACGCGGGGAAAGTGCGGATTGAACCGCGCGATTCGGCTGAAAAGGCTGAAAAACCGGGGACGGCGGAAGCGTGGCGGGATATGAAGTTGGGGTGCTGGTGTGAAGCCGAAGCCGTCCCGCCTGCCCAACGTTCCGTCCGGCAACGGGGAAAGTACGACCGGGAGCAGGCGGTGTATCGCGCCAAAAACATTCGCTACTACTGTGACATCACCGACGCCGCGACCTTTGGCGAATTGCTGTGGGCCCGCGGGGTGGAAGCCCAAGCCGATTTAGCGCACGAGTTGGTGTTTGTGTGTGATGGCGCAACCTGGATTTGGAAACTGGTCGAACGCTATTATCCAAACGCTGTGCAGATTGTGGATTGGTATCATGCCGCCGACCGCCTTGAGCGCGTGGCCCAAGTCGCCTGTGCCGTGGACGAAACCCGCGAGACTTGGCGGGAAGAGATCACCGAAGCCTTGTGGCAGGGGCGAGTCGGCGAAGTCATCCAGGCGTGCGCAGCCCTCCAACGCTGTGAAGAAGCCCAAGACGCCGCCACCTACTTCTCAAATAATGAAGCCCGGATGCAGTATGCCCGTTTCCGCGCCGCCGGTTACATGCTTGGCAGCGGCACGGTCGAGAGTGGTTGCAAACAAATCATTTCGCAACGACTCAAGTGTTCCGGCGCGCAATGGTCTCTGGCCGGGGCGGTGCAAACGGCCAAAGCCCGTGCCGCTTGGCTCAGTGGGGAGTGGCACGCCTTATGTGCGCGCCGAGAGGCCCTCCCCTTAGCCGCCTGACAACCTTTGCGTGCACACAGCGCAGGAGGTGTGTTTCAGCACACTCGGTCACCCGAATGCACTGGACGCCTGCTACGTGGCCGCCTGGCCGTTACCACGACCGGACTCGCACCGGTTAGCTGACGATAGCGTACCAGGACACACGATGCCGTGGGTGGGCGGCGGCCACCGCCGAAAGGATGTCCCCTTCGGCAGGGGCCGCCGCTTCTTCCATTACGCGATCGTCAGCACAATCTTGCCCGGCGCGGTCGTCTTCAGCCGGAAGTCCATAGCGGCTGCGGCGTCCGCCAGCGGGAAAGTCCGGTTCACAGACACCTTGAGCTTGCCCGCGTCAACCAACTCGGCCACTTTCACCAGCAAATCCGCTCGCGGCTGAGCCGCCAAGCCAAAGCTGCGAATGCCGCGCCGCTCGGCTTCGTCTTGCGGTGTATCCATCACCAGTGACGTTACGTAGCGTCCCCCAGGCTTGAGGACGTTATACGACCGCTCCAAATATTCGCCGCCCACGTAATCCAGAACGATATCCACGTCTGTGACGATGTCTTCAAAGCGCTCTGCCTGGCTGTTGATAAACTGGTCAAGCCCCAAGCCCTGAATAAACTGCGCCTTTTCCGGGATGTCTGTGCCGTACACGTAAGCGCCCTGGCCTTTGGCCAATTGAACCGCCAGGCTACCGACCGTCCCAGCCGCACCGTGGATCAACACGCGCTCGCCGCGTTGTAGCTGCGCCCGATCAAAGAGCGTTTGCCAGGCGGCCATGGACGGCAGGGGCAAGGCCGCCGCATGGATGTAATCCAGGCTGCGGGGTTTGTGGGCGAATTCGTTAGCTTTGGCGGTAGTAAACTCGGCGAACGTCCCGCCGCGGAGGACCACCAAGCCGTAGACGGCATCCCCGGGGGCGACATTCTGGATGTCGGCCCCGACCGCCACGACTTCACCGGCGAAGTCGGTGCCGAGGGTGAGGGGCGGGGTCGCCATGAACGACAGATAGCCGGCCACCACGGCGGTATCAAACGGATTGAGGGAGGCGGCATGGACCTGGACCAAGACTTCATCGCTCTGGGGGGTGGGTTGGGGGATGTCTTCGACTTGGAGGGGTTGTTGCCAGGCGTTGACTCGGACGGCTTTCATCGGGCAAGTGCTCCTTTTGGTGAGAGGGGATGCCAAATATGCTTCAGAGTTGGAAAGGGTAACCATTGGTTTAGATCATAGGTGAACTCCTGATTGCCCTGGCAAGAGTGGCTGTTTAGGCATGTGTGTCGTCAACAGCAAACTAACCGTGAAGCCGCCCAACTCGGGGATGAGCGCCAAAAGTGCCCAGCGATCCTCCTTTGGAAGTCCTCTGCGCCTCATATTCCCCCAGGGGGTGTTTTATCAGGAGTTTTTGCTGGATATCCCACACGAGCGTTCGGTCAGCATTTTCGGGGGATGCTCTTGCCGGTCACTCCCAAGACGTGCCCGCGACACAATTCAGTATAGGCTAAACCCTCCCGACCGCAACCCCCCGGAGCACAGGGGGTGCATTTCAGAATAGATACTGCTGGCGAATTCATGGCCGTGGGCGAGCGACATAAGAGATATGCGACAATAGGTGGCACTCTGCCCACTGACGAATAGGAGGTCGCCATGTCTCTACATCCTCAACCCTTCGAAGCCGTTCCGGCTGAGACCGCCCGGGTGGCGCAGGCAGCCTTCCCAGGGGGCAACCTCTCCATGCGCATGCGGGACGAACTGGGTCGGCTATACACCGACGATGAATTTGCCGGGTTGTTCGCGGTGCGCGGTCAACCCGCGGAAGCGCCCTGGCGCTTGACGATGGTGTTGATCATGCAGTTCCTGGAGGGTTTGTCGGATCGCCAGGCGGCGGACGCCGTGCGCAGCCGGATCGATTGGAAGTATGCCCTCGGCCTGGAACTGACCAACCCGGGCTTTGATGCCTCGGTCCTGAGTGAGTTTCGCACTCGGCTGGTGGTAGGCCAGGCCGAGGCGCAACTGTTGGAGAAGTTGCTGGTGGTCTTCAAAGCCAAGGGTTGGCTCAAAGCCCGCGGCCGGCAACGCACCGATGCGACGCATGTGTTGGCGGCCGTACGCAAGTTGACCTATCTGGTCTGCGTCGGCGAGACGATGCGCTTTGTGCTCAACCAATTGGCTGAAGCCGAACCGGCGTGGCTGACGCCGCACTTGCGGCCTGAGTGGCGCGACCGCTATGGGCATCGGCTGGAAGAAAGCCGGTTGCCCCGAGAGACGGCCGAGCGGCAGGCGTTGGCCGAAACGATTGGCCGCGATGGGCTCCAATTGTGGGAGGCGCTGCAGGCACCCACCACGCCTGAGCCGGTGCGCTGGCATCCGGCGGTGGAAGTGCTGCGCCAGGTGTGGACGCAGCAATATGATTTCAGCGACGACCAGGTGCGTTGGCGGAGTGGGGACGACATGCCGCCGGCGGCCAAAATGATCAACTCGCCTTTCGAGGTCGAGGCCCGCTTGAGTAAGAAGCGTGAGACGGTGTGGTCGGGCTATAAGGTGCACTTCACCGAAACCTGCGACGATGACCAGCCGCGGGTGATTACGCATGTCGTGACCACCCCGGCGACCACCAATGATGGTCTGGTGCCTGAGCGCATTCATGCCGATCTGGCGCAACATGACCTGCTGCCGTCCGAGCACCTGATGGACGCTGGCTATGTTGAAGGCCAGTTGATTGCGGACGCCCGCGACCAGTATGGCATCGACATCCTGGGGCCAGCACCGGGCAGTCCCAGTTGGCAGGCGAAAGCCCAAGCCGGCTTCGATATGAACTGCTTTGCCATCGACTGGGACCAACGGCGGGTGACCTGTCCCGCCGGGCAGACCAGCGTCAAGTGGTCGCCGACACGCAATTGCGATCAGCAGTCCATCATTAATATCCGCTTCCCCAACCACGCCTGCCGGGTCTGCGGGCATCATGCGCAGTGCACCAAGAGTGCCGGCGCTCGTCACCTTACCTTGCGGCCCCGCGCCTCACATGAAGCGTTACAGGCCGCCCGGCAGCGCCAAAAGACCCCGGAATTCCAAGCCCGCTATGGCCGTCGGGCCGGCATTGAAGGTACCTTCACGCAAGCGGACCGGCTCTGTGGCTTACGCCGCTCACGCTATATCGGCCTAGCCAAGACCCATTTGCAGCACATCCTCACGGCCCTGGCGCTCAACCTACGGCGCGCCTTTGCCTGGTTGGAGGGTGAGCCACTAGCCCAAACCCGAGTCGCGCCCTTCGTGCAACTCATGCCGGCCGCCGGCTGACCAAGCGGGAAATTCGCCAGCAGTATCAGAATAGGGGCGACTTTTGCCCTTCGACTACGCGGCGCGCATCCTGAGCGGACGCTGAGCGAAGCCGAAGCGGCAGTCGAAGGCCGTCTCGCCCCGGCGGGCCGGGGCTTGCGGCCCGAACGGGGAGCGCGCCGCTCCCCTGAGCGAAGCCGAAGGGTCAGGGTGCGGAGTTGCCCCCAAAGTGAAATGCGCCCGAGCACAGGAAAAGAGTACACGGATGACACGGATCGGACGGATTTCACGGAGATTCTTGGCAGAACAGTGTGATCCGTGCGCGAAGCGTCCGCGAAATCCGTGTACCAGAATCCCGTTAACGGAGCGCAGAAAAAGACGCGCAGCGCACGGATGACACGGATCGGACGGATTTCACAGAGATTCTTGGCAGAACAGTGTGATCCGTGCGCGAAGCGTCCGTGAAATCCGTGTACCAGAATCCCGTTAGCCACCGCGCTTTGCTTCGAGCCGGTGGGGATGGATTTGTCACATCCTGGCGATAGCGTTCCCGATTCGTTCGAGCGCTTCAACCAGGATGGAGCGCGGACAGGCAATGTTGATGCGCTCGAAGCCTTCCCCCTCGGGGCCAAAGAGAAAGCCTTCGTCCAGGTAGACTCGGGCCTCTTTCAGCATCAGCCGCTTCAACCCGTCTTTGTCAAGCCCCAAGCGGCGGCAGTCCATCCAAACCAGATAGGTGCCTTCGGGCCGGATCACGGTGACCTGCGGGATGCGCCCGGACACGTATTCTTCCAGATAGCGCAGGTTGCCCTCCAGGTAGTCCAGCGCCTGCGCGAGCCACTCTTCCCCGTGGTTGTAGGCCGCTTCGACGGCGACGACGCCAAAAGCGTTTATCCCGAACAGCCCGTTGCTTTGGAGCGTCTTTTCGAACCGGCCGCGCAGCTCGGGGTTGGAGATGATGATGTTCGACGTGTGCAAGCCCGCCAGGTTGAAGGTCTTGCTGGGGGCTGTGCAGGTGATGGCGTTTTGGGCAAACGCCTCGCCGAGGCTGGCCAGGGGGACGAATTTGTTTCCCCGGTAGATGAGATCCCCGTGTATCTCGTCGGATACGATCAGGACGTCGTTCTTCAGACATATCTCGCCGAAGCGGGTGAGCTCGTCTGCCGTCCAGACGCGCCCAACGGGATTGTGGGGGCTGCACAGGATCGCCAATCTCACCCGGGGGTCTCTGGCTTTTTCCTCCAGATCGCCGAAATCCATGCGATAGCGCCCGTTTTCGTAGACGAGCGGATTGACGACCATCTCAGCGCCGTTGTTCTCGATGGCGCCGAAAAAAGGATAGTATACCGGCGGCTGGATGAGCACCCTCTCGCCCGGCGCTACGAACGCGCGCACGAGCATGTTCAGCGCCGGCACCACGCCCGGCGTCGTGCAAATCCATTCCGGCGCAATCTCCCACCCGTGGCGCTTCCGCATCCAGGTGACCACGGCTTCGCAATATGAATCCGTCTTGCCCGTATAGCCGTAGAGGCCATGCTCGGCCCGCTCGATCAGCGCCTCCACGACGGGCCGGGGAGAGGCGAAGTCCATGTCGGCCACCCATAGGGGCAGGATGCGGTTCTCGCCAAAGAACGCCTCTGTAGCCTTCGCGCGGAGCGGGTCCTCTTCGTCCTGCATGAACCCCCATTTGATGGAATGGGTGCCCCTGCGGTTGATCTCCCGGTTGAAATCGTACTGCATGTGTCCTCCGTGCGCTGCGCCTGTCAGATCAGCAGTTCCCTCAGCCCCGCCAGGGTGACGTTGCCCCCGCTCAGGATGAGGGCGACGCGCTTGCCTTGCAGCCGGTCGCGGATTTTGCGCGCCGCCGCCAGCGGGGCCGCGCCCGCGCCTTCCACCAGATTGCGCGTCTTCTCGATCGCCAGCCGCATGGCCGCCCTGATCTCGTCGTCGCTGACCAGGATGAAATCGTCCAGGTCGCGGCGCAGGATGGCTTGCGGCATGTCGAAGGAGGCGCGGGTCGCCAGCCCCTCCGCGAACGTCCGCATGGGCGCTTCTACCCGGCGGCCCTCTTTCCAGGACTGATAGGCGGCCGGCGCAGCCTCCGACTGCACGCCGATCACCTGAATGCGCGGGTTGAGCGTCTTGGCCGCCAGGCAGGCCCCGGCCGCCCCGCTTCCCCCGCCAACGGGCACGACGACGACGTCCACTTCCGGCAGCGTCTCCACGATCTCCAGCGTGTGCGTCGCGACTCCCGCGATGAGCAGCGGCTCGTCGCCCGACGAGAGATAGCGCATCCCCTCGCGCTCGGAGGCCTCCTCCACGTAGGCGCGGCAATCGTCGAAGTCGCGGCCCACAAACCGGATCTCCGCGCCCAGGTTGCGAATGGCCTCGACCTTGACCGGGTTGGCGCCGTTGGGCATGGCGACGACGGCCCGCACCCCGAACAGGCGCGCGGCGAACGCCACGCTCTGGCCGTGGTTGCCGGTGGAAGCGGTGATCACCCCCAGTTGCCTTTTTTCCGGCGCGAGGTGAGCCATGAAGTTCACCCCGCCGCGCACCTTGAACGCGCCCGTGGGCTGGTGGTTTTCGTGTTTCACCCAGACCTCCGCGCCAACCTCGTCGCTCAGGCTCGGGTAGGGGTAGAGCGGGGTGGGACGCAGATAAGGCGCGATGGTTTGCCGGGCAAGCAGAACGTCGGTAAATGTGGGCAGGTGATCCATGTGTGAGTCTCCCTCAGGTCATCTTGCTGAGCGCGGGGTGGGTTTTGTCACCCTGAGCGCCGCTCGCCCCGCTCGACGGGGAAGCGAAGGGTCTCGGCGCTCGCACCAAAGATGCTTCGCGGACGCGGAGCGTACCCTGAGCCTGTCGAAGGGCTCAGCATGACAGTGACAGAAGCCCTTGTGTCCGCCCCAAGTTGAGCGACACCCAGGCCAGCGATCTCGGCGGGGCGTTGTCGTTTTCTCTGCGCTCTTACTTCAGCCGGGTGAGGGTGAGGGTTTCACCATCGTCCCCGGTCATGGTGAGCGTGTCGCCTGAAATCTTCACGTCGTAGATGAAGCCGACCCCCCCACTCTCAATCCGCAGGGTATTCCCGTCTACGAATTCGTATGTTGAGCGGGTGGTTTCCCCGCCGTCCGGCCTCACCTCGACCATTCCATCGCGATAAAACTCGACCACGCTTGAGCCGGTCTCGGACCGCCAGGGGCCGATGATGGATTCCTGGAGGCGGCTGCCTGAAACGGATAGCGCCACAGCCACGGCGATGGCGGCGCAGACGAGCAGCCCCACCGCGCCGCCCACGATGCTCAGAATGCCGATCAGCCTGCGGTTTTCCATATTCGCTTTCATTCGTCCATTCGTGTCATTCGTGATCAACATTGTAGCCTCGACGATTGAGAACGCAAACGGCAAAGGGCTGGTATGATTGTCCCCATGCTCCGCCTCTTCGGGCTGATCGTCAGATTGATCCTGCGCCTCGCCTTCCGGCTCCTGTACAACGAAATGGCGTGGACGTACGACCTCGTGAGCTGGGGCGTGTCCGTCGGCCAGTGGCGCAGCTGGCAGCGGGCGGCCCTGCCCTACCTGCGCGGACGCAGCCTCCTCGAGGTCGCGCACGGGACGGGAAACTCACTGCTGGATTTGACCGCGCTGGGCTTCGAGCCGGTGGGGTTTGACCTGTCAAAAGCGATGGGGGGCATCGCCCGGCGGAAACTGCTGGCGCGCGGCCTCGACGAGATCCTCCCGCTCGTGCGCGGGCGGGTGCAGGCGCTCCCGTTTGCGAGCCAATCCTTCCCCAGCCTCCTGTCCACGTTCCCCGCCGAGTTCATCATGGACCCGGCGGCCATCGCCGAGTTCCAGCGCGTGCTCCAGCCGGGCGGCGTGTTCGTATGCGTCCCGGTCGCGCTCATCACCAGCCCGGCGCTGCTGGACCGGCTGGCGCACTGGCTCTTCAAAATCACCGGCCAGTCGTCGGAGACGTGGTTTGCGCCGGTCACCGAACGTTACGACGCCGCCGGGTTCGCCACGCGCGTCGAGCAGGTGCAACTGCCGCGCAGTGTGGTGACCGTCATCGTGGCGGAGAAAAAACCGCTGTAGAGACGACCCGGCGGGTCGTCTCTGCTTGAACACCAGTAGAGACGACCCAGCGGGTCGTCTCTACTCGAACACCAACGGCAGAACCAAAGGATGCCCGCCCGTGACCGGGATAGGTGAGCGTCGCCGCTTGTTGCGCTGCCTCCCCCTGTGTACTACAATGTCTGCGCGGAGAGAGGCAGGGCCAGGCTATGGACACCGTCGAATTGCTCAAGGGCGTGGACATGTTCGAGGGGCTGACGGAGGAGGAGCTGCGGCGCGTCGCCGCCATCTGCCGGGAGGCCAAGTACGCCAAA
>Ga0209108_10002085_pt1 | contig 11560 bp, 11 predicted proteins | sample Rifsed10ft1_FD_184003 | JGI IMG/M metagenome (GOLD analysis project Ga0209108, IMG submission 184003) | Soil microbial communities from Rifle, Colorado, USA - sediment 10ft 1 (version 2) | ecosystem: Environmental > Terrestrial > Deep subsurface > Rock core/Sediment | place: Rifle, Colorado...
GGTCGAGCACCAGATGCTCCTTCTCGAGGAGGCGCGCCGATTCGAGGCCCGGGGAGGGTTCCAGGGAATCGTGCCGCGGGCCGGGGAGGTGCTCGACCTGTGGCAGGACACACTCGAGCGGCTGGCCCGGCGCGACTGGGCCGTCCTGGCCCGCCGGCTCGACTGGGTGATGAAGCTCGCCATCCTGGAACGGGCCCTAGCCCAGCGGCCGGACCTCACCTGGACGGCTCCCGAGGTCCAGCACCTCGATCAGCTCTATGGCGGCCTCGACCCCGGCAGCGGCCTCTTCTGGGCCTGGTCCCGAAGCGGCCTGGTTGACGAGGTGGTCCCTCCCGAGCGGATCCGGCACTTCTGCGAGGAGCCGCCGGCCGACACCCGGGCCTGGGGCCGGGCGATGCTGCTCCGGCAGGCCGGCCCGGACCCGGTCCGGAGGGTGGACTGGGACTCGATCGAGTTCCGGCTCTTCCCACGGCGGGGGCGGAGCGGGCTCCGGCGGATCAGGATGCCTAACCCGCTGGGAGCCAACCGGAGGGAATGGGGGGCCCGGTTCGCCCCGGCCCCGGATCTGGAGGAGCTCCTGGAAGGTCTGGGCGCCGAGCCGGGTCTCCCGGCCCTCGGCTACCGGGCCAGAGGCGCGCCCGGGCCGGTACGAGTCGCCGGCCTGATCGGAACCGGCCCGGCTATCACAATTCGGCAGCACGGAGGTCAACATGAGTGAGCAGCAACGTCATCGGACCGATCCGCCCGGCGACAACGGGGGCAACCCGGTCACCGGAGGCGGAAACCTGGGCGAGCTGCACCGCGCCGGGGACGACCTCCTCGCCGCGGGCGACGAAGCCATCCGCCGGGCCCTTTCCGGAAACAGCGAGGCCTTTCTCCGCGCCAACCGGCAGAAGGGAGGCCAGTAGTGGCGGTCCGCTCGCTGATGGGCGTGGAAACCGAGTACGCGATCACCGGGATCGCCAGCAACGGGGTCGTCTCGGATCGCTCCCGGCTGATCGAGTCGCTCTTCGCCGCGGCCCGGACTTCCTGCCGGCATCTCCGCGACGGGAGCAGCGGGCTGTTCCTGACCAACGGGGCCCGGCTCTACGTGGACCGCGGGTACCACCCGGAATTCGCCACTCCGGAGTGCCACGATCCCTGGGAGGCGGTTCGCTATGTCCGGGCCGGGGAGGCGCTCCTGCTCGACCTGGCCCGCCAGGTCAAGGAGCGCAACCCCCATCTCCGGGAGTTGTCGGTGTTCCGCTCCAATGTGGACTACGACCGGAGCGGCACCACCTGGGGGTGCCACGAGTCCTACCTCCACCGGATCAGCACGATGGAGCTTCCTTCCCAGCTGATCCCGCACTTCGTGACCCGGATCATCTACGCCGGCGCCGGCGGGTTCAACCCGATGGGACCCGGGGCCGAGTTCACCCTTTCCCCCCGGGCCTGGCTGCTGCCGAACGTGACCGCGGTGGACTCAACCGGGGACCGGGGGATCTTCCACATCCGGGACGAGCCACTCGCGGGGGCCGGGTGGAACCGGATGCACGTGATCTGCGGGGAGAGCCTCTGCTCCGACACCGCAGCGGTCCTCAAGATCGGCACCACTGCCCTGATCCTGGCCGCCGTGGAGGCTGGGCGCCGGCCCGGCACCGCGGTGCAGCTCCAGTACCCGGTGCCGGCGATCCGCACCGTCGCCTCGGACCCCGAGTCACGAAAAGGAATTCAGATCCAGGGCGGGGGGCAGCTCAGCGCGATCGAAATCCAGCGCCACTACCTGGCCGAGGTGGAGGCCTGCCCTCCCGACCGACTACCGGCTTGGGCCGGGGAGCTGTGCGCGCTCTGGCGGGCCCAGCTCGACCGGCTCGATGCCCGTGACCCCGCTCTGGAGCGGACCCTGGATTGGGCCATCAAGCGGGCGCTCTATCGGCGATGGGTGAGCGACCGGATGCCCTGGTCCACCATGCAGCGCGCCGGCCGGCTCCTCGAGCTGATGGAGCGGATTTCGGCCCGGCTCGAGGTCGGCGCGATCAACATCGCAGCGGCCCTGAGCGGCGACGCCTCGGCCGAGTCCCAGCTCTCCCCGCTGGAGCCGCTTCTCAACGCCCAGGGCCTGGACTGGGACGACATGCGGCTCTTTCTCCGGCTGCGGGACGAGCTCTACGAGGCCGATGTCCGATTCGGGCAGCTCGGCGAAAAGGGCATTTTCGAGCAGCTCGATCGGGCCGGCGTGCTGGACCATCGGCTCGATCGGCGGGCCCCGGCCTCCGACGCCCGGGTCGAGCCCCCCGCCGGGCGTGCCGGGGTGCGGGGAACCTGGGTCCAGAAGCTGTGGCAAGAGGGCCAGGCGCAGCAGTACCGGAGCGACTGGACCATGGTCTGGCACGAAGCGACGGGGAGGTCCCTCGATCTCCACGACCCGTTCGTCAGCTCGGCCCAGTGGAAGTGACCCCCGGGTCGCGGGCCGGGCTTGCCAACCAGTGATTGGAGAGGTACTTACAAGCTGGCAGGACCGCCTTCGGGTTGAAGGCTTCGCCGTCCGGAACCGGCCGGGAGAGCTTCGGTGACTTCCTCAAAATCCACGGTCTCTCACCATGGAACCGCCGTAACGATACCGCGGCCGTTCGCGGCCTACGGGGGCTCCGAGCCGTACGTGTTCGTGAGCTACTCGCACACGGACGCCAAGGAGGTCTACAACGAGCTCGCCTTGTTGCGTCAAAAAGGCTGCCGAATCTGGTACGACGAGGGCATCACCCCGGGGGTGCCGAACTTCAAAGCGATGATCGCCGAGCGGATCGTGGCTTGTTCCTACACACTGGGGTATCTCTCGCCCGACGCGGTCGGTTCGGAATGGGTCCAAAAGGAGATTGGCCTGGCGATCGACGAAAGCAAGCAGCTTCTCACGGTTCACCTGCGGCAAACCAAACTCCCCGCCGCGCTCAAGATCGACCTGTTCGCCGCGCAGGCGATCATGAAGTACGAGAAACAGGAAGCCGAGTATCTCGCGGAACTCCTGAAAGCCATCCCGGAGTCGTGCTTTGAACCCCGCATCATCGAGCCGCCTCTGGAGCTGGACTTCAAGAACGAAATCGAGTTCCGGATTGGGAAAGCGCCCAAGTGGAGCCGAGAGCTGGCCGAAGAGCTGACCCAGTTCGGGGAGCTACTGGGCCTTGAGCCGGAGCGGGCCCAGGCGATCCTCGCCAGGACACTCAAGGAGCTGGGGATCGACGTTGACTACGACAGCCGACTGGAGCAGATCCGCAAGCTCGCCGCGACCCTGGTGGCTACCGGGGAGATCACCCCCGAGCGCCGGCGGATCCTGACCAACCGGGGTGAGGCCCTTCGGATTCCGGCCGCCCACTGGGAGAGTGTGGTGCAGGAGGAGGCGGTGCGACGGGCCGGCGAGCTGATCGGGACCGGCGCCACGGCGGAGGCGAGTCGCCTGCTGGTTTCGGCGGTCGGCGAGGTGGTACCGCAGATTGCCGAGATTCGCTCCCTGCTCGAAAAGCTGGAGCAGGAGCGGAAGCCGGCGGCGGGGCCGGCCGCGGCCGAGCTGGCGCAAAGCCCCGCCGCCAAGGCCGCGGCTCTGCCGGCAGTTAGCGCACCTGCGGAAGCCGCTGAAACCGTAGCGGTGCCGGAGCGAACCGAGCGGGCGGCCACCAGCACCCTGGAAGGCGGGCTCACGATCCGGTGGATCCGGATCCCGGCCGGGCTCTTTCTCCGGGGCTGCCCCGAGGAGTTCATCCGGTACGTCGAATCCGAGTACCAGGTCGGGGCCGACGTGCTGCGGACCTATCCGGTCCGTACCGAGCCGCTCGACGAGTTCTGGATCTCCCGGACCCCGGTGACCAACGAGCTCTATCACGCCTACATCAAGGCCACCGGGCATCGATTCCCGGCGGGCTGGCGCGGCACCACGCCGCCATACCCTCGGACCGAGGGAGACCGGCCGGTGACCGGGGTGACCTGGCAGGACAGCGTGGACTTTGCCCTGTGGCTCGGAGCGCGGCTGCCGACCCGGGCCGAAACCGAGAAGGCGTGCCGGGGCACCGACGGCCAGCTCTATCCCTGGGGGAATCAGTTTGACCAGACGCGCTGCAACACGTCGGAGGCCGGGATCGGCGCGTTGACCCCGGTGGAGCGCTACCCGGAGGGCGCTTCGCCCTATGGGGTGCTCGACCTGGTCGGAAATGCCTGGGAATGGGTGGCGGACGAAAAGGAACGTATGAGAATGACCGTGGGGGCATCTTACGAGCGGGTGGGCGAGGTTTACGGAGCCGGGTTCTTCGACCTGAGCCGGGCCCCGGAGTCATCCGCCAAGGACCTGGGATTCCGGCTGGCCTGCCGCGACCCGGGCGAGCTGAAGGCTGCCGGTTTGACTTTCGACGACGCTGGCTGAGGAGATAATACCGATGCCGATGGATACCCGGGTTACCAGCCGCGGCAAGCGGATTCCCGTGGTCGCCTTCTTCGGGGCCAAGGGCGGGGTTGGCAAGACCACCATCTCCCGTCAGTTCGCCGAGCTGATCACTCTCGCCCCCAGCGCCCCGAACGTCCTGCTGGTGGACGCGGACGTCTACACCCCGGGTATGACGACCCTGATCACGGGAGAGATTCCGATCTCCTGCAAGACGGTCCACGACTACATCGCATCTCGGAACACGTCCGATGTCGAGGCGATGGACGTCACCGCCGCAGTTCGCGGCCGCAAGCGGGATTCCGGACATCTGTTCTTCATTCCGGCATCGGTCCCCGAGGCCCGATCCCGGTATGACGAGGCCGCCAAGATCGGCCCCGAGGCAATGCTCCGAGTTCTCCACGAAGTGGTTTCCTCGGCGGTGAATCAATACCAATGCGACTGCGTGGTGATTGACTGCACGGCCATCATCGAAGCCTACACCGCCGCGGCTTCACTGCTGGCCGACCGGGCTTTCATCATCGGGCACAATGAGCCGATTTCGTTTCAGACCCTGAAGACTTATCCGAACCAGATTCGGGATCGCTACCCTGAGTTCACCACCGCAAAGATGCGGGTCATCATCAACCGGGTCCACGTCTACGAAGCGCTCGAGCAACGGAAGCTCACCGAGGATGTCTTCGCTGCGATCCCCAACGTGGTGGAGCTGATCGAGGCCACCGAGCTGAACGATTGGAAGTCGATGCGGACCATGGTATTCCAGAATCATATTGTCGAGATTCTGAGAAAGACGTTCGGAGTAGACCATCCCGAGCTGGTCCCGGATCCCAGCAGCTCCCTGCCGCCTCAATGGGAGCAGCTGCTGGAACGGGCGCCCCAACTCGACAAGGCACCCAAGATCCGGCGCCTCGGCAGGTTCCAGCTCCTGCTCCCGGTCGGGCTCCTGGTCCTGGTTGTCGGAGTCCTCCTCTTCCTGGGCGGGTCAAGCGATAGACACCGCGCTGAGCGGGCCGGGCAGGTCGCCGCGCTCGTCCAGTCGCTCGAAGGGGCCCTCGCAGCAGCTGAGGCCCGCGACCCCCAGACCGCGGGGCCGGCGCGGGACGCGCTCACCAAGGCCCGGGCCCTCGATCCCGGCGACGAGGAGAGCTGGAATCTGGTGGTCGAGGCCAGCCGGGTGGCCGGGGTCACCGAGATTCCGGCCCTGGTCCGGGGAGACTCGAGCCGCGAGACCCTGGGCCTCGGCGTCACCCTGGGCGGTGTGGTGCTCACCGGAATCGGAATGGCTTGCTGGCGACGACGGCGCACCTACCTGGGAGCGATCCACGGAATCAAGAAGGGCGGGGCCGAGTGGATGCTGGCCGAGATGAAGAAGCGAACGGCGCAAAAGACGTTCGACCAGCTGCTTAAGGCCGTGAACTGAGCTAACAACACCGGAGCCGTTCATGAAAAAAGCGCAAAGCGTAATGAGCCTGATCGTCGGATTGGTGATCATCCTGGTGATCACCAACCTCTCGACCGATACGATGAACCCGTTCGAAGTGTTCCGGGGGCAAAACCTGCTGCTCAAGATCGTGATCGGGTTCTTCCTGGCAGTAATGGGGCTCAACATTCTCAACCTGCTGTTCGGCGGGAAGATCTATGAGGGCGAGGTCTGCGCCGGCAGGGAGTGCGGCAAGGGCCTGATGGCATTCGCCGCCGTCCTGGGGCCTCCGATCCGATGCATGTATTGTAAGCGACTCTTCCACAAGAAGTGCTTCCAGGCCAACGGTGGAACCTTGCGGGGGGGGTGCCGCATGGAGCCCTGTCCTTCGGCCATCTCGAATCGGTAGGGGGCCGGACCGGTGAACCGCCCTGTCGGGGCTCGGGAGCCGGCGCATCAGGAGCCACACTCGGGCGCGGGCTCCGATTTCGGCAGCGAGCAGCAGGACCAGGTATTCCAGAACCTGCTGGCGCTGGTGCTGGCAGTCTCCGCCACCCTGGTCCTGTACCTGGCGCTGGCGGTGGCCTTCCAGGTCCCTCCTCTCGGCGCCATCCTGGGGCGCGTCCCCGATACCGGGATCCCCTGGTTCGCCGCGGTCATGCTGTCCCGCGGCATGCTCCAGCCCCTGAACTTCTGCCTCTTCGCCGTGGGAGCGAGCCTCCTGATCCTGCGGTTCTGGAACCTCCGGCGGGAGCACCGGGCCTTCCGACACGAATACATCTCTGCTCTCGCGGGGGCCCGGGGCGCGCCGGGAAGCATGGTGATCGGAGAAGCCGAGCGGGGCCAGCCGCTCGAGGCGGTCCGGCAGATCGCCGAGGAATACCCGGGCACCCTGCCCCTCCTGATCCGGCGGCTCGAGGCCGGCAGCGTCCGGCTGGCCGAGGGCGGCGACGCGGCGGAGGTGCACGCCATCATGCAGGCCGTGGCCGAAAACGACCGCAAGGTCGCCGAAGGGCGCTACACCCTGATCCGGTATCTCTCCTGGCTGATTCCCACGATCGGGTTCCTGGGAACCGTGATCGGCATGGGGCAGGCCATTTCCGGGTTCTCAGGCGTGATGGGCCAGGTGGGCCGCGGCGGCGGCGAGCTCCAGGGCCTGCTCCAGCCTCTGCTCGGCTCCATTTCGGGCAATCTGGGCGTCGCTTTCGACACCACCGTCCTGGCGCTGCTCCTGAGCGCTGTCATCGTGGCCCTCGCCTCGGTGGTGCAGAGCCGCGAGGAAGGTCTTCTCTCTTCGATTGATGATTTCGCTGTGCGGCAATTTACCAGCCGGATCGCGGTCCCGGACCTCGGCACCAAGCAGCTCAGCGAGATGCTCCAGAGCGCCCTGATGGGGCTCGCCCAGATGATGAGTCAAGGCAAGGCCGGTGAAGGAGAGGAAGCGGCCGGCGGCGGATTCCGCGACCTGGCGGGGCTCCTGGCGGCGCAAGGAGAGCAGACCCGCAAGGCGGTCGAGGCGATGACCGCCGCCGCCGAGAAGATCTCGAAGGCCATGCCCTCCCCCGGCCCGGGACGGCCGTGAACCATGGCGGCCGGAGGCGGAGGCAGCGAGGTCAGTCTCTCGGCGCTCGACCTCTTCGCCAATGCGCTGGGCGCCGTGGCCTTTCTGCTCCTGCTCTTCGCCGCGACCAGCATCGAGCTGGCTCGTCCGTCCGCCCTCAAGATCCTCACCCAGAGAGTCCCGCCCGCCCGCGCCGGAGCTGAATACCTGGGGGTCCTCGCCGTCCAGGGCGGGGTGCCTCCCTATCGCTGGACGATTCCCGAGGGCTCCCTGCCGGAAGGGCTCCGGCTCATCGCCGAGCGAGGCGAGATCGAGGGAGCCGCGGCGGCTTCGGCGGGCGGGCAACAATTCCGCTTCGTTGCGGAAGTACACGACGATCGAGGCCGAGTCTCCTCGGCCAGCTATGAGATGAGGGTCCTGCCCGCCAGTAGCGCGGCCAGTGCCAGGCTCCAAGCGGTTGTGGTGCTGACCCGGGGGAATCTCCCGGATGCCGCCGCCGGACGGCCTTACTCGCTTTATCTCTCGGCCCGGGGCGGGTCGGGCCGGTACGTGTGGTCGGTCGAGGGGCTCCCCGAAGGGATGCGGGTGGACCCTCGATCGGGGCTGCTCGAGGGGAGCCCGGCGGGACAGAGCGAAGCCGAATTGGTTCTCCGCGTCCGGGACGAGTCGGAGGGGGCGGGGGAGTTTGGGACGGCAGTCGCCACCGCTACCCTGCGGGTGGTTTCGACGGCGCCGGGAGGGAGCGTCGCGATACCGCCCCGGATCCTGACCGGAGCCCTGCCGGCCGCGATGGTCGGAGAACCCTACCAGCTTCGGCTGGCCGGCACCGGCAGCCCGCCGCTTCGATGGTCAGCCGAGGGGCTGCCGGCCGACCTTGCGGTGAGCGAGGACGGAAACCTCTCGGGAACACCGGCCGGGCCGGCCGAAGCGCAGCTCGTGCTCCGGCTGCGGGACGGAGCGGGGCTCGCGGCGCCGCCGGTGACGCTCGCCCTGGTGATTCGTCCTCACCCGGTTTCGCTCGCCGACAAGGTGGCCGACGTTGGCCTCCTGGCGTGGCTCGGTTACGTGCTGCTCGGTTTCATGGAGATCGGGTTCCTCTTTCTCCTCCGGATCCGGGCGGGGAGGGTGGTGCAGGACAGTCTGAGTGTCCATGGAGTTCATTTGATCCAGAAGCCCGACGGGAAGACCGGGCTCAGCGGCCCGCCCGAAGCCACCCAGGCGGTGGAACGCGAGCTCCGATCGCTACATGCCTCCCAGCGTCGGCAACGGCTGGTGTCGTACTTCGTCCTGGCTGGAGCGGTCGTTGGGTATACGATCTACGTGCTGGGGTGAAAAAGAGCATGAGCCAATGACGATCGATCCCGCGGATCTGCCGCCGGACGTCAGACGGGGCCTGCTGGACCAGCTGCGCTCCCAGATCGGTGACTCCCAATACCGGGAGCTGATGAATCGCGCCGACGAGGACCAGGTCCTCAAGGCGATGCTGACGTCGGCGGAGTCCCGGCCGAGCGCTCCCGCCAAGCCTTCGCCGCCGGCCTGGGCGGTGATAGTGGGCAAGCTGATGCTGGCGGCCTTGTTCGGCGGGGTTGCGTGGCTGATCGGGACCGTGCATCCGGGAGGGCGGGCGTTCGCCGGAGCAGCTATGGGCATCCTCTTGAGTTTCGCGTTTGATATGCCCGGCTTCGGTTTCGGAGCCGTGGTCGGGGGCGCGTTGGGCGGCCTCTTCGGCAAGAAGATGGACGCGGCCATGGGCGGAGTCTTCATCGGCGGCTGGGCCGTGGTGCTGATCCGGGTGGGCATAGAGTTGCTGGCGAAACAGGCCGCCAGCATAACCCGCTACCGGTAGCTAAACAGATGCCGACTGGGCCGAGGAGGGCGGAGGGCTAATGGCGATCGATCCGTCGGACCTGCCCCGGGAAGCGAAGCGGGGATTGCTGGATCAGCTGCGCACCCAGCTCGGTGAATCACAGTATCGGGAGCTGACCAGCCGGGCAAGCGAGGACCAGATCCTCCGGGCCATCCTGCGTGAGTCGCATTCCGAGCCGGCCAAGAAGGAAAGCTCCCTGCCAACGTGGGTCTACGTGGTTGGTTGGATTCTCATCGTCCTTGGGCTCCTCGGTCTTGGATCGCGGGTTGGAGGTCGGCCCGGCTGGGCCTTGCAAGGTGCCGGGTGGGGCATGCTCGTCGGGGGCGGGTTGGTGAATGTCGGGGGCTTCGCGATCGGAGCCATCATCGGCGGAATCCTCGGGGGAGCGATCGGAAACGGTGAGAACGGCGTAATGACCGGGGTGGCAATCGGCGGGCTGGCTACCGCCCTCGTCTGGTGGGTCGGAGCCAGGATCTCGCGGTATTGAGGGCGCCCCAATGCAAGCCTCCGATCTCCCCGAGCCGGCCCGGAAGATCCTTCTCGAGCAACTAAAGCAGCAGATCGGCCGCGAGCAGTACGAGCGGCTGCTGGATCAGGCCGGGGAGGACGCGGTGCTGGAGCAGCTCGTGCGTGCGATCGAGTCCGGCCCGGCCCCGGAGCCCAAGAAGAAAGGGAGGATCTGGCCCTGGATCGTTGGGACCGTGGTGGTGCTTCTGCTGATGATCTTCGGCGGGGACGAAGCCCGCAAGGGAGTTGGACAACTGTTCAGCGTCCTCTTCGGGATCTACGCGATCATCTGGATCTTTGCCCAGATCGCGGACTGGTGGAGCAAAAACATCCCTCGGTTCTAGCGCCGAGCCATCACCAGCCCGGCCTCCGCCAGCACCTCGGGAATCGCCCGCACCGCCTCCCGATCGTATTCCCGGATCTCCTCGGCCAGCTCCTCCCACGGCACCAGGTACGGCGAACGCTTGAGCTCCACATCCTTGACCGGCCCGAGCGTCCAGCCGGCCCGACTCCGCTCCGCCACCCAGCGGTCATGCTCCAGGGTCGCGAGCCGCTCGAGCTCCGCCGAGGTGAAGGTCGCGGCGGCGCCATCGCTCGCGGGGGCGACCCGGCATCCGATCGCATCGAGCTTCATGCCAATATCAATGGCCTGATCGCGATTCGAGTTCTTGAGGGTTTCGGCCAGCGTCTCCCATGGATTCATCGAGGGATCGGCCGGCGGCTTGCGATCGCGCTGGTTCCGGCGATACTGCTCGTGGATCGCCCGCGCGATCGGCTCGTGCAAATCGGCTGGAATGGAAGTCATTGGCGATCGGTTAAGGGTTGAGACCGACTCGTCCCCCCAGGCAGTATGATGGGGACCGAGCGCCTGCCGAGTCAGGGGCCGCAGCTCCTCGATCAAGCCGAGGGCGTCGCCTGAATCGAATCCCCGGAGTCGGAGCAACGCATACGCCATCATGCCGGTCCGATGCATCCCGGCCGAGCAATGCATCAGAACGGACTCGCCCTGGTCGAGGCATCCGGTCAACTGGTCCAACCCGAGCTGGGCCCGGCGGCTGATCCGACCCTCTGGCCGCCGCCCGCTGGCCAGCGGGATCCAGATCCAGGCAAGCCCGGCGGCTTCCACGGCGCTCCCGATCTCGGCCGCACCCTCCCGTTCCGAAAGGAGAGTCGCCACCCGGTCGCAGCCGGCGTTCCGAAGGTAAGGGATAGCCCGGAGGCGGGGCCGGTGCCAGAGCGCCAGCCTCCCTGCCCCGACCGCAACCCAGGTGAAGTCGAATCCTCCCATCGGCATCCCGGCCGGCGCCCTCTCAGTTCCGTAGAGCGATTCCAACCGCCCCGACCCACATCGTGAAGCTCCGCAGCGGGCCGTTGGACCAGACTCTCATTCGCTCCACCCGAAGCTCGAGGAAGGCCGGCGCCCAGGATGGCTCCTCCGGGCCCATCGCAATCCGGGCCCCGCCGCCGAGGCTCCAGAGAAACGAATGGTACCAGGTCTGGCCCTCGACGTTGTCCAGATCCGCGGATAACAGGATTCCTCCGAGCCCGCCGCCAACGAAGGGACCGGTGCCCGCGCGAAAGACCGGAGCGAGCGGATACGCCGTGACGCCCGCGGTCCAGACGAACGGCCTGCGGCCATGGTTTGGGAATTCCGCTCCGCCCTGGTCCTCGACTTCCACCGCGCTGCTAAACCCGAGCGTTCGCAGCTCGATTCCCCCGATCCGGCTCTCGATTCCCGCCTGAAATCCCATCCCGAGGCCGGCGCCGAGCCGGGCGATCAGCTCCTCACGTCCGATCTCCCCC
>Ga0209108_10002086_pt1 | contig 11557 bp, 11 predicted proteins | sample Rifsed10ft1_FD_184003 | JGI IMG/M metagenome (GOLD analysis project Ga0209108, IMG submission 184003) | Soil microbial communities from Rifle, Colorado, USA - sediment 10ft 1 (version 2) | ecosystem: Environmental > Terrestrial > Deep subsurface > Rock core/Sediment | place: Rifle, Colorado...
GGTCGAGTTCGGCGGCGAGACCGTCTACCTGGCCGGCCCGCGCGGTCCCCACCGGGAGTGGCGCTTCCGCGACCTGCTGCCCGACGCCTTTACCGCCAGAGACCTGCGTTAGTTCCAGCCTGCACCCGCCCGGGAAATCGCCGCTGCTCGCCCGATCTTAAGCGGTGCCGGCCCCCGTCTTGACTCAGCCCAAAAATCTGATATATCATTTAGATATATCAGGAGGATATCCATGCCCAAGACGCTGCTTGATATCGATGAAGGGCTCCTCAACGAGGCGCGCCGCCTGGCCCGCGCCCGAACCAAGCGGGAAGCGGTGGAGGTGGCGCTGCGGGAATTTGTGCGTCGGCGTCACGCCGACCGGCTCATCGCCGCCGCGGGGACGAGCTCACTGCAATGGACCCGCGCCGACATTCGGGCGATGCGCGAGGGCCGTTGAGTGCCGCTGCGCCTAGTGGACTCGTCCGTCTGGGTGGAGTATCTGCGCCCCCAGCCTGACCCGCGCATTGTGGCCGCGCTGCAGGAGGTGCTGGCCGCAGACGAAGTCGCGGTCGCGGCGCCGATCGTGGTGGAGATTCTCAGCGGGATCCGGAATCCTCAGGAGTATGCGGAGCGCGAGGAAGACTTCCGGGCGTTGCCCTGGATCGCCCTGGACGGCGAGCCGACCTGCGTGGCGGCGCGCCTCGGGGCGGCGTTGGCGGCATCCGGGCAGAAAGGTAGGACCGTCGACCTGCTGCTCGCGGGAGCGGCGATCGCCTCGGGCGCCGAACTCTGGGCGCTTCCCGAGGAGCACTTTGCGGCAATGCGTCGTCTCATTCAGCGGGGCCGGGTCTCCGTCCCCGCGCCCCTGCGCTTGGTCACGCCGCCGATGAGAACCCGGCGGTGACCGCACCGGCGCCCCACCGCTCGGGCTTTGTGGCGCTCGCCGGGCGCCCGAACGTCGGCAAGTCCACACTGCTCAATCGCCTCCTCGGGACCAAAGTGGCCATCACCGCCTCCGTGCCGCAGACGACGCGGACCGTCGTGCGCGGCATCGTCACTCGCCCCGAGGCGCAGATCGTCTTCCTGGATACGCCGGGGATCCATGCGCCGCGCCACCGGTTGGGGGAGTTCATGGTCGAAGGGGCGCGGCGGGTGCTAGGCGAGGTGGACCTGGTCGCCTGGATGGTCGACGCGGGCGGCGTGCGGGCGGAGGACCGCGTCGTCGCCGAGACGCTGCGCCCGCTGCGCGTCCCGGTCGTGCTCGTCGTGAACAAGGTGGATGGGGCCGCCGCGAGACAGGTGGAGGCGGTGGCCCGGGAGGCGCAGGCGCTGCTGCCGGTCGCGGGGACCTACCGCATCTCCGCGCAGACCGGCCTGGGGGTGGACGTGCTGGGGGCGGGGTTAATTGCCCGGCTCCCCGAGGGCCCGCGCTACTACCCCGAGGAGATGCTCACCGACCAGCCGGAGCAGTTCCTCATCCGGGAGTTCATCCGCGAGCAGGCCATCCACCACACCCGCCAGGAGGTGCCGCACGCTGTCGCCGTGGAGATCGAGGAGTTCAGCGAGCGTCCGGACGGCACGGTCTACATTCGGGCGACGGTGCACGTGGAGAAACCCTCCCAGAAGAAGATCCTGATCGGTCGCGGCGGGCAGAAGTTGCGGGCGATCGGCGCGGCCGCGCGCCCGGGGGCGGAGACGCTGCTCGGCCGCAAGGTCTTCCTCGACCTCTGGGTTGCCGTCACCCCCGACTGGCGGGAGAAGCCGGCGCTGATCCGCGGCTTCTATCCGGAGTGACCCGGCGCGCCCGGGGCGCGATTTTCTTGACACCCTCAGAGGGCGCCGGTAGTGTCAACTGGAGAGTTGATGCCGCGGTGTTGCTGATCGCCGACGACAGCGGGAGTCCCAACCGTGCAGGTCACAGCGCTGCCCTTCAGCCGACTTTTGGGCCGGCGGGTGCAGGACGCCAGCGGCTTCGTGCTGGGGCGTCTCGCCGACCTGGCGGTCGAGGTGCACCCCACCCGGCCGCGCGTCGTCGGCGTCCTGCTTGACGTCGACCGGCCGCGTGTCGCCCTCATCCCCTGGGGCGCGGTGCGGCAACTCGAGCCTGTCGTCGTCTTAAGCACCAACCGCGCCGCGCTGGCCCCGCGGCCCCTCCAGCCCGACGAAGTGCTCCTCCGGGAAGCCCTGCTGGACAAGCAGGTTGTGGACACCCAGGGCGTGCGCCTGGTCAAGGTCAATGACCTGCTGCTGTCCCCGGCCAACGGCGACCTGGTGCTCTCCGGCGTGGACGTGGGCGCCGCCGGGCTGCTGCGCCGGCTCGGCGCGGAGAGCGCGGTGCGCTGGCTGCTGGCGCGCCTCGGCCGGCCACTGCGCGAGCACGCGCTCCCCTGGACCATCGTCGCCGCGCTCGGCGGTCCGGTCACGCCGCTGAAACTGCGCCTCTCCCGCGATCGGCTGAAGACGATTCACCCCGCCGACCTGGCGGAACTGCTCGAGGAAATGGACCGGGATGAGCGCGTCGAAGTGATGCACGCCCTCAGCGAGGAGGACGCCGCGGAAGTCCTGGAGGCGGCGGAGACAGAGGTGCAGACGCACATCCTGCGCAGCCTCCCGGCGGAACGGGCCTCGGACATCCTGGAGGAGATGGAGGCCGACGAAGCCGCCGACGTGCTGGGCGAACTGCCGGAGGAGACCGCCAGCGACCTGATCGCCCGCATGGAGCCGGAAGCCAAGGCGGAGGTCTCCCGGCTGCTCCAGTACCCGCCCGATTCCGCGGCGGGGCGGATGAACCCGGACTGCATCGCCATCCCCGCCACCTTCACCGCCGAGCAGACCATCGCCCGCCTGCGCGAACTGGCCCCGGACGCGGAGACGATCTACTACCTCTACGCCGTGGACGGTCACGGCCGGCTGGTCGGCGTCCTGGCACTGCGGCGCCTGCTCATCGCCGACCCGAAGACACCGGTGACGGAACTGACCGGCCCCGAGGTGATCACGGTCCGCGCCGACGAGAGCGACGAGGCCGCCGCCGCCCTGCTGATGAAGTACGACCTGCTGGCGCTGCCGGTGGTGGACGCGGAGGACCGCCTGCTCGGCATCATCGGTGTCGACGACGTCATGGACGTGCTGGCGGAGCGGCTGGGGGAGCGCGTCCCGCGCCGCCTCGAGCGCATCCGCCGGGTGCCGCGAGGGTAACGCGCGTTGCCCTGGCTGCGGCGCCGCTGGCTGCGGATCGCGCTCTTCCTGGCGGTGGCCGGGCCAGGCATCGTCACCGCGTCCGTCGATAACGACGCCAACGGCATCGCTACCTACGCCACGGCCGGCGCCCACTACGGGTACGCCCTGTTGTGGACCCTCCCGCTGGCCGTGGTCGCCCTGATCGTCGTCCAGGAGATGGCCGCGCGCATGGGCGCGGTGACCGGCATGGGGCTGGCCGACCTCCTCCGCGAGCAACTGGGCGTCCGCCTGACCGCGGGCATCATGGCCATCCTGCTGCTGGCCAACTGGGCGAACACCATCGGTAATTTCGCCGGGGTGGCCGGGAGCCTGGAGATCTTCCGGGTCCCGCGCCTCCTCGGCATCCCGGTGGTGGCGATCCTGGTGGCGGTGCTGGTGCTCCGGGGCGGCTACCGCCTGGTGGAGCGGATCTTCCTCGGCGCCTCCGCGCTCTACATCCTGTACGCTATCTCGGCGGTTCTGGCCAAGCCCGATTGGGGCGACGTGGTGCGCGCCGCGGTGGTCCCCACCTGGCGCGCCGAGTCGGGATTCCTCGTGCTGGTGATCGCGCTGATCGGCACGACGATCGCGCCGTGGATGCAGTTCTACCACCAGGCCGCGGTGGTGGACAAAGGCCTGACCTCCGGCGATGTGCACTACGAGCGGCTGGACACGATCCTGGGCGCGCTGGTCACCGTGCTGGTCGCCGGCTCGATCATCGTGGCCACCGGTGCGACCCTCTTCCCGCACGGCATCCGGGTGGAGCAGGCAGAGGACGCGGCCCGGGCGCTGGCCCCGCTGGCCGGACAGTACGCCTCGCTGCTCTTTGCCGTCGGCCTGCTGAACGCCGCGGTCTTCTCCGTGGCGATCATCCCGCTCTCCACGGCCTACGCCGTCTGCGAGGCGTTCGGCTGGGAGGCCGGGCTGAACCGCACGGTGGCGCAGGCGCCCATCTTCTACGGGCTCTTCCTGGCGGTGCTGGGGGCGAGCGCGCTGGTCATCCTCTGGCCGGGGTTGCCGCTGATCCCGGTGATGGTCGCCTCGCAGACCTTAAACGGGATCCTGCTGCCGGTGGTGCTGATCATCATGCTGCGCCTGGTGAACGACCGGCGGCTCATGGGCGAGCATACCAACAGCGCCGCGGCGAATACCATTGCCTGGGCGACTACCGCGGCGCTGGTGGGCCTGAGCCTGGCGCTGCTGCTGCTGACCATCTTCTAAGGAAGGATCGCCGTGCCGGTCTACAAGGCTGAAGCGATCGTCCTCCGCCGCCGCGTGCTGGGCGAAGCGGACCGCGTGCTGACCCTCTTCACCCGCGAGCACGGCAAGCTCGCCGTATTGGCGCGGGGGGTGCGCAAGACCACCAGCAAACGCAGCGGCGTGCTGGAGCCGTTTTCCCACGTGCGCCTGCTCCTGGCCCGGGGACGCGGCGCCCTGGACGTGCTGGCGCAGGTCGAAGTGGTGCAGGGGATGGCGCCGCTGCGGGCCGACCTGCGGCGCTTCGGCCAGGCGGCGCTGGTGACCGAACTCCTGGAGGCGGCGGTGCCGGAGCGAGAGCCGCACCCCGAACTCTTCCGTCTCTTCGCGGAGGCGCTGCAGTTGTTGCGCGACGAGGAGGCGGCACCGGCGGCGCTGTGGTTTACGCTGCACCTGATCTCGCTCGTAGGATTCCAGCCGGCGCTGGACCACTGCGCGGTGGGGGGAGAGGAGATCGGCGCGGCGCCGTCCTGGAGCCATCCGCTGGGCGGGCTCGTCTGCGGCCGGCACGCCGGGCGTGACCCGGCGGCGGTGCGCCTGCGCCCGGAGATGGCCCGCGCCCTGCGGGCCTTGATGGCGGCGGGGGCGGAGGACCTGGCCGGCAGCACCGTCGCCCCGCGCGACCGCGCCCCGCTGCTGGAACTCCTGCGCCGCTACGCCGAGCACCGCCTGGAGGTCCGGCTGCGCAGTCCCGACGTCATCGGGCAACTGTGATTCCGGCACGCTCGCCCGCGCGCCGCTGCGCCCAAGATATCCGCCGCACGCGCGGGCGGCGATGGTATAGTACTGCCTGGAGGTGTCCGCATGGAGATCGATCTCGAGCGGGCCAAGCGCGCGGTGGTTGAGTTGGGCACGGCTCTGGACGAGGCGCGCCAGGTCGTCCGGCCGGGAGCGCCCGGGCAGATCCGGGTCAAGACCGAGGGCAAGGTGATCGAACTCCCGACGTCGTGGGCGCTTGCCGGCATGGCCGTTTTCGCCCTGGCCACGCTGCTGTCCACGCTGCCGGTCCCCATCCCGCGGCGGCCGCGGGAAGAGGAGCCCCTCGGCATCGGCTAGAACCAACGGGCGGCCGCCCGCGCGGCGGCGGACGCCGGGTGATCCCCCGCACGAGTCATCGGGCTGGACTTCTGTGGGTGCCGGCCCTTCGCCCCCACAGTTTGTGCAGCGCCACAGCCTGCCCTTTCGCCACACCGATGAATACGCCGACGCGCACCGACAAGCTGGACCGCATCGCGACCCTGGCCAAGCGGCGGGGCTTCGTCTACCCCTCCGCGGAGCTCTACGGCAGCCCGGGTGCGATCTACGACTTTGGACCGCTGGGGGTGCAACTGCGCAACAACATCCGCCGGGAGTGGTGGCGCCGCTTCGTCCAGGAGCGCGAGGACGTCGTCGGCATCGAGAGCGCCATCATCACCAGGCGCGAGGTGCTGGCGGCCTCGGGGCATGAGACGGCTTTTCACGACCCGCTGGTGGAGTGCCGCATCTGCCACGAGCGCTTCCGCGCCGACGAGGAGATCCCGCCGGCGGCGGATCACGAGCACGACCTCACCGAGCCCAAGCAGTTCAACCTGATGTTCCAGACCTCCCTGGGGCCCACGGAGGAGGGCGCCGCCCTGGCCTACCTGCGCCCCGAGACGGCCCAGGGCATGTTCACCAATTTCAAGAACATCCTGGACACCGCCCGCGTGAAGGTGCCCTTCGGCATCGCCCAGATCGGGAAGTCCTTCCGCAACGAGATCACCACGGGGAAGTGGCTCTTCCGCCTGCGGGAGTTCGAGATCGCGGAGATCGAGTACTTCGTCAAGCCGGGGACCGACGGGGAGTGGTTCCGGGTCTGGTTGGAGGCGTGGGAGGGCTTCTTCACCGACCTGGGCGTGGCGCCGGAGAACATCCGCCGCTACGAGCATCCGCCGGAGACGCTGGCGCATTACTCCAAGCGTACCGTGGACCTGCAGTACAATTTTCCGTTCGGCTGGAGTGAACTGGCCGGCGTGGCCAACCGCACCGACTACGACCTGCGGCAGCACCAGCAGTTCTCCGGACGGGACCTCACCTATTTCGACGAGACCGACAACAGCAAGTACCACCCTTACGTCATCGAGCCGACGATGGGGATCGAGCGGGCGATGCTGGTCTTTCTCGTGGACGCGTACCGCGACTACCCCGGCGGCCGGGCCGGGAAGGCGGACGGCAAAGAGGTGGAAGCCGTCCTGCAGCTGCATCCGCGCCTGGCGCCGGTCACCGCGGCCGTACTGCCGCTGGTGAAGCGGGAACGGATGCCGGATATCGCTCGAGAGGTCGCCGCGGAGCTGCGGCGCGCGTGGTTCGTGGAGTACGACGAGAACGGCTCGATCGGCCGCCGCTACCGGCGGTACGACGAGATCGGCACGCCCTGGTGCGTGACCGTGGACAGCCAGACGCAGAAGGATGAGACCGTGACCGTGCGTGACCGGGATTCGATGGCGCAGGATCGCGTCAAGATCGGCGAGCTACGGGCGTTCCTGGCGCCGAAGCTGGCGGCGGCGCCGACGCGGGCGCAGTCCCCGACGCACTGAGCGCAGAGAGCGGAGGAGGCAGGGGCATGGCAGAGGTCCAGGAACGAGAGCCGGCGACGGGAAGCCGCTGGACGCGGCTCTTCGAGGAGGGCAGCGCGCAGATGCGCGATCTCCTCGGCGGCAAGGGGGCGGGGCTCGCGGAGATGAGCCGCATCGGACTCCCGGTGCCGCCCGGATTCACCATCACCACCGAGGCGTGCCTGGAGTATTTCCGGCAGGAGCGCCGCTTCCCCGATCGGCTGATGGACGAGGTGCGGGAGAAGCTGCGCGTCATCGAGCAGCGGACCGGCAAGAAGTTCGGCGCCGTGAAGAATCCCCTGTTGTTGTCGGTGCGCTCCGGGGCCAAATTCAGCATGCCCGGCATGATGGACACCGTGCTCAACCTGGGCAGCAACAACGCGACCATCGAAGGGCTGGCCCGCGGCACCAACGACACCCGCTCGGCCTACGACTCCTACCGCCGCTTCATCCAGATGTTTGGCAACGTGGTGCTCGGCGTGAAGCACGAGCGCTTCGAGGAGGCCCTGGCCGGGCTCAAGCAGGCGCGCGGCGTGAAGCAGGATGTGGAGTTGACCGCGCAAGATCTGCAGGAACTGATCAAGGACTACCGCCGCATCGTTACGGAAGCGACCGGCGCGGACTTTCCGGACGACCCGATGAAACAACTGGAAAACGCCATCCGCGCCGTCTTCGAATCCTGGAATACGCCGCGTGCGGTCAGCTACCGCACCTACCACAAGATCCCGCACGACCTGGGCACCGCGGTGAACATCCAGACGATGGTCTTCGGCAACATGGGGCCCACGTCGGGGACGGGCGTGGCCTTCACCCGCAACCCGGCCACCGGGGAAAAGATCCTCTACGGCGAGTACCTGCTGAACGCCCAGGGCGAGGACGTCGTCGCCGGCACCCGCACACCGCGGCCGATCGCCGAACTGGCCGAGGAACAGCCCGAGGCCCACCAGGAACTGCAGCGCATCGCCGATCTGCTGGAGCGCCACTACCGGGACGTGCAGGACATCGAGTTCACCATCGAGCGGAGCAAGCTCTACATGCTGCAGACGCGCGCCGGCAAGCGCACCGCACAGGCCGCGGTGAAAATCGCCGTGGACATGGCGCACGAGGGCATGATCCGCCAAGACGAGGCCCTGCTGCGCGTGGACGCCAACGAGTTCGAGAAGATCCTCCACCGGCAGGTCGATCCCGCCGCGCCCAAGACCGTGCTGGGGCGGGGGCTCGCCGCCAGCCCGGGGGCGGCGCAGGGCGCCGTGGTCTTTGACGCCGACGTGGCCGCGGAGCGCGGCCGGGCGGGGGAGAAGGTCATCCTCGTCCGCACCGAGACCAACCCCAACGACGTGCACGGGATGCTCGTGGCCCAGGGGATTCTGACGGGGCGGGGTGGGATGACCAGTCACGCCGCCATCGTGGCCCGCGGCATTGGCGCGCCCGCGGTCGTCGGCGCGGAGTCACTCCGCATCGACGAAGGGGCCCGGCAGTTCAGCGGCGACGGCAAGACCGTCCGCGAGGGCGACGTCATCACCATCGACGGCAACACCGGCGAGGTCATCCTGGGTGCGATGCCGCTGGTGGAGCCGCGGCTCGGCGGGCACGTCGAGGAGTTCCTCACATGGGCGGACGAGGTGCGGACGCTGGGCGTGCGCGCGAACGCCGATTACCCGGAGGACGCTCGCAAGGCGCGCGAGTTCGGCGCGGAGGGCATCGGCCTGTGCCGCACCGAGTACATGTTCACCAAAGAAGAACGGCAGCCGACCTACCTCGAGATGATCATGGCGGAGACCGAGCAGGAGCGGCGCACGGCCTTGGCGCGGTTGGAGCCGCTGCAGAAAGAAGACTTCAAGGGCCTCTTCCGCGAGATGGTCGGCTGGCCGGTGATCATCCGCCTGTTTGACCCGCCGCTCCACGAGTTCCTCCCGCCGCTGCACCAGCTGGTCGAGGAGATCACGCGCATCGAACTGACGGGGAAGGAGTCGGACTGGCTCGCCAAAGAGCGGGACCGGCTGGCCATCCCGGCGAAGGATCCCGGGCGTCTAGAGCGGCTGCGCGCGCTCCGCCGCCGCGTGCAGGAACTGCAGGAGGTCAACCCCATGCTCGGGCTGCGCGGCTGCCGGCTGGGGATCCTCTACCCGGAGATCAACGAGATGCAGGTGCGGGCGATTCTGCTGGCGGCGATCGAGATGAAGCGGGACGATGGCCTGGACGTCATCCCCGAGATCATGATCCCGCTGGTGGGCCACGTCAACGAACTGCGGGTCGTGCACGAGCAGTTGAGCCGCATCGCCGAGCAGTTGGTCCGCGAGTCCGGTGTCCAGATCAAGTACATGTTCGGCACGATGATCGAGCTGCCGCGGGCCGCGCTGGTCGCCGACCAGATCGCCGAACTGGCAGAGTTCTTCTCCTACGGGACGAACGACCTGACGCAGACGGTCTTCGGCTTCTCCCGCGATGACGCGCAGGCGAAGTTCCTGACTCGGTACGTGGAGCGCGGCATCCTGCCGGAGGATCCCTTCCGCGTCCTGGACCGGGACGGCGTCGGCAAGATGATGCAGATTGGCACAGAGCTGGGCAAGAAGACGCGCCCGAACCTGGAGGTCGGCATCTGCGGCGAGCACGGCGGCGATCCGTCGTCCGTAGAATTCTGCCACCAGATCGGGCTGGACTACGTTTCCTGCTCGGCCTTCCGCGTGCCCATCGCCCGCCTGGCCGCGGCGCAGGCCCGGCTGCGGGAGTCGATGGTGACCACGCGCGACGTCTAATCGGCGCGTGACGATTCGCGAAGAGATCGAGGGGCGGGAGCAGGCCACCCTGGCCCCCGGCGCGACACTGGCAGCCCGCTCCCGCGGCCGCACCATCCCCGAACCGGAGGACGACCTGCGCACCTGCTTCCAGCGGGACCGCGACCGCATTCTGCACAGCAAGTCCTTCCGCCGACTGAAGCACAAAACCCAGGTCTTTCTGGCACCGGAGGGCGACCACTACCGCACGCGCCTTACCCACACCCTGGAGGTGGCGCAGATCGCCCGGACCATCGCGAGGGCCCTGCGGCTGAACGAGGACCTGACCGAGGCCATCGCCCTGGGGCACGACCTGGGCCATCCGCCTTTCGGCCACGCCGGCGAAGCCGCGCTGGATGACGCGATGGCGCCCTACGGCGGCTTCCGCCACGTCGAGCAGAGCCTGCGCGTCGTGGACGTGCTGGAGCGTCGGCAGCGGGCGGACGGCACCGTACTTTGGGGGTTGAACCTGACCTGGGAGGTGCGCGACGGCATCGGCGGCCATTCCAAGGGCCTGCGCGACCTGGAGCCCGCCCCCGATCCGGAGGCGCTGCCGGCGACCCTGGAGGGCCAGGTGGTCCGTCTGGCCGACCGCATCGCCTACGTGCACCACGACATGGACGATGCGGTCCGCGCCGGCATCGTGCGGGAAGAGGAGGTCCCCACCGCCGTGCGCAAAGTCCTCGGCCCTTACCGGGGGGAGTGGCTCTCCCGGATGGTCCATGACGTCGTCCAGCAGGGGCAGACCGCGGACCGCATCGCCCTCAGCGACGAGATCCGCCAGGCGCAGAACCGGTTGAAGGATTTCCTCTCCGAACGGGTCTACCTCGGACCGCATACCGCGGATGACGTACGCCGGGCGCATGTCGTAGTCCGGGCGCTCTTCGCGCACTATCTGGCGCATCCGGGGGAGATCCCGGAGGAGTTCCGCACCGTGCCGGACGCTCCCGCGCCGCCCCGCATGGCCTGCGACTTCCTCGCCGGGATGACCGACCGCTACGCCCGCCGCGCCTTCGAGACCTACTTCCCCGCCCGCGAGTGGACCACACTCTGAGACGGCCGGAGGGGGAAGGATTTCGGGCGCAGAAGTACTGGCCTGACCCCGGAACGTGGGGCCGGGGGTCGTCGTCCTCCCTGACCTCTATTTCTCTTTTGCCGAGGAGACCATGGCCCGCCGGGCTCAGCCTTTTAATGTCATCATTCAAGGCCGACGTCTGGAAGTTGGCGACACGCTGAAGCGCTACGCCGAGCGCAAGTTGCGCAAACTCAGCCGGCACCTCGATCAACTCCGCGAGGCCCAGGTTGTGCTGGAGGTGGAGCGGCAACGCTCCGCCGGCCGCACCCAGGTGGCGGAGGTTACCGTTTGGGGCGACGGTCTGGTGCTGCGGGGGACGCACCGCAGCGGCGACATGTTCGCCTCCATCGACGGCGTCGTGGAGAAACTGGAAAAGCAGATCGAGAAACGGCGCAGCCGGCTGATCGAGAAGCGGCGCATCGACGCGACGCGGAGCAAACGGCGGCAGGTCGCCGGCGCGGAGGCGGCGCTGCGGGCGGTGCCGACTCCGCCCCTCCCGCCGGAGATCGTCCGCATCAAGCGGTTTCCCATGAAGCCCATGGCGGCGGAGGACGCGATCATCGAGATGGAGCGCCTGGGGCACGCCTTCTTCGTCTACCGCGATGCGCAGACGGAGAAGATAAACGTGATCTACCGGCGAAAGAGTGGAGACTACGGGCTGATCGAACCGGACTAAGTCG